>Ga0078894_10001373_pt1 | contig 17990 bp, 20 predicted proteins | sample LauGreSu1BDMLBSD_2_FD_67506 | JGI IMG/M metagenome (GOLD analysis project Ga0078894, IMG submission 67506) | Freshwater lake microbial communities from Lake Michigan, USA - Su13.BD.MLB.SD (version 4) (version 4) | ecosystem: Environmental > Aquatic > Freshwater > Lake | place: Lake Michigan... | reverse complement strand
AAACCGGCCGGGCGCAGTTCTATGCCCTGATCGTGTTCGGCGGTGTGATCGCCCTCGTGGTGCTGTTCGGCGCACTCGGTTGAGGGCAACGCCTCAGACGCGGATAGGGAGCAGGGCGTCAGCGAGTCAAGCTGCGCCTGCTAACTGGGGGCATTGATTGCGCCCTCAACCGCGGAATTCCGTGGGCCACTGTGCCCCCAACTCCTGCCTGCGCTGGCGAGGGGTGTGTTCCCGGGGCGCTGTCCGCACCCAGCGGTGATCGCCCCGGGAACACACCCCTTGCCACAACGCTCTGTGTGACATCCGCCACGCCATCGATGCAGCAGCGGAACTGATTTCTACACTCCGCCCAGAGCCGTTGCCCCTCTGTGCACCTGGATGTCGCCACGTTCCTGGCCGCCACCGCAGGCCAGGGCAGCAGCACTGCCTTTCCGTGGCTGAGCGCCTCGATCCTGTTCCCAATCGGTGCTGCGCTCTGCATCCCGTTTGTGCCCGACGAGGGTGATGGCAAGCAGGTGCGCTGGTTCGCCCTCGGCATCGCCCTAACCACCTTCCTGCTCACCGTGGGGGCTTACCTCACGGGCTACGACCCCAGCAACCCAGATCTGCAGCTGGTGGAGAAGGTGAGTTGGCTTCCGGATCTGGGGCTGGCCTGGTCGGTGGGGGCCGACGGCATCTCGATGCCGCTAATCCTGCTGACCAGCTTCATCACCGCTCTGGCCGTGCTCGCCGCCTGGCCGGTGAGCTTCAAACCAAAGCTCTTCTATTTCTTGCTGCTGGCCATGGATGGCGGCCAGATCGCCGTGTTCGCCGTGCAGGACATGCTGCTCTTCTTCCTGGCCTGGGAGCTGGAGCTGATCCCGGTGTATTTGCTGCTAGCGATCTGGGGGGGCAAGAAGCGCCAGTACGCCGCCACCAAATTCATCCTCTACACAGCCGGCAGCTCGCTGTTCATCCTGCTGGCAGGTTTGGCCATGGCCTTCTACGGAGGTCACATCAGCTTCGATTACACCGAGCTGATGGCCAAAGACTTCCCAGTGAAGTTCCAGTTGCTGGCCTACGCCGGCCTGCTGATCGCCTTCGGGGTGAAGTTGCCAATCGTGCCTTTGCACACCTGGCTACCAGACGCCCACGGCGAAGCCACAGCTCCGGTGCACATGCTTCTGGCGGGCATCTTGCTGAAGATGGGCGGCTACGCCCTGCTGCGGTTCAACTGCCAGATCCTCCCCGACGCCCACGCGGTGTTCGCGCCGCTGTTGGTGGTGCTTGGAGTGGTGAACATCATCTACGCCGCGCTCACCTCGTTCGCGCAGCGCAACCTCAAACGCAAGATCGCCTACAGCTCGATCAGCCACATGGGCTTTGTGCTGATCGGCATCGGCAGCTTCAGCGCCTTGGGCTCCAGCGGGGCGATGCTCCAGATGATCAGCCACGGCCTGATCGGCGCTTCGCTGTTCTTCCTGGTGGGCGCCACCTACGACCGCACCCACACCCTGCAACTCGACGAGATGGGGGGTGTGGGTCAGAAGATGCGCAAGATGTTCGCCCTCTGGACGGTCTGCTCGCTCGCCTCACTGGCCCTGCCGGGGATGAGTGGTTTCGTGAGCGAGCTGATGGTGTTTGTGGGCTTCGCCACAGACGACGCTTACACCCTGCCCTTCCGGGTGGCCGTGGATGGCCTGGCGGCCATTGGTGTGATCCTCACGCCGATCTACCTGCTCTCGATGCTGCGCGAGATCTTCTATGGCCAGGAAAAAGCAGAGCTCGTGGGGCACACCAACCTGGTGGATGCCGAGCCTCGCGAGATCTACATCATTGGCTGTTTGCTGGTGCCGATCATCGGTATCGGCCTCTACCCGCGCCTGATGACCGACAGCTACAAGGCGTCGATGGAGGTGCTGGTGGCACGGGATGAAAGGGCCATGAAAGCGATGAATGCTCCGGCAGGGGCTGGGCTGATCCGGCAGGCTCCCCTCCGAGCACCAGCTCTGGCCGGGTAACAAAGCTTTCAGGCTCGCGGGCTGGGGGTGGGCATCCCTGGTTGAGCTTCGTAATCTCGATCACCAGGATTCCGAACCCACCTGATCGATGAAGCAGCTGAACTTCCTGCTGATCTTCAGCTTCGGCCTCGCCATGGTGATGTTCACGCTGGAGAACACCGCGGCCACCACCGTGCAGTTCCTGCCAGGCCTGACTACAACCCTGCCACTGGCAGCTTTGCTGCTGCTGGTTGGCGGAATCGGCGCAACCGCCGCCTGGGTGTTCGCGGTATGGACCGGTGTGGTCAAGCGGGTCGAAAGCCAGGTGAATCCCGGCGAGATGGAAGCCCAACAGGTGCGCATCCGCGAGCTCGAGGAGGATGTGCAGCGCTACCGAGCAGCAGTGGATGCTCAGCTCGGGCTGCTGCCGGCAGCCGGCGAGAGTTCCGCCCACAGCGAAGCTGCCTGAAGTCCAGAACTGGCCTGGCTTTTCAGGCTCAGAGCCGATAGGGTCAGGCGAGTTCAGGCGGATCCGTGGCCACAGATGGCGCCAGGCTGGCCATCCGGCTGTTGCAGGACGCCGCTGAACGAGGCGATCTCGATCCGTGGGATGTCGATGTGATCGCCGTTGTGGACGGCTTTCTCGACCAACTGCGTCAACGGATTGAAGTGCCCAGGCTCGTGGCAGTGATGGGTCGCGGAGGTAGCTACGAACAAGACCTGGCGGAAACCAGCGAGGCCTTTCTGGCGGCTTCGATGCTGGTGAGCCTCAAGGCGGAGGTGCTGGAGGCGCAGACCTTCCCGCCAGAGCCTCTGGCCGAGGAGGACTTCAGTTTTGACTTCGATGTCGAGGGGCAGGGATGGCTACTCAGCCCCGGAGTGGAACTACCGAGGCGGCCCGAGCGTCACCTGCTGCGCAGGCCGGTGGCGCCGCCGCCCCTGCAGCGCCCGGTGACTCTGGGGGAATTGATCCGCCAACTGGAGGACATCGCCGAGCGCCTCGAGCAGGACGAGGTGCAGCGCAGCAAGCGTCAGCGCAGCAAGCGCTACAGCGATCGGGCGGTGATCGAGCAGGTGGCAGCCCTGGCCCACCGCGAAAAGCTTCCGGAAACCACCGCCGCCCTCAGCCAGTTCCTGCTGCAGTGGCCGCAATCCTTGGAGTGGACCTGCTTCGAAGGCTTGGTGCAGGAGTGGCGAGCCGTTGCTCCCGCCGATTTGGACAGCGACCGGGTCGGGGTGTTTTGGGCCCTTCTGTTTCTGTGTTCCCAGGGGAAAGTGGAACTGGAACAACAGGGAGGATTGTTTGGGCCGCTGCAGCTCAAGCGTCTGCTCGATGAGCGAGAGAGCGTGCAGTTGCCCTTGCCCGCAGAACTGGGGTCAGCTCGGGGGCCGGCTCGGGAGCCGCTTGCTGCCTAGTCGTGGTGCGTAAGGTGGCTGGACTCACCGAAAGCAGACAGCGCCGATGAAGGCGATGATCCTGGCGGCCGGTAAGGGGACACGGGTGCGACCGATCACCCACATCGTCCCCAAACCGATGATTCCCATCCTTCAGAAACCCGTGATGGAGTTTCTGCTTGAGCTGCTGCGGGAACATGGCTTCACCGAAATCATGGTGAATGTCTCCCACCTGGCTGAGGAGATTGAGAACTACTTCCGCGATGGCCAGCGCTTTGGCGTGGAGATCGCCTACAGCTTTGAAGGCCGCATTGAAGACGGCCAGCTAATCGGCGATGCCCTCGGCTCCGCTGGCGGCCTCAAAAAGATCCAGACCTTCCAGCGCTTCTTCGATGACACCTTCGTGGTGCTCTGCGGTGATGCCCTGATCGACCTCGATCTGAGTGAGGCGGTTCGGCGCCACAAGGCGAAAGGGGCGATGGCCAGCCTGATCACCAAGCGGGTGCCGCGCGATCAGGTGAGCAGCTACGGCGTTGTGGTCACGGATGTTGATGGTCGGGTGCTCTCCTTCCAGGAGAAGCCGGCTGTCGATGAGGCCGCCAGCGACATGATCAACACCGGCATCTACATCTTTGAGCCCGAAGTGCTCGACTACGTGCCGGATGGCGTGCCGTTCGACATCGGCTCGGATCTCTTCCCGCGCCTGGTGGCCGACGATGCCGCCTTCTACGCCCTGCCGATGGAATTCGAGTGGGTGGATATCGGCAAGGTGCCCGATTACTGGCAAGCGATCCGCAGCGTGCTCCAAGGGCAGGTGCGTCAGGTACAGATCCCGGGCAAGGAAGTGCGCCCAGGCATCTACGCCGGTCTCAACGTGGCTGCTAACTGGGACAAGATCAATGTTCAGGGCCCCATCTACGTGGGCGGGATGAGCCGCATCGAAGATGGCGCCACAATCATTGGCCCGGCAATGATTGGCCCCAGCTGCCACATCTGCGAGGGCGCCACGATCGATAACTCGATCATCTTCGATTACTCGCGCATCGGTCCCGGCGTTCGGCTGGTGGAGAAGTTGGTCTTCGGCCGCTATTGCGTGGATCGCAACGGCGATCACTTTGATTTACAGGAAGCCGCCCTCGACTGGCTCATCACCGATGTGCGCCGCCAGGACCATGTGAGCCCCTCCCCCCAGCAGAAAGCGATGGCCGAACTGCTGGGCACCGATCTGGCAATCAGCAACGCGAGCTGATTCCGGCTCGCTCCAGGATCAGGGGAATGCGCTCCTCCGCTTTCACCGCCATCAGGTGCACGCCCTGGGCGATGCCTGCATAGGTGGCTACCTGCTCAGCCGCGATGCTGATGCCTTCATCGGCGGGATTGCTGGCAGCTGCCAGCCGGTCGATGATCGCTTGCGGAATGTTGGCGCCAGGCACTACGCGGTTGATGAACGCGGCGTTCTTGGCCGACTTGAGCAGAAAGACTCCGGCGAGCACCGGTAAGCGAAGCGGGCCAGTGATATCGCCCACAAAGCGCCGCAGGCACTCTGTGTCCATCACCATTTGGGTCTGCAGGAAGCGGGCTCCGGCTTGATGCTTGCGGACGATTCGACTCTTCAGACCACTCCAGCTGGGACTTTGGGGATCCGCTGCCGCACCGGGGAAGAGGGCCGTGGGGCCATCGGCCAGGAGCCCCTCGACCGGATCCACCCCCTGGTTCAAGGCCTGCAGCTGCTGCAGAAGCCGTACGGACTCAAGCTCATTCACCGGACGGGCCTGTGGCTGATCACCGGCACGCACCGGATCGCCGGTGAGGCAAAGCACATTGCGAATACCAAGAGCATGGGCACCGAGCAGATCGGCCTGCAGCGCAATGCGGTTGCGATCGCGGCAGGCGACCTGCCAAACCGGCTCAATCCCCTCATCAAGCAACAGGCGGCACACCGCCAGGCTGCTCATCCGCATCACGGCACGACTGCCATCGGTGACATTCACCGCATGCACGCGACCCTTCAGCGCCCGGGCATGGGCGAGGGTTGCACCGGCATCCCCACCCCGTGGCGGCATGACCTCGGCTGTGATGGCAAGCGAGCCCACCTCCAGTGCCTGCTGCAGCCCCAAAACGCCATGGTTCAGATGCTGGCCATCATCGACCACAGCCCTGTTCGCACAGCGTTGCTCTCCCTAGAGTGAGGCTTCGGCCAGCAAGCGTGGATGGATCTCTCGGAGCGCGAACTGGAGATCATTGATCTAGTGGCCCAAGGGCTCACCAACCAGGAGATTGGCGAGCGTCTGATGATCAGCAAGCGCACGGTGGATAACCACGTGAGCAACGTGTTCACCAAGACGGGGGCGAAGAACCGAGTGGCCCTGCTGAACTGGGCCATGGATCACGGCAAGATCTGCCGCGACGGCTTCAACTGCTGCAACCTGCCTCAGGAGGACGGGGCAGGCTGAGGAGCGAGAGACTCCTGGTTCAGCTGTGGCTCCAACCTCGGCTCGTGTGCCAGGGGCTCGAGGCTGAAGCTCCCGTCCGCCAAAGCAAACAGCTCGGCGTAGGCCAGACAATCGGCCAGATCACGGCCGCTGAAACGCAACAACCCTTGCTGGTCGTAGAGCCCCAACAACGAATCTCTCCAGCCCGCGAGTTAAATCCTATGCACGTTGTGATCGGATTTGCAGCAGCCAGGGATCCTGCTCTGCCTTTGGCCAGACCTGAAACGGGCGCTGGGCCAGCGCCGCATTGCTGAAGACACCCTGACCCGTGATCTCAGGGCCACACCAAGTCGGGATGGCCACCGCCGCCTGCTCACTCTCCAGCTCAACCTCAGCGATCACAAGCGGCGCGTTTGCAGCTTCAAACACATCCAGAACCCACTCGCCGCCGGGGAGATCCAGGCCAAAGCGCTCCTTCATCACCCTGGCTTCGCTGCGCTCCAGCAGGGCCTCGGCGTCCAAAGGAGGGATCGCATATTCGAACTCATGGCGGGCAATGCCGGCCGCGGGATATTTGAGCGTGATCCAAGCGGAACCAGCGCCATCGCTGCGCACCCTCAGGGTGAGACCGTCTGCAGATCCAGCCAGATACCCCTGCTGCAGGCTCCGGCTCCAGCACACGTGCGGCCTCCAGCCTTCACCAGCCACCAAGAAACGCCGCTCGATCTCCAGGGCCATGGACTGTCTGGTGTAAGGGGAAACTCAGTTAGGCGAGGGTTCTGCAGCGGTGAGGCTGCCTGCCCAGTGCAGTTTGCGACTAAGCGTGCGGTAGTACGAGGGGTTTTGCTCCAGCAGCACCATCAGGGCGTGGTGGGGCGAGCGGCTGACATCGCAGCGATCACCAGGCTCGAGCACTGTGGCGTGGGCGCCGTCGTTCCAAAGGCGTACCCGCCGGCTGACCTCACCCAAGGGCCACACGGCCAACTGCGCGCGGGGCGGCACGACGACTGGCCGGCTGGAGAGGCTCATCGGACAGATCGGGTTCACCACGATCGCCTCAACACCGGGATGCAGAATCGGGCCGCCGGCGGCCATGGAATACCCCGTGGATCCCGTTGCAGTCGAGATGATCAGACCGTCGCCGCGGTATTGATCCACCACCTCACCATCGATCTCAAGCTCCAAGACGCAGGTGGGCGACACCTCATCAAGACCAGGGCGGAAATAGAAGTCGTTCAGGGCTACATACACCGCGTCGCTGCGATCGGTGCTGGCCTCAAGCATCATCCGGCGCTCGAGGGCGAAGCGATCATCCCGCAATCGATCCCACAGATCACTCTCGCCATCAGGGCCAGCACCCTGGCTCAGCAGTTTGCGTTCATGGGTGAGAAAGCCAAAGTGGCCACCCACGTTGAAGCAGAGGATCGGCACCCCCAGGGGCGCGAGATGACGCGCTGCCCCGAGAACAGTGCCATCACCTCCAAGCACCACCGCCAAATCAGGCGGGCCACCCTCATCAGCCAATAGGCCCGGAAAGGGATTGGCCGTGGCGCCGCTCATGGCCACTGCAACCTTGACGCCCTGCTCGCGCAAGGTTTCAGCACTCCGACGGGCCTGGCGCAGGGCCGCTTGACTGGCGGCCCTATGGATCAACCAAACAGTGTCAAGGCGCATGGCACGCGGGCAATGCCCCCAGCCTGCCTACCAACGCAGCAAATTGAAGCGCTCCATGTCGACCGTCTCACGGTTGCGGTAGAGCGACAGCAGGATTGCCAGACCCACTGCGGCCTCAGCAGCAGCCACGGTGATCACAAAAATGGTGAACACCTGACCGCGAATCAGCTGACCATCGACATAGCTGGAGAAGGCCATCAGGTTGATGTTCACAGCATTCAGCATCAACTCAATGCTCATCAGCACCCGCACGGCATTGCGGCTGTTGATCAAACCCCAGACCCCCGTGCAGAACAGGATGGCCGCCAGGGCCAGGTAGGCCTGCAGGGGAACAGTGGTGGGAAGCTCGAGGTTCATCAGTTGGTGTTCTCCAGCAGCAGAGGAGTGCGGGATTTTTCAATCAAGCCCTGATCAGCGGGCTCACCCGTGGAGATATCGGACGTCATCACGTCGCGGCGGGCCAGCACGATGGCACCGATCATCGCCATCAGCAGCAGCACCGAGGCCAGCTCGAACGGCAACAGGTAATCGCTAAAGAGGTGCTCACCGATCCGGATCGTGGCTTCATCGCCAACCGGCTCAGGGCCAGGCGTCGCCCAAGGCGTGGTGAAGGCGACCCGCAAGAGAAGAGTGAACAAACCGGCGCAAACCGCACCCGAGAGCAGACGACGCACCCCTAAGCCAGGAATGGCCGAGAGATCTTCCTTCTTGTTGACGAGCATGATCGCGAACAAGATCAGCACGTTCACCGCGCCCACGTAAACGAGCACCTGAGCGGCCGCCACGAAACTGGCGTTAAGCAGCAGGTAGAGACCCGCCACTGACAGGAACACACCGCCGAGAAGGAACGCGGAGTAGACGATGTTGGGCAGGAGCACAACACCAAGGGCGCCGATCGCAACCACGGCGGAAAGCACCGTGAAGCAAATCAGCTGGGTGAAGGAGGCAATGGTCATCAGGCGTTCTCCTCACTGGCGGCAGGGGCAGTCTGGCTCTTAGCCGCCTCAGGCTTGGGCAGCGTTTCCAGCACTTGGGCAGGGAGCTGACCAGCCCGAGGGCGCTTGGGATCCACTCCATGAGGGTCGAGCTCGCCTTTGGGCAGATAAGCCAGCTCGCGCAGGGGGATGACCGCTGGATCGCTAGTAACGCTGGTAGGCAGGCGCCCAAGGGCGATGTTGTCGTAGTTCAGGCTGTGGCGATCGAAGGCTGCCAGCTCGTATTCCTCGGTCATCGAGAGGCAGTTGGTAGGGCAGTACTCCACGCAGTTGCCGCAGAAGATGCACACCCCGAAATCGATCGAGTAGTTGCGCAGCTCCTTCTTCTTGGTGGCTTTGTTCATCACCCAATCCACCACCGGCAGGTTGATCGGGCACACCCGCACGCACACTTCGCAGGCGATGCACTTATCGAATTCGTAGTGAATCCGACCCCTGTAACGCTCCGACGGGATCAGCTTTTCGTAGGGGTACTGAACCGTGATCGGGCGGCGCCGCAGGTGGTCGAACGTGACCGACAAGCCCTGGGTCAGGTAGTTGGCTGCACCCACCGCATCGCGGGTGTAGTCACCGACTTTTTTGAGGAACCCGAACATGAACAGGCGAGCAGGGGCGGAAACGCCGGCACCATGATGGCCCGGCCTGAAGGACAGCTGGGGATCAGCCGCCGAAGAAGGCGGGGAACGCGAGCTTGAGGCCAGCGGTGACCAGCAGATTCACCAGGGCGATCGGCAGCAAGAACTTCCAGCCCAGATCAAGCAACTGGTCGATCCGCACCCGGGGCACAGTCCAGCGCAGCAGGATCGCGAAGAACACCAGCAGGTAGGCCTTAAGCACGGTCATCACGATGCCGGTGGTGGCAGTGATCACCTGCACCAGCGGGGCATCGATCGGCTGGCCGGTGAGGTTCACCACCCACTCCACCGGCAGGGGGAAGCCCCAACCGCCGAGGTAGAGCACCGCCACCAGCAGAGCTGAGAGCACCAGATTGATGTAGCTGCCCAGATAAAACAGGGCGAACTTCATGCCGGAGTACTCGGTCTGGTAGCCGGCCACCAGCTCCTCTTCAGCCTCGGGAAGGTCAAAGGGGAGGCGTTCACACTCCGCCAGGGCGCAGATCCAGAAGATGGCGAAGCCCACCGGCTGGCGCCAGATGTTCCAGCTGAGGATGCCGGCACCGGTCTGCTGGTTGACGATGTCGACCGTGCTGAGGGAGTTGCTCATCATCACGATGGCAAGCACCGCTAGGGCAAGAGGGATCTCGTACGAGATGGACTGAGCAGCCGCGCGCAGGCCGCCCAGCAGCGAATACTTGTTGTTAGAGGCGTAGCCGGCCATCAGCAGGCCGATGGGCTGGATGCTGCTCAGGGAGATCCAGAGGAAGATCCCCACACCCACATTGCTGATCAGCAGGTTCTGTCCGAAGGGCACCACCAGCCAGCTGAGGATCACCGGCACCAGCACAAGCACGGGGCCGAGAGTGAAGAGCAAGCCGTCGGCTCGAGCGGGAATGATGTCTTCCTTGAACAGCAGCTTCATGCCATCGGCGAGGGGCTGAAGGATGCCCAAAGCGCCGGCGTATTCAGGGCCGATGCGCTGCTGCACGGCGGCGGATATCTTGCGCTCCAGCCACACGTTCACCAGCACACCCACGACGGCCGCCACGAGCACCAGCAGCATCGGCAGGGGCAACCAGAGCAAGTGCGCTGCTCCTGGCGAGAGCCCCAGACCCTGCAGAAGGTCGGTGAAGCTCGCCTCGAGGTCGAGGCCGGCGCTCACGACAGCGGGATTGGCAAACACCATGGGTGGCCTGTGGATGGGGGCAACTTAAGCGGCCGCAGCCGCACTCGGGTCAGCGGGCTTGAAGTGGTGCCCAGGCGCGGGCCTCTGAACCGGTGTAGATCTGCGTGGGGCGGAAGATGCGATTGGCCCCAAGCTGCTCCTTCCAGTGGGCTAGCCAGCCCGCGGTGCGAGCAATGGCAAAGATCGGCGTGAACAGGTCAACGGGGATGCCGAGCTTGCGATACACGAGCCCGGAATAGAAATCCACATTGGGGTAAATGCCCTTGGGGCCGAGGCGCACCGCTGCTGCTTCCTCGAGCTTGCGGGCGAGGTCATAGAGCGGATCGTGACCGAACTGATCGAAGAGCTGTTCCGCCAGCTTCTGGAGGATCACGGCGCGCGGATCCTTCACCTTGTATTCGCGGTGGCCGAAGCCCATGATCTTGCGCTTCTCGGCGATGGCCTGATCCAGCCAGGGCTCCACCTGATCAGCAGTGCCAATGCTGTCGAGCATCTCGAGCACATCCTCGTTCGCGCCGCCATGCAGAGGCCCTGCGAGCGTGCCCACGGCAGAGGCCACCACTGCATAGGGATCGGTGAGGGTGCTGGCCGTCACCCGAGCGCTGAAGGTGCTGGCGTTGAGGCTGTGCTCGGCGTGCAGGATCAAGCAGGCATCAAAGATTCGGGCCGCCAGGGGGTCGGGCTCCCGCTCGGTGAGCATGTAAAGGAAGTTGGCCGCATAGGGCAGATCGTCGCGGGGCTGGATCGGATCCTGGCCTTTGCGGATCAGCTGAAACGCCGCCACCATCGTGGGGATCTTGGCGATCAGGCGAACCACCGCCGACACGATGTATTCCGGGTTATCGAGAGCGCGGCGGGAATAGAAGAGGCCAAGGGATGCGGCGCTGGCCTGCAACGCATCCATCGGATGCCCCTGGGAGGGGAAGCTCTTCATCATGTCGCGGATGCGGAAGCTCACCCGCCGGTGCATCTGCACCTCATGCTCAAACTCCCGCAACTGCGTTGCGGTGGGCAGCTCACCCCAGATCAGGAGATAAACCGTCTCCAGGAATGTGCTGTGTTGCGCCAGCTCCTCAACGCTGTAACCGCGGTAGGTGAGCAGGCCGCGCTGACCGTCGATGTCGCAGACGGCGGACTGGGTAGCCGGCACCCCTTCCAAACCAGGCCGGTAAGCCGGGGCCGCCGTTGCCGCGATCGCTTCAGCTCCCGCTGCCCTCACCATCGCTGCTGCCACTCAATCTGTTTGGCAACCTAAGGCCGCTGGCTGCGCGGTTCGGTGGCATCAGCCACCGGATGGCTTGCTCTCGCGCCGGCCCAGAAGCACCCGCGGCGGCAAGAGCAATTCCAGCCTGGCACTACCGAGCAAACCAGCTTGAGGCGGCCTAGACCACTGCAACAGAGCCGCCCCAGCTTTCTTGAGGTGCAGTGCTTCAGGCGCCATCGCCATCGGAACACCGATCAGCAGGGCAGCGAGGGTGCTGAGATCAGGCTCGTGCCCCACCAGCGCCAGGCGGCGCCAGGCCGGTCGCGGTGAAACCGCGCCGAGCCAGCGCTCCAGTAGAGGCAAGGGATCCGCCAGCGGTGCCAAGGCGGCCGCCAGCTCAAGCTCCGGGGCCAGGCCGGCCTGCACGGCGAGCTCCGCGGTTTGTCGGGCTCGTACTAGTGGACTGCTCAACACCAGATCGCAGCTGAGCTGCAGATCCACAAGGCCCTGAAGCTGGGCCATGGTGCGCTCCCGCCCCTCTGGGGTGAGGCAGCGCTGGGCATCATCCAATCCCTCGGCCCGCTCCTCCGCGATGCCGTGGCGCAGCAGCAGCAATTCCCGCTTGCGAGGGGCCATGCGTTCAGCCCTTCAGCTGCAGCTGCGCACGAAGTCGCAGCGCTCGTCCGGAGGGGGCATCGGCCTCGAGGCTGAGGGCTGCTCCATCCACAAGGGGCGTCAACGAACTGCTGGATAGCGCGCCGATCAGACGCCAGGGTTGCCAACCCGCCAGCAGCTGCTGGGCCGTGGAGGCATCCATGGCCCACTGGAAGGGTGCTTCCGGTGTCCCCAAGGCTTCCAGTTGGTCAAGCCGCTGCTCCGCACCGTTGTGGCCCTCGACCTGCTGATTGAGCACAGCCAGTCCCTGCCCCCACCAAGCCCAGCTGTTCTGCACGCTGCGCGCCCCTGCCAATTGGGCCTGAAGCTGATCGGGATTGCCCTTCACCGGCTTCGATTCAAGACGGGTCCAAGCCTGCAGCGAGAGTCCACGACTCTGAAGGGGGGAGCTGCTGTATCCCTCAGCCGCCAGGGCTGCGTCGAGTTCATTAAGAGGCGGTTGCAGAGCGGCAGTGCCGAGCAGCCAGCCGTCGCGCGACTGCGCCCAAAGCAGCGGGCCGTGGTCTGCTGAAGCCACCAGAGCCGGCAAGGAACCGGGGATGCGAACGAGGGCCTGATGCAACAGAGGGGACAGCAGCTCACCCCAGGGATTCGGGTCAGCCTCGAGCAGCCGCGCCGGATCGCTCAGCAGGGCGAGGCTTGTGGCAGACACCTGCAGCTGCTGCTGCAGAGCCTGGGGTGGCGCTGGCAGAGCTGGGAGCTCCTGCCGCAACTGCGTGATGGCATCGAGCTGCAAACCACGGCCCGAAGGGACGACCGCGGCGACCAACTCAATGGCGGGCGAGTTCGGATCGAGGTCTGAACCGGTGGTCGATGGCGGCAGACCAAGCCACTGCTCCATGGCCTGCGGACGGGCCGTGAGCAGGGCTACGCCACGGCCGAGGCGATCCACGGCCTGCTGCAGTGGAGCGCTGGCGGCCTGATTGAGTTCATCGATCTGGGAGACATCAAGCGCCTGCTCCAGAACACCTCGACCGGAGGCGATCAGCACCAGCTCATCGTTGATCAAGGCTGTCGCCAGGGGCTGTGGGTCTTGGCCCAACAGGGCGCCGCGGCCACTGATCAATCCCATGCCTCGGTAGCTGCTGATCTGCAGATCCGTGCCGGCGAGGCTGCGGCTCTGCCAGAACCGCTGGAGGAAGCGCCGCGCACCCTCGCTGTCTCGGCTGCGCAGAGCGAGCACCCAGCCGGGGGGCTCCTGGGCGGCCGGAGGAGTGAGAAGGGCGAAACTGCTTTCGCGGCCCAGCCAGGGAGCCAGTTCACTGGCGTAGTCGAGCCCAGCAGCAGCAAAAGCGCCATCGCGCAGCCGATCTGCTGCCGCCGCTGCCTCACGGCGTTGTCGCGGCGCAGCCACTGCACGGGCGTAAGCAGCTGGCTGTTCAGGCGAGAGCAGCCAATGCACGCTCAGCGGAGCCGTACGAGGCACAAAGCGGGCCGCCAAGGGCAGGGCCAGGTGCTGGTTCTGCAAGCCAAGTGGGCTGCGCTGCACCAGCAACCACCAGCCTGTGGCTCCCAAGCTCAGCAACGCCAAGGCCGCCGCCAACACTGCCGCCAGGAAGGGGCGGGCCTTCATCCGTTGCCTGCAGGACTGGCCTCATCTTTATGCATAGGGGCTGGGTTTGGCACCCCAACAAGCCCTAGCTTCTGGCGATGAGCACCCCAAGTTCGATTCGCGCCCAGGATCTGCATCAGCGCCTGGAAGCCGGCGAAGCCTTGCAACTCGTGGATGTCAGGGAACCCATGGAACTGGAGCTGGCGAAGCTGAACCAGCCCGTGGTGCACTTACCCCTGAGCGCCTCGGAGCAATGGATCGATTCCCTGCGCGAGGTGCTCGATCCTGAGCGCGATGTGGTGGTGCTCTGCCATGCCGGCATTCGCAGCTGGCAATTCAGCTGCTGGCTGATGGAAGCCCAAGGATTCCCAAGGGTTTGGAACCTGCACGGGGGCATTGATGCCTGGAGCGTGGAGGTGGATCCGACGGTGCCGCGCTACTGAGCGCCCTGCAGCGCCCACATCGCCCCTACGATCCCCGCACCTCCGACACAGGCGCCGATCCCGTGCAGCCATTGCCCCGCCGGCAAGAGCAGGTGCTGCAGGCCACCGTGCGTCACTACGTGGACACCACCGAACCGGTGGGCAGCAAAACGCTCGTGCAACGCTTTGGCCTGGAGGCCAGCCCCGCCACGATCCGCTCGGCCATGGGTGCCCTTGAGCAGCGTGGCCTGCTCACCCAGCCCCACACCTCCGCCGGTCGTGTGCCAAGCCCCCTGGGCTATCGCCATTACGTGGATTGCCTCCTTCCCGCCCCTGGGGCTGCGGTGGGCCAACTGCAGAGCGAACTCATGGGTTTGAGCCTGCAATGGGCCGCCCTCGATGATCTTCTGCTTCACCTGGCCAGACGCTTAGCGGACCTCACAGGTTTATTCAGCCTGATCACACGGCCGCAGCGGCCAAGCCCTGCGTTGCAAGCTCTCCGCCTTGTCCCCAGCGGGGATCGCCTTTTGGTGTTTTTGGTGGAGGGTGGTGCTTCCGCCACCAGCCTGAACCTGCGCCTTCCCCACGGCCGGGGAGACGACCTTCCGGCACTCGAGCGCTGGGTAAGCGCTCAACTGGCAGGGGGAACCATCGACTGGCGAACGCTGCCACCGCAGCTCCAATCCTGCGGTGACCAACTGCGCCAAGGACTGGTCAGCCACCAGCAAGCTTGGAGCAATCAACCCAGCAGCGCCGTCACCCTTGGGCTCGGAGGCTTGCTGCGTCAGCCGGAGTTTGAGCGCAGCGAGAGCCTTCGGCCCCTCCTAGAGCTTGTCGAAAGCGAACCCCAGCGCGTGCTTCATCCAGACAAGGTGCAGGCGCTGGGGGGCGTGTGGATTGGCATGGAGCACCCCAATCCAGCCTTGCACCAATGCGCTGTGGTGCAGGCCGATTACCGCAGTGGCGACGGGGGCCTGGGCCAGGTTGCCTTGGTGGGACCCATGCGGATGGCCTACGCCACAGCTCGGGCAGCTGTGCGCTCAGTGGCCGATGTCCTTGAGCGTCTGCTCTGCTGAGAACTCGGCGACCGCTGATCAGCCCTCGATCCTCCGGGGCACCTTGGGCCCAGGGCGGTTGAACAGTTGCTTAAGGCGCAAACAGTTTGCGGATCTCTGGTGCCGAACGGTCCAGAGCAGACGCCACAGCAGCCAAACCAGGCCGCGAGGGCCCAGCCAGGGCATTGATCTGGGCGCAGACCTTGGTCGACGCAGAGGGGAGCGACGACAAAGTCCGGGGGAATCGGCGGAAGTAGGTCAAGTCGACCCCGAGGCGACTCGCGAGGGCAGCGGTTTGGACAGGATCTGGGCTGGCATAAGCCTGCAAGAGCAGCTCTCGGGCGTATTGGCCCATCGCCCAGCAATCGAGCGGGGTGAAGGTGCCAGCTGGATGATCGAGCCGTTCGTCGGTACTGAAGACCATCAGCCGCTGGCCGGAGGTGAACGCCAGCGCTCCTTGCCCCATCAACGAGCGCAGGCTGTCGAGCACCACCATCTCGCCACCGGTATGGGCGCCGCCTGCCGTCGCATAAGCGGTGGCCCGAACCCCCTGCAGCGAAACCCCTCCACCCAGTTCAAACAGGCGGCGCAAGGGAGCAGCAGAGCCCTGGCTCCAGGTGGATCCTCCGACCACCAACACGCGCGGCTGCGGCTCGAGCAAAGCCTGCACCTCAGCGCGGCCTGCTTCTAACGGGAGGGCCCGCAGTCCGATCCGCACAGGCAAGGCCTGCTCCCGAGCCAGCCGTTGCAGCTCAAGAGCGATTCCCAAACCCGCCCGGGTGGCATCAAAACGCCCGGTGTAAGGAGAGGGCGCCGCGAACACGAAGCGGACCTCAGGAACGGGCTCGGTGGCCTGGATCGCTAGGGGGAGCGCCATGGAAGGACCTGAATCAATGGCGAACAGCCGGCCCAAAAGAATGATCGAGGTGAGGGCGCGTGCGCACCGACCTTGATCTGCAGTAAGAAAGCGCGCCGAGCTGGACTCGCCTGGCGACCGGACTTGAGCCTCAGCCGCCCAGGGCGCTGCCGAGCTTGTCGGCCACGGTGTTCACATCCTTGTCGCCGCGGCCGGAGAGGTTCAGCACCACCTCGGTGCCCGGGGCCAGGGTGGGGCAAAGCTTGTCGAGCCAAGCAAAAGCGTGGGCCGTTTCCAGGGCCGGGATGATCCCCTCGAGCTGGCAGAGCAGTTGCAGCGCATCGAGGGCTTCGGCATCGGTCACGGCGCCGTATTCAGCCCTGCCGATGGTTTTGAGATAGCTGTGCTCGGGGCCAACACCGGGGTAATCGAGGCCGGCGCTGATGGAGTGCGCCTCCTGCACCTGACCTTCGCCGTCCTGCAACAACAGGCTCATGGCGCCATGCAGCACGCCCACCCGGCCCTCGGTGATCGTGGCGGCATGGCGACCGGTGGCGACACCATCGCCGGCAGCTTCCACACCCACCAGACGTACATCGGTGTCCTGCACGAAGGGATGGAACAGGCCCATGGCGTTGGAGCCACCGCCCACGCAGGCCACCAGTACATCGGGATTGCGGCCGAAGGCCTCATGGCACTGGCGCTTGGTTTCCTCACCGATCACGGCGTGGAAGTCGCGCACGAGCATCGGGAACGGGTGCGGGCCTGCCACCGAACCGAGGATGTAGTGGGTGCTCTCCACGTTGGTCACCCAGTCGCGGATTGCTTCGCTGGTGGCGTCTTTAAGGGTGGCGGTGCCGGCGGTCACGGGCTGCACCGTGGCACCGAGCAGGCGCATGCGGAACACATTCAGCGCCTGACGGCGCATGTCTTCAGCGCCCATGTAGACGACGCACTCCAGGCCGAAACGGGCGCAAACAGTGGCGGTGGCCACGCCGTGCTGACCGGCACCGGTTTCAGCAATGATCCGCTTCTTGCCCATGCGCAGGGCCAACAGCGCCTGACCAAGGGCGTTGTTGATTTTGTGGGCGCCGGTGTGGTTGAGGTCTTCGCGCTTCAACCAGATGCGCGGCCCACCCTCGGGCCGGCGGTAATGCTCACTGAGCCGCTCGGCCTCATAGAGCGGATTGGGGCGCCCCACATAGGTGCGCAGCAGATGGTTGAGCCGATCGGTGAAGGCCGGATCCTTCCAGGCCTCGGCGGCAGCTTGCTCCAGCTCTGCCAAAGCCGGAATCAGGGTTTCCGGCACGTACTGACCACCGAACTCGCCGTAGCGGCCGAGGCTGTTCGGTCTGGCAGCCAGCTCCAGGGCCGCGGGGTCAACCTGGGGAGCGCTGCTGGTCACCGGAGCCTGGGGCGGAATCAACGCAGCGTAGGAACTGGCGGTGGTGGCAGGACGGGCCAACCGGCCGGCTCATCAATCCGAATCCGACCAACCTCCCGGCGACAAGGCTGAACAGGCTCGCCCCAAAGCCCGGAAAGGCTGGCTCTGACCTCTTGCTGCGCGGAACGACACTCCACTGCAGCGGGTTGCCCCTGAAGGCCCAAACGCACCATCTCCAGTTGAAAGGGAGGCACATCCATGGAGCGTGAAGACGCCTACCGACTCGTGCGCTGAACTGGGTGTAGCGAAGAACAAGGCGATGGCCAAGGGCGGCTGGCAGGAATTCAGCAGGCCGGAGAGCCTGCAGCGAGGGATGCCAGCTTCAGACCCCACCCCGAAAAACCAGCAGCGCGTGCGCGTGCAGCGCACCAAAGCTGGCAAGGGCGGAAAGATGGTGACGGCGATCACCGGTCTAGAAGCAGCTGAAAGCGAGCTGAAGAGCCTGCTGAAACAGCTCAAGGCCGCAGCCGGCACTGGCGGCACCGTGAAAGACGGGGTGATTGA
>Ga0078894_10001372_pt1 | contig 18014 bp, 16 predicted proteins | sample LauGreSu1BDMLBSD_2_FD_67506 | JGI IMG/M metagenome (GOLD analysis project Ga0078894, IMG submission 67506) | Freshwater lake microbial communities from Lake Michigan, USA - Su13.BD.MLB.SD (version 4) (version 4) | ecosystem: Environmental > Aquatic > Freshwater > Lake | place: Lake Michigan... | reverse complement strand
GCTGCTGTTGCGGAGGTCGCTGCTGTTGCGGAGGTCGCTGCTGTTGCGGAGGTCGCTGCTGTTGCGGAGGTCGCTGCTGTTGCGGAGGTCGCTGCTGTTGAGGAGGTCGCTGCTGTTGAGGAGGTCGCTGCTGTTTTACCACCCTCTCCATCTTCGGAGGATGATTTGGTAACTTCTCCAGAGGCGGAATCTCCGTTGTCCGAATAGACCATCCACGAATATGAATCATATCGGCCGTTGAAGTTCCCAGATATGTTTCACTTGTGAAGTCTTCGAATGGAACCCAATCCTGGGGCATCTTCCGCAGTTCCTCCATAATTTCCCCAGCCTCATTCTTAGTCCGAGACAGGATCTCCCAACAGGTCCAATTATCTCCAATCAGTTCTCCGCAGTAAACACCGAAATCGTAGATGTGAATCTTTGAGTCGTTGTTTGATCCCTCTATAATTGCCGGCGTCCAAGCTCTCCGGAACATTCTTATAAAATGATATCATCAAGAGTTTAGACCCCGCCACTCAAACTCCCTAAACAAAAATTGCCGGTTAAACGTGTAGCCCTATAAACAAACAAGAATGCCCCCCAAATCCAAGAAGGATTACCCTGCCCTTCTTCTCAGCCAAAAGGGCGACGTGGAGTCGATGAAAATTCCCGGCGCTCCCGATGGGCTCACGATTGAAGCGATCCAGGCCCATTTCAAGAAGCGGCAACCCATGTCTTTCATCGGATTCTATGCATATACTACGTTTACACTCTTCCTATTCGGCACAATAGAGGGCGAAGATGGCTCCGAGAATCAGCATCAGTTACCTGAGCCATACGATTCCACCGTCTTTTACAATGATCTTCTTGTCGTCGTTTCAAAGGATGAGAATTCGTTCGCCGCACCTGTCCTGTTCTCCTTAGAGGAGTATGAGACCTTCTACACAAAGAGTTTCGGAGGATATATGAGCGACGGGAGCGCCAGCGAGAATGAGATTGTCGAGGTCGCCGATGTTGATCCCGATGCGGCTGTCGAAGATGTCAAGGACTTCCCCGAAGAGGATGAGGACGAGGACGAGGAGGAGGAAGAGGAAGAGGAGGAGGTCGATCTTGACGTCGATCAACCGATCATTCCCAAAGTCCGGGCGGTCAAAAAGAAAAAAATAAGTGCAAAAGTCGCTACGGCCTCGCTCCTTGCGGGAACGTCCACGGCCTACGCAGACAAACCGACTCTTTCCGAAGAGGAACAGCTGCAGGAGATGGCGGAACCGTCCTCGGAACACACTTCCGAGACGACGCACAGGAAGCACGTCCACGCCGCCTTAGTACAACTCTTCTCTGATGATCTGGACGGTGATAAGATCCTACAGTTGGAGACCAGCATATACAATGCAACGATTAAGCGCGCTCGGGAAAAGCAGATCGTCCGCTGTTGGAAGTATCCTCTGTTCGTACACCTTTACCGTACGTGCGCGCGCCATATTGCCAGCAACTTCGATAAATCGTCCTATGTTGGAAACACGGAACTCTTTGACAAGTACGAGTCGGGCGAAATACAGATCAAAGATCTTGCTGCGATGAATCAGTACGAGCTCTGCGCTTCACGGTGGAAGGCGCAATTTGAAAAGCAGTACATGCGCGAGAAGAGACAGCTGGAGGGTAACCGCTCCATGGCGACCGATATATTCCTCTGCAAGAAGTGCCACAAGAGGGAGTGTACTTACTACGAGATGCAGACGCGCTCTGCAGATGAGCCGATGACGATCTTCATTACCTGTTTGAACTGCCACAAACATTGGAGACAATAATTGGTCGCGCGGAAAACAATAGGCGCAATAAATATGGCAGAATATAAATGAGTGTTCGCGTTCCTTTAGTGGAACTTATGAATGTGTCTGGTGGTGATCCGTTTCCGTGTATATCGAACATATCCCAGCTTTTTATGACAAAGGGCATTCGCACCGTTTTTGTTTCGATCGGCAATTCACCGTCTTCTATGGTAGATCTCACGATCGCCGAAGAGATCGGATGCCCTCTGAATGTACTGAGTGTCTCCGAGGAGGCCGCGAATGCTTGGGCGAACGTAATTGCGTGTCTAAAGACACGTAAGCCGCTCGCCGAGTCGACCCCCTTTTCCGATGGGGCACACACTAAATGGGTTCTTCCTAAAAATGTGCGTGTGAACGTCTTGGGCGATTCCGCCTCGTCTTTGTTAACAAGTGTAAAAAGTATCTGTAGGGCAATGTCTGTGTCCGAAGAGGCTACACGCATTGACTTACTGAAATTTGATTTTGACGGAGGAGTTACGCATCGCGTACTCTATGAAATTCTGGATGCCGGGTTTCGGCCGGCTGTCATGATGATTCGCTGGAAAGACTCTCCGGATGCAAATGTCTCGGTAAAAAGTGCTGCAGGACATCTGCAGAACTGCGGATATACCCTAATCGGTAAGGAGGGAAACAAATACCTCTATTTTTTTGTGGATAACGATATGTATTCCACCTGTAGTTGGGAGATCGTTGGCGCCGTGAATCCGATGGTGGATAATATCGTGAATGAGGTGCTGGCTCAGATTCAGGCGTATAAAGAGGCGCCTGTCACAGAACCTGTAATTCCAGCCTAAATCACCATCATATCACTCAGACGCCAATACTCGAACGTCCCATTCGGCATCGGGCGCTTTATAATGTAGGGAAGACGGCGCTGCTCCAGCTCCATCTTTGCTATATCAAACACACTCGTCACATGTTCCGGGCGCGCGATGTACGGAGGGGCACCCTGTGCCAGCTGATTCGCACGGAAACCCAGAATCTTCGTGCGCTCGTACACAGAGAGAAAGGGCTGACTCTTGTGCGCCGGATCCTTTTCGCCGGACGGGGGGACCTGTTGAAGAGGGATATAGGGCGTGATCTTCTCCGTGTAATCCAAGATGGTTTCCGGATGAAATTTGTACAGGAGTTCCATCGGATCTCCACTATTCCCCGCAGTTGTCGCCTCCGTCGTCGTCACAGGCGCCTCCAAGTCGTAGACGGCCCCCGCCCCATCGTCAGCGCCAAAATCCTCAATGTCATCTGTAGCGTCCATCGTTCTACCTATAGGAATGAAAGGAGATTCTTCAAATTTTATACGGGGGCTGGAGCGGACCCTCTCACCAAAATTGAGGGCTTATGGACGCCTTTCTATAAATAGAAAGATGGAAGGATCTGCTGAAAACGAGCTGCTAATGGATGACGGTTCCCTTATGCCGACGGAGGACTTGAAGGTCTACGAGAAGTTCGACGATATGGGTCTCCCCGAAGCGATTGCGCGTGGAGTATATGCATATGGATTTGAGCGCCCTTCTGATATTCAAAAGCGCGCAATAGTTCCTATCAAAGATGGGCGTGATATTATTGCGCAGGCTCGTTCGGGTACGGGCAAGACTGCCACATTCTGTCTTGGATCACTCTGTAAGGTCGATCCGGCTCTAAAGAGGCCCCAAGTTCTCGTTCTCGTCCACGTAAGAGAGCTGGCACTTCAGATTAAGACCGTGGCAACCGCCCTGAGTGAGTACATGGGTATAATGTGCTACTGTGCCACTGGTGGCACTCCTCTTCGCGACGACTTGAAGGCGATTGAGAAGGGGGCGCAGTTTATCGTAGGCACTCCCGGCCGTATCTACGATCTGATGAATCGTAAGGCGTTGGCGCGCGACAGTATTCGTGTGCTTGTTCTCGACGAGGCCGACCAGATGTTAGAGGACCGTTTCAAGGAGCAGGTTATGTGCATCCTTCAGATGGGCTTTCCGAAGGATTGCCAGGTGGCCCTCTTCTCAGCCACGATGCCCGACGCTGTGAGAGATGTGGCGCGGACTCTTCTACAGAATCCGGTGCGTATTCTGATCCCCCCTGAGTCCGTAACCCTGGAGGGTATTACACAGTATTACGTGCCCCTAGATCGCGAGGAGTGGAAGTACGATGTTCTATGTGATCTGTACAAGCAGCTCACGATCAATCAGGCGCTCATTTATGTAAATAAGCGCCAGAAGGCAGAATGGCTGTATGAGAAGATGACAACGGAGGGGTTCCCCCTCTCGTTCATTCACGGCGATATGGATCCGGAAGAGCGTTCGCGTCGTATGAAGGACTTCCGCAGTGGCACCGTGCGTATTATGATTAGCACGGATCTTCTCGCACGCGGCATCGATATTCAGCAGATCAGTCTTGTCATCAACTACGAGCTTCCCACCCAGCGCGAGAACTACATTCACCGTATCGGCAGGTCGGGGCGCTTCGGCCGCAAGGGATTCGCGATCAACCTGGTTGGGAAGGACGACATGAATGCTCTGCGTGAGATTGAGGCGCACTATTCTACCAAGATTGACGCCCTACCGGATGACCTGGCATCCGTGAAGCTGCTCTAAACGACGCCGCCTAAATGTGATCGGAAAGCGATCTGATCTTTGACATCTTTTACTGGGTGAAATAGACCGTTCTTATGAACTGTCTCTTTTGACCAGTCGTGTCTGAATATGACGGTCTGCAATTCCGGCGCGAGTTCTATGGTGAATTGATTGTGGTGCGCGATCGTACTGAAAAGGGTTTCCACGAAACAGATTGTCCGCTTCTCATTCGCCATTTTGACGATCTCGTTCATTATATTCCGGGAAATGCGCGCGGCACACACGAGACTCCTGTAATACGGTCTTTCCATCTTTCCCTCGGCATCAAACCACCAATAGAAGCCGGGATCCTCCGGCTCGGACACGTGCTGTTTCGTCACGAAATCCGTGTTCGGGTAGCGGGCATTTAGTTCGTCAAAAATGTCGTACCGGGGGAAAAATACGTCCTCTTCTACAAACCAGATGTGCTCGGCGGAATTTTTCAGGCAGAAGTAATACAGCGCCTTATCCCAGGCCGACGGCTTCTTTGGAATCGTGGAGGCGGAGTTAATGAATCCGTATTGGCCGCAGACCTCGTCCTGAATCTGGACGATGTATAAGACTCCTGGGGTTACAGGGTACATCTTCGTCTCGTCACTCTCTGTGATACGCACCGTCTTATACATGGACGACTCGGGGGCATTATAATCATTTTTATCGCACATCACGTACACTGGCTGCGTGTTCGTGAACGGCACGAGGGTCTCCAGATACTCCTTGGGCGGCGCCACACAGAGAAAGCAGAGGGGATATAGTGGTTTCGGAGCTGTCGGAGCTGTCGCTTGGAAGCCCTCTCTATACCTTGATGAAAAGTACAGGAGTGCTACTGCAATAAAGGCGAATAAAACAGTGTAGACTATTTTATACGTCTTTTTAGAACCCATTCCCTATTTTATAGAGGGGAATTTACACATCCAGTGCGATCGTATTTCCACTCGGGGGCGCCGCGCGCCGGCCACGACGACGTCCCGCGACGGATCCGGCCATACTACCCAGATCCTCCGAGGCCCCGATACTCTGCACCTCCACGGCCGCACTCACCGCCGGCTGTAAATCCGAGTTGATCGGCTGGACGGCCATACCCTCCATCGCATCATTCCTACGCACCTCCTCGAACGTCTTCAGAATATCGTCCACTCCGGAAGGCCCCCTCATCTCGCGCCTAGCGACCTGTCGAGGCTCCATCGCCGCCACTGACTGCGGCATCTGCGCCATCGGGGGCGCGTTGCTCGCTCCGAAGAAGGAGCCTGTAGGGGGCACGGGCGCCGCCGTCGCTGCGGGGCCACCGCCGCCCCCACCCATTGCCATATTCATAAAGTTACCGAAGCCCGGTCCCGCCTGCTTCGCCGCCGCCGAGGCAAACTGCCGCGCCATCTCCGGATTCTGCCGCAGAATGTCATCCATCGACGGCATGCGCGCACGCAGAAAGGTATTACTCACGTGGCACATGAACCCGGAGCCAGCCAGGGCCATCATAAGGCGTGCCTCGGGCGGCATCTTTCCGCGCTCCTTGTATTTATCGTAGAGTTCCTCGAAGATCTCATCAAAGTCCTCAAGGTTCTCGTGCACGGACTCGGACCAGCCGTCGAGCTTGATATCAAAGGGGTCGAACTTGTCATTCATCCACTGGAGGCCCGTGACTACACTCATCATCGCCTGGCGCTGGAAACGGATAGATGACTCCAGATTCCGAGCATCCGCCAGACGGGAGAACTCCGTCTTGATCTCCTCGAGAGTATTATCCATCGTGAAACGTCTGCTCGGCGTCAGACCCTTCTGCTCCATACGCTGCAGCTTGTTTAAGAGGTCCGTCTTCTCCTTCCGCTCGTCCTCGGGGCTTAAACGGCTCGGCGCCGGAGAGAGGGATGAGAAGGGGCCGGAGGCGGTCTGTGAATTGGAGAACAGGCCCCCACCCTCTGTTGCGGAAGAGTGTTTTGGGAACATGTCGGTATTCTTCGCGAAGTCAATCTCAATGGGCGCCGAGGCGCCGCCATTCATGGAGCCTCCTCCGATGTTTATAGAAACCGGTTCGAGCGGAGAGATCTCAATTTCAGGCGGCGGGGCACCGGGCCCAGATGACGATGAGCCACCGAGATCAAAAGAGATCTGTCGAGTACCACCGTTGCCGCCGTTGCCACCACTCGGACGACCCGAATTCGCCAACATCTCAAAGCCGAGCCCATCGCCGCTCAGCTCTGTAAGGCTGCCGCCAAGATCAAATCCTCTTGCCACAGACTCCATCTCGTGAATTGTGACACCACCGCTCATTCCTTCTTCGTTTTGGTTCGGTCTTTTTAAATGGATTCTGTGCGCAGAAGGAAGTCAATACACATACACAGCGCATCGCAAAGATCCGACTTCTTCTTTTGGCCGGCTAGGAAGAGTAGCCACGCATCCTTCTTCTCAACGTTCTCCTTCGCGAGCCACTCATCCATTCGCGTTTCGGAGGCCTTCTTGCGTTCCGAATAGCCCTTGTCGCCGGAAGTGGCCCCCTTCGTCTTCTTAGAGGCGTGTACGAATCCGATTTCTGTGCCGGGAAGACGTTCTCTGAGAGTGGCGAACAGGAGGATCTGCAGGGATTTCATAGTCGGGTTCTTGAACGCCGGCTGATTCTCTAGAAAAATGTGGGTGGCCGTCTGGAACATCTCGAGTCGGGAGTCCACGAAATTCTGAAGGCTCGTATGTAATTTCCCCAGATCGGAATTTTCCTTCTTCGATCCTTTTTTCAAGATCAGAGGAATTGCGAATTTCGTCTGGAGACGGGAAACAATTTCCTCCCGCCGACCTTTCGTAGAAATTCCCGGAATTGTTTTCAGAATTTTCAGAGACGGAATTGTTTTGCAGATGTTCCCGGACAGATCTGCGAGGAGTGGGAAATTCGGTGGAGCGTGCCGTTTGCAAATTATGTTATCCCCGGCCGTGTGCGTTCCCCTCTTCCCACAGGTGACACAGACAGGAACACGAGTCGCCTCCTCGCTCGTGGTGTTCGCTAGAAGATCGTAATTCTCCCATCCGACGATGGACCACTGCTTGGCCTCGTGACCCAGAAGACACCAGGCCAAATTCCGAATCCCTATATCAAATGTCAGAACCCTCTTGGATGCTGACATTCTCTATAATGGGGTATGATTCGTCCTTAGACTGGCTAACGTGCCGTTACCCTCTGAGCGAGTTCCGACCCCCCTCGTAGCGCGTCGTGTATATCACTTTCGCAGGCGGCGGATTCGTATAGGGTACCGTATAGGTGCCGAACAGCTCGGGCACGGGTTCCTGTCTGCGCCCAGTGCCAATAGACCCCTCTCCTCCTGTCACTGTCCTTCCACATGCAGACCGTGTACATGCCACCTCCTCCTTTAGATCCGGCACAACCGTCTCATCGAACCGAAAATTCGCCCCCATCCGCTTCGCACTGATCCGTCTCGAAACCTCCATGATCGACTCGGCGTTCTTCTGCATGAAGGCCTTCGTGGGGAATTGTTTCCCAGCAGGAATATTGTTCATGCAGCGGGCCTGGTAGTCCGTCACCAGACGACCATCCTCAACGACGGCCGGCCATCCCGGGAAACGACTGTCGGGGGCTGGCTGCTCCTGGCCTCTTGCGGCTTCAACCACATCAACTGGTCTGGCAGATCGAATTGACTCCACCAGGTTTGGACTTGTTGGAAGACGGAATAGTTTCGAGTCCATTTCCCTATCTTCTCTTTACTGGGAAAGAGATTCCATAGGTAGTTCCACAGTGTCCTCCATAGAAATAGGAGCGCCCATTTCAGATGATTCAGAGCCTCCATCCATATTGCTTACAGTGGAACTATTCTTCTCGGATTCTCGCAAGAGGTTCACGATGGCACCCTTCTTCATGCTCTTTGTCACACGGAGACCCTTCTTCTGGGCGAGACTCATGAGATCCTCACGGCTCATAGAGTCATAGTCGACGGCGCTCGCAGCTGAGCTCTCGGCCGCCACCGTGACAACCACCTCCTCAGGAACATCTGTAGCAGCCGCCGAGTCCATGACAGACGTATACATCGCCGCCTCATCCGCCTTCAGCTCCTCACTGTCCTCTGGCTCAAACGGCTCAGGCTCCTTTACGGGAGGAGGAATGTGGAGGGGCGCCTCCATATCCATATGCATCTTCAAATCGAGCAGCAGCGACTCGAGCAAGCCGAGCTTCTTATCCGTATAGGCAATGCGCGTGTAGAAATAGAAGCCCATCGCACCCACAAGCAGCAACAGGATCGCGGTTACGAAAATAGACTCGTTCATGTTGGATTTCTTCTAGGAAGTTTGTTTTTTAGGCTGGGACTTTCCCGCAACCGGGAACAACTGAAACCGATTCCAGATAGATTTCACGCTGCTTACCTTACAAATACCCGGCTGCACGTCATATAGGAATCGAATGGTCCCCCGTTTTCCGGCCTCCGCGCTGCAGCAGAGTTTCTGAACCGACTCGGGCGCATTTTCCACGAGCTCGAATACGTGCGTGCTGACAATACTTAGTACGGACTTCTTCTTCCACAGCTCCTCTAGGAAATTCTTCGCGGTGAGAGTCCCATCGGGCGGATTCGTGGAGTGGAATAGCTCGTCGTATATGACGAACCCGATCCCCTCTTCCGGCCGCCGCTTCAGAATCGTCGAGGCGAAATAGACTTCCGATTCGAACATGGATAGAGTTCCGGGAGTGTCCTGGAGACGTAGTCCGGACGAGATCCAGGAAATTTTCCGGACGATGAACTTCTCGGCGGGGGCCACGCCGTACGAATGGGAGAGCAGAATACACTGAAGAAGGGCCCGGAGGAACGACGACTTTCCTCCTCCATTCGGCCCCGTGAGAATTGCGTGGTGAGCTAGGCCAGTAAATGACACGGTCGACGGGACCGCAGAAAAGCCAAGAGAAATGTCGTGAATATTGAGGGCGTGTATGACAGGCACATCCCCCTTTACAATGAGTTCACTCTTCGTGAGACTCGGGGATGTGGCAATTCGCCAAAGGACCTCTATTTCGGCAAAGTCCCGGAGGGCCATTCGGAATCGCTCTGGCTGTTCGATCAAGAGATGGAGGGCCCGGCGGGGATCATCATCTAGAACAGCCAGTGACTTCCGGAATGCGAACGGAATGCGGAGCGTACGAAACCGCTTCTGCGTGTCCTCGTAGAGCTTCTTCAGGCGCAGGATCTTATCTCCGTTATCTGTAATGTTCTTGTCAATCTTGTATAAATGGCGCGCATTCTGGACTGGCTGAATCAGGGACTGCGCGAAGGAGAATGCCATGAAGAGAGTCTGAACGATGCCTCGGGGCGTAAAGAAACTGGTTGGCGCAACCGGTCGCATGCCGTTTGCTGTCCGTTCAAATGAAATACTCGATCCCGACCAGAGTAATTTCATAATATCGGCATACTGATCCGTGGAAATCGGGAATCGGTAGAGGAATTTCAAGAAGAGATAGGGGATCATCCAGGCCACGAGTGGGACAAAAACGGCCATGCAGGGTACGACCCAGATTTTGAATAGGGCAATCCCGAGAAGAATGTGCGGGAAGTAATTCAAACACCGAAAGTGCTCATCTTGGAACGAGAGCTGCGAGAGGGCGTCCTCCTGTAATTTCTGCAAATCCTCCGATTCCGGATTCAGGAATGTCTCCATCGTCGCTTCAATCTCCTTGACCTCCTTCAGCATTTTATCAATGGCCTCCCCCTCGTACTGGCTCACTTCGGAAAGGTGCTTTATGGCGTTTGTCCGAATACCGTACGCGATGGGAGAGGTGATGAGGGCATTCTCAACGGTCCTTTTTAGAATATTCTTGGATTGGCGAAGTTCACAACCGAGCAGGTCGTGGAAATTTTCCAGACCGGCATCTCCGATAAGCGACATTGAATTCTATTAGTGTCTTTGACGAATACAATACCGGATTGTCCGCAAATCTTCCGTGTTCGTTCAGTAACGTCTAGTACTAAAGTTAAGTACTCCCCATAGATAAGGCCACAGAGTGGCCTTATGATATTGGAGTCACTTAATCTTTTCGTTCTAGCCATCAGAGCAAAGTACTTAAAATAAGTACTTTGCGGTATCTAAACGGCGACTACTATTACTATAGTAGGGAACATGGCTTCGGTGGAAAGTATTCAGAGAACTGTCAGGGACATTCTAGCGATGGAGTCGGTCGTACCAAAGCCTCCCACTTTGGTATGCACCACTATACAGACGTTGAAAGATCTTATTGAGTTAGATGGATTTCAATCAGGATGGCGAAGAACACCTCCGGTAGAATCCGGAGGTGCACTTAGACAAATATCAGGTGCTGGCATTAGCAATTCTCCCCGAACTGCGTGGGGGGCATCGGAGTCCTCATCCGATTTTAGAAGATTGGGGGGATTTCGTAGTAGCCCCGCCGAATCACCGTTGTCGCGTACATCCTCTGCAAAGTCCTTTCCGGACGCATCCATATCGGGATCCATTTCACCGTCCTCGCCTATTCCGAAGTATCAGAGCAAATTCAAGAACAGCGAGCAGCCGGTTGATGATAAGATCCTGAATGTGATCATTTTGTCGAAGCTGAATAAATTCAGTCCCAAAACATACAACGATATTCGCGATTTTCTTTATCAAATTCTGGGTTCCGGCGAGCCCGATCTACAGCAAATGGTGCGGGATTTCATGAAGCTCGTTTTCAAGAAGGCGGCGCTCGAGGAGGTCTTTTGCCCGCTCTACGCGAAGCTTTTGTGCGAGATTTCCGGCCGCTACAAGGTTATTCTACAGGAAATGAATCTGCTGCAGTCAAACTATTTGAAGGTATTTGACAATATTGAGGAAAATAAGTCGTCCGGTTATGACGAGTTCGTAGAGAGCCAGAAGAACAAGCAATTCCGTCTCGGGTATAGTCAATTCATGGCGGAACTGAGCGCGCTAGAGATCCTCGATCTCCAGCTCCTAAATACGACTTTCCAGAAGATTTTGGGGAATATGTTGGTGAACGGTCTATTAGAAGACAAAAAAACCTTGATGGAGGAATATTGTGATTGCCTGTCGCGTATGGCGAAGGTCCTGAAAAAGAAGACGGGGAAGTTTTTCGTGACGGCGCGCGGAAATCTATTCAAAGACAATAAGGAGGCTCTGGAGAAGCTGATTCATAATCAGAGCGAATTTCCGAGCGAGACTAACAAGACGCGGTTTATTTTGATGGATATTCACGAGATACTCGCGGAATAATTTGTGCCGTATAAGTTAGAATGCCGAAACGTGGATCTCGTCGTAGCCGTGGCTTAGCATCAAGGGTACTCAGTCCTGTTAGGACAACGGTGAATGAGGTGGGGAAACTCGCGGGGACGACATTGAGGGCGGCAACCTCGATTGGTAAGGGAGTCGTAAATGGTACGCGGAGAATCGTCAAGAATGTCGGGAAGAGTTTCAACTTTGGTCGTAAGCGGAAGTCGACTCGTCGGCGGAAAAATTGAGAGGGATAATCTTAGATGTCTAGTTTAGAAATGCCTCACCCAAATAACTCTGTCCGGACAAAGAAGGATTCTAGCAACTCGGAAGAGAATACTCCGGGTCGCAAGAAGCCACAGCCCCAGAAGAAGCGCGGCGCCGCCCCGCCGCCTTCCGCTGATGACAGTGATAGCGTCGATAGTCGTGGGAATATTCGGGGCCTTATCGCATACTCGGATGAGGAGGAAGAGGATGACGAACCCCGACGCAAGCATCGGGCGAATAAGGGTGTTAAGAACGGGCGCGCGAATACGAAAGAGTCGTCGACAGAGTCGGATGCTCCTCGGCGTCGTTCCACACGAAAGCCGAAGGTGGAAGTGGAGTCAGAGGAGGAGGAATCTGCCCCTTCTCCAAAGAAGCGGGGATTCTTCCCGAAGCGTCCGGTCTCTAAGAAAAAGAAGCCCGAGTCTATTCCGGAATCGGAGGAGGAGGAGTCCATTCCGGAATCCGAGGAGAGCGAGTGGGACGATGATGATGACGATGATGACGATGAGGATTACGAGGAGGAGGAAGATGAGGCGAATCCGCGGCGCGCCGAGATCAGCATCAGTTTCGGAGGTATCAACCAGGAGTCTAACGATCACCTGATTCCCAAGAGGCACAATATGAAGAAGGAGTCGGACATTGTGAAGAAATTCGTGAAACTCGTGACGGAGCCTCAGGAGGACGGGGGTATTGACGACCAGATTGACCAATTCAAGAGCCTGACCGCAGACAAGCAGAAGCAACTCATTTCGAGTCTGGAGAATCGGCCGTCCGTCGCACAGGAGAACCTCATGTTTAAGATTCTCACGATGAACTTGACACCTGAGACGCGCAGCATCATTCTCGCCAAGTACAATGCGCTTCAGAACATGGATCCTGGTGCGGGCGAGTACTATAAGCACCGGGCGTGGCTGGAGAAGGTCACGTCGCTACCTCTTGGAGTCTATAAGGAAATGCCGGTGAGGTTGGACGACGGCCAGGACAAGTGCGGGGCGTTCATGGAGCGGGCGCGGAAGAGCATGTCCGACTCCATTTACGGCCAGGAGGCGTCGAAACTCCAGATTCTCCAATTCATCGCTGGAAAGATTGCGAATCCGACCTCTCGTGGTCTGAGTCTCCTTCTTGTTGGTCCTCCTGGTATTGGTAAGACCAGTCTCATTAAGAACGGGATTGCGAAGGCTCTCGACTGGCCGTTCCAGTTCATCTCGCTCGGCGGCGACTCGGACGCGACGACCTATACGGGTCACCAGCTCGTATACGAGGGTTCGCATGCGGGGAAGATTGTGAACTCGCTGGCCGCCGCGAAGAGTATGTCGATGATTCTCATGTTTGACGAGCTTGACAAGATCTCCGCCACGCCGAAGGGCGAGGAGGTGCAGAATCTGCTCGTGCATATGACGGACTCGGTCCAGAACTGCGACTTTGAGGACAAGTATCTCTCGGGGATTCCTCTCGATCTGAGTCGGACCATGTTCGTCTTCTCGGGCAACGATATTACGAAGATCGACAAGGTGCTTCTGGACCGGATGGTCGTGATCCATCTGGAGGGCTACGAGAAGAAGGAGAAGACGGAGATCGCGGAGAAGTACCTCCTTCCAACTGCTCTGAAAGACGTGAGTCTCATAGAGAAGGTGAATATTTCCAAGGAGGTCATTGAGTACATTATTACGGAGTATGCCGGTACGGAGCCGGGTGTGCGCGAGCTCAAGCGGTGTCTGGAGCAGGTCGCACAGAAGATCAATATGCTCCGCATGTTCAATACGAAGGATCTGCCGTTCCACATTCCGGATTTCCAGTTGCCGTTCATTGTGAAGAAGTCGCACGTTGACTTGTTTCTGAAGAAGCCGAAGGCTCGGGACCTTTCGTTGGAGCGGATGTATACTTAATTGCCTCACTCCTCCATCCCAGCGACCCCGAGGTTCTGGAACAGGTTGACAAAGTCCAGGAAGAGTCCGAGACTCTCATTGATATAATCTCCCCGTTTTTTACACTGGCGCGCATGAAGTTTCACAACTTGTGTATCATACGCGGCAAACAGGGAGAATAGAGCCACACCGAAGAAGGAGAGGAGTTTTCTTCCTTCGAAGTATTGCTCTTTTTGTATGGTCGTCGTCGCCGTAAGAATAAAAAGAATGAGCTGGGCTACGATGAGGCCTATAAGGGCGCCGATCAGGTAAGGGCCGAATCCGAGCAGATTGTTCTTGTCGTAGATGCCTACGGCGACCATTCCAGCAAAAATACCGGTAGCGAGGAAGAGGGTGCGCGCCAGAATGTTCTGCTCGTCCAGACGCTTCACAAGTGATCCGGACATTTGTCCTACAAGATAGGTGAATGATACGGCGGCCACGTATTTTAGAGGAGTGTTTGCGGACATCCCAGGCAGAATCCATATAAGCGCAAATGATGCAATGCCGATTAGGAGCGCGGCCCACAGAGGGCCGCCGAGTTCCCGTTTGAGTAGCTCGAAGAACATAGGATATTGCGCGCTCGCAGCGGCGATTCCGACTCCTGCGGCAGTATGCGCGAACGTTTTCGCGATGAAATACTTACACGAGAGGGCCGATGACATGTCTATTTTGTCGTAGGTTTTTTAATAGGGTCTTGGGTTGGTGACCCCCATAATTCCGCATCTTGACGCGCCCTTTCTTGGACCATCGCGGCGAGAATCGCTTCCGCCTCTTTGGCGGCAGCAGAGTCTGCGGGTTTCTCAGAAGAACCGGCTCCTGTACCCTTACCCCAACGATCCCGCATACAGGGGCGTTGAAGTCCCGGACGACAAGAATTCATCTACTGTATATATAGAATGGATATCTTCCCGAACACCAGCCCGAAAGGCATGTATATTAATAAGAAGATCTACTTGATTGTCATATTCTTCGTGATTCTCGGCGGACTGAATTGGCTCTTGATGGGGGCCATGAATGTTAACGTGGTGCGTCTTGTTCTCAATCGCCGCATGAGTTCGATCTTATACGTCATCATTGGCGCGTGTTCTCTAATGCTCGCCTTCCGTCGCGACGTCTATCTCCCCTTCTTGGGTCAAACAGTGTTCCCCGCAGGAGCACTCGCGCTCAAGACGCCCCAAAGTGCGAATGAATCGGTGGAAATCACTACCCGTCCGGGTGCGAAGGTGGTATACTGGGCCACGGAGCCGAACGTGAACGCGGACCCGAAGAAGATTCCGGGCTGGGATATTGCCTATGATGAATTCGACAATTCCGGTGTAGTGGCTGCGGATGATACAGGCAAGGCGATTCTGCGTGTTCGTGGCCCCCCGCAACCTTATACCGTGCCGATTCACGGGGAAATCAAGCCGCACGTACATTTCCGCGTAGAAGAGCCGAGCGGGTTTTTCGGGCGTGTCAAGACGTATTATATGGATTCCAAGAAAATAGAGGGCTTTGCTGATAACGTCTAACGGCATGTGCCAAAGTTAGGTACACCCCTAGGGTGTACCTAACTTAGCCTACATGCCTACAGTAGTGATGTGCCGAAGTTAAGTATCCCCTAAAGGGGGTACTTAACTTCGGCACATCACGGTAACGGCACATGCCGTTAATAATGTTATAAAGAAATAGAATGAAACGTCGCACTCAGACCAAACGTATTCGCCGCTCCAAGAACAAGCGCACACGTCGTAGAGCCCATAAGGGCGGTGAACGGGTCGGTCTAAACAATACTAGCCCTGTATAAAATAGATGGAAACTACCCGAAAGATCCCTATCGGTTCCGGCGGACACGTTGAAATACTTGAGGTATTTGGTGATGATCTCACCGTTGTAAATGCCGCACGCGTTTCATTTAACAAGGAATCGACGGAACTTGGTCCCAGGGACACCGGCCTTATTAATTACTTGGCGAAGCACGAGCATATTAGTCCCTTCTTTCACCCCCAAATACGTTTTCGGTTAAAAATGCCGATCTTCATTGCGCGCGAATGGTTTCGTCACACCATCGGATTCGCGCGCAACGAGGTCAGTCGGCGATATGTCGATACTCCCCCGGAAGTCTGGATCCCCGCCGATTTCCGAGAGCGCGATCCGAATCTCAAGCAGGGCTCGAAGCCCGATAGCATCGTAGATAATGATACGGCAGTCAAGGCGTACACCGATGCGATGGACGTTTCACTGATGACATACAAGAGGCTTCTTGAGCTTGGCGTGGCCCCGGAACTCGCCCGTGCGGCCCTACCCCAAAGCATGTATACGGAATTCATTGAGACGGGCTCCCTGGCCGCCTATGCGCGCTTGTGTGGCTTGCGCCTTGATCCGCACGCACAAAAAGAAATCCAGGAATTCGCTGCGGCCGTTTCGGATATCTGTGCGACACGTTTTCCGGTTTCTTGGGCCGCGCTTATAGCGGTATGAGCGCTAAACGGTGTCATACCCGCTCGAACCACATAAGATACGTGCTGCTACCGAACACCGGGTTCGGAATAGGCACGCACGTCTCGTCGTCGAACATGTGCCACTTCGTCTCATCCGCAGTAGAGCGACACTGCGCCGTATAGTGACCCGCCATGGAATGTCCGTGATGGTCCACTATAGACACAAGCTTATACGAACAACTCCCCGACCGCTCCGGAGTCTCTGGAGATAGGAAGGACTCGAAGGAGATCGGACTCTCACCTTGATTCGGCAAGGCGGCCAGCGGTGTATGAATCTTCTTTCCGTTGTTCCCGAAACGCTTCAAGTGAACGACGAGGTATCGGGGGAATCTCCAAATGGATACAGTCTGCGTGGCCTCCGTGCGCCCACCTGCCCGGCACTTTTCACAGTCATAATCGCCAATCACGGTCGGACTGAACTCCGCCCGAATCATATCGAGTAAATCCGATGGCTCCCTCGAATTCTCGGGCGGGATTCCCTTCATCTCCGTAAACGCCTCCCAGCGGTGCGAACAATTCCCGCAGCCCCTACAAGTAATCACATAATGATAGAGGCCATAGAATAACTCCACGAGTGGGCTGTAGGTCTTGCTGAACTGCGTCTTCCACGCCTTCAGCGCCTGAATACAGTGCTCGTCCTTCTCCGTCTTGGGCGGCTCCCGAATGATCCGCATATCCACCTCTTGGGCCATGGATTCATGTAGAATATCGAGAAGGCAGATGTAGTACTCGTGGCTGTCATGGCATTCCTTCACCTTGAACTTCTCAAAAGCGCCGAACGAGTGCTCTTCAATGCAGGCGTGGAACTTGCGCCACAAATCGGCCGGCCGGACACTCTGGCGCATCTTGCACGCCTGCAGGAGCTGGACCGTGTTCGCAAAGGATTTCACGGTGATCTGCTGCAAATTTCGCAGGCCCACGGCATCCTTTTTGAAGAGCGACGAGTATCGACCCTCTTCCAGAATCCAGGGCACCTTCTTACAATGTCGCATGGCTTGCATGACTGCGTTGGCGTAACAGGTCATACCTAGGTTAACGATTCCTCCGAGTTGTGTGTCGCCCATGATACACTTCCTTATAGAATCAGCCTTAAACCAGTATCGTATTCAATTTTACACCGCGAATTATAAATGTTTCCCACGGCGTGAGAAACGTTTATATTTCGACATTGTCGCCCCGGCGTTTTTAGTTTTTGAGGGAAGACATCGCGGATACATAGGAATTCGTGAAGAGTTCCTGGTACGACGGATTCACTTTCGGAGTCTCTTTTTCCTTCTTATACTCACTGAAACGCTTCGTCTTTTCCTCCAGCTTTCTAAAGATCTCGTTCTCTTCTGCATTGAGTCCCTCGGGTGCGGGAGCGACGTTTAGCTCAGGTTTGTGCTTGCCGAATATATAGAATTTGCTCGACTCATTTGTGAAATATGCTAGTAGCCCAATAATAGCTATAGATAACCAAAAGGCGGTGAAGACGTTGCGTGTCGCAACGAATATGACGACGAACAGGAGGAGGCGACGAATCCAAGGATTCTGGAGGAACTTATCCTGATCTGCCGTAAGGCTTGTGGCTAAATGGCGACCACCCAGATTCAGAATCAACATCATCATTCCAATAAAGTACGTATTGGTGTTCAGCGTTGCTAAAAATCCTTCCACAGGATTCATTTGTGTATTTAATACGGGTGACGCGGGTGGCGGGAAAGCCATTCTATCGGTGGCTTCTATTTCTTTTGTGATGTCATCTGCTAAAGTTAGGATTGC
>Ga0078894_10001370_pt1 | contig 18032 bp, 18 predicted proteins | sample LauGreSu1BDMLBSD_2_FD_67506 | JGI IMG/M metagenome (GOLD analysis project Ga0078894, IMG submission 67506) | Freshwater lake microbial communities from Lake Michigan, USA - Su13.BD.MLB.SD (version 4) (version 4) | ecosystem: Environmental > Aquatic > Freshwater > Lake | place: Lake Michigan... | reverse complement strand
CGATGTCTCCATGCCCGCGCCTGACGCCCATGCCTCTGACCCCCCGCCCAGACCGCCGTCCAGAATCGGCATCTCCTGCGCGTCAAACTCGATGGGTTCACAGTAGACGGCATCATCGAAGTCACGCGCATCCTGGCCGTCAATCGTGACCAGCGGGACATCGCGCAGATCGACGCGGTCGCGAATATCGGCGGGGCGCACCCGGGGGGCAAACCGCGAGGCCTGCTCGACGGCTGTCGGCCGGAACTGGTGCGGCACATCGAACTTCCGGACCGCGATTTCGATTTCCATGCCGGGATCACCGATTTCACCAAGCACCTCCACCACGCGCCCGATAGGCGGCGCACCGTTAGCGGGCGGGCTCACGATTTCAATCGTCACCACCTGGCCGTGCTGCGCACCGCCCGTGTCAGCCGGTGCAACGATGATGTCGTGTTTGATCCGCTGGTCTTCCGGAATCACGATGTGCACGCCGCGCTCATTGACGAAACGCCCCACCAATCGGCGATGGGCGCGCTCGGTCACTTCCACGATGCTGCCTTCGGGTCTGCCTCGCGAGTCGTAGCCCACCCGGCGAACCAGCACCCGGTCTCCGTGCATCGCTTTTTGCATTTCGCGAGGCGACAGGAACAGGTCGGGCCCCCCAGCGTCCGGCAGAAGGAAGCCGAATCCGTCACGGTGCCCCTGAACCCGCCCGGCGATCAGATCGAGCCGGGTCGCGAGCAGCAGCACCCCCTTTCGGTTGGGCAGGAGTTGGCCATCGCGCTCCATCGCCGCGAGACGGCGCAGCAGCGGACCGCTCTGCGCCGCAGTCACGCCCAGGCGCTGCGCGAGGTCTGAGGGCGTGAGCGGCACATCGGCCACCCTCAAGCACTCAAGGATGGTTTCGCGGGTGGGCGGAGCCCGGTCTGCTTCAGTCACTCGTCAGCGCCTCCGGATGAGTGGGCATGGCTTTACCCGACTCAGGTTTGACAATCCATCGATCTTCATTAGAATTCGCGCCTCGATTGCCGTAAGGCTGTCGAAGCCCAGATGGCGGAATTGGTAGACGCACTAGGTTCAGGTCCTAGCGGTGGCAACACTGTGGAGGTTCGAGTCCTCTTCTGGGCACCATTCTAAAGGCCGGCGCAGCCGGTCTTTTTGTTTTATGTGCCCAGAAAGCAAAGCACCTGCGTGCTTTGCGCGAGGACTCGAAAGGCCGGGCATGCAAGCCCGGCCGGGCCCGCGATACGTGGGCGAACCCGAGACGTTCAGTGACGTTCCGCGAGCAGCCCGAAGCCGCTTAACGCATCACTAATGCCCGCACGCCGCAGGGCGAGCCAATAGGTCGCCACGTTGACCCCGATGAGCGGCCGCCCGAGACGCGCCTCGATCTGCGCCGTCATGGCACTGACCGGCAGGTTGGTACCCACATGAACAAACGCCTCGATTCCCGGGGTATCGGCGAGACGGTCAAACCCCGCCAGAATCTGCGCGGGCGTGAACTGTGCGACCGAAATCGGCCCCTTCGATTCGAGCCCGTGCGTGGCAAGCACCCGGTATCCGCATGCGGTGAAGAACTCTGCAATCAGCGCGTCCGCCGGCGGCCAGTAAGGCGTGAGCACGCCGAGCGCCTGCGGATTGCCAATGGCTCGCAGACCTTCGAGCACCGCCACCGAAGGGGTGACGAACGGCACCCCGCCGCTCAGCGCCTCGAGTCGCTGCCGCTCGGCCTCGGCCCGGGCCCGATCTCCCCGAAACGAATGAATGGAATGCCCATGCGCCACCGCATGCGGTTCACACTTCATGACCAGATCGAGCGCCTCCTCAAGACCGCCTCGCTCGGTTTCCAGCGCCTGCCGATACTCCTTCATGTCGTCATAGGGCCGGGGCGGCAGCAGCATACGGCTGACATGGTTGGTCACCCCTGGTGGACGCATCGACTCCATCTCGGGCTGCACGATGGTGTTGGTGGCGGGCACGATCACGCCAATCTTCGCGCGGGTGGCCAGCGCATCGAGACTGCTTCGTCCTGTTGCAGCACCGGTCATCAGGATTACTCCATCTTGAGATTGGCAACCTTGGCCGCCTCAGCCCAGGTTTGCAGATCGGCGCGCAGCGTGGCGGCAAACTCGGCCGGGGTGCTGCCGATCGGATCAACGCCGATCTGTGCAAAGCGGGCACGCGCGCTGTCGCTGGCAACCACTTCGCGGGTGAGCGACGCCGCGCGATCAATAATTGCCTGGGGCGTGCCAGCCGGTGCGAGCAATCCATTCCACGTGATGGTCTTGAATCCTGCGAGGCCCGACTCTGAAATGGTGGGCACATTGGGCAACTGGGCCACGCGCTGTTCGCTCGAGACACCGATCAGGCGGATCTGTCCACCGCTCGCATGCGGCACCAGTTCGGAAAAATTACCGAAATACATCTGCACATTGCCAGCAAGGAGATCCACCACAGCCTGCGACCCGCCCTTGTAGCTCACGTGGGCCATTTCGATGCCCGCCCGCTTCACGAACAACGCCCCTGACAGATGGGACACGCTGCCCGACCCACCCGACGCATAGTTGAACTTGCCGGGATTCTTGCGAACGTAATCGATGAATTCCTGCACGTTCGCGGCGGGCACCGAGCGGTGAATGCCCAACACGAAGGGGTTGCTGCCGATATTGCTGATCGGAACAAAATCGCGAATCGGGTCGAACGTGACCTTGTTGATGACCGGAAGAATGGCCAGGTTGGCCATCGCTCCAACCAGCAGCGTGTAGCCGTCGGGCGCTGCTTTCGAGACAAAATCAATCGCAAGCCCACCCCCCGCACCGACGCGGTTTTCCACCACGAACGGCTGCCCAAGCGCCTGCGTGAAGCGTTCGGCGAGCAGTCGGGCGATGGAGTCGGTGTTACCACCCGCCGCGAACGGCACCACCACCTTGACAGCGCGATTGGGCCAGGCCGATTGGGCCCGCAGCGGCAGGACCGCGGATGCAGCGCCTGCGGCACCCAGGGCGAGCAGGGAGCGACGAATCAAGTGAGCCATCAGAAACCTCCGGTGCCTCCGGCGCGGCGATCAATCAATCGTTGCCGCACGGCGGATGCTGTTGATCATGGACGAGTTCAAAAGGTAATCGCGCGCCTTCACCGGGTCTGCGCAGGTCGACTGAAGCATCCGGATTCGCTGCGCGCGCTCGGCGGGATCCTTGACCTCGAGGTTCTGCTTGTTGCGCACCGACAGCGTCTGCACATACTCGACGTTGACCGTATGACGCTGACGATGATAGCGATCGAGCAGCGCCTGACCCTCAGCGCCTGAGACAACCGCCGCCAGCATCTCGCCCAACGCCAGGGCATCGTGAATACCACTGTTGAGGCCGAATCCACCAAGGGGATTGTTGACGTGCGCCGCATCGCCTGCGAGCAGAACCCGATGCTTGCGCATGGTCACTGCGACCCGCTGGTGAACGCTGTAGATGCTCTGGTGCACCAACGGATATTCAACCGAATCGCCGTGCCCGGTCAGCCTGCGGATGCAGTGCTGGGCATAAGGCCCGGCAAGAACGGCCTCGTCAGTCGCATCAGCGCCAACAGGCAAGGTCATGCGCCAGAGCCCAGGCGGTCCCTCATCCGGCATCTTGAAGACCGCGCACCACTGCACCGGATCGCTTATGTAGGCGTTTTCGCGAAAACCGTGAAGGGCGAGATCGTGACGCGTACTGATGACGCTGTATCGCTCAGGCCAGGTGTAGCCCGCAAACTCGATGTCGGCACTCTTTCGAACCTGACTGCGGCCGCCGTCCGCCCCCACCAGCCAGTCGGCGCGAATCGACACCCGGCCTGCTTCGGTCGTCAGGCTCGCTTCGACATGATCGGCGTGCTGCACCATGGTCTCGAACCGATGGCCAAACAGCACCTGCGCATGCGGGTACTGCTGCAGCAGGCGGTAGATGATGGGCGTGAGTCGATGCTGCTCGAGGTGCAGCCGAAACGGGTAGGGTGTGTCGTCCTTGAGCAGCGACAGGTCCCACTCAGCCACCATGCCATGCGCCAGGTCCCAGGACTGCCAGCGCGGCACCTTGATCCCCAGTTCGAGCATGCGCGTCGCCACCCCGACCTTCTCGAGCATCTCGATGGTGGGCGGATGGAACGTGCCGGCGCGCAGATCATGAGTGAGACCAGGCTCTGCCTCCGCAACGATGCAACCCACACCCATTCGTGCGAGTTGCAGCGCCACCAGCAAACCGACCGGGCCTGCGCCGGCAATCAACACCGGCGCATGAATCATGGGCGCCATGTGCTGTCAGCCCCAGCGAGCTTTCAGGTCGTTGGGGCTCATGTGGTCGTATTCTTCAAACGGCTGGTGAATCCAGGGATTACTCGGCAGATGCTCGATGTAATAGTCGGGTTCGGCCACTGAGGCCCCCTTTCGCCAGAGCACTGCGCTGCGGATTTCTTCAACGTCGGGACGGTTCGCCCGGAGGTGCGGAATCACCTCGACAAGCGTTGCGCCGCTGTCAACCAGATCGTCGACCAGCAACCAGCGACCCGATGGCATGGGGGCAGCGCTGCTGATGTGGTCGGCGATCAGCAGACGGCTTTGGGTGGTTCCCGCATTCTCGCGGTAGGAACTGGTGAACAGCACGCCTAGCGGTTTGTCGAAGAGCCGCGACATCACGTCACCCACCCGGAGGCCGCCGCGGGCCAGACACAGAATGGCGTCAAACGTCCACCCCGACTCCCAGACCTTGAGCGCAAGCTTTTCGATCAGTCGGTTGTATTCGTCCCAGGACACATAGAGGTCTTTCATTAATCGCTCCGAAAGGTCAGTCTAGGCAGTAAATGGGTCGCGCAGTACGATCGTATCGAGACGATCGGGGCTGGTGGAGACCATGTCGATGGGGGCGCCAGCCACCTCCGAGAGTCTGTGCAGATAGCGCTGGGCATTGACTGGCAGGTCAGCCCAGGAACGGACGCCAACCGTCGAGGTTTTCCAACCCGGCAGATCTTCGTAAATCGGTTCGCACTCTGCGAGCGCATCAGCACCAGCAGGCAACATTGACAACAACGCGTCGCCTCGGCGATAGGCGGTGCAGAGCCGCACCGTGTCGAGCCCGTCGAGCACATCGAGTTTCATCACTGCCAACCCGCCGATGCCGTTGAGCGCGATCGACCGCTTGAGCGCCGGCGCATCGAACCAGCCGCAGCGGCGGGGCCGCCCGGTGACCGATCCGAATTCCTTGCCCACCTGCGCGAGGTGCCGGCCGACGTCATCGTGCAATTCGGTGGGAAACGGTCCTGAACCGACGCGTGTGGTGTAGGCCTTGACGATGCCGAGCACATAGTGGAGAGACGACGGTGCAACCCCGGCACCCGCTGCTGCCGCACCCGCCACGCAGTTGCTGCTCGTGACATACGGATAGGTACCGTGGTCCACATCGAGGAGCGCCCCTTGCGCCCCCTCGAACAACAGACTTTGGCCGCCCGCCATGGCAGCTGCAAGCTCGTCGGGCACATCGGTCAGCATCGGCGCAAGACGCGGCGCAAGTGCGAGCGCCTCATCAGCCACTTGTGTGGCATCGAGCGGCTCAGCGCCCAGATAGTGCTTGAGCACGAAATTGTGCAGGTCAAGAACTTCAGCCACCCGAGCGCGGAAACGCTCAGGCGCAAGCAGATCGGCTGCGCGCAGCGCGCGGCGGGCCACCTTGTCTTCATAAGCGGGCCCAATGCCGCGCCCGGTGGTTCCGATCTTGGCATCGCCGCGCTTGGCCTCGCGCGCCCGGTCGAGAGCGACGTGGTAGGGCAGGATGAGCGTACAGGCGTTACTCACACGGAGCCGGCTCGAGGCGTCGACACCGGCGGCTTCGAGTTCATCGATTTCCTGCAACAGCGCTTGCGGCGACAGCACGACGCCATTGCCGATGTAGCAGCGCACCCCGGGCCGCAGCATGCCCGAGGGGATCAGCCGCAATACCTGCTTGCGACCCCCGATCACAAGGGTATGCCCCGCATTGTGCCCACCCTGAAACCGCACCACGCCTGCGGCGCGCTCGGTGAGCCAGTCAACCACCTTCCCTTTGCCTTCGTCACCCCATTGGGTGCCGATGATCACGATATTTTTCGCCATGTCGGCTCCGTCATGTGGTCCGCGCGAGCGGACTCAGTTGCCAGCTTCCCTGGCGCCGCACGATCTCGCGATCGCAGGAGAACTCCTGTTGCTCTTCTTCATGGCCGGGCAGTACCTGCACGACAACCTCGCCAGCAGCCCTGAGTTCAGCGATCAGCGCCGCGAGCGCTGGATCGTCAGACCAGGGCGCTCGAATGGCGGGATCGGGATCGGCGGGCGCAAGCATACCCGCGAGCTCCCGCAACTCAACCGAAAAACCGGTGGCTGCGCGCGCACGGCCGAACGCCCGCCCCACCCCGTCATAACGACCGCCGCGGGCCACGGCGTCGGCGCGACCCGCCACATAGGCCGCAAAACTGACCCCGTTGTGATACCGATAACCGCGCAAGTCGGCCAGATCGATCGACAGGGTGACCGCCGGAAACCGGGCCCAGGTGGGCGATGCGCAAAGCCGCTCGAGTTCGTCAAGCGCACGATGGATGGCGGGCATATCGGGCAGCGCCCGCCGGGCAGCCTCGATCACCCCAAACCCGTGAGCGCCACCGACCGTGCCATAGAGTGCAGGCAAGGCAAGGATGGCGCGCGCAAACGGCTCGGCTGCGCGGGCACCGAAGCGTTCGGCAAGTGCAGGCTGATCCTTGGAGAGGAGAAGCGCGTACAACGACTCGATATCCGGATCGAGCGCCTGAGCGTCAACTGGAAACGCCTCGAGCAGCGCCGGCACGATGCCCATGTGGCACAGATCGATCCGCACAGCGCCCGCATGCGCTTCACCCAGAGCACGCACCATCAGTTCGACCACCTCGAGATCGGCCTCGATCCCGGTGTGACCAAACAGCTCGGCGCCGATCTGCAGTGGCTCGCGCGAGGCAAAGATCCCCGAAGGCCGAGTATGAAGCGCCGACCCGGAATAACAGAGACGGGTGACACCGGCACGGTTGAGAAGATGCGCGTCGATGCGGGCCACCTGGGGCGTCATGTCGGCACGCACGCCCAGCGTGCGCCCGGACATCTGGTCAACCAGCTGAAAGGTTTTCCCGCCCAGCTCACGCCCGGAGCCCGTAAGCAGCGAATCCAGATGCTCGATCAATGGCGGAATGACGAGCTCATAGCCAAAGCGTCGAAAGAGGTCGAGTAGCGCGCGTCGGAGATTTTCAATTCGACGCGCCTCCGATGGCAAGACATCGGCAATGTTTTCGGGCAGAAGCCAGCGGGCCATGGTCACCGGGGCCAGGTTGTAGAGAGGCGGTTGTAAACGGGCAAAACCCGTTATTTTAGTTCAGAAAACCCGATGAGCGCGAGGCCGATTACTGTGGCGATCATTCCCATGAAGCGGATCTGACCGTCCCGCATGGCCGCCACTCGCACGAAGTACGCCCGCCAACTGCCAGGAGCCAGCAGCGGCAAGAGACCCTCGAGAACCAGGACCAATCCCAGGACAAGCGGCCAGAGATCGGTCATTACGTCAGCGCGCAGGGCGCGGCGGCGTGGGACTGCGCAGGTAGCGGAAGAAGTCGGAGGAGGGGTCCAGCACCAGCACATCGCTGCGCGAGCGGAAGGTGGCGCGATACGCCTCGAGGCTACGGTAAAAATCGGCGAACTCCGGATTCTGCCCGAAGGCCTCCGCATAGATGGCGGACGCCCGGGCGTCGCCCTCGCCCTTGAGGCGCTGGGCGTCGCGATAGGCCTCGGCAAGGATGACCTCACGCTGACGTTCGGCATCGGCGCGCACCTTGTCCGATTCCGCCGAACCTGTGGCACGGCGCTCGTTGGCTACGCGCTTGCGCTCAGACTGCATGCGATCAAACACCCGCACCTGAACCTCAGGGGCAAAATCAACGCGCTTGAGACCCACATCGATGATGCGAACACCGATTTGCTGAGAGTCTTCGTCAACCTTCTGGCGAACCGCTTCGGTGATCTTGTCGCGCTCGCCCGAAATGATGTCCGAAACGGTACGTTTGGCGATTTCGTTATTCAGCGCATCACGCAGGCTCCGCGAAATACGGTCTGCCGCAACACCCTGGCTGCCCTGCACCGAGCGGATAAAACGCTTTGGCTCAACGATCTGCCACTTGATGAAGGTGTCAATCTGCAGGTTGAGCTTTTCGGAGGTGATGAACCGATCGACCTCAGCGGTGTCGAGCGTGAGAATGCGCTTGTCAAAGTACACCACGTTCTGGAAGGGCGGGGGCCACTTGAAGTGCAGGCCCGGCTTGTCGATGACATGGCGGATCTCACCCAGCGAATACACGACGGCGTACTGCCGCTGATCAACGACGAACACGGCCGACAGCAACACGGCGAGCAACAGGGCGACGGCCAGGAGAGCAGGAATGATTCGATGCATGATGAGGGCTCCCGGTTCAGCGCGAGTCGCGGTCGCGGCCGCGGATGCCGTCCGAACGCGGCGACGGCGGCGGGGGCGCACTGACCGGTGCGGGCGAGTCGTTTCCGCCCGCAGGCCGGCCTGAACTCTGGGCATCGGCGGTGCCGATCTGCTGCATCAACCGGTCGAGCGGCAGATAGAGCAGATTGTTGCCTGCCTTGGAATCGATGTAGATCTTGCTGGTGCTGGTGAGCACCTGCTGCATCATTTCGGTGTACATGCGGTCGCGCGTCACCTGGGGTGCCTTGCTGTACTCCGTCAGCACTTGCCGGAATCGCGCGGCATCGCCCTGCGCCGTGGCAATCAGGCGTTGACGATAGCCCTCGGCCTCTTCGCCCAGCCGTGCCGCCGCCCCCCCCGCCTTCGGGATGATGTCGTTGGCGTAGGCACGCCCCTCGTTGATCAGACGCTCGCGATCCTGGGCCGCCTTGTTGGCGTCTTCAAACGCGTCCTGAACCTGATCGGGTGGCTGAGCCTGCTGGATGGTGACATCAACCAGGGTAATGCCCGAGGTGTAGCGATCGAGGAGCGCCTGGGCGCGCTGCCGTGCGTCTTTGGCAACCTGTTCCTTTTCCTCGTAGAGCACCTGATCGATGGTGCGCCGACCCACGACCTCGCGCATGGCCGTTTCAGCCGCTTGCCGCACCGCGTCTTCGGACACGCCGCCAAAATTATTGTTGAAGAGAAAAGCCCGGACATCGCCGATGCGGTACTGGAGGGCGAACTGGATATCGACGATTGACTGATCATTGGTGAGCATCAGCGATTCGCGAAGCGTTTTGTTTCGCACGGTGTTCCGGTAGCCGACCTCGACCTGACGCAGTTGCTGGGCATTGACCAGTTCGTGCGCCTCGACCGGCGTCGGCCAGCGCCAGGTAAAGCCTGCGCGCTCTTCCAGATGACGGAATTCCCCGAACCGCATGATCGCGGCCTGATTGCCCTCGGGCACGATGTAAAACCCGCTACCCAGCCAGAGCACAGCCCCGATCAACAGAATGGCAACCAGACCGACGCCCGCACCACGCCCGGATCCCGATGGCGACGACGATCCGTCCCCTGGAGGCGGCGCGCCGCCGCCTGCCTTGCGGAACAGACCGTTGATCCGGCGATTGAAGTCGCGCCAGAGTTCGTCGAGATCGGGGGGCCCATCACCACGTTGTGGCGGGGGCTTCGGGTCGCCGCCGCTGCCGCGGCCCCAGCCGGAATCGTTAAGCGAAAAAATTCGAAAGAACTTGGGCATGATCAATGGGAGGGGGTTTCCGTAACCGCTTGGCGGCCGGCGGCCCGGTCGAGCCAGGACTGATGGTGCGTCATGATGAGTTGCCGAAGATCGGACAATCCGGCGCCCGTCAGCGCGCTTACCGCAACCTCGAAGATGCTACCACAGGGGTGCGGCGACGCACCGGGAGCACGCCCGCTTGCGTCAATCTTGTTGTAGACAATCAGTTGCGGCACGCTGTCTGCACCGATTTCGCGCAACACACGATCAACCGCTGCAATCTGTTCATCGCGATCGGGCGCAGAGGAATCGACCACATGCAGCAGCAAATCCGCGTCGGCGGTTTCCTCCAGGGTGGCCGTGAAAGCCTCCACCAGCTGGTGCGGCAGGTTGCGGACAAATCCCACGGTGTCGGAAATGACAAGATGGACGCCGGGGGACCACTGCAACCGCCGAGTCAGGGTGTCCAGGGTCGCAAATAACTGGTCGGCGGCAAGTGTCTGGGCCCCCGTCAGCGCGTTGAACAACGTTGACTTGCCAGCGTTGGTATAGCCCACGAGCGAGATCGAGAACGCCGGCCGGCGATCGCGCGCGCGTTTTCGCGTGCGACGCTGCCGGCGCAACTGCTCGAGCTGCTCCCTCAGCCGCCTTACCCTCACGCCGAGCATGCGCCGGTCGAGTTCGAGCTGGGTTTCACCCGGCCCGCCACGCACACCAATGCCACCGCGCTGTCTTTCCAGGTGCGTCCACCCCCGGACCAGGCGCGCGGACAGATGCTCGAGCCGAGCGAGTTCCACCTGGAGCTTGCCTTCGTGACTGCGCGCCCGCCGCGCGAAAATATCAAGGATCAGCTCGGTACGGTCGAGTACCGGGCAGTCCCACAGCCGGCTGAGGTTTCGCTGCTGAACGGGCGAGAGCTCCTGGTTGAAGATCGCAACCGCTGCGTCCACCTCTTTTAGTCGCGCACCGATCTCTTCGGCCTTGCCTGCGCCCACAAAAAGCCCGGCATCCGGGCGGTCACGCCTGGCCTGTATGCGCTCGATCACGTCGTACCCTGCCGACACCGCGAGCGCGTTCAGTTCCTCCAACGCGCCGGCGTCTGGCCGCTCGCGCCCCAGCGCGACCGATACCAGCAGGCAGCGCACCGCCTCAGGCGAGGTCGAACTCAGTTTTCGGCGCTCTCATGCGAGTAGTTGACCGCACGCCCTGGCACCACTGTGGAGATCGCGTGCTTGTAGACCATCTGGGTGACGGTGTTCCGCAGGAGCACGACGTATTGATCGAACGACTCGATCTGCCCTTGCAGCTTGATGCCATTCACCAGATAAATGGAAACCGGTACATGCTCCTTGCGGAGCAGATTGAGGAACGGGTCTTGTAGTTGTTGCCCTTTGTTGCTCATGATGGCTTGGCCTGTAGTTGTAGTAGGAAAGAGGAAAGACTTGCCGAAATGTAGCCGAAAAAGCCTCGTCGTGCCCCGCTGCCCCCCAGCCCGACCCGGCGGCGCGATCGCCAGTGCGTGGCATCTGGGCCAAAGCCTGCGAACAGCGTCCGATCAGCCCCGCTGAGCGTAGGGATTCGCACCAGTCCGGAACTCGATCCGAAGCGGGGTTCCCTGAAGGCCGAAAGCAGAACGAACGGTGGATTCGAGGTAGCGCCGGTAGGTGTCGGGAATGCGGTCTAGCGACGTGCCATGAATGACCACGATAGGTGGGTTCTGCCCGCCCTGATGCGCGTAGCGAAGCTTGGGGCGAATCGGGCCGCGACGCGGCGGTGCCTGCTGCTCGACAGCATCACGCAGCACCCGGGTGAGGCGTGGCGTGGACAACCGCGCGTAGGCCGCAGCGTGCGCGGCATCGACCGAGCGCATGACCGCCCCGACCCCGGCGCCCTTGAGCGCCGAGATGAAATGCAGTTTCGCAAAGCTCAGAAAATGCATTCGCCGATCGAGTTCGATCTTGAGCCGGTCGCGCTGCGCGGGCGAGGCAGCATCCCATTTGTTGACCGCAATCACGAGCGCGCGGCCCGCCTCCAGCACATGCCCCGCGATCACCGAGTCCTGATCCGAGACGGGATCTGTGGCATCGAGCAGCAGAACGCAAACGTTGGCGTCTTCGATGGCCTGAAGCGTCTTCACAGCCGAGAACTTCTCGACCATGTCGTCCACCCTCCCCCGGCGCCGCAACCCTGCAGTGTCGACCAGGGTATAGGGCCGCCCGCCTCGCTCGAAATCAATCGCCACCGCATCGCGAGTCGTACCGGGCTGATCGAAGGCAATCAGCCGCTCCTCGCCCAACAGGGTATTGATCAGGGTTGACTTGCCGACATTGGGCCGCCCGACCACCGCGACGCGAACGGTGTGAACCATGTCGGGCTCGGTGGCCTCCGCGTCAGGCTCGGTATCGGTTTCAGGATAGGCGCCGGTATCGCTCTGACCAACGTCGCTGGCATCGGCGGTTTCGGTCTGCGGGGTGTCGCGAGCAGCGACCGCAGCATCGAACGACGCGAGCGCTTCATCGACCAGATCGGAAATACCGTCTCCGTGCGAGGCCGATACCGACAGCGGGGTTCCCAACCCCAGCTCGTGGAACTCGGCAGCGACGATTTCGCGACGCATGCCTTCGGTCTTGTTGACTGCCACCAGCACGTTCTGCGCGGTGCGACGCAGCTCGACGCCAATCTGCAGATCGTGCGGCGTCAGGCCCTCGCGTCCATCGACCAGAAAAATCACGCCATCGGCCTCAAGGACCGCCTGGCGGGTCTGACGCGCCATCTCGGCGGCAATCCCCTCTCGGGCCACCGGTTCGAAGCCGCCGCTGTCGATCACGATGAATTCGCGCTCGCCGACCCGACCGCGGCCATATTGGCGATCACGCGTGAGACCCGGCACATCGGCGACCAGGGCGGCACGCGACCGCGTGAACCGATTGAATAACGTTGATTTGCCTACGTTGGGGCGGCCGACCAGGGCGATAACGGGAAGCCTTGCCACGACTACTCGAAGGCGAGCGCGTGAAGCGCGCCGCCCATGGTCTGCACCAACGCGATCGACTCGAAACGGATTGCGGCGCCCGACAGCGGCCGACCGAGATCGATTCGGGCAAGCAGTGCGCCGTCGTCGCGGCGAAGCAGGTGAACCACGCCCTGACTGTCACCCACCAGCACATGAGCCGGCGCTAGCAACGGGGCCGACAGTCCACGACCCGCCAGTTTTTCCTGTCGCCAGATGCTGGAACCGCTTCGCGAGAAAAGATGTACATGCCCTTTTTCGTCGCACACTGCGAGCGCTCTTTCGTCGACAGCAACGCCGGCGGCGCTCGCCAGGTCGCGCGACCAGAGCGTTCTACCCGTTCCGACATCGAGGCAGGCAACCCGCCCCTGGAAGGCTGCCGCACAGAGATCGTTACCGGCGAGAACCGGCACGCCTGCGACATCGGCGATCCGTTCGATTTCATTGGATCCCCGAGGAACGGAGACTGCCGCCTCCCAGCGCTGCGCGCCCGAATCAGCGGCCACCGCCAGCATTCGCCCGCCCGGCAGGCCGACGTAAACCTGCGCAGCGTCCATCGCGATGGCGCCGGTCTGGCGAAGCACCAACGACGGTGCCTGCCGCTGAAAGCTCCAGCGACGCCCGCCGTTGCTGGCATCAAATGCTGTGACGCGGTTGTCGCTGCCGCGCACGACGACGATACCCTGGCCGACCGCCGGAATGGTGACGACCTCCGCCCCCACCGCGGCCGCCCAGCGCTGTTTGCCATCGGGGCCCAACGCGATCAAAACGCCATCGCGCGCGGCGACCACGCCGATTTGTCCATCGGTTCCGATACCACCGACCAACGCACGGCCGACATCAACCCGCCAGTCAGCGCCGCCCGTTTTGGGGTCGAGCACCGCCACTGAACCCGAGGGCGAGGCCACCCACGCCTTGCCACCGGCACGCGCCGGTTGAAAGCCAGGAGCGCCTGCAAACGACGCATCCCAGGCCTGACGAATCGACCCGCCACCCTGAACCGACGGTAGATCGGGGATCTTTGCCCGGCCCGACGAAAAGATCGCAAGGCCTCCACAACCCGAAAGCGGCGTGGCAGCGAACAACGCGGCGGCAAGCAGCGAGCGCCTGCCAATCGCCTCTGGCAGCCCGACAGCAGCACTGCCTGGATGGCCTTGTTGCATGAGCATCCCCTTAACCCTCCGCAGGCCCAAGCGCATCAAGCTTCAACTGCACCAGACCGCGCATCGGACTTGACGGTCCAAGCCGATCAAGCGCCTGGCGATAAGCCGCGCGGGCCTCGGCAGGCTTGTCCTGCGCAACCAGCAGATCACCGCGACGATCGTCATAGAGCGCCTGATAGCGGTCAGGTGCTTTGGCAGAAAGAAGCGACAGCGCCTGGTCATAGGCCTTGTCGTCGATCATGAGACCCGCAAGCCGCACCCGTGCGACATGACGGAATTCTTCGTCTTTCGCGTGATCGATCGCCCATTGGAGCGGTACCCGGGCAGACTTGGTATCACCCGCCTCGACATAAGCGCGAGCCGCCAGCAGCGCGGCCATCTGGCCGTAGGCCGTGGACGAGTAACGCTCAAAGAGTGTGCCTGCCGTTTCGCGGACCTTGGCCACGTCCTTGGCTGCAACCGCCTTTCTGAGTCCGTCCCAAGCGAGCGATGCCTCAGCGGCCTGCTGTTGCTGATACCAGCCCCAGCCACGCCAGCCCGCCACGGCAAGCAGCAAAACGGTGAGCGCGGTCATCAGCAGGTTGCCGTACTTCTTCCAGAATGCCTTGAGGCTTTCCAGCTGTTCCTGTTCTTCGAGGTCATACGCCATCAGTGAAACTTCCTGCGCTCAGTGAATCTGTCGGTCATCAGGGTCATCCTGACGCTCGGGTTCGTCAAAATCGAAGTCGTCATCGGCATCGGTCAGCAGCGCATCGATGACGCTGTCCGGAAGCGTTTCCAGCGGGACTGACTGCTGACGCCCAGAGCCCGTGGCAGCACCCTGGTCACGCAGCCATTTGAGCCCGGCTTCACCCCTGGCGAGCTCATCGGGGCCCAGCACCACCGCAAATTGCGCGCCACTCGCGTCAGCGCGCCGGAATTGTGACTTGAAGCTGCCACCGCCCGCATGCATCAGGACATCGATGCCGGCATCGCGCAGCCGCTCGGCGGTGTGCAGCGCAGCCGCAAGCGTGTCCTCGCCCGAGTGGACAACATAAATGTCGCATTGCCCTGTCTCGGTCTCCACCGACTGTTCACGCATGAGTTCGAGAATGCGCTCGACCCCCAGCGCAAAGCCGATGCCCGGCGCGGGCTTTCCGCCCAGCATGCCGACCAGCGGGTCGTAGCGTCCGCCACCGCACACAGTGAGCAGACTGCCTCCGATGGGGGCCACCCACTCGAACACGGTGAGGTTGTAGTAGTCGAGCCCGCGCACCAGCCGCGGGTTCACGCGGTGGGGAATATTCTGCGAATCGAGCAGGCGCCGAAGGTTGTCGAAATGCTGGCGCGAGGCCTCACCCAGGTGATCCATGAGCTTGGGCGCAGCCTCGATCAAGCCCTGCATCGCAGGGTTTTTGGAATCCAGAATGCGTAGCGGATTTGCATGCAGACGGCGCCTCGCATCGTCGTCAAGCAGCTCGTGGTGAGCTTCAAGGTGGGCGATCAGCGCATCACGGTGCGCGCGCCTCTCCTCGGGCTGCCCCAACGAATTGAGTTCCAGCGAGATACCCACCAGATCGAGATCGTCCCAGAGTCGCTGGCAGAGCAGAATCATTTCTGCGTCAGCATCGGGTCCGGGCAGACCAAGGGCTTCCGCACCCACCTGATGGAACTGCCGGTAGCGCCCCTTCTGTGGCCGTTCATGCCGGAACATGGGTCCGGTGTACCACATGCGCTGCGGCCCTTCGTGGAGCAGGTTGTGCTGAATGACCGCACGGACCACCCCTGCGGTATTCTCGGGACGCAGGGTGAGCGAATCGCCATTCAGTGCATCCACGAAGGAATACATTTCCTTCTCGACGATATCGGTCATCTCGCCAATACCGCGAACAAACAGGCGGGTGGGCTCGACGATGGGCGTGCGAATTCTCCGATAGCCATAGGAACGCATGCTAGAGGCTACCGATTCTTCAAACCGACGCCACAAGGGCTCATCGGCGGGCAACACATCGTTCATGCCCTTGACCGCCTGCAGTCTGTCGCTCAAACCCAGTTCCTCCGAAAGTCACGTGCGCTGCCTGGGGCAGCAGACACTCCTGCTCTGCGCTGACCCCGCCCGACGGCAGGCTTCACGCGTGTTCCACGTCGCGCGCTGCACCGTATCGGCGCTGCACATAGTTTTCAACGATTGCCTGGAATTCCTCGGCAATCCGCTCGCCCTTGAGCGTAACCGTGCGCTCGCCGTCAACGAAGACCGGCGCCACCGGCGCCTCGTCCGCCCCGGGCAGAGAAATGCCGATATCGGCATGCCGGCTTTCGCCTGGCCCGTTCACCACACACCCCATCACCGCCACCTGCATGGATTCAACGCCGGGGTAGTGACTGCGCCAGATGGGCATTTGTTCACGCAGAAAACTCTGGATGCTGGAGGCCAGTTCCTGAAAAAACGTGCTGCTGGTGCGACCGCATCCGGGGCAGGCCACCACCAGGGGCGCAAATGCGCGCAGCCCCATGGTCTGGAGAATTTCCTGAGCGACCACCACCTCGCGTGTGCGATCACCACCCGGCTCCGGCGTGAGTGACACGCGAATGGTGTCGCCGATTCCCTCCTGAAGCAACACCCCGATGCCGGCGGTGGAGGCAACGATGCCCTTGCTGCCCATCCCCGCCTCGGTGAGGCCCAGATGAAGCGGATAGTCGCAGCGCGCAGAGAGCGCTCGGTAGACCGCCACCAGATCCTGAACATTGGAAACTTTGGCAGACAGCGTGATGGCATTCCCCGGCAGCCCGAGAGACTCGGCCCGCGCAGCGCTTTCCAGCGCCGAGGTCACCAACGCCTCACGCATGACACTTTGCGCGTCCCAGGGACTGGACCGCGCGGCATTGGTATCCATCAGTCTTGCCAGCAGATCCTGATCGAGGCTGCCCCAATTGACGCCGATCCGCACCGGCTTTTGATGGCGGCACGCGACCTCGATCATCTGCGCGAAATTGTCATCGCGGCGCCGACCTGCTCCGACGTTGCCCGGGTTGATGCGGTATTTGGAGAGCGCCTGCGCACACCCCGGAACCTGTTGGAGCAACTTGTGCCCGTTGTAGTGAAAATCTCCCACCAGCGGCACATGGACCCCCATCCGGTCGAGCTGATCCCGGATGGCAGGCACCGCCTCGGCGGCGGCCGGCGTGTTCACCGTGATGCGGACCAGCTCGGACCCCGCCCTGGCCAGATCCTTGACCTGAATGGCGGTTGCGATGGCATCAGCGGTATCGGTATTGGTCATTGACTGCACAACAACCGGTGCGCCGCCACCCATTACTACCGAATGATCTTGCCAGCTAACGGTCATGGCACGCGTCTGCCGACGCTTGAGCGGCCCGACCGACATGGGAGCATCGTTCATCATCGCCTCACTCGATCCGGAACCGTGCAATGCCCTGCCGCATGTGCGGACCGAGGTCGATCGGCGCGCCTCGCCAGGTGACCGCGACCCCACCGGCATTGCCTATGATGAGCGAGAGGGGTAACTCGCCGCTCAACTCGCGAACAGTACCGGGCGGCTGGGTTCCGGTGATCAGGATCGCGCCCGACGCGTCCCTCACTTCAATCCACGAATCGGCCGGGAATCGCATGACCAGGGGGTTGAGCGGCACTCCGGCGCCACCCGAGGCGCCCGCAGCGCGCGGCACGACAACCGCAGCGGGCCAAGGCGGCGGGGTTGCGGAGGTCGAAGCAGATGCAGTGCCCTGCGCGGCCACCGGGACGGCGGGCGCGGCGACGCTGGGTGCAGACGAAGCGGACTGTGGATTTGCGGACTGCTGACCGCCCGCCTGGGAGGACAGCGATGGCACGGTTGATGACGCGGTTGCTGGCGCAGGCGTGCCGGTGGCGGGCGCCGCGGTGGTGGCGGGCGTTCCCGGCAACGTGGCCGGCGAATTCGCCGCGCTCCCGGCCAGCGCACCAGCGCCCGTGCCAGCGCCCGTGCCAGCGCCCTCGGCAGCGCCAGCGCCAGCGCCTACGCCAGCGCCCACGCCAGCGCCCGCGCTGCCACCGCCACCTCCGGTGCCACCACCACCTCCGGTGCCGCTGCGTCCACCGCCTCCATGTCAGAAATCCACCGACGAACATGCCATCAGCCTTCTGAACAGAAGAGAAAGGTATGAAGAAAGGCAGAAGC
>Ga0078894_10001369_pt1 | contig 18036 bp, 18 predicted proteins | sample LauGreSu1BDMLBSD_2_FD_67506 | JGI IMG/M metagenome (GOLD analysis project Ga0078894, IMG submission 67506) | Freshwater lake microbial communities from Lake Michigan, USA - Su13.BD.MLB.SD (version 4) (version 4) | ecosystem: Environmental > Aquatic > Freshwater > Lake | place: Lake Michigan... | reverse complement strand
GTGCGGCGTTCGTTCGCGGCGCCGCCGGAAGCGGCACCGTGTCCCGGTTCCGTTCGGGGCTCGCGCTGCACTATGCACGCTACGTCGTCGGCATCGCCCGTGAGGAAGGCATCTCAGGACTCGGCCCCGTGTACCAGTTCACGCTCAGCTCGCTCATCAAGTGATCGCTTCCAACGCCACGACCCCAACGACGCTTCCCGATCTGCTCGACTACGAGCCCGACGCGGCGATTGCGGTGCTCCGTCAGTGGATGGCCGAGCGGGGCGAGCCGGCGTACCGTGCGACGCAGCTGTTCGCCCGATTGTGGCAGCGACCGGTGCGCAGCTTCGACGAGATCACCGAATTGCCCAAGGCACTCCGTGAGGCGCTGATGCAGTCTTTTCGCATTTCGTCTCTCGAGGTCGCCACCCGACAGCAGTCGTCCGACGGCACGCAGAAATTTCTCTTTCGTCTGCACGACGGCCAGTTCATTGAGACCGTCGCCATTCCCGACGGCGATCGGATGACGTTCTGCATTTCATCACAGGCCGGCTGTGCGCTCAAGTGCGCCTTCTGCGCCACGGGGGTGATGGGGTTCCAACGCAACCTGCAGCCGTCTGAGATCGCGGGACAGGTGCGTGAATTGCGCCTGCTCGATCCGCCGATCATCCCCACGAACATCGTGTTCATGGGGATGGGTGAGCCGCTGATGAACTGGAAGGCTGTCGGTCCGACGCTGACGTTGCTCAATGATCCGCGCGCATTGGGGATCGGTGCCCGACACATCACGATTTCCACGGTGGGTGTGCTGCCCGGAATCGTTGCGCTCAGCGAGCGGCCGGAGCAATTCCGGCTCGCCATCTCGATCCATGCGCCGACCGACACACTCCGCAAGACGCTGATGCCGGTGAACACCAAGTATCCACTCACGGATGTCATCGAGGCAGCGAAGGCATTCGATCGCCGCGTGACGTTCGAGTACGTGATGCTGGGTGGCGTAAACGACCAGCCGGAGCACGCCGCGCAGCTGGCCCAGTTGGCGCGCGATTGCCGCGCGTTTGTGAATCTCATTCCGCTCCATCCCGGTGGCGCCATGGGGTTCTCACCCACCCCGGGACCCGTGATCACCGCCTTTGCCAAGGCGCTGCGCGCACGTGGCGTGGAAACGGCCGTGCGGCGCAGTCGCGGACTCGATATCGCCGCGGCCTGCGGCCAGCTACGGACCGAGCGTCTCGGTCGGAACGCGCCAGTCGCGGCCGATGAACACGGTGAGGTCCACATAGCGTGAGCTGTCGGCGTCGGCACCGACAGTGCCGACGCCAAGTGCGCGCTGCAGGCGCTCGCCCCAGTCGCGATGCCCGGTGTGCACCACGATTCGGGTCGACGCTCCGCCGGCGCTGCTGGAGCTGAAGTCCACGACGTCGTATCCGAACTCACGCAGGTAGAGCGTGGCGCGCCGCGCGAGGCCGTTGACACCGGACGCGTTCACCACGCGTACCCGTACGCGCTGGTTCTGGGGTGGGCGTGCCGTCGTATCGGTGGTGGCCACCGCGCTGCGACCGGTGGGCGCATCGGTACCTCCACCACGGGTCCACCATGCCACCACCGAACCGCCGACCACGAGCAGGACCAGCGAGAGCGCAGCGATGGTGCGCCCGCTGCCACTCTTCCCGTCCTCGCTCGGCGGCGTGGGAAATCCTGTGTTCATCGCAGGTGAGAGTTGGTGATCCGCATCAGCGTACCGTGTTCCAGAGGCCTACCGTTTCATCCGCGAGGCCCTTGCCTTCACGGATGGCCCATTCGAGTCGCATGCGTACGACCTGACGAAAGACGGCATCGAACGCTTCGGGTACTCGATCGGCGAGAAAGGCGCGATCCGCCTGCATGAAGGTACGGCCGGGCTCGAGGAAATCCGCCATGTAGAGCGCGCGTCCGGTGCGGGTCCATGCCGCGTGACCCACCGTATGCCAGCGGACGGCGTCGAGCACGTCCTGGCGCTGCTCACCGTGCGCAGCTAAACGCGCGGCCGCCGCGGGGCCGTGCAACAGTCCGGCAGGCCGCTGCAGGTCGCCGGTCCATTGGCGCAGGTCCTCCTCGTCCGCATCCCGCAATGCGTCGTGCCACCACCCGGCATCTACCCAAGCTCGCCGCTCATCGTCAGGGAGAGCCATGGCGTTGGCCCACCCCAACAGAAGGCCGACCACCCGCTCGATGTGCGCGCGCCGCTTGTCCGACGCGATCGCCCAGGTGGGCAAGCCAGATCCCTGCGACATGGCGCGGCGGAGGCCGTTTAGCGGTCGTCGAGCGCCGCGCGGAGCGAAGCCGTGAAAGCAACCGCTTCCGCGATCGAACGACCAGCCGCACGCACGAGGGCACTACCAACGACCACGCCATCCCCGAGCGCTGCGGCCGCCTTCGCCTGCTCCGGCGTCGAGATTCCAAAGCCGATACACAGCGGCAACGCGGTGGACGCCCGGAGCCGCTCCACGGTTTCAGGCAGGTCGGCCGACAGAGTGGCGCGCTCCCCCGTGACGCCAAGACGGCTGATGAGATAAACGAAGCCGCCACCGTGCCGCCCGATCTCCGCCATGCGAGCGGCCGGCGTGGTGGGCGCCACCAAACGCACAAAATCAAGACCACTCGCGCCAAACCACTGCTCACGGGCGGGGTCGGCACCCACCGGCAAATCGGTGATGATCATGCCATCCACACCGGCGGCGCGTGCACGAGCCAAGACCTCGGTGCCGCCAGCGATCACCGGATTGAGATAGCTGAACAGGACAATTGGTACCTCTACCGCGGCCTCCTGCACGATCGCCAGGGTGCGGTCGAGATTCACCCCATGGCCGAGCGCGATCTGCGAACTCTGCTGGATGACCGGTCCGTCTGCCATCGGATCTGAGAAGGGCACGCCCACCTCGATCACGTCGGCGCCTGCGGCCGCAATGCCACGAATCAGAGCCACGCAGGCCACGGGATCAGGGTGACCCGCCGTGACGTAGCAGACCAGCGCCTTGCGGCCCTCATTCTTCAGGACCGCGAAACGCGCCGCCAACCGCGACATTGACGGTTGCGACGGCAGCGCGAGCGGGTCAGGCGAAGTAGTCACCGATATTGATGCCATAGCGTTGCGGGTCCTCGGTACGGATAATCGTCCGTGCAAACTGATTGGTCGGCGTGCGCACCGTAAGGTCCACCAACGTCGGATCGTTGGTGAGGTTACCACGATCGTCCATGACAATGCGGACCAACGGGCGCGAGAGCGCCGTGGCCTCGGGATTGGCCGCGATCACGATCGCCAGCTCGAACGTATCCAGCACGACGAGGGTGGAGACGGGATAGATGCCGGTCAGGTTGATGAAGGCCTTGACCACAACGGGATCAAGCCCAAGGCTTGGATTGTCCCGCATGCCGAGAAGCACGTCGGCCGGCGTCCAAGGCGCATCCTGATAGACGCGCGTGGTGGTGGCCGCGTCGAATCCGTCGGTTACGGCGATGATCTTGCTGTACAGCGAGAGGGTGCGCGGACGTGCGGGTTTGGGGTAGCCCGACAAGTCCGTGCGCATGTGATGCTCGTACGCAGCGGTCATCGAGCGCCACGGGCGGACGCCTCCGGTAGGCAAGGCAAACAGGGCGAGCACTCCCTGCCACGTGTGCGTTTGGAGCGAAAGACGATCGGCAGGATCGAGCGGCCCACGCTTGTTGAGCAGTTCGAGCGGCACCCGCGATTTGCCGATGTCGTGCAGCAGTGCCGCCAGGCCCAGATCGAGGAGCTGAATCTTGGTGAGGCCCAGTCTGCGCCCCAGTGCGACCGACAGGATGCAGACGTTCACGCTGTGTACGAAGGTATAGTCGTCGAACTCCCGGAGGGTGGTGAGACCGATCATCGACGCTGAGTCGGTGAGAATGGCGTCCACAATCCCCTGCACTGCGCGCTTTACGCGCTTGAGCCCAGGGCTTCGGCCAATGCGAGCGGAGGTGATCACCTCGCGGGTGACGTCCAGTGAACGCATGTACGTCTGACGCGCCCTTTCTCTCGCGTCGAGGTCCTCACCAGCCCCCTGGCTCTCATCCGACGCGGCGTAGAGCTCGAACTGCGGCACGTTGGCCGCGTCAAGGCGCGACACGAGCTGTGCCAGCCGCTCCTCCGCCGGGTATTCCAAGGGCGGCGACTGCAGGAACGACAGCAATACGACCCATGCCCGCGGCGGCGGCACCTCCAACACCTCCAATCCCCCGATACCGGCCTCACGGTACATCCCGAGCAGTGACGCCACCGCGGCATAATTGTCGAAAGCGAGGCGCAGGCGCGTGTCGTTCACAAACAGAAAATCGCCCACACGTCGCAGCGCACAGCTCCCGTCCACTTCACGCACCCGTTCCGCACTACTCCCGAGCTCAGCGATCGCTTTTTGCACCGCCGTATTCTCCACCGGGTAAAGGCGGATGGCACGGAGTGCCCCGTTCATCGCCACCACGAACGCCCTGGCGACCTTCTGCGCGCCCGGATCGTTGATGGCCCCCTCGGCGCGCGTGGTCCCGCCCGATCCCGACGGTGTGGTCACGTCCCGCCCCGCATTGCCCGCGCGACGGCGCTACGCACCACCACGTCCTTGGTATCCGCGGCTTTCTGGAGTGCCGCGGCCGCCGCCCGCGTCGCGACCAAACCAAGTGCACGCGCCGCGCTCGCACGCAGATCGGGTGGTGCTTTGGCTCCAAGCAACCCGCGGGAATTGAGGATGGTGTCGAGTTCGGTCACGCCGGCGTCGCCGCACAACCCGCCGAACGCCTCAAAGAGCGCCATTTTCTCACCAAGGTCGGCCACGCGCAGCTCCTTCCGACGGATCGCATCCAGCAGGCGAGGCAGCGCAGCGGAGTGTTGGCGCGACCGTATGGCACGGTAGGTGGCCACTCGCACGTCGCGGTCGATATCGTCGATGCCCCGCTCGAGGGCCTGCAGTGCCGACGGTGAGCCGATTTCGGCAAGCGCGGTCACGGCCTCGACACGGAGCTTCGCGTCCGTGCCGCGCAGAATGCGCGCCAGCCCCGGAACAGCCGCGGGGGTCGCCAGCTGCGCGGCGAGACGCAGGGCCCCTCGCACCACGGCCGGCTGCGGCTGCTCCAGGAGTTTCGCCAGTTCCCCGGTATTCGCGCCGGCGAGGCGCAAGGCAGCCCGTTCGATTGCCGCACGCGCCGGGGACGCCGAGGCGGCACCAAGCCACGCGACTAAGGGCCCGAGCGCGGTGGAGCGGAGCTCGCGGAAGAGCCCTTCCAGCAGCGTGGCCACGGGTGCACGCGCGCCCTCCTCGAGGGCATGCAGCAGCTCCGACACCGCCTGCGGTTCGCTAAGGCGCGCAGGCAGCTCACGGAGCCCCTGCGCAGCCCGCGGGTCGATACCCGGAAGCCGAGCAGTCGCCGCCGCCTCCCGTAGCGCATACGCCACGAGGTCGAATTCACCAAGGGTGAGGAACTCGAGGACCAGTTGATCGAGGATGCTGAGGGCCTCGAGCTGCACGTCCAGGATCGGCTGCAGTTCGATCATGTCGAACAGACTCGCAAGCACCAGCCGGCGTTGGTCCTCGGTGTACTCCCGCTTGAGTTCATCCCGGAGGTACAACGCTTCGCGCGGTTCCAGGAAGTACAACGTGGACTCGAAGTCGTCCAATCGAACCAAGCCCGGTGGGCGCTCTCCGGGGGGCTGCGCGTCGGCAGTCGGCACGGCCAGTGGGAGTTCGCCCGGGGTCGGCGCTGCCACAGCCGGGCGGTCCCCGGACGCGAGGACAAATACGCCGCCACCGGTACTCTCCACGAAGCGATACGCGACATGGGCGAGATCGGCAACCCAAAGCAGCGTCACGAGATCGTCATCCTCGTTGGATGCCACCCGCGCTTTGTGCACCAGGCCCAGCATGGCGGGTAGGTCCTCTCCCTCGAAGCCGGGGTGGAAGGAGAGCGAGCGCAGCCCGTCGCGGAAGAGGAGCCAGGGGAGAGACTCGGCGCCACGCTCCGTGTCGTGATACACGACCTGGCCATCGACCGTAAACGACGCCTCGTGAATCTCGAGCTCGAGCGTACCCATCAGCGGCCAGAGCCGCGCGAAGGCCAGTCGCGCCTGCTCGATGCCCTGCGCGCGCGTGGGATTGTTCGGGAGATACAACTGGACAGCACGAAGGGCCTTCGCAAATGCGCGCAGCGCATCTTCGATGGCGGCAATCGCTTGTGGCGATGTGTTGGCTTCGTGTGCCGTTACGGTCATACCTCAGGTAAGGCGTGCTGACTGATCGTGCCGACGTCCTTGTCGCCGCGGCCACTTACACACAGCAGGACGGGCTCGTTCTCGGACCACCGACCGGCCTCGCGCTCGATCCACGCCACGGCGTGCGCCGTCTCAAGCGCGGGGATGATTCCCTCCAATCGACTGAGCAGGGCTACCCCACGTAACGCTTCGGTGTCAGTGACCGCCACATACTCGGCGCGGCCACTGTCGTGGAGCCAGGCATGTTCGGGACCCACGCCCGGGTAGTCGAGACCAGCCGAGATGGAGTGCGCGGGATGCACCTGCCCGCTCGCATCCTGCAGCAGGTAGCTGAGGGAGCCGTGCAGGACGCCCGGGGAGCCTCTGGTGATGGAGGCGCTGTGCCGATCGGTCTCGAGTCCGTCGCCGGCCGCTTCCACTCCGACCAGCTCGACGGCGGCATCCTTTACGAAACCGGCAAAGATGCCCATGGCGTTGGATCCTCCCCCCACGCAGGCCACGACCGTCTTCGGCAGGATGCCGGTCTTGGCGAGCATCTGGGCACGCGCCTCGTTGCCGATCACTGACTGGAACTCACGAACCATGCGCGGATACGGCGCAGGGCCCACAACGGAGCCGATGATGTAGTGGCTGTCGTTGACGTTGGTGACCCAGTCGCGGATCGCCTCCGTTGTGGCGTCCTTCAGCGTACGCGTGCCGGCCGTGACGGGAACGACGGTGGCGCCCATGAGGCGCATCCGGAACACGTTGAGCGCCTGCCGCTGCATGTCCTCTTCGCCCATGTACACCACGCACTCGAGGCCGAAGCGGGCGCAGATGGTGGCCGTCGCGACTCCGTGCTGCCCGGCGCCGGTTTCGGCGATGATGCGCTGCTTGCCCATGCGAAGCGCCAGAAGGGCCTGCCCCACCGTGTTATTGATTTTGTGCGCGCCGGTGTGGTTGAGATCCTCGCGCTTCATCCACACGGGGGCACTGATGCGCGCGCTCATGCGCGGCGCAAACGTGAGCGCCGTGGGGCGCCCCACGTACTCCCGAAGCAAACCGTCGAGCTCCTGCTGAAACGCTGCATCGCGCCGCGCCTGCTCGAACGCGGCCTCGAGCGCATCGAGCGCCGGAATGAGCGTCTCAGGCACGTAGCGACCACCGAACGGGCCAAATCGGTCCGTCGCCGGCGTTTCCGTGGTATCGACCAATGTCATGGCTCCGACTCCGCGGCATCATGAGCCGCTGTAACGAACTGTCGCACGAGCGCCGGATCCTTCACACCGGGCGCGCATTCCACTCCGGAAGATACGTCCACGACATCCGGCGAAAGCAACCGCGTGGCACGGGCCACGTTGGACGGACGCAAGCCACCCGCGAGAACCAACCGCATGCCAGGAACGGCGTGACGTAGTGCGATCACATCCCGTGATAGTCCGGACCAATCGAGTGATACGCCGGTGCCACCGAGTTGGCCCACCACGTGGGCATCGAACACGAGCGTCCCAGCGGCAACGGCGAGGGCCGCGGCGTCGTCGGGCAGTGTCGTACCGGCCACGCGTAGCACTGGCCACACTACGCGAGCGCTCCTGGCAGCAATCCGTGCGATCGCGTCGTCGGTGCGTGGGCCGTGAAGTTGAATCACATCGAGATCGAGCATTTCGGCGAGGGCGACCACCTCGGCCTCCGGCTGGTCGCCGAACACGGCCACGCGTTGGATACCGTGACGGCGCGCACCCAGTACGAGCCGAGCGCGCTCGGGGGTGAGGAGCCGCGGGCCACCGGCCAAAATCACGCCGAGGTAGGCGGCCCCCGCCTGCTCCGCCGAGGCCGCATCTTCCGCGCGAGTGAGGCCACAGATCTTGACTGCCGGTGCGGAGGCCATGTGCACGTTGCTCAGGGATGACCTGACACGATTCCGGGTACGGCCCGTCGCGCCCGGTCCGCGTCGCGCGGCGCCATGCGGCGCGGCACCGCTGCCAATTGCCGGACCTCGCCCTCAGGGTTTGCAGCTGCGGAAATGGCGCTGCCAACCAGCACGGCATCCGCCCCCACCGAGGCGGCAGCGATCAGGTCATCCGGCGTTCGCATGCCGCTCTCGGCCACGGCGATACACACCGCCGGAATGCAGGGGATTATCGCGGGTGCAGTGGCAGGATCGATGACCAGCGTTTCGAGGTTGCGGTTGTTAACCCCGATCACGGTGGCACCGGCCGCAAGCGCCCGATCGAGCTCGCCGAGGTCGCGTACCTCGACGAGGGTTGCCAGGCCAGCATCGGCGGCGGTGTGCATCAGGCGCACGAGGTCGTCGTCGGACAGGCTGCGTACAATGAGCAGCGCTGCGGAAGCACCGGCCGCGCGCGCCTCCCACAGCTGCACCGGGTGTACGAGGAAGTCCTTGCGGATCACGGGCACGGCGACCGTACCGGCCACCGCCGCGAGATCGCCCAGGGTCCCGCCGAAGCGGGTGGGCTCCGTGAGTACCGAGATGGCGGCCGCCCCGCCGGCGACATACGCGCGCGCCTGTTCGGCGGCGTCGAGCCCGGGGGCGATCGCCCCCTTCGACGGCGAGGCGCGCTTGACCTCGGCGATCACCCGAAGTCGGTCGCCGCGCATGGTTGCGCCGAAGGGGCGCGACGGCGCCACATCGGCGGCTCTGTCGCGAAGCTCGGCGAGGGTACCGGACACCGCCGCGGCACGTTCGTGCGCCTCACGAGTCAGGGCGCCGAGGGTACCCTCAGGGAACGTCCAGCGGCGCGCGGAAGAAAATACTTGCACTTCGGCCTGTCTTCGGTTAGCGTGGCGAGTGGTTGGATTCGGCCTGTTTTCGGGCGCGAGCCGTCCCCCTCATCGAGGAATCGTCATGCCACTCACCAAGCGCCAGCGGGAAATTCTGAGTTTCCTCTCGGAGTACAACGAAGCGAACGGGTATGCCCCGAGCTTCGAGGAGATCGCGTCCCAGTTCAACTATAACTCGTTGGCGACGGTGCATGAGCACCTCACCAATCTCGAACGCAAGGGCTACATCAAGCGTTCGTACAACGAGAGCCGGGCGATCGAAATCCTGCCCTCCGAGATGTATCAGCGCTCGGTGGAACTGCCACTGTTGGGTTCGGTCGCTGCCGGCGCGCCGCTCGAAGCGATGCATACGGGCGAGACGCTGTCGGTACCCGACGGCTTTTTGCGCAAGAATGGCAGCCATTACGTGTTGCGCGTGAAGGGCGACTCGATGATCGAGGAGCACATTCGCGACGGTGACTACGTGGTGATCAACGACAAGCAGGCAGCCGACAATGGGGAAATGGTGATTGCGCTGCTCGATGGCTCAGGGGCTACCGTCAAGCGCTATTACCGTGAGCGCGATGGACGCATCCGGCTGCAGCCGGCCAACGAAACGATGCAGCCCATGTTCGTCCACGAGGATGACGTGCGCATTCAGGGCATCGTCGTGGGCGTACTCCGCCGCTATTGATCACGGGGGTGGACCGCCGCGGTTGCGGCGGTCGTCCCCCGTGGCTCGGTCTTACTGCGTGCGCGGCCAGCGCGCGGTCGCCGTGCGAGACGCCGTGCGCAGCTGCTCGAGCGCGTGGTAGCCCTTACCTGTGGTGAGTGCGAGTTGGGCCTCTTCCACCGCCTCGCCGTAGTTCAGGTCATCGCGGCTCACGTAGAGCGCAGCCGCCGCGTTGAGAAGCACAGCCGCCACGGCGCCGCGCGGCCCCGTTCCTTGCAACACGGCTTCGATCACGCGTGCATTGTCGGCAGGGTCACCGCCCGCCAGGTCCGCCTCAGGCACAGCGCCAACGCCGTACTCAGCCGGGTCGATGGTCCAATCGCGGATGGCACCACGATGTACCTCGTGTACCGTTGTAAAGCCAAGAGGGGAAATCTCATCCAGTCCCGGCTCCCCGTGCACCACCATGGCCCGCGTAGCTCCAAGGGTGAGGAGCGCGTCGGCGAGCAGCGGCAGCCGAGCTCGCTCGGCGACCCCCACCACTTGGCGCCCCGCCCGTGCGGGATTGGCCAGCGGCCCCACAATGTTCATCACCGTCGGGACGGCCAGTTCGCGACGAATCGGCCCCACGTGACGCAGCGCGGGGTGCATGAGGGGCGCGAACATGAATACAATCCCGGCGGTCTCGAGCGTATACGCCATCGCCTCGGGGGTGGTCTCCACGACCACGCCAAGCGCCTCGAGTACGTCGGCGCTACCGGAACGCGAGGTGAATGACCGGTTCCCGTGCTTCGCCACGCGAACGCCCATCCCCGAGGCGAGGAGCGCCGCAGCGGTCGAGATATTGAACGTCGTCAACGCACCGCCGCCAGTCCCGCAGGTATCCACGAGCGCTTCGGGGGCGTCGCTGGGGAGCACCACCATCGCGTCCCGCAGCGCCTGCACGACGCCAGCCACCTCGTCGGCGGTTTCCCCCTTCACGCGCAGCGCCATCAGCAGCCCCGCCACCTGCGCCGGTGTGCCCTCCCCCCGCATGATCTCGCCAAAAGCGCGGCGCAGAGCTTCCGCGTCGAGCGGAGCATGCAGCGCAAGGCGCTTGATGGCGTTTGTGAGTGCGTTACCTGACATCCAGCCGCTCCAGCCGTCGTTCGGATCGTCCGTTGAGGGAGACGGTCCGAGAATTGACCAGCCCTGGCAGGCGAACACGTTCCACATCATCCTCCGTGAATACCCCGCGCTGCACGCGGCTAGTGAGATCGAGGACGCCCGCCAGCTCCCCACGATATACGATCGGAACGCTGATGACGCTGCCGGTCGCGAAACACTGGTCGCGACGCATCTCCAGGCGCGCATGCTAACGGGTCAGCACGATCGACGCCCCCGGTCGAGTTCCGCCATGGTCTCGCCATAGGAGATCAGGGCCATATCGAGAGCGGGGGCTGCAGCGAGTGCGTGGGCCAGCGAGGCGAGAGAGTGTGGCGGCCGGCTGGCCCGGGGGACAGGGAGAGAATCTCAACATAGGGCCGTCGGCAATGGCGGAATCGCCGGAGAAACGGGGAAGCGAGTTGAAGCCGACCCTCTGGGGCCCTAGCTTCCCAGCGCGATGGACCCGCGACCGATCCTCCTGGTAACCCAGTACGATGGGGGGCGCTTTGCCGGCTGGCAGCGCCAACCCGACGCCCGCACCGTGCAGGGCGAGATGGAGGCCGTCCTGGCCCGACTCTGTGCCGCCCCCGTCCCCGCCGTCGGTGCGGGACGGACGGATGCAGGTGTTCACGCCCATGGCCAAGGGGTGGGTGTGCGTGTGCCAGAGCGATGGACGCCCGAGCGGCTCCAACGTTCGATGAACGCCCTCCTGCCTGATGATATCTGGGTATCGTCTGCCCACCGGATGACCCCGGATTTCCATCCTCGGCGCACCGCAATCGAGCGCCGATACGGTTATCTTGTCGGGACCGATGATTCGGCCCGGTCGCCATTCCGCCGGCGCTATGAGTGGGCGGTCCCCCGCCCCCTCGATGCGGCGGCGCTCCACGCCGAGGCCGAATGTCTGGTCGGAGAACACACGTTCCGGGCGTTTGCCATTGCCCACACGGCGCCGGTCGACGATCACCACCGCTGCATCATTTCTCGCGCAGCGTGGGTGCCTCGCGATGGCGGCTGGGTGTTCGAGGTCGCGGCAAATCGCTTTCTCCATCACATGGTGCGTTTCTTGGTCGGGACGATGATCGACGTGGCGCTGGGGCGCCGACCGCGTGGCACGATTGCGCGGTTGCTCGTCGCACCCGACAACGCCGAGACGTCGCCACCCGCTCCGCCGCACGGACTGTCGCTGCGACAGGTCGTCTATCCCGGGGCCAGTTACTCGGTGGAGGCGGAACCATGACGCCGGCCGCATTTCACTTGTGGCCGTGATGTCGCGCCGTTCATCCCTCGTGTGTTGTCTTGCGATTGTCCTTGCCGGTTGCGAGGGGGTAAACCCCTCCCGTTCCGATGCCCAGTCGCGGACGCTGCCACCGGCGCCCACGCCGTCGGGCGGGACCGTTCCGGCGCAGAGCGTGTCGGCCTCCCGCCGCACCGCGCTGACCATTGCCGTAGAGCGCGTAGCACCCTCGGTGGTCACCGTGCAAACCGAGACCGTTGAACGGGTCCCCGTCGATTTCTTCGAATCGTTCATGGGCGGCCGCTCCGGTGAGCGCCGCAATGCCGGCATCGGTTCGGGGTTCGTGGTCCGCGCTGACGGGATCATCGTAACGAACGCCCACGTCATTGCCGGTGCGGCGAAGGTCTCGGTCGCCATGCGTGACGGGACCACCTACGATGCCACAGTTGTTGGAGCAGACGAGGCCAATGACCTTGCGGTGGTACGCATCAAGGCCAAGGACCTCCCCGTCGCGCCGCTCGGCCGATCAGCCGATCTCCTGGTCGGTGAGTGGTCCATCGCCATCGGGAATCCGTTCGGTTTTGTGCTCGGCAACAACGAGCCGAGTGTTTCCGTCGGGGTGGTGAGCGCGGTCGGCCGTAACTTGGCCGGTCGTGGCGAGGGAGGCGGTGCCTACATCGACATGATTCAAACGGATGCCGCGATCAATCCCGGCAACTCCGGTGGGCCCCTCGTCAATGCCAGCGGCGAAGTGATCGGCGTGAACAGCTCGATTTACAGCCCCAGCGGCGGATCGGTTGGCCTCGGTTTCGCCATTCCCATCGATCGCACCAAGCGCATCGTGGAGGACCTCCTCGAGCACGGGGCCGTGCGCCAGCCATGGGTGGGCATCCGCCTCGAACAGCCACAGGCCCAGAGCGCCCGCGACGTAGCCAAGGCCGGTGCGATCGTCGCACGCGTCGTCCCGGGCTCACCGGCCGACCGGGCAGGCGTGCGCGTCGGTGATCAGGTCGTACGGGCCGGAACACGCCCTGTGCGCAACCCGTTTGACTGGGAAGCGCGGTTACTCGACCTCCGCGTTGGGGAAACGTGGCCCATCGCGGTGCGGCGTGGCGGTCGGGAGGTCGTCCTCTCGCTGCAGGTGGCGGATGCGCCGGAGGCCTCGGCGCAGAAGGTCACGGTGCTCCGGGAACTCCAGCTGGTGACGCTCACGGACGCCATTCGGCAGGAACGGGGGGTCGCCTCCAGCGCTGGCGCCCTGGTGTATCGCAGTTCCGATCGCATCCGCGACGAGATCGGCCTTCAGGAGGGCGACGTGATCGCACAGATCGGGCAGTCCCGCATTACCTCGGCCGAAGCGGCCTCCAGCGCGATCGATCGGTACGGCGCGCGCGGGCCCGTCTTCCTCGTGTTCGAGCGCAATCGCCAGTACTACCAGACGTCGTTCTACCTTCGCTGATCCCTTCTGCTTCGTGCCGTGACTGCTCCTGATAGATCGTCGTACCAGTCTCCGCTCGCCGACCGTTACGCGTCGCGTGCCATGCTCACCCTGTGGGGCCCGCAGATGCGCTACGGGCTCTGGCGCCAGCTGTGGCTTGCCCTTGCCGAATCGCAGCAGGCGCTCGGGATCGAGATTCCCGACGAGGCGCTCGCCGCCATGCGGGCGCATCTCGATGACATCGACTTCGACGCCGTGGCGACGTACGAAAAGAAGTTTCGCCACGATGTGATGGCCCACGTGCATGCGTTCGGTGACGTGGCTCCAGCGGCGCGCAAGTACATTCATCTCGGCGCCACCAGCTGCTACGTGACCGACAACGCCGAGCTGATTCTGATGCGGCGCGGGCTGGAGCTGCTGCGGGAGAAGCTGCTCGATACGCTGGATGCCCTCGGCGGTTTCGCCCGCGAGTGGAAGGACGTGCCGGCGCTCGGGTACACCCATTTGCAACCGGCGCAACTTACGACGGTCGGTAAGCGTGCCACGCTCTGGATGCAGGACATCCTCCTCGATCTCGAGGATCTCGAGTATCGCATCCGCACCCTGCCCTTCCGCGGGGTCAAGGGAACCACGGGCACGCAGGCCAGCTTCCTGACCCTGTTCGACGGCGATCACGAGAAGGTCCGGGCACTCGATCGCATGGTGTGCGCCAAGATGGAGTTCGCGGCCAGCATCCCGGTGAGCGGGCAGACGTACTCGCGCAAGGTCGATGCCCAGGTGCTTGGTCTGGTGGCAGGCATCGCCGCGACAGCCTCGAAGTTCTCCGGCGACATCCGCATGCTGCAGGCCTTCGGTGAGATCGAGGAACCGTTCGAGAAGAACCAAATCGGCTCGTCGGCCATGGCGTACAAGCGCAATCCCATGCGTTCGGAGCGCATCGCTGCGTTGGCGCGCTTCGTGCTCTCGCTCGAACCGAATGCGAACCAGACGCACGCCGTGCAGTACTTCGAGCGCACGCTTGACGACTCGGCCAATCGCCGTTTGGCGATCCCCGAGTCCTTTCTCGCGACCGACGCGATCCTCGTGCTCATGCAAAACGTCGTCCGAGGCCTCGAGGTACATCCGGCGCGCATCCGCCGTCGCGTGGAAGACGAATTGCCGTTCATGGCCACCGAAGAGTTGATCGTGCGGTTCGTGCGCGCGGGTGGCGATCGTCAGGAAGCGCACGAGATCATTCGTGGTCACAGCATTGCGGCCGCCCGCGCGGTGAAGGATGGCGCGCCCAGCAACGACATGCTGGAACGTCTCGCCGCGGACCCGGCCTTCGGTCTTCCGCTCGAGGATTTGCGGGCCATCGCCGATCCGTCCCGATTCGTGGGGCGCTCGCCGCAGCAGGTGGTCGAATTCCTCGCGGAACACGTCGCGCCGTGGATTTCGCGTGAGCGCGCCGGTGCGGAAGTCGAGGAGGTCCGCGTATGACGGCGACGGCGCTGGTGGAAACTCATCTGCCGTTGCCGCTGCTTCGCCGTGGCAAGGTGCGCGATGTCTATGAGGTCGATGCGGAGCGTCTCCTGCTCGTCACGACCGATCGCATCAGCGCCTTCGACGTGGTGATGAACGAGGCGATTCCCTACAAGGGGGCCGTCCTCACGCAGCTGACCGCGTGGTGGTTGGCGCAACTGACGGAAACGATCGCTCATCACCTCATCACCGCAGACACCGACGCGATCATCCGGGAGGTGCCGGAACTGGCCCCTTACCGTGAGGCGCTTGCGGGACGTTCGATGCTGACGCTTCGCGCCGACGTGGTACCCATTGAGTGCGTGATTCGCGGGTACATCACTGGGTCGGCGTGGAAGGAGTACCAGACGAGCGGCACCCTCGCCGGTGAGGCGCTGGCGCCTGGCCTGCGCGAGAGCGACCGCCTGCTGCCGCCAATCTTCAGCCCCGCCACCAAGGCCGAAACGGGACACGACGAGAACATTACCATTGCCACGGTGATCGAACGCGTGGGCGCGGAGACAGCGGCCACGCTCGAGCGACTGGCGCGCACCATCTACGAGTTCGGTCGTGACGTGGCCGCGCCGCGCGGGATCATCGTCGCCGATACCAAGTTCGAGTTTGGCTGGCGGGATGGATCGTTATTGCTGATCGACGAGGTGCTTACCCCCGACAGCTCGCGCTTCTGGCCGGCCGACGGGTACGCGCCCGGCCGCGGGCAACCCAGCTTCGACAAGCAGCCCTTGCGCGATTGGCTCGATGCGGAGCGCCGGGCCGGCCGCTGGAACGGTGACGCACCGGCGCCCACGTTGCCGCCGGAGGTGATCCGTGCCACGAGCCTGCGCTACCGCGATGCGTTTGCCCGCCTCACGGGTGCGCCCCTCGACCTCGTCGCGCTCGGCCTGGCCGCCGAGTCGTGACCCTCACGGCAATGGACACCAGCGACGCGCCAATCATGGTGGGGACCACGTTGACCGCGGTCGTGCTGTTTCTGCTGGCGCTCCGTCGACGCTCATGGACCCTATGGCTCGCCGGTTATCTGGCGTCGATTGCGGCGCTGATCGTGGCGTGGAGGCTTCGATGAGTCAACCGGAAGAGGGAGAGCGTCGTCGCATGCGGCCCCGTCAGGCCGCGGCGATCGCACTCCCCAATGGGTTTACGCTCGCCAACCTGTTTTTCGGCATCTTCGGCATCGTGGCCGCCTCCCGTGGCGACTTCGATGCCGCCGCCCGTTTCATTGTTTTCGGCGGGGTGGCGGACACCCTAGACGGACGAATCGCACGCGCGACCAAGTCCGGCTCGCGTTTTGGCGAAGAACTCGACTCCCTCGTCGACGCAATCTCCTTCGGGACGGCGCCGGCGCTCATCATGTACTTCGCGGTGTTCCAAAGCAGTCGGTGGGAGTGGATCTTCTGCTTCTTCTTCACTGCCTGCGCCGTAATGCGGCTGGCCCGCTTCAACGTGGAACAGGCGGGGCGCAAGACCACGCATTTCACGGGGTTGCCCAGCCCGGCAGCCGGCGGCATCCTGGCGACCTACTATTGGTTCAGCCAGACCTCGCTGTACACCGAAACGATCGTCGCCGACCTCCCCTGGCATCAGATGCTCCGCTTCCTGATTCTGGGCCTCGGCATGCTCATGATCAGTAACGTGCAGTACGCCAAGGTCCCTGTCGTGAACTTCCGCTCGGTTCAGGGGATCATCGGCTTCCTGCTCGTCATCGGCACGCTCATCGGCGTGATCTTCCTGCCGAAACAGTTCTTCTTCCCGGCCGGCATGGCGTACGTCCTGTACGGTATCGGCCGCACGGTGTTCCTTGGTCTTCTCGACCGTCTCCCGGGGCGTGACCCGTCCGGTGATGACGAGGACGAGGAATCGGAGAACGCCCCTCCCCGTCGCCGTCGCCGGCGCCGCCGTTCCAATCGAACCCCATCCGGTCCTGAGGCCGGTCGCGAGGAGTCTTCCGCATGACCCGTTTCCGTTGCGCCATTCACATCGTCCCCCGGCGCGGGATCCTCGATCCTCAGGGCAAGGCCGTCGCCGACGCACTGCACTCGCTGGGCTTCCCCGCGGTCGGTGAGGTGCGGGTGGGTCGCTACGTGGTCGTCGATAGCGACGCCGCATCGGCCGACGCCGCCCGCGCGGCGGTGAAGGCGATGTGCGAAAAGTTGCTAGCCAATCCGGTCACCGAGGACTTCGAGATCGCCAGCGTGGAGCCCGCGTGAAGGCCGGTATCGTTCGCTTCCCCGGGTCGAACTGCGACGAAGACGCCTTCCACGCGGTGGCAGACCTTCTCGGTCAGGAGGCGGTCTACCTCTGGCACAAGGACCGCGACCTCCAGGGCGTGGATCTTGTGATTCTCCCCGGGGGCTTCAGCTACGGTGATTACTTGCGGGCCGGTGCGATCGCCCGATTCAGCCCGATCATGCAAGAGGTCGTGCAGCATGCCAAGCGCGGTGGACTCGTGCTGGGGATTTGCAACGGCTTCCAGATCGCCTGCGAAGCCGGTCTGCTCCCGGGCGCCCTCCTGCGCAACAATTCGCTCCGTTTCGTGAGCGCGCCGGTGTCGCTGCGCGTGGAAAGCATCGCCACGCGCTTCACCTCGCAGTATCACCTGGGCCAGGTCATCTCGGTGCCGGTGGCCCATGGCGATGGCCGCTACACTGCCGATGGGGACACACTCGCCCGCCTCGAAGGCGAGGGCCACGTGGTGTTCCGCTATGTGACGCCGGAAGGTGAGGTCAGTGACTCCGCCAACCCCAATGGCTCGCTGCGCAATATCGCCGGCATCATCAGCGCCGGCGGTAACGTACTCGGCATGATGCCGCACCCGGAGCGCGCCATGGAGACGGCGCTCGGGTCGACCGACGGGCTGCCACTTTTTCAGTCCATTCTCGAAAACATGCTCGGAGGTATTCAGGCATGAGCACGACCGCTTCGACCGGTCCGTCACGTGTGGAGTCCCGTCCAGGCGATCCGGCGATCACGCCCGCACTTGTGGCCGAGCATGGCATCACGGAGTTCGAATACGAGCGACTGGTGAATAT
>Ga0078894_10001368_pt1 | contig 18055 bp, 12 predicted proteins | sample LauGreSu1BDMLBSD_2_FD_67506 | JGI IMG/M metagenome (GOLD analysis project Ga0078894, IMG submission 67506) | Freshwater lake microbial communities from Lake Michigan, USA - Su13.BD.MLB.SD (version 4) (version 4) | ecosystem: Environmental > Aquatic > Freshwater > Lake | place: Lake Michigan... | reverse complement strand
GTCACTCTTGACGCGAGGGACAAAAGTCGGCTGGGGCCGTCAAATCGACTTCAGTTCATCGAAAAACATCGTGTTTTTGCGGTACGGGGCCGAGCAGGAATGCTCGGGCTACCTTTTTGTCCTCGGCGTCCTTCCTGCCCGGCCCAAACCTGAAAAAACCGCGCCATTCAGTACCGGGTCACCCATCCGGGACCACCCACCAACAGACCGCCCGGTCCAATATCACCACTGATGGTCCCACTGCCCACTGAACACTGAAAACTGAACACTGAACACTGAACACTGAAAACCCTACATCAGATTTCTCGCCTTAATGCTCAAATATTCGTTGATCATCCGCTCCGTCAGCAGTCGCGGTGATGCCTCAATCAACATCACCCCCGACTCCCGCAGTAACGCCGCCTGATGAGTCTGCCCGCTGAGAATCTGCGCTGCCGCCGCCGTGCGACAAGCCTCCAGATCCGTTCCCGGAATCCGACTCGCCAGCGCCTGCAAGCCATCGTCCTGCAATAACACCACCAACGGCAGATACGGCAGACTGCGCAAACGCAGACTGTCAGCAATCACCTTCAGTTGCAGCTCGTCCGTCACAAACGTGATCAGCACAACCAGAGCCCGCTTACGCTGAACCATCGTCAGATGCTCAAACGCCAGACTGTAGTCCGATACCCCCGTGGAGGCCTGGATGTCGTACGTCGATCTCAGAATCTGCTGAATACCCGGCTTACCACGCACCGGTCGCACAAATCGCTCAATCTTCGATGAAAATGCCAGCAGCGACACGTTGTCGCCCTGCCCCAGTGCGATGTAGCTGAGCATGATGGCGGAATTCAGAGCGAGGTCCAGATACGAAATCCCCTCCGACTCGTTCTTCATGAACCGACCACAATCCAGCATGATCACAATGTTCTGATTGCGTTCCGTATTGAATTCGCGACTGACCAGCTGCCGCTGCCGCGACGTCGCCTTCCAGTCCACCTGCCGGATTTCATCCCCATACCGATACTCCCGCAATCGCTCGAATTCCCGACCCTGCCCAGGCATCCGCACCATCCGCACGCCGATTTCCGAAAGCCGATTCTGCCGCGCCAGCAGTTCATACCGGTACACCGCCCGGATGTCCGGATAAATGCGGATCGATGTGGCCAGCGGCCGCTGCTGCTGACGCATCCACAGCCCCAGACGAGTCGGAAAACGCAGATACACCGCAGGCATCACCGCCGCACCGCGACGATTCGGACGCACCACATATGACACCTCACCCGACTTCCCCGCCGCCAGCTCCAGCGTTTGCGGCAGCCGATCAACCGTACACAACGCCCCCGGATCGTCGTGCAGTTCAATCGACAGCGGATGGGCTGAAACATTCCGCACCTGCAGAACCGCCGGATTCTCCGCCCCCAGACTCAGCACATCCGAAATCCGTCGCTCAATCTCCACGTCTTCCAGCGCCGGGCTGATCAGCAGATCCAGCAATGCCACACCCAGCAGCAGCAGATTCACCAGCAGCGCCACATCCGCCGTCGTCCTGTTCAACCCGGACAACAGCAGCGGCACACTGAGAAACGCCACCAGCAAAACCAGCCGCCGCGACGGGATCATGACTTCGGAGCCTCCACGCTTTCCAGTATCGCCTGGATCGTTTCGTCCGTCGTCGTACCCTCCAGCTCGGCTTCAGGTCGCAGCCGCAGTCGATGCCGCAGAATCCACGGAGCCAGCTCCTTGATGTCATCCGGAGTCACAAAGTCGCGCCCCCGACACGCCGCCAGCGTGCGCGCAGCAATCAGCATGTTCACTCCCGCTCGCGGACTGGGACCAATCGTCACCGAACCCCACGTGCGACAGGCATTCAGTATCGCCACAATATAGGTCAGCAGCTTCGGCTCCACGATCACACTCTTCACCGCCTGCTGAATCTCCAGCACCTCCTCAGCACGCAACACCGTCTGCAGATTGAAATCGGCCAGGCGCCGAGTATCCCGGCCGGCCGCATAATGCCCCAGAATCTGCACCTCGTCCGCCGCTGCCGGGTAATCCACCAGCAGCTTGAACATAAACCGGTCCACCTGAGCCTCCGGCAACGGATAAGTCCCCTCATGCTCAATCGGATTCTGAGTCGCAATCACCAGAAACGGACGCTGCAGCATGTGCGTCGTCCCGTCCACACTCACCTGCTGCTCCTGCATCACCTCCAGCAGCGCTGACTGCGTTTTCGGAGGCGAACGATTGATCTCATCCGTCAGCAGCAGATTCGTGAAAACCGGCCCCGGATTAAACGAAAACTCCTGCTTCCGCAGATCATAAATGCTGTGCCCGGTCAGGTCCGATGGCATCAGGTCCGGAGTAAACTGGACGCGGCGAAACTGACACGACACCGCCTTCGACAGCACGTTCACCAGCAGCGTCTTGCCCAGCCCCGGAGGCCCCTCGATCAGCACACTGCCCTCCGCAAACAGCGCCAGCACCACCCCCTCAACCAGCTCCTGCTGGCCCACCACCACACGCCCCACCTGCTCCAGAATCGATTCAAATAAACTCTGTACCCGCTGCAGCTCCATATCACCCTCACTCCCCGTTGCAAACCTCAACCACGACCCGATTTTTTCAGCCCACCACGATCCCGTTCCACCACCGACAAAGCCTACAGCCGACTCTGCAGCCGGCACAGCCATCTGACCATCGCCGCCGCCGCCGCAATCGTCGTCCGCGGCTGATCCGCCAGCCTGATCGCCCGACTCACCTGAGACCGAATCTGTTCCTCATCCAGACCCGTCCGCCGCGCTAAGGCCGCCGCATCATCCAGTCGCACCTGAGCCCCAAAACGCTTCCGCAGCAAGCCCTGCAGATACCCCAGATAACTGCCCACCAGCGGACCGCCGTCCGGTAAACGATACTGCAGACTACCGATCGCCTCAGCACTCTCCGTCAGACTGCGGCGCGGTGCCACCTCGGCCGCCAACGTCGGCCCAAACCGATGAAACGCCAGCCAGATCGACAATACCGCCACCAGCAGCAACTGCAGCGTCCCGATCCGCATCGCCGGACTCAACAGCACTCCCGTACTGCGATACGAATCCGCCGCATTGAAATACTCACTCACCACAATCCGGCTGCCATTGAATGGAGGTTGCCAGTACGCCGCGCGGTCATACGCAAGCGGCCGCCGCGCTCGCTCAAGCAACCGCACCGCCAGTCGCTGCCCCGCTTTATCCAGCAGCGTCCTGTTGGAAAACAAATCCGGACTGGCACACACCAGCACCCGACCATAACCAAGCTGCACCTCCAGCACCTGATCTCCCACCGTCACCGCACTCACCAGCGGCTGCGAAACCAGAGCAGGCGGCGTTTTGAGACTGGATCGAGTCCTGAAGGTGACTGGTCCACCACTCATATCATTGCTCACACTCACCTCGACCGTTTTGATCTCTGCCTGCTCATCCAGTTGCTCGGCACCCAGCGCTGGCGTCGGCGGAGCCACCGCTGGTGTTGATCGCTGCTGCGCCTGCTGCTGCACCTCACGCAGCTCCTGCAACGGCTCCAACTCCCCCGTCGTCGCCACCGTGGATGCACTGCCGTCACCGCTTACCGCACCCGAAAACTGCCCACTCGAAATCCCCAGCTCCGGTAACTCCACATACGGCTCACGCAGATTCGGAGCAAACACGAGGCAACCGCCACCCTGAACCCAACGGGCCAGCTCTGACTGCTGCTCTTTCGTCGGATACACGTCCGGCCCCAGCACCAACAGCACACAGTTCTCCTCCGGCAGCATCCGCTGAGCCTCACGCTCCACACGCGGAAACAGTCGCGCCGCCAGCCGGTACAACGCCAGCTTGCCGTCCACTGTCGTGCTGTAAGAATCAGCAGCCGAACCGTCTTCACCGGGCAGCCACCAGAACTGCAGCAGCACCAGCAGCAGAGCCGCACCGGCCCAGATCCGGTCAGACCGCTGCAGTCCGCGTTTCCTCTTCACGGAAGGCCCCCTCAAATTCCCCCAAACACCGTTCAAACATTTCCGCTGTGGCCGCCCGGCGACCAAAATACACCAGCTCAAAATGCCCCGCCGTCGTCAGATACGCCTCACGCTGCTGCAGCCGGCGCCAGACACTGCGCACATAATCCCGATTCGTCAGACCCCGCCGATACCGAATCAATCCCGCTCGCTCAATCCACGCCATACTCCCCAGCAACAACTCGCGAATCGCCGCCCGATGGTTGCCCTCCGCTGCCAGCTGCCGAGCACGCCCCTCATAGGTCGTCGCCGGCAATTCGCCCGGCGGAGTCTGCACGTCACTCAATGCGTCCTCACCCGCACCCGAAAACAAACCGCGCAAGGCCCGCTCCCGATCCCGCCCACGCACAATCCTTGCGACCAGCAGCGACAGTAAACCCACCGCTGCCAGCAGCAGCACAATCACCAGCAACTTCACCAGCGCCGACATGCCCTCCAGCGCCCCATCCCAGTCTCCGCTGAGCAACTTACTCAGCCAGCCCTCACCTGCACCCGCAGGAGTCGGGCCCGGAGCCGGACCACGCCCTGGCTTACCCCATAACCCCGACCATAACCACTCAAAAAAATCCCCCACCCGATTCAACCCACCACGCACCTTCTCGCCCAGCCACTCCAGACTGCGGACCAGAAAACTGTTCTTCCTGTCCCGCTCCTGCAACTCGGCCTGCTCCAGCACTCGTCGCCGCAGCGATCGAAATTCCGTCGCCTCCAGCACCTGCTGTCCCGCCGACTCAATCTGCTCGTCCGTCAGCGGAGAAAATTCGTCGGCCTGCCAGGCCACACAGACCGTCGCCTGCACCGGCGCCGCTGCACACAGCAGCACCAGCCACAGCGACATTCCACGCAGCAGCAATCCACGCAGCAGACACATCACCCCAGCTCCCCCAGTCGCGCCGCCTCAGCCCGAAACAGCACCTGCAGATCCCAGCACTCCGCCCGAATACGCCGATCCAGATAACAGAAAAACACGGCCGTCCGCACCACCGGCAAAGGAATCCAGACACACAGTTGCAGCAGCGTCAGAAACACCGGATCATCATGCGTCAACTGCAGGAACAAATCCGCGAACTCCGTCGAACCCTCCATCAGAATCTGCAGAAAAATCGGTCGATTCAGCACCGTCGAAGATGTCAGATCCAGCAGCAGAAAAATGCCGGCCGACGCCGACATCCACGCCACCAGCAGCCACGCCAGACTGTTCAGACTGCGGCCATAACCACCGCTGCCCGCCAGCCACGTCAGCCGCGGCTGAACAGCCTTCAGCTTCGCCTGCTCCAGAAACAGCACCTCCGGCAGATACGCCGTATAGGCCGTCACAAACAAGCCCGGCACGACAAAACAGAACCCCGACAGAAACTGAAAGAATCGCACGAGGGAAGTCAGCACCAACCACGCCCAGAATCGCCGGCGAAACGCGCGAATCGCACCACGCACCGACAATGCCTCGCCAAATACCCGCGGACCGATCGCCGCCGCCATCAGCGAATTGAAGACCGCACTGAAAAACAAAAAAATCAGGATCGACGGTATCAGCATGTCCGTCAGCCACGAACTCAGCAGCCACACCAGCACACACGCTGGCACCGCACACAGCAGCCACAGCCTGAACATCGCATCCGCCGAATCACGCACAAACACAATCGCCAGATCCACACAGGACTGCAGCGATCGACGCTCCACCGAAACCGTGCAGTCCTCCACCCTCATGACTCAGCTCCCACCGCTGAATCCGCCACCACCACCCGCTCACGCCCCGCCAGTCCCAGCCACAGACCCACCAGCAGCCACGCCAGACCGCCCGCCACATATTTGATCGCAGGAGCAATCGGGAGCGGCGAAAAATAGCCCTCCAGCAACGCCGCACCAAACAGCATTACCCCCGCGCCCAAAGCCAGCTGCAGCGACTCCCGACCATGATGCCGCAGAGATTCCATCCGAGTCCGCTCGCCAGGCAGCAGCAGCGACTGCGCCAGCACAAAACCCGCCGCCCCAGAAATCACGATCGCCGTCAGCTCGAGCGAACCATGAGTAATCACGAAGCTGGTGAAATTCACCGCCGTCGCCCCACCCTTCGACAGCATCGCACCCTGCACCAGACCAATCGAAATCCCATTCGACAGCAACACATAACAGGTGCCGATTCCCGCCAAAGCCCCCAGTGAAAATGCCTGAAATGCAATCCCCGTATTGTTGTTCACGTAAAAACCAAACATGAAACTGCGTTCGCCCGTGTAACGCTCGTCCGTCGCCGTGTACAATTCACGACTGTAGCTGTCAGTGGCCTGCTGCAGCTCCTCCTCACCAGCCACCAGCACCGCCAGATCCGGCCGCATCACTCCCACTGCCGTGCCCACCAGAAATGGCACCAGAAACAAAGCGGTCGCCAAAGCAAACGCACGCCAGCGCTGCCGCAGCAGCCGCGGAAACCCGATCGCAATGAATTCCAGCGCGGCAGCCAGCGACGTTGGCGGAGTCCGATACAGGCAGTTGTGACCGCTGGCCACCAGATCGTTCAGATAATCCTCCAGCCGACTGCCCCACTCCCGCGACTGCACCAGCGACAGATCATAACAGATCGACCGATACAGCCGCGCCAGCTCCGCCACCTGCACCGCCCGCCACTGACGTTCCGGCAGACTCTGCAGCGTACCCAGCAACTGCTCAAAACGGCCCCAGTCCGCCCGCCGGTCCCGAATGAATCGCTCACGATTCATCGCTGCCCCCCGGTCTCGGCTTCCACCGCAAAAGTCTTCAGCACCCGCAGCAGAAACTGAGTGTGCCGGTAGCCCTGCTGCTGAAAGAACTCGTACTGGTTGCCCTCAGTCTTCCACGGCTCACTCCAGCCCAGCCGACTTCGCAAGGCTTCACTGAGCGGCCTCGCAATTTCCTCACGACGCCCCTCCGACATGATCCGCTCCGGATCAAACAGTCGCTCGATGGTCGCCAGAGTCCTTTCCGGGACACTGAATTTCCGTGGACACTCAGACCGAGCCAGCGGTTCAATGTTCTTCGTCAGACCCGCAGCTCGCCCCGTCGGACTGCGCTGCTCACTGACCACCATCGTGTCAAAAAACAGGTCCCCCAAACGCTGCAGCTTCGGAGTCAGCAGCATGGTGATCAGACCCACCGTGTAACCCAGCGGCAACGCATCAGCCACTCTCAGGAAATTGCGACCGGTGGCCGTCAGCAGGTCAATCGGAGTCCCATTGGTGCGGAGCACTCGCAGGCCTGCAGCACGCTTGCCCGGAGTCTGCCCGTTCATCAGCCCCTCAAACAGACTGCCATAAAACCAGTTGCTCACAAACACGCCGATCGTTGCCACACCCGCCATCGCCTGAATACCCGCCTCGCCACCGATCGCCCCCAGCATCAGCAGCAGGATCCATAGAATTGCCAGCGCCCCAGCCTTGATCAGACTGTCGATGGACCACGCCCACAATCGCTGACCAGGCCCGGCAATCCGAAAACGAAAATCCACTCCCTCAGGCGTCTCGATCACGACGCGAGTGTCAATCAGGTGCCTTGAAACAGACTGAGACATACAGACAGAATTCCGCCAGAACCGGCCGCCGAGCATAAGGAAGCGGCGTCGACATGCAGAGAATGACACAATCTCAGGGAAATTCAAGCCGGTACACCAAACGTTCACAGCGTGTGCACTTCACAGCTCACGGCCGCTCCTCAACACCCGCAGGGGGCTGCACTGAGCCTGCACAGCGTTTCCAGAAGCAGCGGCCCCCGGTGAGCCAGTCAGACTGAGCAAGCCTCACCATCACCATGCCGGTCCAGCCCCAAAACCGCAGAAATCGCCTGAATTCCGCAGTGAATCGCGAGGATTATGCTTGATTTTCGGGAAGTTGCTGTTCCCCGAAGGTCGGCATGTTGACGCAATCGACACCGCTGCGGACACTTCCCGCTGAACTCCAGTCCCCCTGATTCACTCTGCAGAACTCCCGCATGTCCCGCAAGATCCTTGTCACTGCTGCCCTGCCCTATGCCAATGGACACATCCACATCGGGCACCTGGTGGAATATATCCAGACTGACATCTGGGTCCGCTTCCAGAAGCTGCGCGGGCATCGCTGCGTCTTCGTCTGTGCCGATGATACTCATGGCACCGCCATCATGATTCGCGCTCGCCGCGAAGGTCGGTCCGAAGAAGCGGTGATTGCCGACATGCGCGCGGCACACATGCGGGACTTCGCAGGCTTCCAGATTCAGTTCGACAACTACGGCAGCACCAACAGTCCGGACAACCGCGCAGCCTGCCATGAAATCTGGGCCGCCATCCGCGCTGCGGGACTCGTCAAAACACGCAGCGTCGAACAGCTTTTCGACCCCGTTGCAGGCACGTTCCTTGCCGACCGCTTCGTCCGGGGCACCTGTCCGAAATGTACCGCCGCAGATCAGCCGGGTGACAACTGCAGTGTCTGCGGGGCTGCCTACACCCCGGCCGACCTCCGTGATCCTCGCAGCATTCTCTCCAACGCCGTCCCCGAGCTGCGTTCGGCCGATCACCTGTTCATTGAACTGGAACAGCTCCGCCCGTTTCTCGAAGACTGGTCCCAGAACGGCGGCCACCTGCAGTCGGAAGTCGCTCGCTACCTGAAAGGCAACTTTCTGGCAGAACCACTGCGGGACTGGGACGTATCCCGACCGGCTCCCTACTTCGGTTTCGAAATCCCCGATCACCCCGGCAATTACTGGTACGTCTGGTTCGACGCACCCATCGGTTACATCGCCTCGACTCGCGAATGGTGCCACCAGCACGGCGAACAGGCACTGGACTGGTGGGGGCGGGATTCCGCAGCCGAGATTCATCATTTCATCGGCAAGGACATCACCTATTTCCACACGCTGTTCTGGCCCGGCATGCTGCAAACCGCCGGCCTGAACCTGCCGAAAAAAGTGCATGTGCACGGCTTTCTGACAGTCGATGGCGAGAAGATGTCCAAGTCGAAGGGCACCTTCCTGATGGCTTCCACCTGGCTGCGGCACCTGCCCCCCACAGCCCTCCGCTACTACTACGCCACCAAGCTCGGACCCAGCCTCGACGATATCGACCTGAACGTCGAGGAGTTCATCGCGCGAGTCAACACGGACCTCGTGAATAAGGTCGTCAATCTGGCATCCCGCTCTGCCGGCTTTCTGGCCGGGCAAACGCTGTCAGATGTGTATCCCGACGATGGCGGCCTGTTTGCCGAAGCCGCCGCCCGCGGTGACACCATCGCCGGCTTTTACGAAGACTGCAACTACAACGCGGCCACTCGCGAAATCATGGCACTGGCTGACAAAGCCAACAAATACGTCGACGAACAGCAGCCGTGGGTCATCCGCAAAGATCCGACTCGCGCCGCCGAACTTCGCGACGTCTGCAGTGTCACATTGAATCTGTTCCGCCAGATCGTCGTCTATCTGTCACCGGTCCTGCCGGGGCTTGCACAGCAGACCGTCGAACTGCTGAATCAGCCGATTACGTCATGGGACGAAACCTCCAGACCCCTCACCGGGACACGGGTCAGTCCGTTCCAGCACCTCATGAAACGCCTTGAAATGAAACAGGTCATGGATATGGTTGAAGAAAGTCGTCAGGAAAATGCCGCTGAACAGTCCGCCGCCCCCGCGTCGCCCGCTGCAGAAAACGCAGCCCCGGCCGGCCCGGCCTTTCATCCGGCCGATCGCTGGCAGGACCCCGGCACTGCACTCCAGAACGAACCGCTGGCTGCCGAATGCACAATCGACGACTTCACAAAGGTGGACCTGCGGGTAGCGCGAGTCCTTGAGGCGAATCACGTCGAAGGGGCCAACAAACTGCTGCAACTGACACTGTCACTGGGCGGCGGTGAAGTTCGCAATGTCTTTGCTGGCATCAAAGCGGCCTACAAACCCGAAGATCTGGTTGGACGACTGGTGATCTGCGTCGCCAACCTGAAACCGCGGCAGATGAAGTTCGGGCTCAGCCAGGGCATGATCTGCGCCAGCGGTGCCGGTGGTACGGAAGTGTTTTTGCTGTCACCCGACACCGGAGCAGTCCCTGGACACCGCGTGCACTGAGGCTTGCCCAGTCACGATTTCAGCAGCGGCGATAAAATCCGAACCCAGCAGGGTCAGCGACGCAGTGTCACGACTCTGACGGCTGACCGCTCAATCCTTCCCTCGCCCCCGGAACGGGGCAGAGGGGTTGGGGGTGAGGGGGCACAGCACCCTGAAACAGCGCCGCAGATCGTACTCGCGCGTGACTCTTCAATACGGAACTCGGGCTAAAGCCCGAGCTGCATAGTATCCCTCGCGGCTCCACTCGGCTATTCCAGCAGCCCCTGCACCACCTCACCATGCACGTCCGTCAGACGATAATCGCGCCCCGCATGCCGATACGTCAGTTGCTCATGGTCAAAACCCATCAGCCGCAGGATCGTGGCATGAAAATCATGCACATGCACCCGATTCACGCTGGCACGCAATCCGTGCTCGTCAGTCTCGCCCCACGTGATCCCCGCCTTCACACCTCCGCCAGCCAGCCACGAACTGAAGGCCCACGGATGATGCTCACGCCCCGGAGCATCCGCGGTATTGTTGAACGGCGTACGACCAAACTCCGTTGTCCAGACCACCAGAGTCTCTTCCAGCATCCCACGCTGCTTCAGATCCTTCAGCAGTGCCGCAATCGGACGGTCCACATTGCGCGCCAGCGGTACGTGCGACAGCATGTCACCATGAGCATCCCAGTTGCCCGATGAACCCGTATCAATCAGCTCCACAAATCGCACACCACGTTCCACCAGTCGCCGCGCGGCCAGACACTGCCAGCCAAACCCACTGGTCTGCCCCGGCTGCAAACCATACGACGCCAGCGTTCCCGCGGTCTCACCGGAAAAATCGAAGGCATCCGGCACAGCCAACTGCATTCCGGCCGCCGTCTCAAATGATCGCAGCCGCGACGCCAGCGCCGCATCCGCCGGACGCTGCTCCAGATGCCGCTCATTCAGTCGCCGCAGCGCCGCCAGCTCCAGCTGCTGACGATCCCGAGCTACCCGCGGACGGACATTCGCAATCGGCTCAGCACCCGGAACCACCAGCGTCCCCTGATGACTGGCCGGCAGAAAATCGCTGGCATACACCTGCGTTCCGGCGTAGGTCTGCTGCGGAGCAATCACCACGAATCCCGGCAGATTGCGATTCTCTGTCCCGAGTCCGTAACTCATCCAGCTGCCAATGCTGGGACGCGAAAATGCAAACGAACCCGTATGCATGCCCAGTGTCGCGTTGTAATGATTCGAATGCGACGTGTGCATCGATCGAATCAGCGCCATGTCATCAACACAACCAGCCACCTCCGGAAACAGCTCGCTCACTTCCGTCCCACACTGCCCGTGAGGCCGAAAACGCCACTGCGGACGCTTCAGGAAAATCCGCTCATATCCCGGTCGATCCCTGATTTCAGGGTGATCCGCCCGGATTTCCCTGCCGTGATCCCGCGTCAGTGCAGGCTTCGGATCAAAGGTGTCCACATGCGACACACCTCCGGTCATAAACAGAAAAATCACCTGCTTCGCTGCCACCGGAAAAGGTGCCTCACGCGCCAGCAGTGGGTCGCCGGAATCCGCCAGTAACTGCTTCACGACTCCGGAAAACAGCAGTGACCCGGCAGCCGCCGACCGCAGAACACCGCGACGATGCACGTGACCAGTGTCTTTCATGATTCCACCCTCTGCATCGCCTCAGTCCACATACGAAAATTCGCTGGCTGACATCAGCACCCGCACCCATGCAGCTCGACGCTCGGCCACCGTCCCCGGATAGCTCGCCAGAAAGTCCAGCGCCAACGCTCGCTCATTCACATCCGGTCGCCGCTGCAGCAGCAGCTCGTACAACTGCTGCACCGCCTCGCTGTCTTCCCCGGACAGCTCAGACCGCTCCGCTATCCGCTGTGCCTGCTGATGAAAGAAGGCGTCGTTGAGAAAGTACAGGGCCTGAGTCGGTACGGTGGTGGATTGCCGCTGCGCGGTGCTGGAATTCGGGTCCGCACCGTCGAACAGTGCCAGATACGGATGACGCCGCTGCCGCTGCACCATCAGAAATGCACTGCGATGCGGACTGTCATAGACCGCATTGAACGGTGCATGCTGCGAAAATGTCCACGTGGACTCTGGCGGAAATGGATGCCCCTCAGGAACAGCAGTATTCAGTCCGCCGGATGCACGCAGCACCGCATCACGCAGCTCTTCCGCTGTCAGTCGCCGACGACTGAAACGTGCCTGATGCTGATTCTCAGGATCCCCCAGGTCCGCAGCACGGGAATCCAGTTGCCACGCATTTGTGCTGAGTATCAGCCGATGCAGATCCTTCAGTCGGTAGCCACCTGCCACAAAGTCCGCAGCCAGCATGTCCAACAGTTGCACATCCAGCGGCGCAGCACCTCGTGAACCAAAATCATTTGCCGATGCCACCAGACCGCGACCGAAATGCCACTGCCACACACGATTGACAATCACTCGAGCAAACAGGGGCTGCCGCACCACGGCCTCAGCCAGTTGCAGCCGACCACTGCCCCCCGCAGGGTCCGCCAGAGCCTCGCCACCAAATGTCGTCAGCCAGCGCCGCGCAACTTCCGCCCCAGGTTGCTCCGGATCACCCCGCAAATGCACCCGCGCATTTTTGGCCGCCGACTCAAAGACCGCGTAAGCCACAGGGAACACCGGCGGGGCCGGACGGGACTCGGCCGGAGCCACAGCAGCCTGTCCCAGAGCCACCATCGCCGGACCGATTTCCGGATCCGCAAAATGCTCAAGTCGAAAACTGACACCGTCCAGCGCAGCCGGATGAGCATCCTCAACCACGCCCTGCACCTGATACTGCCCATCCTCCGGACACACCCACGCAATCGCCACCGGACGATCCGGCCCCGGATGCACAAATACGGTCCGCGGGTTCAGACGAGTCCAGACGTCGACCTGCTGGTTCGACTGATTTACAAAGACAGCAGGGTTGTCCCCCCGCGCCCACGCACTCAATTCCTGCCGCCCCTCAATGGCCGGCTTGACATCCGTCAAAAACTGCGGACCATCGGTGATCTCCAGAAAACACCACGCTGCATCCCGCTGCTGCCGCAGCGGCCCACCCGGTATGAAGTTCTCGATCACGTCCTGCAATGACCACGTCGCCGGATTTTCACCGGACCTCCGCTGGATTTCGAACTGCACGCGAGTCGTATCGGCACCGTAATTGCCGTTCGGCAGAATTGCCAGTTGCAGAACTTCGCCGCGCTTCAGCGACAGCGACTCAAGCCCACCCGGTACACCCTGCGGTACACCCGACTGCAGAGTCACCGTCTGCCCTTCACCAACGCCCGCGCTGGACAGAATCCGATGACTGCGATCGGCCAACTGCCTGATGGACAGTCGACCGGCGTCCCGCTGCTGCTGCCGCTGCTCAAATACGGCCAGACGCTGCTGATAATCCTGCTGCGCCTGAGCCACGGCGGCGGCATCGGCCAGCGGCACCAGATCCTTCGGCTGACCCTTCGGCTCACACCCCGGAAACGAAAACTTCGTACTGTCAAACACACCGTACAATGCGTAGTAGTCTTCCGCAGTGATCGGGTCGTACTTGTGATCGTGACAGCGCGCACAGCCCAGCGTCAGACCCAGAAAGTTCTTGCCCAGATTGTCAATGACATCCTCGTACATCAGATGGATGTCCTTGTCGATGTCATGACCAAATCGACGAGCGATCGCCAGATAGCCGGTGGCCACAATGCCGTCAGCTTTCGTCTGACCCTGAGCCTCCGGAAGCAGGTCACCCGCCAGTTGCAGTCGAGCGAACTGATCGAATGGCAGATCCGCATTCAGGGACTGCATCACCCAGTTACGGTATCGCCACGCGTGCGGCAACGGCCGGTCGGTATTTTCACCAGCGGTATCGGCATAACGCACCACGTCCAGCCAGTGCCGTCCCCAGTGCACGCCGTACTGCGGGGACTGCAGCAACCGCTCAACCTCAGCCTGCCACGCAGTCGTTGATGCATCAGCGACAAAAGCGTCAACATCCTGCATGGCAGGAGCCAGACCGGTGAGGTCGAAGTGCAGTCGTCGCAGCAGCGTCCGAGCCTCTGCGGGGGGGGCCACACTGAGCCCCTGCTGCTGCCAGTGACGCTGCAGAGCACGGTCGATATCGGCCGGCTGCAGACGCTGAGCCAGCGTGGGCAGCGGCTGAAAAGCCCACCACGTACGAGCCTGCTGGAGAGACATCCCGCCCAGTTGAGCTGACGGCACGCGCGGATCCACTGCCCCCGTGCGAACCCACTCTTCCAGCAGTTGGATTTCCTCATCGGGCAGTTTTCCACCCTTGCTTTCCGGAGGCATCTGTGGGCCGTCGGCAACGTAGCGAACGGCCTGAATCAACAGACTGGCGTCCGGCTGGCCACGCACGATGGCCGCGCCGCTGTCGCCCCCTGTTGACCAGCCCTCACGATGATCCAGCAGCAAGCCTCCGCCGGCTTTTCCCGCTGCACGCGAATGACAGCCTTCGCAGCGCTGCACCAGAATCGGACGAATCCGCTTTTCGAAGAATTCGTCGGCGGCAGCCGTCTGCTGACCGTGGCAGTGCGGCACCACGGCCAGTATCCAGAGACCCGCCGCAGTCAGTATGCCTGTTCCTGACAGTGAACCGATCATCAGCAGATTCCTGAAACAGCCACGAACACGCAGCACGCGGGCGTGCGGGAAAGGATTATGTTACCGCGCGAGGGTGGGGTCTGTCAGCACAGCGTTTCGGGAAATCCGACAGCAACAGCGAACTGCATCGCTGGCCATCACTCGCTGTCGCCGAAACATCCGTTCAGCGGATTCAATTGATCGAGCGATTGTAGTTTCGAGCTTCCGGACCTGCGGGCTGAGCTTCGGGACCAGCGGGCAGTCCCTGAAACACCCGCTGCTCCGCCGCTCGACGCGGACCGGAACGGGGACGATCAAAACCGCGCGGAACGGACTCTGACGCAGGCCCCAGCTCAGGCTCGGAAAATGGGTAATGCTGCTCCCACGCACGGGTTTCCTGAGTGGGTTGCGCCGCGAGGCATTGCGGCAGACGAGCGTATTGGGGATTCAGACATCCGCCGCAGGCACAACACGCTGCAACCGCGATCGCCACGTGCCAAAGCACGCTGCAACGCTGGTGAATTGCGGGTTTTCTGATACGGCTGGTACTCACAAAACAGTCTCCTGCTCGCAGCCTACCAGCAATTTCTGCCGATCGGCAAGACCAGTTTCACCTGACACAGATTGCAACGGCAGGCATTTTCTGAACCGGCAACGCCGAAAATCCGTCGGATTTCTGCCCTGCGACCGCCCGGAAATCTGCTACACTGTCTCCCCGCGCCTCGGACCTTTCGAGGCCTCCGTTACCTCAGCTGAGCTGGAACCTGATTCATGGAAGCCGGAATTGTCGGCCTGCCGAATGTCGGCAAAAGCACCCTGTTCAACGCTCTGACCTGCTCCACAGCCGCTCAAAGCGCCAACTACCCCTTCTGCACGATTGAGCCGAATGAGGGGATCGTCAGCGTTCCGGACCAGCGGCTGCAGCGGATCACGAAATACATCCCGCCACAGAAGGTCATTCCGGCAGCCCTGAAACTGGTGGACATCGCCGGAATCGTCAAAGGCGCCAGCGAAGGCGAAGGGCTCGGCAATAAATTCCTCAGCCACATTCGCGAAGTGGACGCCATCATGCAGGTGGTTCGCTGCTTCGTGGACGACGATATCACCCATGTCGGTGGTGGAGTGAATCCGCTTTCGGACATCGAGACAATTGAAACCGAGCTGTTGCTGGCCGACATGCAGACCCTGGAAAACTCGCTGCCCAAAGCACAGCGGTCTGCCAAAAGCGGTGACAAGGAAGCCAAACTTCGCGCCACAGTGATGGAGAAGTGCCAGGCATGGGTCAACGAAGGCAAACCGCTGCGAACCTGCAGCTTCACCGATGAAGAAAAATCGGTCGTGCGCGCCATCGGCCTGATGACCGCCAAACCGGTGCTGTTCGTGGCCAACGTTGCCGAAGACGACCTTGATGGTCAGGGCACCCTGGTCCAGCAGGTCCGCCAGTACGCCACCACAAACGGAGCCAATGTGGTACCGATCTGTGCCAAGCTGGAAGCCGAACTGGCCGAACTGGACGAAGCAGACCGCAACGAGATGCTGCAGTCGGTGGGTCTGACGGAACCAGGGCTTGGCCCGCTGGCTCGCGCAGCCTACAGAACTCTGGGACTGCAGAGCTATTTTACGGCGGGTGAAAAAGAAGTGCGTGCGTGGACAATTCCGGTCGGCGCAACCGCCCCGCAGGCTGCCGGAGTCATTCACAGCGACTTCGAAAAAGGTTTCATTCGCTGCGAAGTCTACACACTGGAAGATCTGGAAACGTTCAAGTCGGAAAAGGAAATCCGAGCGGCGGGCAAACTGCGAGTTGAAGGCAAGGCGTACGTGATGCAGGATGGCGATATCTGCCACTTCCTGTTTAACACGTGAAGCGTGCGTCCACGGGATGCAAGCCGTGGCCATGTCTCACACCCCGGCACTCCCCAGCCCGCTTCTCCCGAAGACCTCAGCGGTTTTCCGGGAACTTGCAGCCAAAGCCATCACCCGTCACCAGTGTCAATCACCTCTGCGTACATTCATCCGGGACGCAGCCAGAACCAGTCCCAGCAACACAGCCAGTGTCCCCAGGCTCAACAGCAGCCCGAGGCGAAAACCGGCGGATGTGTAAGTCCAGCTGACCCGATGTTTCCCGGCCGGCACCGCGACGCTGCGATGATAGTCATCCGCCGCGTCAGACTTCGCCGCTCCGGCAGCTACCGCTGCACCATCCGGATTCAACACCTGCACCGACCAGCCCGGGAAATTCAGATCCGCCAGCCGCAGCACACTGTCGGCTGTCGTGGTGACTTCGCATTCGACCCGTGTTGGTAACCGCTGCAGCCATCGCACCTGCTGCAGCGCACTGGCAGGCTCACACTGCAGTCGCCCGGCACTACCGGTTATTCGATACAGAAAACAGGGCTCCACACCACGCCCCCACACGCGATTCAGGAAGGCGTCAGGTGCGGCCCCCAGCAGCAGCAGATCGGCAGCGGGGCGAGCAATCGGTTCGGTCGTCAGCAGATGCGTCACTCCCAGTCGATTCAGTTGCATCGACAGTTGCGCTCCGGGGTATTCCGCAGGGCCACTCGCTTCGCCCCCCTCAAACTGAAACTCCTCACGAAAATAGGCAGCCGGCCCAAGGCCCAGATACTGCGGAACACTGCTCACGCCGAATAGATTCGCAATGTTCGGCCCCGGTGCAAACACTCGCACAGGACTCAGGCTGTCTTCCGCCCGCAGTTCCCGCGCCAGCCAACTGTCCGGCAGAGATTTCAGCGGCGGATTGGCCACAACGACGGCGTCACTGACCGCTCGTGATGACCACTGCAGATCCACCATGGTCAGACCAGCCACTGCTGCCGACACCGCAACTCGAAACACAGCGCCACGCCGCCGCAACACCACATCCAGCACCAATCCGGCCAACAGCGACAACCCCAACTGCACAACAATCGAATATCGCCCCGGCCCCATAAAGAACCCAAACCCGGGCAATCGTCCCAGTAACGGGACCAGCCACCCGGTGGCATACACCAAAGCCCCCGCGGACAGCAGCAGCCAGACCCGCCAGCCAGACCCGGGCAGTTGCCGACGAATCCGGCGATTCAAAGTCAGCAGACATAATCCCAATGGCAGCAGTCCCAGATACAGATGGGCCTCCACGGCGTTGGTGTCGGCACTGCAGGCCCCCGGCGTCCGCAGCATGGACCTGGACTGCACCAACTCCGGCGAATGCCAGTACCACCATGACGCCACCAACTGAGTCAGATACAGCGGTGGCATGTGCCCATACGCGGGATTGAAGGCCACCGACCGACCATCCTGCGTCCGCAGCCCGTCGCGCTGACTGGCCCGCCGCAGTTCCAGGGTCGGCAGCAGTTGCACGGAAGCCAGCAGCAACCCGACCAGCAGTGCC
>Ga0078894_10001367_pt1 | contig 18066 bp, 15 predicted proteins | sample LauGreSu1BDMLBSD_2_FD_67506 | JGI IMG/M metagenome (GOLD analysis project Ga0078894, IMG submission 67506) | Freshwater lake microbial communities from Lake Michigan, USA - Su13.BD.MLB.SD (version 4) (version 4) | ecosystem: Environmental > Aquatic > Freshwater > Lake | place: Lake Michigan... | reverse complement strand
GTTTTGGCCATTGCGGTATAGGTTTGATCATCTCCAATACAAACCATTTTAGAGTCGATTTGATATTGTTTCCCATTTAATTCATAACCAAATTTATGATACATCACGATCATGTCTTTGTCATTTGGTTGTAGCGACCAACTTTCATTAAGGATGCGTTCCAAAATTTGAGCAGGAGTAGCATTTTTTAATCCCACTTTTTTACTGGCATTAAATAAATCAAGCTCCAATAATTTATCCCACATGATGTCATCTTGTTCAATATTTAAAGCTAATCTTGTCTTAATTTCTACTGAATCGGTTGGATGATAAGGCAAAAATGAATTAGTAAAATCTCTAAAACTCATTTCTTCGGAATTTTCCATTACATAACTGTCATCGGTCATTCCTAGTTGAACAAACATATTCCAAGACTTTGAAAAACCAACCCTTCTTATAGTTCCTCGATATAAAGTTAGGGCATCATCTAAACCATATACGCTTCTGTATTTAAGAGAATCTCTATTGGCGTAACCTTCAAATTTTCCATAACCTTCAACCATTAAAAATTCGGTTCTTCTAAATAACTTCGTATACGGAATGTATTTGTATTTTCCTTCTTGAATGAATTTGGCAGCACCTCCTTGACCAGCAAGGACAACATTTCTCGGCGCCCAGGTAAATTTATAATTCCATAGATTATCATCGCATTCAGGGGCAACAAGACCGCCACAAAAAGATTCAAATAAAATCATTTTACCGCCCTTATCTCTAATTTCATCAATTACTTTCATGGCACTCATATGATCGATGCCTGGGTCAAGCCCAATTTCATTCATGAAAATTAATCCGTTTTCTTTTGCATCAGCATCTAATTCTTGCATTGCATCAGAAATATAAGAGGCAGTAACCAAATGTTTTTTACAAGAAATGCAATCTTTTGCAACTTCAATATGCAGGTGGGCCGGTAACATTGAAATAACAATTTCTGCTTTTTCAACTTCCGCTTTTCGTTGCTCGTGATTGTTTATGTCTAATGCAATAGCAGTAGCATTAGGGTGATTATTGGTTTTTCTTTGCGCTAATTCTAATGAAATATCAGCTATAGTAAGATGCAGGTTTTCCTCATTGGATTTATTTAATAGATATTGTATCAAAGAAGATGCAGATCGTCCCGCTCCAATAATTAGAATATTTCTCATAATTTGTATGTCTGTGGAATACAAATTTAAAAATTTGCACCGATTTTACGCACTTTTTTGATAAAAACAAAAAAGCCGCTTAAGATAAGGTAGAAAATATTTTAAGAACTATTCTAAACCTTCTAAATCTTTAAGATCTTCTTTTTTTGAATCTACTTTTTCCTGTTCAAACTTAGTGTCTACTGTAACTTTATCTTTAATTAAATAGGTTTTTCCTAATACATATAAAGCACAGATATAGGTAATAATAAACAGTAGTTTAGTAAATTTTCTTTGCTTAACATCCGACTTTTTGAATGCCAAGAAAATAAAAAGTAAGGCCAATCCAATGGGAGCAAGAGCTAAAGTGTCAAGGGGTAATATTGAAAATAAAATACTGATAAGGGTTAATACAACCGCTACAATTACTACTATTTTTCTCATAATTAAATTCCGGTTGCAGAGGTTAAGGCTAATTGTCCGGTTCCAACAGGGATGCTAAATTTCATTAATACCGGAATTTTCTTTGAATCTGCAGTTAAATAAATTAAGTTTTTATCTTTTCCTTTAAGTACATCCGTTTTCGCACCAATGGACAATTTATAACATTTTTTTGAACCCAAATTTCCAGCAGGTATAGTTTCAGTTCCTAATAATTTTATTGTTACAGGTATTTGCGTTTCGTCAAAAACAATTACAAAAGATTGCGATTGTACGGTTTTAATTTTATCAAAATCTAAAGTTCTTATTCTATACATTAGCGAAACCACATCTTGTGTGGAATTTCCTATTGTAAAAGTTTTGGTTGTTTCTGGACAATTCTTTCTTTTTGAAGTACTCGTAACCGAATTCCCTTTAAAAACATATTTCTCTTTTTTAGTCCAACCTCCTTCTTCAATATTTCGTTTATACAAACTAGGCTTTAAAGTCGTTGGGTTAACATAGGCTTCATAGGTGTCTCTGATTTTGAAAAATTTATCCCATTTAGCAAAGGTGGCTAACTCACAATTTAAATGTAAATAAGACTTGTTTGAGGTATTTACCATTTCTGTAGAAAGAGTGACTTGGGCAAGCTGAGTCATCAATCCACTCATGTTGTAGGATCCTGCATATACTAATTTTTCTCCTGGAGGAATTTGATTTGATGAATCCGTATTAAAGGAGCATAAAATCATAAAAACACCGATACTAAATACAACTTTTTTCATATTAATTAATTTATACAAATATAAAGTTTATTCTCATTTTTAATAAAGAAAATTACATGTCCTTTATTAATTAAAGGATAACTCGTAAATTTGATAAAAATTATAAAACACCTTTAAATGAATAATAAAATAATAATTACGGCTGCTTTATTTGGAATGACCGCAATAATACTGGGAGCATTTGGAGCACATGCCTTAAAAGCAATATTAACCCCTGATCAACTTTTAACTTTTGAAACCGGAGTTAAATATCAAATCTACCATGCTTTGTTTTTATTATTTTTAGGATTAAACAATCAATTACAAGAAAAAACAAAGAGAATAATTTTAAATCTAACTACTATCGGATTAATTTTCTTTTCTGGATCCATCTATTTATTGGCAACCGATAGTTTGAACTCATTTAATTTCAAGACGATAGGTTTTATTACGCCAATAGGAGGGTTGTTATTAATCGTTTCTTGGGGGATTTTAATGTGGAATTTTTTGAAGAAAAAAGCATAATTAACAACTAACTATATCGATATAGTAATATTTTATTTTAACTTTGCAAAATAATTACTAATAGCAACACACTCTTTTTTATGGACAACTTCGCTTCAATTACGAAATCGATTTCGTTAGAAAAATATGGAATCCAAAATCCAAAAGAAATTATCTACAATCCTTCGTATGAATTTTTATATAATGAAGAATTAAACCCTAATTTATCTGGATATGAAAAGGGTCAATTAACGGAATTAGGCGCTGTAAATGTGATGACAGGCGAGTTTACTGGTCGTTCTCCAAAAGATAAATATATTGTAAAAGATAGTGTTACCGAAAATACAGTGTGGTGGAATTCTGATAAAGCAGTAAATGACAACAAGCCCATTTCACAAACCACTTGGAATGCTCTTAAAGAGACTACTACAGCGCAGCTTTCAAACAAGCGATTATTTGTTGTAGATGCTTTTTGTGGTGCTAATGAAAACAGCCGATTAAAAGTTCGTTTTATCATGGAAGTCGCTTGGCAAGCTCATTTTGTTAAAAATATGTTCATCCGACCAACCGATGCAGAACTGGAAAATTTTGGTGAACCCGACTTTTTGGTGTTAAATGGGTCTAAAACTAGCTTTAAAGATTACAAAACTCATGGATTAAATTCTGAAGTATACGTGGCTTTTAACCTTACCGAAAAAGTACAACTCATTGGTGGAACCTGGTACGGGGGAGAAATGAAAAAAGGGTTGTTCTCGATGATGAATTATTACCTTCCACTTAACGGAATGGCTTCCATGCATTGCTCTGCAAATAAAGGATCAGATGGGGATGTGGCTATTTTCTTTGGATTATCAGGTACAGGAAAAACCACGCTTTCAACCGATCCAAAAAGAGAATTAATAGGTGATGATGAACACGGTTGGGATGATGACGGTGTATTCAATTTTGAAGGGGGCTGTTATGCAAAAACCATTGATTTAAGTAAAGAAAACGAACCCGATATTTATGGTGCTATTAAAAGAGATGCTTTATTAGAAAATGTAACGGTAAGTGCCGATGGAACTATCGACTTTAAAGATGGTTCTGTTACACAAAATACGCGTGTTTCTTATCCAATAAATCATATTCAGAACATTGTAAAGCCAGTTTCTAAAGCTGGTCACGCAACCAAAGTTATCTTTTTAACCGCCGATGCATTTGGAGTAATGCCGCCCGTATCTAAATTAACACCTGAGCAAACTAAATATTATTTCCTTTCTGGTTTTACAGCAAAATTAGCTGGAACAGAAAGAGGCGTTACGCAACCAGAACCTACTTTTTCAGCGTGTTTTGGTAAAGCATTTCTTTCTTTGCATCCAACTCAATACGGACAAGAATTAGTCAAAAAAATGGAACAACATCAGGCTACCGCCTTTATGGTAAATACAGGTTGGAATGGATCTGGGAAACGAATTTCGATTAAAGATACCCGCGCAATTATTGATGCCATTTTAGATGGTTCTATAGAAAAAGCAGAAACGAAAACCATTCCGGTATTTAATTTTGTAGTTCCAACAGCATTGCATGATGTGAATCCGGCAATTTTAGATCCAAGAGATACTTATGCTGATGCAAATGAGTGGTCTGCAAAAGCAGAAGATTTAGCAGCCAGATTCATTAAAAACTTTGTTCAATATACCGATAATCAAGAAGGCCAAAATTTAGTAAAAGCAGGCCCACAATTATAAAACCCAATCAAACCAAACTTAACCAAACGAAAAAGTCCAACAATTACTGTTGGACTTTTTTATGTTTAACTAATAAATTATTTTCCTTTATTAGCCTCAGCAATATAACGCTCTAGAGCCATTGTCATGGAAGGAGTTTCTGGAGTTGGAGCTAAAATATCAATTCGCAATCCATGCTCTAATGCTTCCTTTTGAGTTGTGCTTCCAAAAACAGCAATTCGGGTGTTGTTTTGTTTAAAATCTGGGAAGTTTTTAAACAATGATTTTATTCCTGTTGGACTAAAAAACGCCAAAACATCATAATAAACATCAGCCAAATCAGATAAATCGCTCATCACTGTTTTATAAAAAACAGCTTGAGTCCAGTTTATTTTTAAATTATTTAAAGTAATTGGCGCATCTGCATTTAGTTGATCGGATGCGGGTAACAAATATTTCTCGTCTTTATATTTCTTAAAAAGAGGTGCCATGTCGGCAAAGTCCTTTTGGCCTACATAAATTTTACGTTTGCGATACACAACATACTTCTGTAAATAAAAAGCAATTGCTTCCGATTGACAAAAATATCTTAAATCTTCAGGTACTTTATAGCGCATCTCCTCTGCCACTTTAAAGAAATGATCTACAGCATTCTTACTTGTTAAGATGATTGCAGTGAAATTATTTAGATCAATTTTTTGCGCTCTTACATCTTTTGCGCTAACGCCTTCTACATGAATAAAAGAGCGGAAGTCAATTTTTACCTTATGCTTTTGTTGTAAATCAAAATAAGGTGAGTTCTCTACTTTAGGTTCTGGTTGGGAAACCAGAATCGTTCTTACTTTCAAGTTGGACATGTCGTGCTCTAATTTTTTGTAATCAAATAATAAATGAAATAATACGGAGCTATTTCAAGAGCGCAAAGATACAAAATAAAATAAAAGAACTTGCTAAATATAAAATTTTGATAAATTTTTAGTGAAATGAAATACGCAAGTAAATTTATTGTTAATAAGATAATTATGATCGAATATATTATAAAATTTGTAATGTAATCACTATAAAATAGCATAAGAGTAACGGGAAACAGAAACAATCCCATATATGTTCTAAATGTTACTTTTTGCAAACTAAATTGTTCAATTACTTCTTCAATATCAAAAATGGCAGCAATTATTTTTTCAATTAAAAATTTCGAAAAAATAAATACTGAAAGTAAAGTGAAAATTCTAATAAATAATATCCAATCTGTTTTTTCGCCATAATGCAAATGACAAATTACCAATTGTATAAAAAAGGAGAGTGTTATTAAATTAACCGCAACAAGTAATACATTAAACCCGCTTATCAAATGAGAGCTTTCTCGATAAATTTTAATGTATTTATCAGATACAATTAATCGAATAAAATCATTAAATCGACTTTCAAAAGCCCCTTTTGCAATAACAATAAATGCTATCGCAAATAAAAAAACCAGTGTTGCCCAGTCTTTATTTTCAATGATTCTAGGATGTAATTCTTGCGCTATCATGATTCGCAAAATTACTAAATTTTATTTGTTCCTTACTATTATAATTTTATTAAGATTCGGATGATATAAAATCAGTATTTTTGCATAAATTTATTTTATATAAATATGAATTGCGGACTAGTAATTATTCCAACTTATAACGAAATCGAAAATATTGAAAGTATTCTTCGTGCGGTATTTTCCTTGCATAAGCAGTTTCATGTTCTTATTGTTGATGACAATTCACCAGATAAAACAGCAGATAAAGTAAGAGAATTACAAAGTGAGTTTGCAGACCGATTATTTTTAGAGCAACGTACAAAAAAAGCAGGATTGGGAACGGCCTATGTACATGGTTTTAAATGGGCATTAGCTCATAATTATGAATATGTATTTGAAATGGATGCCGATTTCTCACACAACCCACACGATTTAGAAAGATTGTATGATGCATGTCATTTTGGAGGTGCAGATCTTTCTATTGGATCTCGTTATGTAACAGGCGTAAATGTGGTTAACTGGCCACTAAGTAGAGTATTGTTATCTTATTTTGCATCGGTTTATGTTCGTGCTATAACCGGAATGAAAATTATGGATGCCACTGCAGGTTTTATTTGTTATAACCGATCTGTATTAGAGGCAATAAATTTAGACAAGATAAAATTTATTGGCTATGCCTTTCAAATTGAAATGAAATACCGTGCTTATTCTAAAAATTGCAACATTCAAGAAGTGCCAGTAATCTTTACAGATAGAACCAAAGGGCAATCTAAAATGAGCGGTTCAATAATTAAAGAAGCCATTTTTGGAGTTTTAACTTTACGTCTAAAAAAAATGTTCCATAATCTATAAAACTAATATTTGAAATGCTCCTTTGCAGAAACACACAATAAAAAATTATGAAGACCATATTAATTAAGAATGCTAAGATCGTAAATGAAGGATCAATTTTTGAAGGAGATGTTTTAATTGAAGGTGAATATATTAAAGAAATTGCTCCAAGAATCAGTCACAAAAGTTCCGATTGTAAAGTTATTGATGCCGAAGGTAATTATTTAATTCCGGGTGCTATTGATGATCAAGTGCATTTTCGTGAGCCAGGACTTACTCATAAAGGAACAATTGCTTCCGAAAGTAGAGCAGCTGTTGCAGGCGGAATCACCTCATTTATTGAGCAACCCAATACAGTACCCAATGCAGTTACACAAGAATTGCTAGAACAAAAATATGAGATCGCTTCTCAAAGTTCGTATGCCAATTATTCATTTATGATGGGGGGTACTAACAATAATTTGGAAGAAATTCTTAAAACTAATCCAAGAAATGTAGCCGGATTAAAATTGTTTCTTGGATCCTCAACAGGAGATATGTTAGTTGATAGTTCTGCTGCACTTGAAAGTATATTTTCAAGCACAAAATTATTGATTGCAGTTCATAGCGAAGATGAAAATACAGTAAAAAATAATTTAGAAAATTATAAAGCAAAGTATGGAGATGATATTCCTGTAGTTTTTCACCCAGAAATTCGTAGTGTAGAAGCTTGTTATATTTGTACCGAGAAAATAATTAAACTAGCAAAAAAAACTGGAGCTAGATTGCATGTATTTCATCTATCTACTGCCAAGGAATTGGATTTGTTTACAAACAAAATACCATTAGAAGAAAAACAAATTACTGCTGAGGTATGTATTCATCACCTTTGGTTTTCAGATGAAGATTATGCTACAAAGGGAAATTTAATTAAATGGAATCCAGCTGTAAAATCCGCTAAAGACAGAGAGGCATTATGGAAGGCATTACTTAATGATACCATAGATGTTATCGCTACAGATCATGCACCACATACATTAGAAGAAAAACAACAAGTATACACTAAAGCTCCATCAGGTGGACCTCTAGTTCAGCATGCAGTTGTAGCTATGTTTGAAGCATTTCATCAAGGGAAAATATCTGTAGAAAAAATCGTTGAGAAAATGGCACATAATCCTGCTAAAATTTTCAAAATAGAAAAAAGAGGATTTATTAAAGAAGGGTATTACGCTGATTTAGCAATTGTTAATTCCACCAATCCTTGGAGTGTAAATAAAGATAATATTTTATACAAATGTGGTTGGTCACCATTTGAAGGAACTAATTTTAAATCTAGAATATCACATACTTTTGTAAACGGACAGTTAGTATATGAAAATGCTACAGTTAAAGATATTAAAGCAGGTAAGCGTTTACTTTTCGATCGATAATAATATGAAATTTTTTTTCTTACTTCTATTCGCTTTATTTTTTGTTACTACAAGTTGCAAAGAGGATTCGTTTCCAAAACCAAATAATCTTATTCCAAGAGATAAAATGGAAAATATTATTTATGACTTAGCTATTTTGGAAGCTGTTAAACTTCGGAATTCTGCCGTTCAAAATTATCCAACACCCACCGAATACATCAAATTAAAATATAAGATTGATAGCTTGACTTTTGCTCAAAGCACTCAATATTATGCTTCAGACATTAAAGAATATAAAAAAATGTATGATGAGGTAAAAGATCGTCTTGCCAAAGAAAATGCAAAATTAACAAATACTAAAGTTCCAAATAATCCCGAAATAATTCAGGAAAAAGAATTAGAGCAATAGTTAATTTTTGTAATATGGAATTATAGTTGTTATGTAATCTTCAACATTGGTAAAAGAATAATTCAACTCTTTTTTTATTTTATCGTTAGAAAACACGGTTTGACTTATTAAAGAAGCTACACCAGTTTTAGACAACTTTCTTTTTGTTTGAAATAGTGTTGATTTAATCCAATCCAATAGCAACGCTAAATTTAACATACCCAAACTTGCTTGAATTGATGGTTTTTTTAAATCCAATTTATCAGCAATAATCACCAAAATATCTTTGTAGGTGTAGTTTTCTGAAATCAAAATATATTTTTCCCCATTACAATCTGAGTTCATTAGTCGGTGCATGATTGTTACCACATCTATTACTGAAACATACCCAGTGCTCCCGATGGTGTAGAACGAAATTCCTTTTTTTACAGTTTGAAACAGTATACCACTTCCTTGATCCCAAAAACCAGGTCCTAAGATTACTCCCGGATTTACAATAACAACGGGTAATCCCTCTTGAAGTCCGCGCCACACCTCCATTTCGGCACCATATTTTGAAATGGCATAGTCACTATGCGCTACCTCCGGATTCCATTCGGTTTGCTCATTAATTGGGGTTTGATTTTTATTTTCGCTTGTCAGCAAATCTCCAAGTGCAGCTATTGAGCTAACATGACATAACTTTTTTACTTTTTTGTCGATACAAAAGTTAACTATATTAGCAGTGCCTTCAATATTTACTTTTCTTAAATTAACTTCTTCAGCAGGATCAAAAGAAATTAATGCGGCGCAATGGTATACATAATCAACTTCTTGAAAAGCAATTTCGAGAGCAGGAATATCAAGAATATCTGCCGAAACCCATTCTATTTTTTCAAATAAAGCTTCTTTTTTGTATAGATTAAAAAGCGCTTTGGTTTTGTCAGTATTTTTAGAATCTCTGAAAATGGCACGAACTGTGTTAGCCCCATTTTCTAGTAAATGAAGAAGTAAATGCGCTCCAACTAAACCGGTTCCACCTGTAACTAATATCATAGTGACAAAGATAATTAGTTTGACTTGGTTTTTGTTTTTTTTCAAGAAAAAAAGTGCCCCAATTTTCCTTTGTTGCCATTGCCGTTCACAATTCTTATATTTGTCCAAATTATAGTTTACAATGAGGAATTTAGTAGAAGAATTGCAATGGCGCGGACTGGTTCATGACATTATGCCGGGAACCGAAGAACAACTGACTAAAGAAATGACAACAACTTATATTGGGTTTGACCCAACAAGTGATTCGTTGCATATTGGAAGTTTGGTGCCAATAATTTTATTAGTTCATTTGGAGCAATTCGGACATAAACCAATTGCTTTAGTAGGCGGTGCAACGGGAATGATTGGAGATCCATCAGGGAAATCCGATGAGCGTAATTTGCTTGACGAAGCTACTTTAGAAAAAAATGTAGCCGGAATTAAAGCGGTTTTATCTCGATTTTTAGATTTTAATTCTTCTGATACAAATGCACCTCTTTTGGTAAACAACTACGATTGGATGAAAGACTTTTCATTCATCAATTTTGCTCGTGATGTAGGTAAACGCATCACCGTAAATTATATGATGGCGAAAGATTCGGTTAAAAAACGTTTGAGCGGAGAAAGTGGCGAGGGGATGAGTTTCACCGAATTTACCTATCAATTAATTCAAGGTTACGATTTTCATCATTTATACAAAACACACCATTGCTTGTTGCAAATGGGTGGATCAGATCAATGGGGAAATATTACAACAGGAACCGAATTAGTACGAAGAATGAATGGAGAAGGTGCCAAAGCATTTGCTATGACTTGTCCATTAATTACTAAAGCCGATGGTTCTAAATTTGGAAAAACCGAAGGGGTTAATGTTTGGCTTACCGCTGATAAAACTTCGGTTTATAAATTCTACCAATTTTGGTTGAATACCACCGATGTTGATGCAGAAAAATACATTAAGATTTTTACTTTTTTAGACAAAAATACGGTTGATACACTAATTGCTGAGCATCAAGAAGCGCCACATTTGAGAGTGTTGCAAAAAAGATTGGCAGAAGAAGTAACAACTTTTGTTCATGGTAAAGAGGAATTGGAGCGCGCTATTTTTGCTTCGAATGCTTTTTTTAGTCCAACAATGGATGATCTAGCAAAATTAGATGATGCGACTTTTGTTGAGGTTTTTGATGGTGTTCCTAATGCGCAAATTTCTAAAGAAGAGATTACCAACGGAATGGATATGATTGCTGCTCTTTCGGCAAAAACCAATTTTTTACCATCTAATAGTGATGCGCGACGCGAATTAAAACAAAATTCGGTTTCATTAAATAAAAGTAAAGTAGGCGAGGAGTATATTATTACTGAAAAAGATTTGGTTAAAGGTAAATTTTTAGTCCTACAAAAAGGAAAGAAAAATTATTATTTGATTCAAATAGTTTAAATGGAAAGGAGCAATTTGCTCCTTTTTTAATATACCATTAAATTACATCCTCGAATATCCGAATTATCAAATCTTCCTAAAACTTCAAAGGAATTATTAGGATATTTCTTACCTAAATCTTGAGTAGCTATAAAGGAACACGAATTAATATTGGCTAAATCAATTACATTGATGCCGCCCGTTTTTCCATTTGAAACATAAGTTAGTGCATCTTCGGGATCTCGAATTAAGATATTCATCCAACTTGGGCATTCAAAAATGCCATTACCTAATGAATACGCTTGTGATAATAATTCGGTCATGCCATATTCTGAGTGAATACTCGAAACTCCAAAACCTTCACAAAGAATAGTGTGCAATTCTTCTCGAATAATTTCTTTTCGCTTTCCTTTCATTCCGCCTGTTTCCATGATGATGGTGTTTTTTAATTGAAATTTCCTTTCTTCAATTAAATCCAATAAGGCATAAGTAACTCCAATTAAAATTACATTTTGCCCTGCAGCATCCAATTCTAATAATTTAGAAATTAGTTCGTCGTAATTATGTAAGTAAAATCCACTATTTTCATTAGTTGAAAGTTCAATTAAATCTTGAACCATATAGATTAAGGACGAACCGGATCGCTCTAAATAGGAAGGGAGCAAAGCTAAAACTGCATAATCTTGAATATTTCCGTAAAACTCAGAAAATGCATTGCGGTAACTTTGTTCGTATAGGGTAACATCTGTAATTAAATGCTTGCTAGTTATGATTCCGGTAGTTCCGCTACTAGTGAAGGTTTTTTGAACGGGTTCTGAACTAGAAAGCACCTCGTGACTTTTGAAAAATTGAATTGGCAAAAACGGAATTTGTTCTAGTGATTTTACAGCACCTTTATCTGTTTTTAATAAATCACAAAATTCTCTATAGATGGCGTTGTTTTCGTGTTGGTAACGAAAAACTTTCAAAGCTATTTTTTCAAATTGCTTTGCGCTCGAAATAGTAAAAATATCTTGTGAAGGAATCAAGGTTGTAATTTTTACAAAAGTAATAAAAATAAAAAAGCTCCAATGATTATTGGAGCTTTTCAGTTGTATATAGAATAATTATCTAATTACTAATTTTTTAGTTGCAGTGTTACCTTCTTCTGTAATTCGAACCATGTAAATTCCGGTGTGTAATTGGCTTACATTGATTGCATTGTTTGAAGTAGTTGTATTCAACACTTGTTTTCCTAATACATCAAAAATAGTAACATTTTTATCTGAATTTAAATCCGATTCGATAAACAAAGTTCCATTAGAAACTGGGTTAGGATATACTTTTAAACCCGCAATTGCATTTACTTGATTAGAAGAAAGAATACCGCCAATTGAAGTGTCAATTCTTAATTCATCAAAAATGATTGTTGGAGTTGTAGAAGCAGAATCCTGTCTTAATATGAAGCCACCTAAATCAGCGATTGCAGTAGTTAATACTTGAGATAATGTTGGAGCAGTTGTTTGCACATCAAAAGTAGCTAAAGTTGGATTGATCCATGCTTTTAGAGTTAATGATGCAAAATCATAACTCATTATTACTAACTGAACATCTCCTGCATTTCTTAAAGTAGTATCCAAGTTAGTTGTTGTACTAGCTGCATCTAAACCAAATTGATATTGTGTACCCGATTTAGTTATAAATAAACGCCCTTTATAGTTTTTTGCAGCATCTGTTATTCCAGCAAAATAAGTTGATGGAACTGCTGGCAATGTAGCAGTCATGTTTGTTAAATCAGTTACATTAACTAGGAATGAAACATAAATTGTTCCAGATGTAGTAGCGGTGTAAGGAGTAAAACAATCAATTCCTGTTCCTGTAAAAGTCACAGAATTTCCAGATGCACTATATCCAGTGTAAGATAAACTTCCTGAAGCACCAAGAATCTCATCACCAGTATTGATGTTAGTCCATTTCTGAGAAGTTCCTAAGGATACTCCAGAAGCATAAGGAAAAGGTTCGTTAAAAGGGAGAGTATTAATTGGTTTACATGCAGGAGCAGTTAATACAGATTGATAAGAACAAACTCCGCTAACTACATCAACAGTTAAATTAGTTCCTTCAGGCACTCCATTAATTAATATGTTACCAGCCGCAACTGAACCAGGATTATCTCCTGCAACAGTACCAGCAGATGGTGTTATTGTGTAAGTTCCTGTTCCACCTCCAGTATATGGAATTGTAGCTGTATAAGTGTCAATGTTATAGGTAACTGCATCACATGCTCCAGTAGCAGTGCCAAGAACTAAGGTACATGCTGGGTTAAAATTAAATATTTTAATATCGTCAATTCGCATTTGACCTGCAGTTGCTGGTTGTTTAAATCTTAAGGATAATGTGCTGGAAGAAGGCAATACACCGCCAGGTATAGAAACTAAATTCCAAGTATTTGAAGTATTATTTGAAAAAGTAATTGGAGTCCATGTTGGTGTTGCAGCTGAAGCATTTGTACTATATTCTACTACAAGTTGAACTGTTGCAAAACTAACAGTTAAGTATCCAAAGGTCATTTGAATGTTCGCAGAAGAATATGCAGAAGTATTTATTCCATCAATTTGAAAGAAAACCCCTGCAGTTGCAGTAGTAAAGAATATGTTCCCTCCACCAGATGCACCAGTATAAGTGGTTGAAATAGAGGTTGCTCTAACATCTGCTGTTCCTGAATAGGCGATTGGCGCTCCGTTTTGGAAAGTTGCAGGTGCAGTGCCCGTAATATAAGCAGGAATTAATGTATTCCCAGTTGGAGTTCCCATGTTTTCTGTGTAAATGGTCTGTCCAAAAGACACAGCGGTTACAACAAGTAATACTAAAATGTAAAGTTTTTTCATAATTATTTCATATAATATTTAACAAAGGTAATTCCTATTTTTTTTTGTTGAATTAAATTCAAGTAAAATAATAGTTAATTGTTTAATTATCTAACAATCAATTTTCTTGTAGTACTTGCATCTCTTTCTTCAATTTTAATAAAATAGATTCCAGGAGAAAGTGAAGAAATATTTAATTCTTTTGAGGTAAGTTGGGTTTGGAGCACTTTTTTACCTAATACATCAAAGATAGCAATTTGTTTGTCTTCGTTGTTTTTTGAGGTAATATATAATTTCCCATTAGTTACGGGATTAGGGTAAAAGGTTAATCCTTCTATTGAGTTGTCCTGTCCTTTAGGCTGTAACTTAGACTCCTGACCCACTATACTTGAAGTGGTCAAGATAAATAAAGTTAGCAAAAAGAAAAAGTAATTATTTTTCATAGGATTAATTAACAATGCAAATATAAATATTTATTTCAATTATCTTGACAAATAACATAATTTTAGTATTTAAACATGTATTTGTACTTGCTTACATAAAATTTACTTAAAATTATAAACGAAATAACATTTAGATGATAATGAATTAACATTAACTTAATATTTAATTTTTTTAATACTAATTTGATAAAGTAGATTTAACATACTTGAGGGGATCTATAATTATTTTTGCCAACAAATTTAAAATTCAATTTATAATGAAACTATTTTCATCTTTAGTGTTAATTTTATTTACACAATTTATTTTTGGACAAAATTCAATAATTAAAGGAGTTGTTATCGAAGAAAATACAGGAAAGCCATTGTCAGGTGTAAATATTGTAATTAAATCTATAAAAAAGTCTACGATCTCTGATTCAGAAGGAAATTTTATCTTTAGAAATCTTCCAGTAGGAAATTATTCAGTACAATTTTCATTTTTATCATTTGAGTCAAAAATTGTTTCCGATATTCAAACTGTGGCAAATGACACCTACGACTTAACAGTTTCTTTAATTGAAAAGAAAAATCAACTAGAAGATGTTGTAATTAAGTCCACTAAAGCTAAAACCGAATCAGTAAAATCTTTATTGACATTACAAAAAAATAGTATTAGAGTAACTGATGGAGTTTCTGCTGAAACAATAAAAAGAACTCCAGATAGAACTACATCTGATGTGTTAAAAAGAATTAGTGGTGCAAGTATTCAAGATAATAAATTTGTAATCATTAGAGGTTTAAATGATAGATATAATACATCTTTCCTAAACGGCGCACCGCTTCCTAGTTCAGAACCAGATAGAAAAGCCTTTTCATTTGACATATTCCCAGCGAATATGTTAGATAATATTGTTATCTATAAAACGGCTTCTCCTGATTTACCTGGTGAATTTGTAGGAGGTGTGATTGAAATTAACACTAAATCTACTCCGGATAAGAACTTTCATAGTTTATCAATTAGTTCAGGATACAACACCATTACTACTGGAAAAGATCAATTATATTATTCAGGAGGAAAAACAGATTGGTTAGGACTTGATGACGGAACAAGATCTTTACCTTCTAATATTCCGGCTACTGCTCAATTTCAAGCATTACAACTGCAAAATAATCAAAGTAGTGTAACTCAAATTGCGGAACTTGCTAAGTCATACAATTCAGATTGGGCTTTATATAATAAGACATTTAGTCCAAATTTTGGTTTACAATACACAACAGGTAGATTTCATAAATTAAACGATATTCGAAATTTAAGTTTTGTTGCATCGGTTACTTACAATAAAACCAATAATTATAATGAAACTTTACTAAGATCATTTGAAACTCCTGGAGCATTAGAAAATAATCAATTAGTAAAAAGATATTCAGAACAATTGTTATTAGGAGTTTTGTGTAACTTCTCATTAAAAATGAATGCAAATAATTCTTTTTCATTTAAAAATTTATATAGTATAAATTCTAATGATAGAGTATTAGATAGAGAAGGAGCAGTAAATGCTCAAGAAAGTGATCCATTATATATTCAAGCTACAGCTAGAACATTTAATAGTAACAGAATATATACAGGACAATTAATAGGGGATCATTTTGCACCAAAAAGTAAAATCAAAATTAATTGGGTTGGTTCAATTAGTAATTTAATTCGTTCAATACCAAGCGAGAGAAGAAATACTTATAGTTACATTAAATTTGACGATGGAACTCAAACGGCTCCTTATGCTTATTTTTCAGTAAACACTGTTGGAGGAGGTTCGCCAGGATCAATTTTTATATCTAATAATTTAGAAAATATTGCGAGTGCAAAATTAGATATAAGTAGAAAATTAAAATTAGGAGAAAACTATAGTATAGACTTTAAAATAGGAGGGTTTATACAATCAAGATCCAGAGATTTTAGATCTAGACAGTTAGGTTTTACTCCTTTTACAGGAACTGTTAATGGCACAAATTATAATATTAACACTTTTTCACAAACAATTCCTTTCTTAGATAATTCAACTATTTTTAGCCCTTCAAATATGGGGATTATTTCTCCAGGAGTTAGTGGATTGACTTTATATGATGGTACAAGAGGAAACGATGAATATTTAGCATCATCAAAATTAAAAGCAACCTATTTAATGTTAGACAATAGTTACAATAAATTTAGATTTGTATTTGGCGTACGTGTTGAAGATTATACTCAAATTTTGAATTCTAAATTCGACAACGGAGTTCCTCTTGAAATTAATAATAATCAGGTTGACTTTTTACCTTCTGCTAATTTAATATATAGTTTAAATAGCAAACAAAATCTTCGTCTTAGCTTTTCAAAAACTTTAAATAGACCAGAGTTTAGAGAATTAGCTCCATTTTTATTTTTTGACGCAGAAACAGTTTTAAACACTGAAGGATCTGTAGATTTAAAAATTGCTAAAATTATTAACGGCGATATTAGATATGAAATATTCCCTGGTAAAGGTCAATTATTTTCAATTTCTGCATTTTACAAAAAATTCTCAGACCCAATAGAGTTACAATTAAAAGCGAATTTTACAAATAAATATCAAAATGCTAATTCTGCAGAAAATAAAGGTATTGAATTGGAATACCGAACCTTATTAAGCTCAATTTTTGGAGAAAAAAGTTTTAAATTCCTTGAAGACTTAACTTTATTTACCAATTTAGCAGTTATTAGATCTAAGGTTGATATTTCTAATTTAATTGGTTCACAAACATTAAAAGAAATTCCGTTACAAGGACAATCACCATATGTTTTTAATGCTGGTTTACAATATATCAATAAAGAAACAGGATGGTCAACTTCTGTAAATGCAAATAGAATTGGCGATCGTATTGCTTTTCATGGAAGCCAAGCTGCAGGTCTTGAAACACCAGCATTATGGGAAAAAAGTAGAACTTTCATAGATATGCAAATCACAAAATCATTTTTAAACAACAAAATGGAGGTAAAATTAAACATTCAAAATCTTTTAGCACAAGACTTGATTTTTTATCAAAACAATGATTTTGGAAAAACTAATGTTACTGGATTTGAAAAAACCATTAATTCAATTTTTATTGGAGATTCTCAAAACTTAAATGGCTACAATCCAGATGAAGACGATCTAGTGCGTTCAACTAATTTTGGTCAAACATTTTCTTTAGCATTAAGTTATAATTTTTAAAATTTATAATTATTAATAATCAATAAAGGCAAACATTATGTTTGCCTTTATTGATTTATAGTTATTGTTAATTAACAATTTATAAACATAAAGTTATCATATTATTAAAGATTTCTTTTCATTCGATTTACAATCGCAACCTAAGTTTGTTAAAAATTTAAACTAACTCAAATTATGAAAAAAACTTACATTTTATTTATGCTATTACTTACGGTTTTTGTAGGGAATGCACAAATTACAAACACTACTTATCGTGGTGCATTTGCTCCAGCTCCAGCAGCAATGTGGACAGACGATTGGACAAATTTTGACCCGCAAAATGCGGCTTACCCAACACCAAATGTGGATGTTACAACAAACATCACAACAGACACACACTGGACTGCTTGTAATACTTATTACTTAAGAGGACAGATTTATGTAAAAAACAATGCTACATTAAAAATTGATCCGGGAGTTGTAATTA
>Ga0078894_10001366_pt1 | contig 18071 bp, 15 predicted proteins | sample LauGreSu1BDMLBSD_2_FD_67506 | JGI IMG/M metagenome (GOLD analysis project Ga0078894, IMG submission 67506) | Freshwater lake microbial communities from Lake Michigan, USA - Su13.BD.MLB.SD (version 4) (version 4) | ecosystem: Environmental > Aquatic > Freshwater > Lake | place: Lake Michigan... | reverse complement strand
CAAGCAAGCACATAAGGTTGAAAAACATGATGAAAATCGTGAAAAGAAACTTCTTTTGAAAAAGAAAGAAATCAATAAGATTGATCGTATGATGGAGGAGAAAGGAACTACAATGATACTTTTGGATCTTCATTTGAGTAATAATAGAATAAAGGCTAAAATTGGTGTTTGTAAGGGTAAAAAACTCTGGAATAAAAAAGAGGATATCAAACGTAGAGACATCGATAGAGATACGAAAAGAGAGCTTAATCAAAGATGAGTAAAAACGAGATAGAACTCGAAATCGCATTAGAGCGTTTGGCAGAGGCTAATACAGAAGATGCAATAATAGAACAATTACGTTCAATTGTAAAAGGTTTCAATCCTTTTATGTATATAGATATCATATGTGAAAATCCTTATTACACATCTCTTTTTGAAGATGTGAGACAACTGGTATCTGAAGATATAACCGAAATGAAAAAGGCTATACGTGACGAGATAGAAGCGATTGACAGCGAAAAAAAACTTGATCAAGAAGGAATGCAAATGCTTAGTAATTTAAAAACTGAGTGTAACTTACTACTTGATGAACTGATTGAAAAAGAAAGAGAGATAATGGCTATAAATTTAGCCACATATAAAAATAACAAAAAATAATGGTAGAAACAAATGAAAGACTTGCCTATAAAGTGAAAGATATGTCACTTGCTGAATGGGGAAGAAAAGAAATTACTCTTGCAGAAGCAGAGATGCCGGGACTTATGGCACTTAGAGAAGAATATGGTACTACTAAACCATTAACTGGTGCTAGAATTGCAGGATGTTTACATATGACAATTCAAACTGCAGTATTGATTGAAACATTAGTTGAGTTAGGTGCACAAGTATCTTGGTCATCTTGTAACATATTTTCTACACAAGATCACGCCGCTGCAGCAATTGCCGCTGCTGGTATTCCGGTATATGCTTGGAAAGGTATGAATGAGGAAGAATTTGATTGGTGTATTGAACAAACACTTTACGCATTTGAAGGTGGAGAACCATTGAATATGATTTTAGATGATGGTGGAGATTTGACAAATATGGTATTTGATAGATATCCTAATTTAGCATCTGGAATTAAAGGTCTTTCTGAGGAAACTACAACTGGTGTTCACAGACTTTATGAGAGAGTAAAAAATGGAACTTTATTAGTACCTGCTATTAACGTAAATGATTCAGTTACTAAATCAAAGTTTGATAACAAATATGGTTGTAAAGAATCACTTGTTGATGCAATTAGAAGAGCAACTGATGTAATGATGGCTGGTAAAGTTGCAGTTGTATGTGGATATGGTGACGTTGGTAAAGGTTCTGCTGCTTCATTGAGAGGTGCGGGTGCGAGAGTTATTGTTACCGAAATTGATCCAATCTGTGCACTTCAAGCGGCAATGGATGGTTATGAAGTAAAGAAACTTGATAATGTTATCGATAGAGTTGATATCGTAGTTACCGCAACAGGAAACAAAGACATTGTTAATGAGAACCACTTCCGAAAAATGAAAGATAAGACAATTGTATGTAATATCGGACACTTTGATAATGAGATTGATATGGCTTGGTTGAATACAAACTACGGTTATACAAAGAACGAAGTTAAACCACAGGTTGATATCTACAATGTAGAAGGAAATGACATTATTATTTTAGCAGAAGGTAGATTGGTGAATCTTGGTTGTGCTACTGGACATCCATCATTTGTTATGTCAAATTCATTTGCTAATCAAACTTTGGCACAAATTGAACTTTGGTTGAACTACCAAAACTATGATAATCAGGTTTATGTTTTACCTAAGAAATTAGATGAAAAAGTTGCTATGTTACACCTTTCTAAAATTGGTGTAGAATTGGATGTTCTTTCACAAGAACAAGCAGAGTATATCGGTGTATCTGTCGATGGACCTTTCAAAAATGATGAATATAGATACTAATAAGTATCTAAAATAAAAAACCTCAACATTGTTGAGGTTTTTTATTTTATTCTCCTTTTATATATTGGTAGACATATTTATTGAACCTACTCTTTTCCTCAGGAACCATCTTAGAATAGATGTTCTGTATCCACGAAACAGACTTTCCGCCTGATATTGCATCGAGTATTGCATCGTCAGACATACCTTTCTTTCTACATTGTACGATGAAAGAATCTGCATATGCCATTATTTCATCCGTCGATCCAAAGTACTTTTTTGGATCCATTGGTGATCTTTCCAAATTCTTTATCTTAATATTTGGTCTTTTTTCTCCCTGTTGTTTATGTATGGATTCGTGTCTTAGTACTTCCTCTAAAAAATCTAATAATTTTAACTTAATATTACCATTTATGGAACTTATAAATTCATTTGGTTCTACACAAATATACATTTTATTTGTATAAATATTGTGTGCACCCCACCTGATACCACCCATTAATGGTGGCATATTAACAGGTACAAGTTCCTTCTCTTTATCTGTCTGTAATTGTGATTTAAAGTAATCTACGTCTACGAACTCAACATCCATAGGTGAGAAAAGGCGTTCCAAATCGTCCATTGTTATATTATCCATAATGGATAACTCTTTGAGAGGTCCTACGAAGTCGTAAGGTTTTATTACTACCTCATTGAATGCCTTAATGTATTTCATTTTTCTAATTTTTTTATAAATTATATATAAAAAAATTAAAAATTAACTTTCGTTATAGACCATCAAAAACTTTTGGTTCTTCACCTTCTTTGATTAGTTGACTTTTTGGTGGAGTAGGTTTTGTTATAGTTGAAAATTCACCCACATTCAAAGATTGTATTATTACATCGACATCGAACATTTCCGCAGGAGAAGAAACAATCTGTGTTGGATCACCAACAATGTCGTATGGTTCATAAACACTATTCTTTAAATCACCTGCTTGGAAATTACCATATATGTTATCATGTATATCATATCCTAATGATATTGGACTATTACAACCCCACAATACTGTAGATTTTAGACCAAACGCCGCTGCGGTATGTTGCATAAAAGAGTCAATAAGTAATCTCCTATCCGAATGAAGAATCATAAGAGCCGTTTGTCTTAGACTCGTTATATATGATTCTGCATTGTTAAGAGATATCTGATCCTGTCTGCGAATCTGTATTATTCTGAACCTATCAGAAAGTGTATCAATAACTTTTTGTGCTATAACTGGCGGTATATCTCTAGCCCAAGAGTATTTATGTTGTTGAATTTCAGCTCCACCAAAAGCATTGACCATAAGTATTGGTCTGTCGTCTTTATTTATCATTGTCTGACAGAAGTCGTTTTCTAATTGTGTAAAATACATCTCAGGAATAGGACCATCCCAATCAACACCACACAATTCACACCATATGTCAGTTACATGTCTTCTTCTATATATGTAGTCGGTTGTTTTGTATGGATCGTGAAGGAATAATAATGAGTTTTTATCGTTGATGAAGTCGTTGTAGAAATACTGCATCGTTCCGAATTGTATTACTTTATTAACTCGTTGATTATTTAGCCACACATCTGGATGTGCAGTAACGACTACTATATTGTGATTAGTATAGGTTTTGTTTATGGCTCTTACTACAGCAGTTGCCATTACGTTTTTACCTACACCACCTTCAATTTGAATAACTACGTAACTCATATAACTTTTTATAGTTATATTACTATTACATTTTTAGTTCTTATATGTAAAGTGGTATTTTTAAATCTACATTATTTATTTTTGCACATAGGAAATGACTAAATGTTCCAGCAGATGCCGTTCCAATCCAGCTATGTGTTGATGCTAAAACCAATTGGTTATTAGCAGTTGGTAGTGCACAATAACCAATTACGATATTGTCACAAAATGCAGCATTAGTTGCTCTCATATCAGAACGAGAACCTATTGTAATATTTCTACATCCACCAGTATTTGAACCTGCACAATAACCAATCAAAACACTATCACACAAATCAACCGCAGTAGTACTTCCTGAGTTCTTACCCGCATCAAAACCTATTATAACATTACACTTACCACCACTTCCTGAACCTGCACGAGTACCAATAACAACACTTTGTCCTCCGAGTGCATCTGCTTGATGACCAACCGCAACACTATAACAGATATTAGTGTTTGTTATAACACCATTTATAGAACCAGTAGTACCGGATTGATAACCAACAAATGTATTACCACATCCATTCGTCAAATTACGACCAGTATCAGTACCAATATAGACGTTTGAAATTCCAATTGTGTTACAATAACCGGAACAAATACCAAAGAAAGAATTAAAACATCCGGAATCATTAAATAAACCAGATTGTAATCCAACAAATGTATTTTCACAACCCGTATTATTTCTTAAACCTGAAAACACACCAACGAATACGTTACTTCTACCAGTGGTTGTACAGAATCCTGAACACATTCCAACGAATGTGTTTGAATTACCTGTACTTATACAATATCCTGCACCAAATCCAATAATTGTACTCGATGTACCTGTATAAAATGCTCCTGATTGAAGTCCTGAACCGGCACATGCACCAACGAATACGTTACCTGAACCACTTGTTGCATTTCTTCCGGCACAAAAACCTAAAAATGTATTACATGCACCAGTATTTAGGAAACCTGATTGATATCCTACATTAACACTACCACCCGTTGTTGTATTACATGAACCTGCACATGATCCCAACATCACGTTTGCATTACCACTTGTATTTTTTGTTCCAGCTTGGTATCCAACAAAAGTATTATCTGCTGCTGTAGTTACACACCCGGAAAGGTTTCCTACAAACACGTTTTTATTTGCAGCAGCGTTGGCTGCGTTACAACCAGCTTCGTGACCTATAATAACGTTTTCTGAACCTGATGAGTTAAGTCCCGCCCAAGATCCAATAAAAGTACTTTTACACGCACCCAAACTTGAATTTCCTGCCTGAAATCCAACAAAGGTATTGAAACAAAGTGTTCCTGTTTTATTTGCACCCGCTTCGGTACCTATGAATGTATTACACTCTCCTGATGTATTACTAGCACCTGATTTGAATCCTACGAATGTGTTACAATTTGCTGTGTTAGTCGCACTAGACCCTGCACATGCACCCAAAAAAGTATTACCCGACTGTGATGATAGTCCATGTCCTGCCGTAAGACCGAGTAATGTATTATTTGTTCCGGTTATTGTAACAGACCCTGCGATTTCGTTGAACGATAAGTTACCTTTTGGATAATCAACTAATCCAAATCCGGTAAGACCTGTAGCCACACTAAGTTGTACCGAAAAATAAGGTTGTGCCGCATTAATACTTCCCGAACTCGAACCGGTTCCAGCAGTCGCCCATCTGACTATGTTATCATTACCCAGTACGAGGTATTTTGTGGATTGTGTGGATCCTGATGCGGTCGCTACAGATGCGGTCGCTATTGCAAGACCTTTCCTTATATAAAATTCGTTAGCCATTTGTTACCTAATTTTTTCACTGTCCAAAACAGGTAGTATATATATTAATCTTTGTATATGTGTATTTAAAAAAGAAGAGTGACAATGTCACTCTTCTTTTTCTTTTTTATTTATATTGCTCTTATTATAGCTTTTATTGTCCATATTCCACCACCAACTGCAGTTGTTGCACTAAGTAATACGTTTGTACCTGAAAGTGAAACATTTAATGTTATAGCACCAGTACCAGATCCTATGTCTTGTGTACTCGTCTCATTGTATTCGAGATTAGTACCGTTCCATATTGCAACTATAGTTCCGGCTCTTGTACTCAAACCACTCTGAACGTTATAGTCTATGTGTGCAGATGTGTATGTTGTTGCACTGAATTGGTAGATTGTTGAATTTACAAGTCCTGCTGCTCTTACTTGTTTGGTAGTTGTATATAATGATGGTGCTTGGTAGTCACCCATTAAAATTGTATTATCAGAGAATGCTTCAAATACTGGTATACCTGATATATCATTTACTGAGAATAAAGATCCAACTAAGTTGTCTGTTGCTGTAAATATTTCACCTACAACACCATCTGTCCTTACTATTGTAGAATTTGCAATACTACTTCTCACAGTCAGTTTTGCGGAAGGTGCAGTTAACCCTATTCCGATATTACCTCCAGATGGATTTAGTAATATAGGTGTTGCACCAGCACCTCTTATATTTGATTGTAAATATGCCGAGGTTATATTTTCATCAACACCCATAAAGAATTGTTCCGAACCACTTGATTGACTACCTATCAATATTCCGTGTAATCCGACAGTTCCATCACTCCATGTAGTTCCACCCGGTGTATTTATCGTAAGGTATGAATATACTAAGTTCGTTCCTATACCCACATTTCCATTATTTTTTAGGTAAAGTTGATTAGTATTCCAATTTGTAGATGTTGGATTTGATAATGGTGATGTCTCTAATATTAAATGTGCACCTGTTGTTGCACCAGAATCAGGATTCGTAGATTTTATACGTGCACCAGGAACATATCTTCTGTTCGGTGAACTACCTGTTGCGTGACCAAACTCGAAAACGTTTATATTATTTGCACCTGTTCCTGAGTCCCATAATCTAAGTGGTATATTCTCTGAGATGGCACCACCACCTTCTATAAGAACACCATATGTTCCTGTGTATTGTATATGTAGTCTATAATCAGTAACTATACCACCTGTATTAGAGAACGAATTACCTATTCCAACACTATCTTTTAGAACCTGTATAGAACTTGTGGATGAAAGTGTATTTGTTGTGTTCCAATAAGGTACATAATTGATAGTTCCTGACGCAGCGAAAGATGTTCCTGATGTTCCTGATGAGCCAGATGTTCCTGAACTACCAGATGTTCCTGATGATCCTGAACTACCTGAAGATCCTGATGACCCTCTTGTACCCGATGATCCAGATGTTCCGGATGACCCAGATGACCCAGATGTTCCGGATGATCCTGATGACCCAGACCCAGATGTTCCGGATGACCCAGATGACCCAGATGTTCCGGATGATCCTGATGATCCTGAACTACCTGAAGATCCTGAAGAACCGGATGATCCTGATGACCCTCTTGTGCCCGATGATCCTGATGTTCCTGAACTGCCAGATGTTCCTGAACTGCCAGATGTTCCCGAACTACCAGATGTTCCTGATGAGCCAGATGAGCCAGATGAGCCAGATGTTCCTGAACTACCCGATGTCCCAGTTGAACCAGACGTTCCTGAACTACCCGATGTCCCTGAAGATCCTGAAGTACCTGATGAACCTGAAGACCCTGAAGACCCTGAAGATCCTCTTGTTCCTGATGACCCAGATGTTCCACTTGACCCAGATGTTCCTGTCGATCCTGATGAGCCTGATGAGCCTGATGAACCAGATGTTCCACTTGTACCATTACCACCTGAAGCACCTGCTAAGTTTACGGTCCAACTATTATATGTGTTTCCTAAACCAACACCACTATTTATACTCACAACTAAAACTCCTGTTCCAGAATTATAAGAGGTTACGGTCGCATTCATATAGTCGGCCCCACTCGAAATAAGAACCGTTTGGTTAGGAGTATATGCTAAATTTGTTTCAACTGTAAATGTCTTACTTCCAGATGATACTATAGTATTAGATGTTGTTGATGTGGTTGCATATTTGTCACTTTGACCTGAAGATCCAGAGGATCCTGATGTCCCACTTGACCCTGAACTACCCGATGACCCTGAAGATCCTGAACTACCCGATGACCCAGATGTTCCACTTGACCCAGATGTTCCACTTGACCCACTTGTTCCTGATGACCCACTTGTTCCTGATGACCCTGATGACCCACTAGTTCCCGATGACCCTGAAGATCCTCTGGTTCCTGATGACCCAGATGTTCCACTTGACCCTGAAGTACCAGCAGATCCCGAACTACCAGCGGATCCTGAACTACCCGATGATCCACTTGTTCCTGATGACCCCGATCCAGATGTTCCTGACGATCCTGATGTTCCACTTGACCCGGACGTACCAGACGATCCAGATGATCCGGATCCACTTGTTCCTGATGACCCTGAAGATCCTCTGGTTCCTGATGACCCGGATGATCCACTTGACCCTGATGACCCACTTGTTCCTGATGACCCAGATGATCCACTTGTTCCCGACGACCCACTTGTTCCTGATGATCCACTTGTTCCTGATGACCCTGATGATCCACTTGTTCCCGACGACCCACTTGTTCCTGATGATCCACTTGTTCCTGATGACCCTGATGACCCACCTAAACTTATTGATGATTTGTATCTAACTACTCCATCAGTACCCAAAACCAAAATGTTGGTTTCTGTTGTTCCGACTACTCCATTGTATATTGTAAGACTATTGACTGAAGTATTTCCTGAGAAAGTTGCATTACCAGTCAAAGTTAATGTATTGTTATCGAATGTTAAGTTATTTCTTGCTATTGCACTATTTGAAGATGCACCATCTGCAGTTAGTATTCTGTTAGGACCAGGTGTAGTTATACTATTGAATCCGGTTCCACTAGTTCCTGATGATCCAGATGATCCAGATGAACCTGAAGATCCTGAAGATCCTCTGGTTCCTGATGACCCGGATGTTCCAGATGACCCGGATGTTCCAGATGACCCGGATGTTCCAGATGAACCTGAAGATCCTGAAGATCCTCTGGTTCCTGATGACCCGGATGATCCACTTGACCCGGATGACCCGGATGATCCACTAGTTCCTGATGATCCACTAGTTCCTGATGATCCACTAGTTCCTGATGATCCACTAGTTCCTGAAGAACCTGATGTTCCTGAAGAACCTGAAGAACCTCTAGTTCCTGAAGAACCTGAAGAACCTGATGTTCCTGAAGAACCTGATGTTCCTGAAGAACCTGATGTTCCTGAAGAACCTGAAGAACCTGCAGTACCTACATCACCAGTAATACTAACTAACCATGTATCATAAGTACCTGTACCTACTACATAATCAACATTTACTAAAATATCGGTTGTTTGTGGATTTGTTATAATAGACGCTATTTGGCCCTCCATATAAGTTGTCGAACCGTTCCAAATTCGCACTCGTGTTCCTTGTGTCCAACCTAAATTTACAATTGGTGAACTAGGGTTAATGGGTAGCGTTTTCGATCCGGTTGTTAAACTCAAAGAATTTACAGTATATGATAAACTCATAATTGATTTTGACCCAGAAGTCCCGGATGATCCACTTGAGCCAGAAGACCCAGACGATCCACTTGAACCACTTGACCCACTGGTTCCACTTGACCCACTGGTTCCACTAGTTCCTGAAGACCCGGATGTTCCGCTTGACCCACTTGTGCCCGAAGACCCGGATGTTCCACTAGACCCACTGGTTCCACTTGAACCTGATGATCCTGAACTTCCTCTGGTTCCTGATGACCCGGATGATCCACTAGACCCACTGGTTCCTGACGACCCGGATGTTCCACTTGATCCTGAAGACCCAGATGATCCTGAAGACCCAGATGATCCTGAAGACCCGGATGTTCCACTAGAACCACTTGTACCCGAAGACCCTGAAGTTCCACTAGAACCGCTTGTACCCGAAGACCCTGAAGTTCCACTAGAACCGCTTGTACCCGAAGACCCGGATGTTCCTGATGATCCACTAGAACCTCTGGTTCCTGAAGATCCAGATGATCCTGAAGATCCAGATGATCCTGAACTCCCGGATGATCCTGAAGACCCGGATGTTCCACTAGACCCACTGGTTCCTGACGACCCTGAAGTTCCACTAGAACCTGAAGTTCCACTAGACCCACTGGTTCCTGACGACCCTGAAGTTCCACTTGACCCTGAAGTTCCGGATGTTCCTGATGAACCGGATGATCCTGAACTCCCGGATGTTCCACTAGACCCTGAAGTTCCGGATGATCCTGATGATCCACTAGAACCTCTGGTTCCCGAAGACCCCGATGAACCTGATGACCCGGATGATCCTGATGACCCGGATGATCCACTAGACCCACTGGTTCCTGACGACCCGGATGTTCCACTTGACCCTGAAGTTCCCGAAGACCCTGAAGTTCCTGACGACCCTGAAGTTCCACTTGACCCTGAAGTTCCCGAAGACCCTGAAGTTCCTGATGACCCTGATGACCCTGAAGTTCCTGAAGACCCGGATGTTCCTGAAGACCCTGAAGATCCGGATGACCCTGAAGATCCGGATGACCCTGAACTTCCCCTGGTTCCTGATGACCCCGAAGACCCCGAAGTTCCGGATGTTCCTGAAGATCCTGAAGATCCTGAAGATCCTGATGACCCTGAAGTTCCGGATGTTCCTGAAGACCCGGATGACCCTGATGACCCTGATGACCCAGAAGTTCCGGATGTACCTGAAGATCCTGATGACCCAGAAGACCCGGAAGTTCCTGAAGACCCGGATGTTCCACTTGACCCACTTGTTCCTGAAGAACCAGAAGAACCAGAAGTTCCACTTGACCCTGAAGACCCTGAAGACCCTGAGGACCCAGAAGATCCTGATGACCCTGATGTTCCTGACGAACCCGAAGAACCGGATGAACCCGAAGAACCGGATGAACCCGAAGAACCGGATGAACCCGAAGTTCCGGATGTTCCACTGGTTCCTGATGACCCACTGGTTCCAGTACTACCTGATGTTCCGGACGAACCACTGGTTCCTGATGACCCACTGGTTCCAGTACTACCTGATGTTCCGGACGAACCTGAAGTTCCGGATGTTCCTCTGGTTCCAGATGTTCCTGATGAACCCGAAGACCCCGAAGTTCCTGATGACCCACTGGTTCCAGTACTACCTGAAGACCCCGAAGTTCCTGATGACCCGGATGTTCCACTGGTTCCTGATGACCCCGAAGTTCCTGATGACCCACTTGTTCCTGATGACCCATTTGTTCCTGATGACCCACTGGTTCCAGTGCTACCTGAAGACCCTGATGTTCCTGATGACCCACTTGTTCCTGATGACCCTGATGTTCCTGACGAACCCGAAGAACCGGATGAACCCGAAGAACCGGATGAACCCGAAGAACCGGATGAACCCGAAGTTCCGGACGACCCATCACCACCAGATGCACCGTCTAAATTTACAGTCCATAATGCAGATGAATTAGTAGGACTTCCTACAACACCGGATGATAGTGGATGTAGTGTGTTTCCTTTTGCTGCAACAAGTTGTCCAGTTGTTTTGTTATATGAAGTTATTGTTGCCTCTATATAGTTTAGACTATCTATTGCAAATATTATAGATTGACCTGGACTATATGCCAAGTCGGTTTCAATTACTAGTGTCCAATTAGATTGTGATGAGTCTATAGTAAGTGTGTTTACACTTCTGTACCTATCACCAGAACCTGTAGCACCCATTGGACCTGTAGCACCTGTAGCACCACCAAAAGTCGTATTTGAGAGTGACTCACCTATATAATAGTAAATCTCCGCAGTTACAGGTATTGGTCCAGTTGTTTTTTCTTGCCAGAAAATACCTGATTGGTATTGGTGTATCCAGTTTCTCGCATCATCTGCAACAATCTGTGTTGAAGTTCCGTCAAAAACTTTTATACCATATAGAGAACCATAAGAATTAGATATTGCATTATTTACTCTTACACCAGGATATATTCCAACTAAAGAACCTGTATTATATGCAAATGAAAGACCAGTCTTTGGATCTGTTCCCGAAGGAACTACAGAGGGCCACTCTAAGAAGTATCCGTGGTTGTTAGAAGAAGTATCTACAACAAAATCTGCAGTTACTAAAAGCGCAACTCCATTTGTCACTGCGGAACTTGGATCATTCGAAGGTATAACACTTGTCCAAACGTTGGTAGAACTAACGTTAAAGAATATACCTTCGGCTTCGCCACCAAGATCTTTATTGATATCAGTGTTTGATTTACCTAAAAGGTTTTTGAATGCTATATTCGCCTGGTTGTTCGGTTCTATTCCTGCCATAGTTATAACTTAATTGTTAAACTATATATTAAATCTCCAACCGGCTTAATTACAATTACCTATCCCCATGCAAAGGTTAATCCGGTAAAGTTTCCAGTAAAGCCCTGTGCCACCGTAATCTTAATTACTACATAACCACCAGATGTTGAGTTATTTCTGGAACCAATACCTAAACCCCAGATTGCACCAAATGCCTTACCTGCACCACCGGATGACTTCCAAGCACCTCTTCCATCGTCCCAAGGTCCTGGTAAAGTTTCGTTATATGCGTTGTAACAATCTAACCAACCAGTTGTAGGAGTCGACGTTCCTGGTAATTTCATTTCAACCCATATATTATTTGTGCCGGTTATTGGTGTAGTCTTTGCAACAAAAGTTCCTCCAGAACCATTTATAGTTATTTTAAAGCTACCGTATGTAGTTGCGTTGTAAAAATACCTTATGTAAGTCCTTACACCGGTTGTAGTTGAATAGTTTCTATTCGTTATTCCGTAGTTTGGATTCGATGATATACTTGTGCCAATTCCACTAAAATTGGTAGTTGGGTATATTAGACTACTATTGTAAACCTGTAGTCCTGTGTTGTGATATGTGTTTGTGTCGTTCAATGATTGTGAACTATCCCACGGACCTGAGGTTGTGTTATTTGTTGTTATGTTAGAAATCAAACTATAACTAAGCCCAACACCCTCACCCTTTAGTCTGAAGTTCTCGTCATCGAAACCTTCGGTTGTTGAGTTGTTGGAAGAAGCAGTAACGTTGTCCAAAAATACGTTGGTTATAGATTGTGCTCCTCCGGTAGTATTTCCCTGTAGTGTTCGTTTGGTATTTACAGAAATACCTAATGTGTCATTTAGACGTCTTTTACCACTTGATATTATGTTGAACGTTAATGGAGAACCACTATTGAAATCAGTAGAAAGAACTGTATTTCTAAGTTCGTTTCCTGCACCATTTACTAAAGAATCTATCCTACTTACTGTTATTATAGGATTTGTTCCAGCGTTTCCTGTATTACTAATATCGTTGTATGATATTGCATTCGAATCTGGACTATATGTGTTTCTGTAAAGGTTTGCTATTGTAGCGTTGTAATTTAAAAAACCTCCTGTGTAATATTCTATACCAGAAAGATATTTAGAACCGCTCAAAGTGTATCCAGTTATTGATGATGAGACGTATGAAGTTGCGTCTGTGTTGTGATCTTGTATGAATTCAAATCTAGTCAATGTTCTAGTAAATGCAGGATTTGTAGATTTATGTTCTGCAATTATGTAATTATATCCGTTCCTTATTCTGACATCGTTTGCCTTCACAACCCATGTACCTGTTCTACTTATAAAAGCTGGTGTTGATGTTACAAAAGGAGATCCGGTAGGGAATTTTGAAAATGTTGCAGCAGATAGAACGAATCCACTAATTGTATTCGTTGATGTGTTGTTTATTGCGTTATTTGTAGAAGATAAACTCGCCGTTGATACAATCACACCATTTATATTAAGTGTTAAGTTTCCTACTGTTGCATCACTAAAAGAATATGCAGCATAAGCTGGCGTTGGTACACCCGTATGTAATGGTGTATTAGCTGCTAATGTTCCTCCTATGTCGTTTGTATTAGATGCCGCATACACTGAAAGTCTTTTTCCGGAAGATGACCATAAACCATCAACATTAACTGGTGATGGTGCAGTATTTGCACCAAAATATGTTGAACCAGATATTGGATTTGAATCGTCAAAACTTAGTTTACCATTTACACCACCTGTTCTTGAACCTGACCAATCACCTGCAAGTAAAGAAGGTGCCGCAGAAGGAACAAGTGCTAAGAAAAGTTCGTTAAACCTATCTACTGCAGTTCCTATTGGTGTACTCGGACTAAAGTCTGTAAAAACACCATCTGAATATGATCCATCCTCAGCAGGACCTATTACACCACCGGTGACACTAGATGCACCACTATTTCCAACTCCACCGGTTGCATCTGGTTCACCCATATATCCATCAAAGTTCCAACCTCTTTGTAAGAGTATATAATCCGTTCTGAAGTTTGTATTTGAACCTGATGCACCACCGGCCATTCTAAGTGTCATTGATTGTATCAATGACATATTGTTTCCAAATTTAGAAGTAGGAACAACTACATGTTGCCAAGAGTTTACTACATCTCTCTGAAGACCATAAGTCATAAGATTCAATGTGTTTCCGAATACTGCGGCACCATTTGCAGTACCTTGAATCTGAACAAAAAGACTTTTATTATCCGGAACAATTGATGTGAATTTTATCCTCATTGAAAGCGAACCAAACATTGATGCTGTTAAACCACTCAAAGGTCTTGTAAACTTTACTCCAGTTCTATAGTCTGTTCCTAATTGAACACATGATCCAGATTCATAATCATCTCCACCAAAGTTAGCATCGTAACTTCCGTATTGTGATCCGGATAATTGATATGGTGTTACATTCCATTGTCCGTTGTTTGCATATATTGTCTCACTTGAACCGATTTTTGTTGCACCTGCTTGAATGTATGCGTATTGAACGAGTATCTGACTTTCACTTATAGTCGGTAATGGTGGTGGAGTTCCTGGTTCACCCTTAACTATTGAAAGTGTACCTCCCTCATTTATAACAACCGCGTCAATCCTATCCATAGAATCACCATTTGAAAAAATAAGGTTAGGTGAACCTGCAGATATACTAAGATTCTCTCCAGTGAATGTATAATATAGTTTACTTGTACTAAAAGTCATGCCTTCACCAAGGTTGTACCATTCAAGACCACCACCCATAAGTCGTTTGTGTGGTTTTACCAGACCATCAACGTAGTTTTTATCAACTAACGATAACTTAGAAAACGTTCCACTATAGTCGAAATCGTACTTTACTGGTCCGTTGAAAGGGTATCTCAAAAACTCTTCGACCACCTCTGTATTGCCATACCTTGATTTTTGCATTTCTTTTCTTTATTTTTAGAATTTAGGAACGAACAGGTAAGGATCATATATGAACCCACTTGGGTCGAACAGATCCGTTATGTTATTACCATTGTCTTTGTTAGACCTCACGTTATGTAATCCAATAGTGTAATCTGAGAACGTACAATTTATGAAATCACCCAATGTTCCTGGACTATATCCCAATGAGTTATAGATTCCTATCATAGACTCAACTCTTTCTGCTCTTACTATACTTGAGTCCGTTAGTCCGTTATAAATTGTCGAGTTGCTTATATACATACTCGCACTAGAACCCATATAGATTGATTGTGTGAAAGTTCCGAGTCCTTCACTCTTTATAAGTGAATTACTTATTCTTAGGTCAGAGAAGTTGTTTACGTCATAAATAGCTTCTTTCATACTAAAGATGTTTCCTTCGACTACAACTTGACTTTTACCACCATCAGAAAGGTATATTCCATAGGAATTGTTTCCATTTACATCACCTTTCATCGTTAAATTTCCAGATGCTATATGTAGTGCAGCGTTATTTCCACCAGTCGTTGTCGAAATATCAGAAACGTCTGCGTTTATTTTAATTGTTCCAGTAGAGGAATCGCCTATTCTAACTGCGTGTACTGCGCCATTTATCACACCACTATTACCTATAACACCATCAGAATATATTGTTTTTGTTCTAATTGTAGAATTGCCCGAATATCCATTTTGGAAAAATATTGTTTCGTACGCACCCATTATATAATCAGTCAGAATTAAATTCAAATTTGTGTTACCCTCCACTGAGAGTCCGTATCCTGAACCTGATTTTGTTTTAGCACTTCTACCTTCTATGCTTACGTTACAATCCGTACCGTATAACCTACCTATTGCTTGTGTTACGTCTATAGTATCGAATTCGAACCTAATTGTAGAACCGAATGCTACGACAAGAGGTATAAGTGAAACGTTCGTTCCTAAAAATGATGCATTACCATATATGTTTGACGTTACAGAATAGTAATCACGAAATCCATTCTGTGTGAATTTTACACCGTATTCACAATAGTAATCTACGTTATTCTCCAATCTGGCAACTGATGTATAATCACCTTTTCTAAGCCATATCATCGCTCGGTTTAAAGAACTATAATTACTTGAAGTAACACCTAACATTGCAGAATCAATTGTTTGATAAGGTTTGTTTGGTTTATTTAAAGTACCAGTTATGTCACTTCCTTCGTTAGGATCCACATAAGCAATCAAATGTGTGTTATAAGAACCACCTGCAGCATCTACATAAGCTTTCGATACTAACGAGTTTGCTGTGAAAGTAGCACTATAGTCTGCTGAATATTTAAGACCTTGAAGGTCTCTGGTAGTTATAGATGCTGTTCCAAAATCTACTACGTATGCTTCCGATTCTTGGTAGAAACTATTCGTTGCTATAATTAACACTCCCGTTGTAGAACCACCACTAGATATTAATATTCTATCCGAACCTCCATTTCCTGTGTGGTCCAGACTTATTATGTTTCCATTAACTACCGTGGAAATATTACTACTTGTTCCTAATATAAAGGATTGTGCAGTATCCATTATTATCGAATTCGGACCCGAATAATTACCAACTGACAAAACTTCAGAAAGTGATGGTTTAGAAACAGAAAATGTTGCCCAAGAAGCTGTTCCATTTCCGTTTGTTGTAAGTATTTGATTAGATAAACCATCTACGTTTGGTAAAGTATATGCGTTATTTATGTTAACCCAGTTTCCGAGATAAACATAATTAGAACGACTTGCAGTTAAACCTGCACCACCAATTATTACAGAGTTCATTACACCGTGAGATGTGGTTGAACCAAAAGAGTTTATATGTACATATGCTTTGTTTACGGAACCCACACCATTATACGTATTTCCTGATTCGAAAACACTTATCTTTCCGTCTGTACCTATTGTTGTATCTTTATGACCTATTGAAATTTTATTTCCAAAATTCTCTATAAAAGTTGAGTAAGTAGTTGTTCCGACATATGTCGAGAATGTTCTATGACTTATTTCAATCTTCCCTGTCATAGTTGAATTATCAACATAGAGTCCAACACCACTAAGTGAAGTTCTGTTTGTAGTGGTTATTCCAGAAGCAGTTACTGATATATTTACTGAACTTGTTGAACCATAGTCTAATTGTATAACCCCAGAACCATTTATAGATGTTATACTGGATGCTGTTCCCATTTTTATTGAGTAAGTACCAGAGTAGTTACCATTTGTTAATGTAGTTTCGAGATCCTGTGATGCGGATAGTGGTGTTATAACACCATTCTCATCTTTCTGTTTTAGAATTCCGTCTACATCATAGCCAATTGTGTAACCTATTCCGGAAGGCGTCGCCGCAACGGTCGCCATATCGATATAGCTATTGAATATAACCTGACTCATATTTGAAATTTATTTGTTGCAGGTATATATTAAAATGTCACGTGACCTTTTTGAAAAATCAATACTTAGGTATAGGCATATCGGAAGTTACCTGAACTTTGAATCCATAACCACTATCTTCGTCTGATCCATATCTTGTCTCAGTATAGTATCCACCTCTACCATCAAAACTAACAGGTCCTTGTGAATTTGGTTTGTTAGTACGTTGTAATTTCTCATTACTAATCTTTGCATCCTCACGTGCAACCATCTCTTCAAACGTAAGTCCTTCATCCGTTTCAATTGGATTATGTGAGTCTGTAGGATTTGTATAACCGTATTTCCTCATCAATTGTTCAGCTTCCCATGAATCTATCTGAGGTGATTGGTTTATTTCTGTTTGTTGGTCCTGTATTATCCTAACATCTGGTTTCATACACAATCTATCTTTTTTTAACTATAAATATTCTGTTACCCTTATCTTCAACTGAATATCCATCTATTGGGTTTCTATCAAGAAATCTTTTATATAATTTCGTTCTCTTCGTCAATCCAGACTCACCATACTTGGATAATCCTTCGAGGCGAAGCATACGTGTCTCTGGTCGATTCGATAAAAATTTTGTTGTTATATCACCTAAAACCGTTGCAACAATTTTGTATATGTTTGTAGGAACAATCTTTTCAATACTCCAAAATCTTCCACTTTTGTTGGGCCATTCTGTCTTTTTTACCTTATCATTGGAATC
>Ga0078894_10001362_pt1 | contig 18075 bp, 16 predicted proteins | sample LauGreSu1BDMLBSD_2_FD_67506 | JGI IMG/M metagenome (GOLD analysis project Ga0078894, IMG submission 67506) | Freshwater lake microbial communities from Lake Michigan, USA - Su13.BD.MLB.SD (version 4) (version 4) | ecosystem: Environmental > Aquatic > Freshwater > Lake | place: Lake Michigan... | reverse complement strand
CACTTGGATTGCTTACCCTCGCTTTTGCTCCTCGCCGATCGTATGATCCTACTATATGAACACTTTGACCCATAGCCTCATACTTAGTCTCGGTTGGTACCTGGCGGCATGCGGCCAGCTGAAAGACCCGTGGGCGGAGACTGCTCCAGCTCCTGTCGTTAAACTTGCGACGACGAGTGAGATAAGTTCAGGTCAGGTGGTACGCCACAGCTATATCGTCACCTTTCGCTCCCAGGTCGGTGCGACGCTACTAAAGTTCGCCTCATTCAGAGATGAATACAGACATCATTACCAATACTTATCCTCAGACTATCGGAGCGACACTAGGGTGCGTGACTTACGCTACCTGGCAACCGTCGACCTCGCCAACCCCGCCAAGCAAGGACTGACTGCGGGATTGGCGAAAGTGCCTAGCCCGCTGCGACTTGCTTGGGATCAGTCTTCACTTGCTGAGATGCCGGCCGCAATCACAGCGGTCGACTTTGCCTCCGAAGGTGACGCTCGGTCGATGCTAGCTGACTGGGAGGCGCAGGGAGCCATTTGGTTTGCTGAACCAAACTACGCAAATCGCCTACTGGACAATCCCTTCACCACGGAGCTGGCTGAACGTTATAAGAGTGCAGGCATCTGGTGGCACGAGAAGATCCGCTTACCAGAGGCTCTCTCCAAGTTAGCGACAGCTAGTATCAACCCGAGTCAAACCCCGGTCATCGCCGTTCTGGATAGCGGAGTCGACATCGAACACCCGGCACTGAAGAACAAGATTTTCACCAACCCTACGCCAGGTGTTTCTGGCTGCGTCGACGACGTTCACGGGTGTGACACCACTCAGGCGTCACGCGGCAATCTCGGCGTCGGTACCGTGATTCCCTATGGTCTGACTGGCTACAGCCAAGATTGCTACGCTGGACAGAAGGCTGCCGATGCTTCGGTCTGTGAGCATGGCACTCATGTTTCGGGAATCATCGCGGCTGAGTTAGGGGTTAATGTAGCTGATCAGTTTGAGTTGGGATTAAGCTCAGTGGTCGGTGGGGTCTGCCCGGTTTGTAAAATACTCCCGATAAAAATTATCTCCAATATCGAGGGCCAGGGCTCAGCATCAGATGAATCCATCATCAATGCTATGCAATATGTGGCGCTATTTCGTAACTCGGGCCGCGGCGCTGTCAGGGTAGTTAACTCGTCTTTCGGTAAATATACCCCAAACAGAGCCGTTGAACTCCTGGTGAATGTGCTCAGCCAGTCAGCAAGCCAAATCCTGGTGGTAGCAGCAGCAAGTAACGAGGACTCCATGCTGAGATCTTATCCAGCAGCCTACCCGGGCGTCGTAGGTGTAGCGGCCACCGGACCCAACGATGAGAAAGCCACTTACTCAAACTTTGGGCCTTGGGTCAAAGTCGCTGCACCAGGCGGTAACGGCGGCGTTGAGATTGATTCGACCGTACCAGGTGGCAACTACAAGGAGAAACGCGGGACATCGATGGCATCGCCTGTGGTAGCTGGTGTCGCTGGTCTCATACTTGCCTACGACCCAGGTAGGACGGTCGAGGCTCTTCGCAACAGTTTAGTCGCAACCGCCGATAAGCGCGTCTACGATCCCGAGATCAATAACGGCATCAACTATCTCTACTACGACCCGTTGGTCGCTGGGTCCCCCTACCGCTGGCCGCTACTTGGCTCGGGAATTGTCGATGCTGCAGCTGCTCTCGATGGCAAGGAGGCGACCTACGCAAACAATGTTTACGACCGCGTTCAACCAGGTTGTGGGACGGTTGGTGTTGCGCGGACTGAACCACAAGCTTGGTGGCTAGTTCTCTTACCGCTGCTACTGGTGATCTTATGAATGCTATCATCCATTTTTTTGCCGCAGTTGCATCGATCGTTTTCGTGATCCTCATTTTACGACTGCAAAACCGCTATGCTTTCGTGCTTGAACTCCTTAAAAACCAGAGCCGCCAACTAGGTCCAGAGCGTATTCGCTTGGTTGATCCCATCAAATTCCTCGCCGAGTTTGCGAGCGTTTTAGGTGTCCCTCTCGAAAATTCCAGCGGACTTAGTTTGCCCATATGCAGGGTCAACAGTCGGATTTGGACGGAAACCTTTTTGCGCTACGGTATCCGACTGGTACGATGCGAGATGAGCCCCGGTGGCCCCACCGTCGAGGTGCGACTTTCGTCCCCCGAGGCCACCGTGAGGGAGCTTGAGGGAGCCTTGGCTAATTCCCTCGGCGACAAACTGCGAGTCATAGTGCGAATACCTGAGCCAAATGGCGCTTAAGCAATCTGCAGACAAAAAAAGTTAAGGGAGTATCCGATGAAACGCGCTCTACTGATGGTACTTGCATTGGTGTTAACGGCCCTCCCGGTTGCCTGCAAAACGACCGACAGCAACAGTCAGGAAACTGAGCGTAAACCACTACCGCCGCCGCCAGTCATCAACGATAAAATTCCGTTGGACCAGGCCCTAAAGGCCGGCATCGATTACGGTGGTGACACCCTCATACAAGTCAAAAAGGAAGTTAAAAAACGCGACCAAGGCGTCGCTGCGGCGGACATCGTACGCGGTTTAATTCACACAAATTTGCAGACCTATGACCACACCCAGCTAATCAACGCCGGACACCTTTATGTGGCTATGCCAGTGCCGCTGGCGCCAGAATTCTTTCGTGAGCTTATAGGCTCAGGTCGCACACTGGCGCAGCAACTAGGCTGGCAACTGGCTGCGGTTAAACCCTCGGCGGCGTTAGCGAAGTCCATAGACCTTGAGCTGACTAGAGCTTTGGCAGAGGGTGAAGAGCAGAATTTGATGATCCCCCAGATGGCCAATGCCGTCCGCGCCAACCACCTATATAGCGCCTACACCATGATGCGTGTCGGACTGATGACCAAAGGCGACGAAGAATTTGCCCAGGCGATGATCCACCTCGATCCGAAGCGCGCCTCGGACGACTTCCTCCTGTACCTTTCAATCCCTAAAGCTGAGGAACTGAGGCAACTCACGCTCTCGAGCATAAATCTTTATACGGCGATGGCGATTCTTAAGCATATGAAATCATACCCACCCACGGCGGGCGCAGTGGGGTTTGAAAACCTGTTCTTCTTCGCAGTATCTCGCAACCTAACTTTAGCTGAGCAAGCTCAGGGCGTGGTGGAGGAGTATATTCCGGCAAATACCGATCTACTTGCCGCTCTGCTGGCTAAGCAACCGAGTTGGGTACAGATCGCCTACCTTGAAGCTGCCCGTCGCCATATGACGCCTAAACAAGGTATTTTGGTCGGTGAGCTACAGAGGACAACCGCCGAGACCGATGTCGTCGACGAAATTAAAGAAATGAAGTTTTAGCCAAAGTCTTGCTCTGTCATTGACCGCTGCTCTCCAAACAGATAGCGTTTAGAAACTATCAATCTTCTTCTTTACGGGCGGCTGGTGATGCCACAACTTACCGCACAAGATTTTGAATCAATGCTTGAAGACTATGGCTGGTCTTTTGAGAAGATTGATGATCAGCAGTGGCACACTGGGTTTCAGGGAGGCCAGCGGTATTTTCCCTTGAGCATTCGGCTCAGCCAAACCTGTGTCTCATTTGAAGTGCGCCCACTGATCGATCTATTAGTCGATTGTCCGCGGGACCACGGGCTAGCTCGCGACCTCTTAGAATTGAATAGCCGCCTACAGCTTGCGAAGATTGGTGTCTCGGACCTAGGGGAGGTAAGTCTCTCGTGTCAGGTCCTGACTAACAATTTTAGCCAGGATACCCTTGGCCGAGTTCTAGGGATTTTGGGCTACTATGCCGACGAGATCGCTCCAGAAATCTATGAAAAATTGGCCACCGGCGGGTTGGATGAACTTCCGACCATGCTTTCGTAAGGCCCTGTATTTAAATAGATTTCCCCACATTCTTCACTAACGACCAAAGAAAAATCGGCGGCACCAGCTCATAAGTCCGCTCATTCTCCCGATAAACCAGATATGCCATGAGAATAACTCTCTCGGCACACCAATGGGTTTACCGGACTTGGCGCAAGCAAACAGTAAAATGCCGCAGAAACTTGGGCACTACCGCATCATCGAAGAGGTCGGTGTGGGGGGCTTGGGGCGTGTGTTTCGCGCCATTGATGAGAGAACCGGTGGCACCGTTGCCGTAAAAGTCTTGCACGACAAGTATGCTCAGAACCGTAGATTTCTCGGTATTTTCCACCGAGAGCTACTGATCATGGCCGGCATGCACCACAAACACGTCGTCGGCTACTTAGACAGCTTCTTTGAACCACCCAACTGCTTCATAGTCACCGAGTTTGTCGAGGGCTGGTCTGGGCATGCATTTATAAAACAAGTTGGGTTAGTGCCCCCGCTGATCGCTCTCAGTATCATCATTGACATGATGAAGGGTATCGATCATCTCCATCTACATGACACCATCCACTCAGACCTATCCGCATCAAACATTCTCATCGACCGCAGTGGGCGCGTGATGGTGACGGACTTTGGTCTATCGTGCCAGGTAGAAATTGAGGACTATAAAAACTACATGATCGGCACACCTGGATATTATTCTCCAGAGCATATTTCTGAGGCGCCGATTTGTCCGCAGACAGATATCTACTGCGCCGGTCTTATCCTTTACGAAATGATCGCTGGGCGTAAAGCCGTGCCTGGTTTGACGGATCGCCAAAAAGTACTCCAGTCCATGCGCAAAATTAGTTTCGACCGTCTTAACATTACCGACCGAAACCTGAACGCAATGATGGTCAAGCTGCTCAAACAGTGCCTCCAGTTTAATGCACCTAAGAGGCTACAGACCGCGGAACATATGATGTTTGGCTGCTACGAAATTCTCAAACGCTACAACATCCGCTATGCCAGACATGCCATAAAGAAATTTCTCATCGACCGCAAACTTGTCCGGGGACCGTTCACCGGACAGGAGCAGGACATCTACCAAGGATCGATACTGGCACCTAAATCCGAGTCATGATCCTTAATTAGAATCGAAAGTCCGTGCAGGTCGGCGCGTACGCTGCGAGTTACGCATAAAGCGCTTGCTCCTCGCCATCTCATTAAGCGAAAAGCCCAAGGTCAACACGAGCACGAGCACCTTCGCAATCGTCACACTTCCCATGGAGGTAGCTCCCGGTCCGAGAAGAGCGCCTGGTAAAGACGCACCTTGTGTCGGTCAGTATTATACAACGTCATGGGCATCTCGACGTTGAGTTCTTCAGTCGTCATGAGCTTGATATTAGCAACGCGAAGCATTTCTAGTAACTTGACTTCGAATCCTGTCAGATCGATACGACCTGGATAAAGGAAGTCGTCGCTCGTCACACGAGCCTTCACGCGGACAAAAATCCCAAAGGGCCCGACGATCGAAAGGTCTAGGCGCCAAAGTGCATTTTGACCACGCACAAGGTAGCTGAAGCAGACATCGTCCTCTGCCTCGACCAACTCTTCAATCACGGCGAAATCACGCAGCCGCTTGATAATTGGGTCATAGGGACGCGAGCCGAAAGCTCGCTTGACGAAACTGAAATCAGGCTGTTCGAGGGATTTGTAAGTACTGCAGATAATCTGACGGTAATTCTGCAACGCTGCTAGCTCCCAAAGTTACCCATGATTTAGCGCCACATCGTATCGCACTAGATACCATTCATGTACCGGTCTAGCGCAGCGATCAGCTGACTCACGGGATGCAGACGAGCTGATTACCTGAAGCTCACCTTCCTTGCAATCCCTAAGCTGCATCATTTCCTTGGCCACGTAGCCAGTTACGGTTCGAGGAAGGTCTGTCGTAACTAACCAAAATCCACCCGCCTCTTGCATGGGCATGTCGCTATCACCGTTCATCTCAGGTCGCCGCACAAATTCGGAATCGCGCGTGATCCCTGGCCACTGCCTAAGCATCTGAGAATGCGAGTAGAAGTTAGCCATAGCGGTGATCTGGTAACTATCCGCGAAGACTGGGCGCTCGAGCTGATCCAGCTTTCGAGAAAGCGCTGCATAGCCATGAGTCTCGGCCAGGAGTCGGTCGCGATCAGGTCGCACTGGCAAAACCCCGGTCAGCGCATGCACTAGTAGCAAAGTGATCACAACCAAATTGGCCGCCAGGCCAACATAAATATACTTAGGTTTACTCTTTAGCTTAGGCGTAAGGAGTGCGGCGGCAGTTAAAAGGTACATCGCTGACCAATTTGCCTCCACCTTGGAGCCAAGACTAATCAACCCGAATACAATTAAAGGCACCGCCGTCGCCGCCACTATTAGAGGTCTAAGCTCAGCGTGTATGGTCTCGCCCTCAGTTAACTTCTCGTGGCCATCGCGGCGACGAAGGGCCACGTAAACTGCACCGAGTAAACCTCCCCATGCAGCAATCTGGCTTCCGTAGTACCCCACATAGCGATTGAGAGACTTTAGGACGTCATCGAATGGCTTCGCGGCCGCTTGCCTCTGCTTGTCGCTTTCGCGCAAGTCGCTCCAGTACCTCGCCAACTCCCACTCAGCGCTGCCCGGCTTAGCCGGCTCGGGAATTGGCAGTTGCCGCACTCCACCGACATCGAGATGTTGACTGGCAAAGCCGTGACGCGCTTGAAAACGGATAGTGATCCAGTCGTGCTGTGCATTCCAGTAGAGATGCGGGGCAATCGCGAGCAAAGCCACCAGCCCCCCGAGGTAAGGCCACGGCCCTCGGAGGCCACGACGCGACGTCCCCAACTGCCCAAGCTGCACCACTAAAGCCCAGAGAAATACGGGACCAATTAAAAGCATCATGTACTTGGACCAAAGGCCAAGACCAGTCATAAGTCCGGCCGTCAGCCAGCGCCACTCTGCGCCACGCAAGGCGAGAGCGGCCTCCGAGAGCGCTAATACCCAAGCTAGCAAAAGCGCCGTATCCGGCGTCGTAATGAATCCGTAGGCCAGACCCATTAAATTACCGAATGCCAGCAGCAAACCCGTAGCTTGAGCCCACCCACTGCTGAGCCCGATGATACGAAACATGCGCTTCGTCGCAATGAGCGTCAGCACACTGGTGAGTAATGTGCCAAGGCGCGCAATGAGGAACGAACTTTTAGCAAAGTTTGCCGGCCAACCAATCAAAGCCACAAAAGGCGGATGATCGAAATAACCAAAATCTAGATATTTGGCCCACGCAAAATAATATGCCTCATCTTGAACCACAGGCAGAACTGCCGCTGCTAGCGCCCAAAATAAGGTGATTCCGCCGATGACCCTCACCGCTGGACTAAGCCTATTTTTACTAGTCACTGAATCTCTCTAAGTTTCACGCCGAGACCTGTTTGCCTCTGACCGCTGGTCTGGTTTCCAACCGCATGCTGAAGTGCCTTGCTAGAACCGACAAATATGGCCAGCTTCTTCGCTCGTGTCAGCGCTGTGTACATTAAGTTACGTTGCAACATGACGTAATGCTGCATGGTGCAAGGAATGACGACAACAGGAAACTCACTCCCCTGTGATTTATGCACAGTGATGGCGTAAGCTAGACGCAACTCCTGCGCCTGCTCATCATCGTATGCAACCACTTTGTCGTCACCGAATTCAATTAAGAGGCGCCCACCCTCTACCCGCGTATCAACCACATATCCGATGTCCCCATTGAACACTCCGAGATCGTAGTTGTTAGCACTTTGGATAACTTTATCACCCTGGCGTAGAAGTAGCCCGCCGCGTTTATATTCGCGCTTACCCTGGCCCTCAGGGTTAAGGGATTTTTGCAGGGCCTCATTGAGAGAGACAGTGCCAAGTTCGCCGCGGTTCATCGGCGTGAGAATTTGGACATCGGTAATCGGATTGAAGCCATAGACACGCGGAAGCTGACGCTCCACAAGCTCAAGTATGGTCGTCCTGATGTCTTCACCACTCTCAACTTCAACAAACTGACAGTCACTGTCGCGCCCCAAAGTTGCGATATTAAGCGCGCCACCACTGTTAATTGCATGTGCCGTTTGAATGATGCGTGAACACTGAGCTTGGCGAAATACTTTTTGCAATCGGACGCAAGGTATCTCGTCGCAATCAATAAGATCACGCAAGACATTACCTGGTCCGACCGATGGCAGCTGATCCACATCACCAATAAGGATCAGCTGAGCCGTTGGCGGTACTGCTCTGATTAGTGCATCTGCAAGGCGGATATCCAGCATAGATGCTTCGTCTACAATGACCGCCTGAACTGGCAGCGGATTTGACTCGTCGCGCGCAAAACTATGCAGATGCGGCAGCCACTCGAGCAATCGGTGAATCGTCCGAGCAGGCGTGGCTGCCACCTCGGTTAATCGCTGTGCCGCACGACCGGTAGGCGCCGCCAGTGCCACCGTCTTGCCCATGGCTTTAAGTAGTCTGATGATGGTGTTAGCGGTAGTCGTCTTACCGACACCAGGACCACCAGTAAGAATGAACAGCCGATTCGATGCGGCCATGCGGACCGCTTCAAGTTGCTCATCCGCCAGCACCGTACCGGAGGCCTCACCGTAACGAGACAACCACGCATTGATGCGATCCAGATCGTGTGGCAACTGCGAAGCCAGTAGTCGACTAGATGCACGAGTTACATTCCACTCAGCAACAAGAAGCTCACTGCGGTAGTAAACGCTCTCACTCCGCTCAGTGCTGTCCTCGATCACGGTCAGCGTCTCAGAGGTGATAGCACCAAGATCCTCAAGATCAGCCAATGCTTCAGGAAAGCGCTGCAAAACTTGAACTTCGGTCAAATTCAGATTAGCAACCAAGGCACGAATCAGCTGAGCCCTAGTTAGGTAGCAGTGTCCTCTCTCCTCGCCCTGCTGCAGCTGATAAACCAAAGCCGCGCGGATGCGCTCCCGAGAATCGCCCGCGATACCCATACTTTGAGCTATACGATCGGCAGCAATGAATCCGATGCCTTGAATGTCACTGGCCAGACGGTAGGGATCAGCAGACACAATCTTAATGGCATCGCCACCGTAATGCTTGCGTATCCGAGCGGCAAACAGTGGGGAAATACCATGCGTACTTAGAAAGAGCATGACATCAGCGACTGACTTTTGCTCGCGCCACGATTCAATGATCTGCAGACGTTTCTTAGTACCTAGTGATTGAATCTCGCTCAGCCTCTGCGGTTCATGGTCGAGCACCTGCAAAGTATCGGCACCGAATTTGGCGACAATCTTTGTCGCCGTCTTTGGGCCAATGCCCTTGATCAAACCAGAGGCTAAATATCTCTCAAGCGCTTCCGCAGTATCGGGCCGAACTGGGACCATGCGATCGATCTTGAATTGGAGACCGTACTGAGGATGCCTCGACCAATTGCCTACAAACTCGAACTGGGCCCCAGGATGAACCGCGGCAAAAAAACCCGTCGCGGTAACCTGCGACTCGTCGTTGCAATTACGAACCCGGAGCACCGTCCAACCATTCTCATCATTGCGGTATGAGATATGCTCAATCTCGGCGCGTAGCTGTGTTGCTTGTTCGCGACTAGGCTCCAGCTTCTTCCCCTCAACTAGCAGAACTTGCTCCTGATCCTGCCTAAAATTGGCAACACATCAAATAGCAGACCCGCACGCCGCTGCCTAGGCAGCCATGTTTTATGTCCGCTCAGAAAATCGTAACGTACCGATTTGTATCAAATTAACTCCAAAGTCGCGACATTTAGATGGCTCTCACCTTGGACGGAGTACATTTTTAATTAAAGGTACCGGCTGATTTAGCCGATGACTTAGATGGATGTGCAAGTGGTGCTGTTCATGGCGAGCTCTAACATGTCAAGATCAGTAGCTAAAATTAAATGCGATACGAGAAATACCCGGCGCGGTGCGACCGGGTTTTATGTTTCTTGAACCCGATCGGAGGTTGAACGATGCAATTTCTCTATTCTTTCAAACACATGGAGTCATCAGAGGCGTTACAAAGCTACACCGAACAAAAGCTATCGGAACGGATTCACAAATACGTGACCAAGCCCATTGCAGCCCATGTGACTTTCTCAGTGACTCGTCACCAGCAGACTGTGCATGTGAGTCTGGATGCCGGCGATGGGTTCGGCATCGAGGTCGAGCATACCTCTATTGATATGTATGCCTCCGTGGACCAGCTCTCCGACAAGTTGGCTTCACAGTTGAAGAAACATAAAGAGAAGCTGAAAGATCACAAAGGCGACCGGATGTTCCGTAGTTTGACTCTGATTGCGGAAGCCGATGGCGATGCCGACAGCGTCGATGCTGACGACATTCTTAAATATGAGGCGGCACGTCGCCGCATGGCTCGGTAGTAAAGATTTTTTCACTTCATGAGAGTTTTAGAAGCCGGTGTTACAGCCGGCTTTTTGTTTTCTTACGGCTGAAATCCAAAACATCCCCGACCCTGTTTTGCCTGCGCCAAGGTGGCTATGCGGCCAGGAGCGGTTTATACTTTAGGTACACCTAAAGATGTTTATTAAGGGGATGACTATGGCACGATGGGTCAGTCGCGGCTTATTCGTTTTGGTGGGTTGCATCTTCAATGCAACCATTAGCATGGCAAAGCCGGCCAACCTCGATAAAGAGCACGTTCCTGGACAGCTCATCGTCAAGTTTAAGCCCAGCTTTGACTTCACCGCCCAAGCGCAGCTTCTTGGGTCGTTAGGCGCACACGCTCTTCATACCTTTAAATCGAACGGCGCGCACCTCGTTGAGTTCTATGAAGAGCCTACCGAGTCCATGCTGATCGACCGCGCTGAAGCACTACTTGAGAGCCCCGCGGTTGAGTATGTCGAAGCCAACACGATCCTTCGTGCCTATGAGGTAGTGCCAAACGATCCGCGTTTTGGCGATCTTTACGGCTTGAAAAATAACGGTGGCAATGGCGGCATCTCAGGTGCTGACATTAAAGCAACCGAGGCCTGGGAAAAAACCACAGGCTCTTCCAAGGTACTCGTCGGTATCATTGACACCGGGGTTGACTATAACCACCCCGATATCAAGCCGAATTACTGGACGAATACCGGTGAAACTGGACTTGATGCCAACGGCAAAGACAAGTCCACAAACGGTGTCGACGACGATCACAACGGCTACATCGATGACTTCCGCGGCTGGAACTTCGTCGAGGGCAACAACAACCCCATGGACGATAACGAACACGGTACACACGTGGCGGGAACCATCGGCGCTCGCGGCAATGACGGCGTTGGTGTAGTCGGAGTGAATTGGAACGTATCGATAGTTGGCATCAAGTTCCTAGACGGAAGCGGATCGGGCTCGCTTGCCGATGCCACGGAAGCAATTGAATACGGCACCGCTCTTGGTGTCACAATGACTAGCAACAGCTGGGGCGGCGGTGGTTTTTCAGAAACCATGAAGGCAGCAATCCAAGCAGCTAATGCAAAGGGCGTACTCTTCATTGCAGCAGCCGGCAATGACGGCGTCAATAATGACAATTCGCCGCATTATCCGTCATCTTACAACCTCGATAACGTCATTGCCGTAGCGGCAACCGACAACCGCGATCAACTCGCTGGATTTTCCTGCTACGGACTGACCTCAGTGCATCTAGCGGCGCCAGGAGTGAACATCATTTCTTCCATTCCAAGCGGTGGTTACACACGCCTTAGCGGCACCTCAATGGCAACACCGCATGTCTCTGGAGCAGCCGCTCTAATCAAAGCAGCCTACCCCAATGCTAGCGCCGCCGAGATCAAATCTCGTCTCGTTAACACTGCTGACCAGGTCCCAGCACTGACAGGTAAAACCATCAGTGGTGGCCGTCTAAACGTAGCTGCAGCTCTGGTGGACGATCCTTACCCACCCACAGCTGTTGAAGATTTTGCCGTCAACTCAGCTGGCATCACCACAGTTAAGCTTAGCTGGATCGCCGCTCAAGACGAGGGCACTAAAGCTCCAGCAAAACGTTATGAAGTACGATTCTCAGATCGTCCGATTCTGAACGAAGATGATTGGAAGGCGGCGCGCCGGGTTGCACATCGTCAGAATATGACCAGTAGCTCAGTCGTTACTGCCGAAGTGAGCGGACTTGGCCTCAATAGTCACGGCTACGCGGCGGTCAAGGCTGTCAACTTGATCGGTATCGTCGGACCTTTGTCTGAATCCATTGCGTACACTACTCAGCCTGTCAAAGCTGTTTATTTTAACGACGCAAAAAACATGGATAAAGTTACTCCGGAAGGTAGTTGGAACCTAGGCACCGACCCAATCAAGAACAAGAAAGTCTTTGCCTCCAACGGCGTCGACAGCAAGTACAAGGAAAATACTAACGCTTCCTTGACGCTCCAGCCTGTTACGGTCAAAGGTGGCAAAGCTTTGCTAACCTTCGACACCTGGAACGAAATCGAGAAGGGCTTTGACTTCGGCAACGTTGAAGTCAGCAAAGACGGTACAACCTGGCAGGTCGTAGATAAGATCTCAGGTCAAAACTCTTGGACCACCAAGATGTACGACGTTTCCGAATTCCTGGGTGGCGGTGAATCATTGCAGGTTCGCTTCCGCCTTGTATCTGACTACTCAGTCAATGCAGCGGGATGGCGCCTTGATCAGATTGCCGTGTACGCACCGGAATCAACTATCGACTGATAGGCTCCACTAGAAACATCTGTTTTCTCTCATTACGCCGTGAACTCTGAAAAGAGGATCACGGCGTTTTTTTTACCATTGAGGTACGGCACTTTTTGCCCATCCTCTCTCTTTTACTAATCCAGTATAATTAGAAGTGCTAAGTCGATCTTCTACCATTTCCCCCGACCAATCCGCCAGAATCTCTCTTCCTTTGGATCACCACATGAGCCAAGAAGCCGCCCATGGAATTCTCAATCCAAGCCATCAGAAGCTAAGCCTTGTTGCACCAAGTCGCAGCGATTATGTGCGAAAATTTTGGCAACGTCAGCGCAATATGATGATGCTAAGCTTCGCCGTATTGCTGCCCTTGGCGTTGCTAGTGGCTTGGATCCAAGCCTCCACCTATACCTCTACGGTTGATGCGTTCTACGACGATCGCGGGAGCTTTGAGGGCGGCCAAAGGGATCCACTTTTCCCACGTTTTGGGCAAGTGGCTGAGTCATTTCGAACACGCCTTGCGGACAGTGACTTCCTCTGGCAAGTGGCGCAAGAGGTAGGCCTACCCGCTCGGCTGATGGCGCCCGCCCCCTGGAAGAAGACTCTCGCCGAATTGATTCCACCTCTCGGACGCTTCCTATCTCAGGACCAGCCATCTATTCCGACGGACGACATGGCGCTTAGAGAAGAGGTAGTTCACCGACTCAAAGAATCCCTGCGGACTACCGTAGATGACCGTAAAAACCTACTGCAGATCACCACGGTTGCTCGAGATCCTCTCCATGCCCGCCAGCTCGCCGACACGCTGATGGAAGAGTTCATTCAGAGCCAACTTCGTTTTGAAGCCGAGGCCTATAGGCGTCAGCATGAACTCTTCGCCAGTTACCTTCATGATGTCAGTCGCGCTCTTGATGACAATATACGCAGCGACGTCGAAAAAAAGGTCGCCGAGAATGCACAAGCGCGGTCCGAACAAGATCAGCTCCGTGATCAAGAAGCTGAAATAATCGACAAAATACAGATCGTAAAAGCCGAGATCGACCAAGAAAAGGCTCGCGTATCAGCCTCTAGAGCTACCTTGGAGTCAGAGCTTGCTCGGCTGATAACTCGTTTGCAACCCTCTCACCCTGATGTCATTGCTAAACAAGAAGAACTTCGCTCTCTGGGTCGCGGCCTCGACGATCGCGTTCTACGCTCAAGATTGGTCGCTCTACGGCAGCAGCTCAGCGATATTCGCTCAGCCCAGCGCAAGTTAGGTATGAAAGTCGATATCGGCGAGGGCAAAGAGGACGAGATGGGCCTAAGAGGCGGCGTCTTTGTCCCTAACCTGTCTGACCGTGTTAACGAACTTAATCTCCAAGAAATGGATCTGTCGAGACAGGCTGAATCTCCAGCCCTGAGGACCCGCCTTCGTACCGTGCTGCCCGCCAGCTATGATTTAACTTCTGACCTTCGCAAGCTCCGGCAGTATGCAGCGGCATTCTTCGTGATCGCGCTTATCTTTGCACTAGGTGTAGGAGTGATTCGAGAACTTTCAAGCCCCTTAGTGCGTGACGCCTGGCGAGCAGAGCTGGCAACAGGTATACCCGTCATAGCAGAAATATCCGGTAAAAAGGACGACTCCGAAGTCTCCTCGTGCCGCTACGCAGCAGGGGCATTACAAAAGCTTTTGCACGGTAGGACCGTATTTCTGCTCGATTCAGCAATAAGTGATCGCCTCAATAAATTTCATCTAGACCTTATCAACGTTCAGGCCTCTGACTCTGGGACACCGACGCTATTTTTTGACTGCAATCAGACTAAGCCCATCGTTGATGGATTAAGAGATACTCGTCCAAGCAACAAACTTAGCGAATTCCTTAGCGGCAAGGTCGCTTGGAAGGATGTGCGGATTTCTCGCAATGCCCAGCGTCTTTTCGACCTCGTGCTGAGCGACGACAAGACCAACGGCCCATACACCGGGGAGCAACTGTCTAGATTCTTCTCCGCACTTGGCAAAAATTATTCGCATATCTTTGTCCGTGGTCGCGAGCCAGACCAAGTAGTTATAAATAACTCAATTGTTTATGAATCGTCCGATATGTTTATCTGCATCGATTGCAATCAAACAACTTATGCCGATCTTCGCACCCTGATCAACGCTACTGATGTATCGCGTCTGCGCGGTCTAATTTTGGTTGGTAGCTGAAAACATGGCAATTTCCAGACGAGACCTACTCATACTGTTGGCAGCCGTGACAGCCGCGGTCGCCTCCATGTACTCTTATAGTTTTGGTCCTCTGGGTGTGGCTCAAGCATGCATTCCGCTGCTGCTCGTGATGAGTATTTTCCTATTTCCTAATTTGGTAAATTTACAATCTTTCACCGTCGTCAGCGCTTTAGCTGTCGGCGTCGTATTCCTTGACGAAAGTTACAATAATCCATTTTATGAAGGGACGCCCCTAAGCGAGCTGCTCGGCCCCCTGCTCTTTGATAGGTGGCAGATCCTTTTTGATATCCCTGGACTTCAGTTCACTTCCTTTGAAGTGCTTACCGTCGCTACGGCTTTAGGGTTTTTTATCTATCGCTTAGTGACCAAAAAACCAGGTGAATACGACGCAAAATCCCGTCTCATGCGTGCCATGGTTTTATGCTTTCCTTTGGTTGCTTCCGCAGCTGTGGTGTACGGCATGTGGCGAGGCCTAGACCTGTCCATGGCACTGACCCAAAATCGTTTCATTCCAGTGCTATCAGCTTGGCTTTATCTCGGGTACTGCGCTTACTCTCGCGCTGAGAATGCTACACGCCTTTTCACCTTATTGACTCTTGCCGTGATTTTTAAGTGCCTTGAAGCCTGGTACGTATTTATCTTCGACTTCGGTTTTAAAATGGAATCTCGAGAGTACTTGATGGAGCACATCACCTCCGAGTCTATCGCCATGGCTATGGTCTTTACTTGCTACACCTGGTGGCATAAGCGTCGCCACCTAGGTGACGACCTCATGACTCTAGCTGCCATGATAATCATGACTGGTCCGTACCTATTAAATCTACGGAGGACCTCCTACATAGGCCTTGGGCTGACGGTGATGCTAATCCCCTTGCTTTACCGTCAAGCCGTTAAGTTCCGACACTTGGTGGTGGCTGCTGCCCTTGCTTTTGTGGCTGCGAGTGTAGTCTTTGTCACCTGGGATACACCTGGTCCCCTCGGCGCCTTTTCAAGACCTGTTAAACGCTTTATAAGCCCTCCACCCCCTGGTGAGTTCGACTATAGGGATGTTGAGAACTTCAACAATTATCGGTCCATTATGGATCAACCGATCTTAGGGCGTGGCTTTGGAGTGTCGCTCGCTCGCTACATGCCGCTTCTAGATATTTCGACGGTATATCCCTTGTATGAAATAGTCCCTCACAACAACCTACTGTTTTTGTGGTCGCATGGTGGCCCACTCACCATGGCAGCTTTTGCTGCCACTGCGGCCATGGGCCTTGGTGTGTGCCTGCGCCTCAGCCGCCAGGCTGAGTTTCATGGGGCGCGACTCCTTGGATTTATAGGCTGGGGAATGATTGTACGATGGTTAATTTATTGCTGGGCCGATTTAGGACTAGCGTTCTTTCGACTACCCGCTATCACCGGGCTCGTCATTGGTATGTCGATTCGAGCGTTGTCGCAAACCGAGAGAGGAGCAGGGCATGCGCAGCTTAAACCTTAAAGGCTCTATAACTTTTGACAGGTTTTTACTGTCACTTTGCATGGCGCTACAGTTGGCTATCGGCTGCACTGCAGCAGTACCTGCACAGGATCTTTCTAAAGCACTGTCAGGTTCCACCTTCAATCGGGTTGGTGACTATGTCATTAGTGCGAACGACCAGATTAACGTAAAAGTTTTCGGCCAAGAGAATCTGACCGGAACTTATGTCGTCTCGCCTACAGGCATGCTGACTATGCCTTTGGTAGGATTTGTCACCGCCGCCGGCAGAACCAGCGTGCAGTTAACTGACTCCCTGCAAAAGGCGCTCAAACCCTTTGTTAAAAATCCCATCATCACCGTAAGTGTGGCTGGTCGGGATAGCTTTCAGGTTTATTTCTCCGGCGAAGTTGGTCGTCCTGGGGAGATTAATCTGCAGCGCAGCACTACGTTGCTGCAGGGGTTAGCTATGGCTGGGGGGCTGACTCGGTTTGCCAGTGGACGCGTGGTACTCCTGCGCCAGGGCGGCAACTCCGCTATCCAAAGGTATTCAACCACCTTTTACAAGCTACTCAGTGGCAAGGATCAATTAGATAGATTTCTGCTCGAACGTGGTGACTACGTCCATGTTGAGTAAGTGGAGGTCTAAGCCATGTCAAAACTGATAGCACTACTGATACTTGGAAATATCATCGCCACCGGAATCCTTACTGGACAAATACGTGGCGAATTGTCAGCAACGACTTACTTTAAAATTGGCTGCTACTTTTTCTTCAGTTTTGTAGCATTAGCCTACTTCCTGCGCTTAGTTCCAGAATGGATTGAGCCAAGGTTATAAGATGCAACGCCACTCCTCAGCTCTATGGCTATTCGTGCTAGGCGGTGCCTTAGTTGTTACTTTTGCTTTTTGGCCAGTTCTATCGAACGGCTTTGTCAATTGGGATGATCCCTATAATTTCATCAACAACTACTTCTTCCGTGGTTTAGGCGCGGACCAGTTACTTTGGGCAATGACCACGAGTCATTTAGGCGTTTATCAGCCAGTGGCGTGGCTACTCCTCGAACTGCAGTATGCGATTTTCGGCCTAAAGCCCGAAGCCTTTCATTTGGTTAGCCTACTAATCCATATGGGTAACTCGGCTCTTTTGGGGCTATTTGCCGCAAGAACGCAGAGCTTGCTCCGAGCACGCAAACTTAATGCTGCCGAAGGCTTATTAATCCTGATGGGTGTCCTACTCTTCGCGGTCCATCCACTGCGAGTTGAAGCTGTGGCCTGGGCCTCGTGTCAACCGTATCTGCTCTGTCTTTTCTTTCTCCTCGCCAGTTTAATTTGCTGTGTTGAAGGCATGAGATCATCGCAGCAGGGTCAATCCTCACTCAGTTCGTCGCCTTGGTCGCCCCGGTCCCCTTGGTCTTTAGCTATGATGGCCTTCTACCTCGCCGCCTGCCTTGCTAAAGCGACGGCCGTTTTTTTTCCCCTATTAGTGCTAGCCCTAGATTATCTCTGGCAACGAAAGAGGTCGGAATCATTTCATGTAATTCAGGCAGTCCTGAGGCGATCGCCTTACGTATTAGTCGCGATGATAACCGCTGGTCTCGCTGTCTGGGCAAGGTCGGAAATTCACCAAAGTCCCAACGTCTTACGATTACCACTGCTAAGTAGACTGGCCTACGGCGATTATGCAATGGGCATTTATCTAAGTAAAACTGCCCTACCGCTAAATGTCTCCAATTATTATCCAGCCCCCAAATTACAGGGGCCGATGGATGTTCTACTCGCAATGGTGCCCGTCGCTTGTCTCCTGTTTGGCGTCTATTGGCGGAAGAAATCACCCGTGTTTTTGCTCGCATTTGGTGTATTTACGTCTGCACTA
>Ga0078894_10001360_pt1 | contig 18127 bp, 18 predicted proteins | sample LauGreSu1BDMLBSD_2_FD_67506 | JGI IMG/M metagenome (GOLD analysis project Ga0078894, IMG submission 67506) | Freshwater lake microbial communities from Lake Michigan, USA - Su13.BD.MLB.SD (version 4) (version 4) | ecosystem: Environmental > Aquatic > Freshwater > Lake | place: Lake Michigan... | reverse complement strand
CAAAGTTAGGTACACCCCAAGGGTGTACCTAACTTAGCCTACATGCCTACAGTAGTGATGTAGGCATAATATAAGTACCCCCTTTAGGGGGTACTTAACTTCAGCACATCACGGTACATGCCTACAGTAGTGATGTAGGCACAAAATAAGTACCCCCAAAGGGGGTACTTAACTTCAGCACATCACGGTAACGGCGTTAAATCCAATGGGGTCGATGGCGCCGCGTATAAGACAGCAAATGCCCCTTTCCTTTTTTGTAGTAGTTCCGATAGGACACGATGGCCGATGCTGAACACCGGTAGACCGGATCCATGGCGAGAGGAGGTTCCGTCCACTTCCCCACAGGAATATTTGCCGGCTCGTGGAAATATAACCACCGCAAATGCTCCTCGCAGGAATGCGCTCCCCCCTTGAACCTGTGACGGAATTCATTGCAGAGCGCCATACCTAGTATAACGAGCCAGCGGTAATTGTGGACGTCAGCCCTCGTCCATAACGCGCACGGATGCTTATCATTCCGAATCGGCAAGTATCCGTGCATCCGGGGATTCCCCTTCATCCGCGGAGCCGTTGCGAAGTTCGGAAGAGTGTCAACCTCTATACAGAGCATCCAATGCGCCGTATAGAGTAGTTGTGTCGTCTCCAGAATCATCTTCACGACGTGCTTGTCGCAGTGCCATCGCGCACAACGAGCCTGTTTTTTATGCAAGAAGAAGATATTCATTCGGTACTCGAGCCAGGCCGGATTCGGACTTCAATTTTTCTCGGCCAAAAATGCGTCCTGCAAGCAGTATTTATAGAGGGCCACAGGATAGCATGTGTAAGTTCGAACCCATTTTCGTATCCGCCTTCATTGACATAGGATCTGCCGTGAAATCCCCCGAATATCGTATCGGCCAGTTCAAGCACCTCGCCGACTCCGGCATACAGATTCACCTGTTTCTGAGTAAATCCTTCGAAGCCGACTACGACTCTATTATAGGCCCCCGCCCTAATATCGTGGTAGAGACGATTGAACTCGAAGACCTGGAAACCTACAAGGAACTTTCGGATGTGGCCTACACGATCCCACCGTCAAATAATCCCCAAAAGGACACTGCGGCCTACCACATCGTCCAGAACGCGAAAATAGAGTTTGTGGAACGGGCGAGTCGTTTTCACATGTCCTCCCATTTCGCGTGGATTGATTTCAATATTTGCCAAATGTTCCGGACAATACCGGAAACGATCGCGTACCTGCGAAACAATATGGAGGCCCGGCCCGGCCTATACATGCCCGGCTGTTGGCCGAAAGGCTACGGACAGGAGAACCTCTTTCAAACGATCTCGTGGAGATTCTGCGGGAGCTTCTTCGTCGGCGACGTAGAATCCATACACGCGCTATACACGGTGTATCGCAACCTCTTCAAGCGCATCGTGACGATGACGACGATTCTCACATGGGAAGTGAATATGTGGCACTACATGGAAATACACGACCATTTCCACCCCATCTGGTACCTCGCAGATCACACAGACTCTATTGTGAAAGCATTTGGGGCGGATGAGTCACCGTCTCTCCCACTGTTTTAACAACATTGGAGAACATATTCATCAACGAAAAGGGGTTGAACACGATGTCATAATGTAAAAGGAGTTTCGGCAGAACATTATAGATGGAATCGTATGTCAATAAAGCCCCGGCGAAGGAAATGACGACCTTATCCCAATAGTACATTTTAGGAATCTCATGAATGTAGAAATAGATCATGAGAAAGATGCCTAAGGCCGTTTTGAAGATGAAATCGGTCAATAAATACATCGTACTATCTTCGGAATGCCATCCGAAAACGACGAGGATAAATTGTATTGCGAAGAATATTTTCAGAAACAGGAAAAATAGGGTGTGTGGTCTCATAGTGCACGTTCTAGTGTATGCCGCGGTAAAATAAAATCGGCGCATATTCCCGTATAGGGTAGATAGAATACAGAATGCCTCCCGCACCTACAGGAAATTCCAAGAAGAAGAATCCGGGTGGGAAAGGGATGCGTCGGGCCGCGAAGGGGGGCAACAAACGCGAAAAGAAGAATAAGAGTTTCTGTCAGGATTTCGTGGACGATATTGTGGCAGGAGAGGACGTGGACCCTCTCACGGTCGCTCGTGTGGAGCGTCTATGTGGCTCCGGACAAATGCAGCTACTGACTGTGACCGGCCAAACGCTGACGGCGGCTCTCAAAGGGAATCTGCGCTGTAACAAGGGTGCGGCGAGAAGCGACGACAATACCATTGCGGCATTTGCAGGGACGACCTTCGTGATTCTGCAGATGGAGGAGTATACGAATACGATCGTGGGGATCCTTTCACGGACACACGTTTCAACGATTTCGCCGCATTTCAAAAATGCGCCGAAAGGGTACTTTGATGCTTCACAGACGAGCGAAGAGGATGGATTTGAGTGGGATCTGACAGGAGAGGGTGACGAGCCTGCCAAGACGGAGGTGCCTGTTGCCGATGACGATGTCGACTTGGATAGGCTCTAAATTTAATAGCAAGGTGGCACGCCGCTCGTAGCACACGGGCTACAGTTCATACGACCTTCGGCCACAGCCTGGCGTTGCTCATAGGTCGTAAAGTTCACGATGGCACATCCAGTATTGAGTGCCGTGCAGTTCGCAGGAGGACAGGTGCCGCCTTGCGGGACTAGTTTTTGCGCATTGTAGTCAACCCAAATCGTCCGTGTTTGTAAACGCCGAAGTCTGTCGCTTGCGTCCATTCTACATGAGGCCTATAGAATAATCCATAGGAGAAATAAAGAATGTGTGGAATCTGGGCCGTCTTCGGAGCCGTAGAAAACAACGCTGCAAAGTACGTGAAGTGTTTAGAGGCCTTGAAGGCGCGTGGACCAGAAGGGACGCGCATACACCCTATCGGATCTTGCGGATTCATGGGATTTACGCGCCTAGCCATCAACGGCTTAAATGAGGCCGGTATGCAGCCGATGATGAGTAATGGGAACGTCTGGATGGCGAACGGGGAAATCTATAATTGGAAGGAGCTTGATAAGACCTATGGTCTTGGCTGCGAGTCCGGAAGTGATTGCGAAGTCATTGGGCTCCTCTACGAGAAACTGTTTTCAGAGGCGGATCATGTCGGGTTAGGCGAATTATTCCGTATGTTCGATGGGGTATTCGCCTGTGTTCTTGTGGACGTGGCTCGGGGCCGAATCATCGTTGCGAGAGACCCCTATGGCGTTCGGCCCCTGTACTTGGGTCGGACTCGGGACCTTGTCTACTTCGGCAGCGAGCTCAAGAGTCTTCTGCCGACTTGCTCCGTCGTATCGGCCTTTGAGCCGGGCTCGTTCCAAGTGTACGATCTGAATACATTGGACCTTCTGGCAAATGAGAAGTATCATACGATATCGACCCTCACTCTTCCTGGCCTGAAAGACGTGGGTGCCGCCTCTCATGCAGTGCGGAACGCCTTGGAAGCCGCAGTGAAGAAGCGAATGATGATGGAGCGGCCTGTAGCTGCCCTGTTGAGCGGCGGACTCGATAGTAGTCTTGTGGCGTCCCTCGTCGCACGGAATTTACGCGAGGCTGGGCTGGCCCCTTTGAAGACGTTCAGTATCGGTATGAAGGGGAGCTCGGACTTGCTGTACGCTCGCGCTGTGGCCGATTGGATCGGCTCGGACCATACGGAGGTCGTCGTGACGGCGGAGGAGATGTTTGGGGCGATTCGTGACGTGATTTGGGATATTGGATCATATGATACGACGACGGTGAGGGCATCTGTGGGGAATTGGCTGGTGTCTCGGGCGGTTCGTAATGGATGTGATTGTAAGGTGGTGTTTAATGGGGACGGGTCAGATGAGGTGTGGGGGTCCTATTTGTACATGTTCTTGGCGCCGTCCGAGAGAGAGTATGAGAATGAGGTGGTGCGCCTTCTAGATGAGATTCACACGTACGACGTTCTTCGGAGTGACCGGTGTATTTCGTCGCACGGATTGGAGCCGAGGACGCCGTTTTTGGATAAGGCGTTCGTGCAGACTGTGTTATCCGTGCCTCTAGAATTGCGTCGGCCGGTTATAGGGCGGCTGCCCGAGAAGTGGTTGCTCCGTCGGGCGTTTGATGATGGTGTTACACTACCTCGGGCGGTTCTTTGGAGACAGAAAGAGGCCTTTAGTGATGGTGTGAGCCCTACAGAGGAGTCGTGGTTTCAGATTATTCAGCGGATGGTTGGGGGCCTAGTTTCGGAGGAGGACATGGCTTACGCGGCAAAAAAATATCCTGTGAATACACCGACGACGGCGGAGATGTATTATTACAGGGAGATTTTCGAGAAATTTTACGGGGGATTTGGGATGGAGACGGTGAGTGTGCCGGCGTTTTGGATGCCGCGGTGGTCCGATACGAAGGACCCGTCTGCTCGGACGCTGGGGAAACTGTTGGAGTCGCTCACGCCAAGTACTTAAATTAAGTACTTGGCTCTGATGGCTAGAACGAAAAGATTAAGTCACTCCAATATCATAAGGCCACAGAGTGGCCTTATCTATGGGGAGTACTTAACTTTAGTACTAGACGTTACATAGTGGTCGTCGCGCCAGAGATGTCTAGGTTAGCAGCCGAGAGATCGTGGGAGCAGGGTGGAAGACCACCGGAAAGGTCGGCGAGGTTTGTAGAGGACTTGGTGTCAAAGGCTCGCACGAGCGCGCGCACGGAGAACGGAGGAGGCTCATTGTTTACGGTGAGGTCCAAGTTCACCTTTGCGAGCTCCTCGGGCGAAAGCGTGGCTGCCTCTGGCGAAAGCGTGTCAGTAGCGTTAGCTGCCTCGGGCGAAAGCGTGGCTGCCTCGGGCGAAAGCGTGTCAGTAGCGTTGTCGGTAGCGGCGGTCTCGGCAGTCTCAGTACGAGGCGTCTCACATTCGCAGTTGTCATCACACTCGTCCTCGTCGTCATCATCGCTGTCAACATCATCGTAGATCTCCTTGTGGAAATAGTTCTCCATGAAGTCGTTCTGGCTGCTCGCGTACGTAAGAATGGAGAGGTTGACCATGAGAAGAATGGTGAGCAAACACTCCAGGACAGGGTTCTTTGACACACTGTAGGCAAAGAACACGACGTAGGTCGCGATCGCAAGAGTGAGCGTCTTGAACGTGGTGTCGGTAATCATCTGATGAGGATCCTTCAACATTTGGCGATTCGGACTAGTAGTCGGGGTCGCCAAGCGCTCAATTTTTTTTCGGGGTCGTATATTTTTTACACGCGGTACACAATAACAGTTGTCGCCGTAGCAAGTCTTACTATGAAGTTTGCGGCAGTATTTGCAGCAATAACAGCCGGAGCAGCAATGGCGCCCGTGATAGTAGGACTGTTTAGCACAGTGGCGGTTAGTGTAGCAGCATTCGCAGCACTCGTATTCATATACGTAAATTTAAAGGTCGCTCCCACAGTTGACCCAAGAGCCGTAATAAGATCTGCCAGAGTCGGTAAGTTTAAAACCTGCGCCCCAACGGGTGCCTGTGTAATAAGTGCACCTACCATGTAGGAAGCAGTTACAGTAGGGTCGGTGGAAGTAAGCGTCAATACACCAGTGCCCGCCGCAATAAGAGGTCTGTACTCATTCAAGTATCCGGAACCCATTGTAATAGAGCCAGCAGCCGTCACATTACCACCCGTGTACACAGACATACCCTTATGGTTATTCGCACCAGAGGCCGCCGTGCCATCCAAAGAGTCAATCGGCTTGTCCACGTTGTACAGAGCGAACATCGTCGCATTCGGGTCAATGTAGCCGGAGAAGCCCGACTGGTAGTCAAACACACCTATAAGGGGGGTTCTGTCTGGATAGGCGGTTAAACTAAGCGCAGCAGCGTCCGGATACAGCTTTCTGCCATTCGTGCGGAGAATGCGGCCGGCGGGGCATTCTGCGGCAGATACTGCATTACCGGAATTGTTCAGCACAGCCGATAAAGCACCTGAGCCAACAAAGTTGTTTGCGGGAGAGGGCTGCGTGAACGTATATCTGAAAAAGTTGCTGTTGAACGCTGCCGTAGAAATGTAGTTGATGTGGCGAGAAGCGTCATAGCGGCTCTGACTCTGGACGGAAGACATTTATACTTCTAGCAAAGAATAAAATTGAGTTTCGCCGGAGGAATTGGAACAATACCCAAAATGCCGAATCAATGTGAAGGGCGCCGAACCACTCCGAAAGCGACACCCCTGTTCTTTGAGAGCGGTCCTCGCTTACACAAATCGAAACCCCTGTCCTTTCTGGGGATCGTTCCATGTACGAACGAGGCCGACGGGCTGTGTCAGAGTTGCGTAGATCGCGAAGAGGCTACGGCCTACCAACTAGAAAAACGCGCCGGCAAGTACATTCCGAACCAGGAAACGATGTTTCACGGACGCATGGCTGATCCGATTCCGAAATGGAGTCGTTTATACGGAGGCGAGTGGTTTCAAGCCCAACTGGCGGCCGGATACACTGTGTCGGAAGAAACGCGCCGCAAGGCTGCAAACGGAGTTAAGGAGCTCCCACCAGTCTCTGTAGAGATGAGTGATGTTGGTCCTAGCCTTGAGCTCGTAGTTAAAAAGATTGTGCATCGGAAGAAGGTAGTTGCTGTTAGTGAAGCACATGCTGTTATTGCTGTTGTAGAGCCTGTGGAAAAAGCCCCGGAGATCAAAAAGGTTGCTGAATCTGCTGTTCCAGAGCCGGTGAAACCAGTAGTAAAGAAGCGGCAGCCCAAGAGGGTTGTTAAAGCAGAGCCTATACCAGAGCCAATAGCAGTGCCAATACCAGAACCCCCGAAGAAGGTCCGAGTCAAGAAGGTACCCAAAAAGGCTGCAGAAGAGACTGATCGTATGGAACCACAGGTTACAATGCTCCACAAGACAAGTGGGTTCATGCCTCGTGACCCGGTGCCAAACCCGGTGCCACCCCTCGTAACAAAGCCCAAGAGACAGTCCAAGAAGGTCGTCGGTAAGACTACGCCGATCATCGGCATCGTTGCTCCAACGCCCCTGGAAGACCCCACCGTCATAAAAATCGCCGTAAAGAAGGTCTTGATCGACGGGCGCGACCTCTACGTCTCCGAGGACAAAGACAAGGTGTTCGACCTCAAGTTTCAGTATCTGGGCCGCTGGAATCGCAAAGAGGATCGCATTGACACCACCTACCCCGACTCAGACGCTGACATTTAATTCCCGTTCCATCAGTTCTTTAGCCCAAGGCTCCAGCTCCCCCCGGACAATCGCCGTCGGCCTATAAGGAAACGGCGACAAGTACACCGCGTTCTTCCAAGAACCCGCACGTTCAAATCCAATATGCCCGTATTTTTTCTCTGTAGACCACCTCCAGAATTCCGCCTGGCCCATAGAGTTCTCCGCAATATTCGCCGAAATCTCTATACGCTTCCTTTCCGCCGCTGTGCTCGTCATTTTCGGACAAACCACCTCTAAGCGCGCACAGATCCGCTCATACCATTCATAGCAGGCCACCGTCCTCCAAAGAGTCGCCTGGAATACAAAACCGAGCGTATCCATTTTCTTTACGATCGGTTTCCACCCCGGAAGTTCCTTGAAACACTGCCCCGGCGTCTTCGGCCCCGGGCACGGCATACAGCGGGCCGAAACGATTACCGGAGTCTGATCCATCGCCTCTAAGACTGCCTTGAAGGCGGCCCCATTCATCGGCATTTCCAAGAGGAAATCGTCCTGCAGCGGGAACACATACGTATAGCGCTCTTTGAGAGCCTTGAGCGCAGCCAAACGACCCTCGAGAAAGCCGGAATCGGCCTTGTCTAGAGTGAGTAATTTCACCCCGTGCGCCTCCTTGACCTCTTTGCAGACCTCGTGCTCCAATTCCTCCGTGGCGAGATAAACAGACCATTTCAGATCGGGTGCGTACCGTCGTAGCATCGTGAAAAATAGTGGCAGAATATAATAATAGGCCGGCGTGGAATTTACAAGAATCGCGACATCGGTGCGATCCATTCTGTATAGTATAGATGGCCGCTCTTTTAGCGCCTAAATCGGCCACGATACTTCCATATAAGATGTCAGCCATTCACCCCGTTACAGGAAAACCGGTTCGCATCATGGAATCGGAAGGTTGTGTTTGGCGCGACGACAAGACGCTCGTTTGGCTGAACGGGACCGAAGAGCCCGGCTCCAAGTGGAATCGCTACGACGTAGGCGTAACTTCCGTGGACGCGTGGAGGGCCATGCAAACCGCCGGAATAGACGTCGACGTTTGCGTTCTTCTGGGCCCCGGCGCGGCCGACTGGATCCGGGCAAAGTCGTTCCAATCCGTACAAATGTTCGCCATTTCAAAGGCGACGATGGCCGAGGTCGGCCCAGAGTTTTTCGTGAAGGAGGATGTTGCCAATATGATCTGCCTGGATAACGCATATGAGTTGTACCCGATGCTCGAAACCCCGTGGGACACGACGGAGGCCGACGCACAACTCATCATGGCCCTCATTCTACAGTACAAACGCACTGGGCCTTTCATAGAGGCAGCGTCTAGGCGCTCCGCTCTGGCGAAGATGCTCGGATTATCCGTAACCGCCGTCGTCGCCCCTCCACCGAAACTCCACTTCATCACCCAGTTCTACGTCCCACCGAAGGCCGATCGCGCCGCCGAAATCACCAAGACCCTTCTCAAAAACGCCGAGTGCGAGTACATTGACCGCATCATCCTTCTCAACGAGCAGCGCTACGAGATCCCTATACGATCCCCCAAGATCGAGCAGCGCGTCATCGGACATCGCCTGAATTTCCGAACGGTCTTCCAGCACATTTACGAGAATGTTCCTCGCGACACCATCGTCGTCATCGCGAACGCCGATATTTTCCTGGACGATTCATGGAGACTCATCTGGTCCGTATCGATGCGCGACATGTTCCTCTCCCTACTTCGTTGGGACGAGCCCGAGTCTCCTAACGATAAACCGGTCCTCTTCGGACCCCGGTCCGATAGCCAGGACACTTGGGCGATCCTCTCCAATTCCGTAAAGGATCGCAAGTGGGACTGGGATACTCTCGACATTCCTTTCGGCCAAAACGGCTGTGACAACGCCATTAACTATGAGATGCTCCGTAATCGCATGCTGGTCTCAAATCCCTGTATGAGCCTCGTGACCCATCACCTCCATAATTCCGGATTCAGAACTTATGCCCCCGCCAATATTATCTCGAAGCCTATCTTCCTGTATCTTCGCCCCACCGGAATTCACGATCTCAAGCCGATCTACGATCTAGCCGGATCCCCGTACGAAACGATCCAAGTCCCCGTCTGTAGACCCACGATCCGTTGCCGGAATAAGGCCGTATTCAAATCCATGTTGGCAGTCCAAGAGGGTTTAACAGAAATGATCCCGGCGTACTCGGCGAGTTTACGCACCTATGAGAACGTGATCCAGACGAAGGACGGTCTTCTTCAGACATATAATTCCATTCTCATCGGCAAGTCCAAGACGGTCTCCGATGCTTGGGCTCAAGCCGAAGTGAATGTCCTGTCTCCCTGCGTACCCGTAGACGTGGCTCTCGTCGCCCACTGTCCCGATGAGGTCGCAAACAGTCCGTGGAAGTATATGACACAGTATCTGGGGAAAATCCTCCACATGAACCAGCGCACTCCTGGGGAATTTCTCGGGACCGAGGATAGGCGCGGAGTTCTGGAGAGGTTCCTATGGGGACCCGGTAACAAAAAGACGACCGAAGTGCCCGTCCTGTTGCGCGACTCGGACTTTCACGCCTGGTGTAAGAAGGCCCACATATGGTATCCCGAGAAGCACGATCGAGTCACCAAAGAGGAAGTGACCGCCCTACGTAAGTCTGTGCTGAATCGCAAGACTTACGGGAAATACGTGGTATTCTGTCTGGACGATCACTGGATCACGAAGGAGTTCGTGGCCGCCGCGGAGGTCGAACTCGGCTGCGAGGCGATCATGGTAGAGGCAGAGGATGCTCCAGAGGAGACGATGGATCTTCTTGCGGGAGCGGTCGGGCTCGTGGCGCACACTTCATGCGAGCCTCTGTGGGGGATGTGGCTTCTTCCTAAGGATGCCTTCGTGTTCGAGATCCAGGTCGAGGCGCAGCCGAAGATGGACTTCGCCTATTTGGCCGAGGTGTGCGCCCTAAACCACTTTATAGAGGCCGTGCCGCGTGTAAAGCCACAGGTGAAGAAGGATTCCGAGAACGTGCTGACGCATCTAACCGATTTTGTGAAGAAGCGCTCACAGAAGCCCGAGTTCAAGGCGGAGATTCTCGTGCCGTGCAGGACAACGAAGGGCTTTTTCGCCCACGCCGGCGACAGCTTTCGCGAGATGGTCGCCATATGGGCCGAGCGCGGATATGTACCTGTGCGAGAGGTCGCCGGAGTCTCGCACGTCTGGTTCGGCGGAGTCGGCCAAGTACTCCTATACGATCGCCCCACTCTAGAGTGGCTTCACGCGTCTCCCACGGAAGAACAGACGTGGTCTGTAGGCCTGTTCGGAAATCCGAAGCCGCCTGCAAAGGGAGTCGCGTGGTCGTTCTGGCCTCGTCGGCCTCGTATCGTGGAGGAGCTTGCGTTAAAGCCTCGGGTACCCTTTTCGGAGCGCTCGAGGCGCGTCGTCTTTTACGGCAAGTCGGAGAACGCCGTGCAAGTTCGGAACAGGACGAAGGCCTCTTGGTCTTCTGCCTGTACGGAATTCGTGCACTTGGATTCGGCTGCGGCCAAATATCCCTATACGCACGAGGAATACTTGGAGCGTCTGAGAGGCTCCTTGTTCGGGCTCTGTCTCGCAGGATACGGCAAAAAGTGCCATCGCGAGATCGAGTGTATGGCGATGGGCTGCGTCCCAGTTGTGGCCCCGGAAGTCGATATGACATCCTATGCGGTGTTACCGCAAGAGGGAGTACATTATCTGCGTATAACCGGACCCGATGACCTGCGAGCAAAGACGGAGGCCATGTCGGCCGATGCGTGGGAGGCCATGTCCGCCGCCGCGTTTCAGTGGTGGAAAGAGAATGCGTCGGCGGAGGGGATGTGGGGGCTCACAAAAGGCCTAGTAGGCCAGTAGGCAGCATTTTTGAAAGGAGTTCGATGTATTGTAGGCGCAGCTCTACAGAATCGCTAATATGTATAATAAAGTTGCCCGGCTCCCAGGACTTTTCTACGGCCTTTTTGCTTCCATACCGGATCATACTCTGCATAGTCCCGTGTGGAATAATATGGATTTCATGAGGGTATGAAAATTTGTAGTAGAAGTTAAAAACTTCCTGTTCCCACGTAAGACCCCACTTCGTCATCTCAAGATTATCGCCCAAATTCCATATTTGTTTAAGAATTTCCTTGGACTTCTCCGTGTTTTTGAAGATGAAGACGCCGCAATTAAATATCGTTGATCTCGTGTCAATATCTTCACACAACATACAATTCATAGGGTTCAACCGGAACCCGTACTTATCAATAAATGTGTAAAAAGACTCGTCCCGGTTTGTAAAGAGAACATCGTCATCTAGCCAAACAATGTAATCCTCTTTCGCGGTTTCCATCACTTTCAGAAGTGCCAGAATTTTCTGCCAAGACGGGTGGCGAGTCTTTTCGAACACACCTGTAAAGTGTGTATACTTGATGTCGTGTAGATCATAATATGCCCTATGATTTGCAAACGTCTTCGAGTAGAGCACTTCCCGGTTACTCAGAGAAACGGCGTGAATACTGCCTTTCTTGTTTCGAATACGATATTGGCTGTTTCCGAGCCGCTCTAGAGTGAGATTATAGCGTCTAGACCATGCTTCAACGGCGTCCACGTAATCGGCGTCACAGACTCCTAGAATATAGCCACCATGTTTCACTTTGTGCCTGGCGAGTTCCAATACATCGATATACTCTTTAAGATTCGCGTGAAATGTTGCGTATAAAACGTCCAGATGTCCGTCATCGATCGAATTCAGAAATTCGACATAGTCTACGTTCTGAAATTCCGGGTGAAACCGTTGAAGAAGTACCTGTAGTACCTCCGTGGCATACGTGCCCGCCTCTGATCCATCATCGTTATAAATCTGCGTAGTTTTCAATTTCAGCGGCTGAATCAAATAGAGAGTATTAGGCTTCACCGCATCCTTGATACGTTTTGCAAATGTGCCATCTTGGGCTCCACATATGCAAATCGTATTTCCGTCCTTTAGAGTGGCAAGCATTTCTTCTTATTTGGATAAACGTATGGCGTAACTTACGCAACCGTCTCTGCCCTTTGCTGTGATGGTCTGGCCGTAATGTAGGCAGAATTCATCGACGGCCCGTTGAACGCCGAAGACATAGGCTGTCTGCGCCTTCGCCATATTCATCTCGTAGTCGTGCCCACAAATATAGGCACCGGGCTTACACTTCTTATAGGCGAGCTCCAGGTCCGATTTACAGCCCTCGTAGCCGTGATCGCCGTCAATATAGATCATATCAAGACTGTTATCGTCCAAGTCGGAAAGAAGATCACGGCTGTTTCCACGTTGAATTACGACCCGCTCATCTCCTGCGTATGTTTGATGAAGATCTTGGAAAGACCTGTTGAGATCGATCATTTTGAAGAAATTGCCGTCCTGGTTCCCGGAGCCACAGTGACCTTGAAACAGGTCCATCATGTATAGGCGAGAGGGCTCTAAAGCCCGTATTAAGAAGGCCGCGAATTCACCCTCGAACACACCAACTTCGGCATATACGCCCCCTTTTGGAACACAGGCCAAGAGCATTTCTTGGCGTGTCTCGAATTCTAACATTTTCTGAAATGTGTATATATAAATGAGTTGCCATATTTACGAAGGGCGGGCTTCATTTAACGGCATGTGTCTACAGTAGTGATGTAGGCATGGATTAAATACGCCGTAAGGAGTATTTAATCCAGCACATCACGTTAGACGTTATACCGACCCCAAGCCATCCCCCTACCGGGACAGTAATCATGGTGATCTATTTCCACGATAATATTCTGTTCGATCGCACCCGTCCATGCCCGCGTAGGACCCACATTAAAATCGGCAATCCAACCCTCATTTTCGGAGAACATCGTATCATCCATAAGAACGATCGTGTTCTCATTCGCGAAACGCCGACAGTTTATTAGGTCCGCTTTTGCGATGTGGTAGTCGTGGCCCCCATCAATAAAAATAAGGTCATATGTTGTTTGCTCCCATGTGGGAATGGTTAACGTACTGTCACCAATCACGAGCGTATGCCTGGAAGGATAGGTCTTATCCATATACTCTTTTGCAACGACCACGTAATCATGTGCGCCCAAGTCGAAACTCGTCAAATGTAGTGACGGGTTCGTATCGAGAAATATTTCCGCAGAGTGGCCCGCATTGAATCCGATTTCCATCGCCGTCTTTATGTCGGAATTATCAATCAGCGTCGTCAGATCGTATACCTGTCTCGGAATTTGTTGGCTAAATCCCTCAAATACATTTGCGGGAAATCCGTTCCGTTCTAGATACTCGACTAAGGCCATACCGTTATACAAGGGGAAATGTTTAATAGTCGGTAGAAATCCGCGGAGCCCCCCGAAGTAAAATTGTTCCTCCTGGCCGGTTTCTTTCTAACCAAACAGTATCCCAAATGTCGTCTTCCACCGATGCCTCAGCGAAAAAGTCTCCCATTCTTGCTGGTAAGGGGTTGGCGAAGACGACAACATCCCGGAAGAATTCCTTGGCCGAGGAGGTGGCCGTGCTCCCCCCTCTTACGACGGCATTAGAGTCGGTAGCTGACGTAAAAGAGCCTATCGTAGAAGCGAAGGAGCCGCTCTTAGATCCGAATGAGGACCGCCACGTGATCTTCCCCATTCGCCACGCGGACATTTGGACCAAGTACAAGCAGCATATGGCCGTCTTCTGGACGCCGGAAGAGATTGACCTCGCGAAGGACATGAAGGACTGGGAGAAGCTGAACGACAACGAGCGCCATTTCATCAAGCACATTCTCGGTTTCTTCGCCGGCTCGGACGGGATCGTCATGGAGAACCTGTCGACCCGATTCATGCGGGAGGTACAGTGGCCGGAGGCGAGGCACTTCTACGCGTGCCAGAATCTGCTGGAGGCCGTACATTCGGAGACGTATTCTCTCCTGATTGACACGTACATCAAGGATCCTCAAGAGAAGTCGGACATTCTGCGTGCGACGAAGACGATTCCGTGTGTGGAGAAGAAGGCGAAGTGGGCTCTAGAGTGGATCGATAGTCCGGATGCGAACTTTGCCACCCGCCTGCTCGGCTTCGCGGCGGTGGAGGGGATCTTCTTCTCAGGCGCCTTCTGCGCGATCTTCTGGCTGAAGCAGCGGGGCATCATGCCTGGGCTCACGCTATCCAACGAGTTCATCGCTCGGGACGAGGGAATTCACACGGACTTTGCATGTCTGCTCTATTCGAAACTCGTGAACCGTCTGCCGAAGGCGAAGGTCCACAAGATTCTTCGGGAGGCCGTAAAAATAGAGAAGCATTTCATCACGAAGGCGCTGCCGTGCGAGCTGATTGGAATGAACGCAGCGCTCATGAAGAACTATATTGAGTTCGTGGCGGACCGCCTGTCTCTGCAACTCGGCTATCCGAAGATCTACGGGGCCACGAACCCCTTTGATTTCATGGAGCGGATCAGTCTGGAAAACAAGGACAGTTTCTTCGAGAAACGCGTGTCAACGTACGCGAAGGCGAAGGTGGGGAAGGCCGCGGACAGCATGGAGTTCTCTATGGCGGAGGCGTTTTAGATTGGAACGCGTGTCCTCTTTCCGCCACGTACTAGAATAAGAGTGTTGATCCCGTGTTCCCCGAAAGTTTTTGCCAGAGATCCGTTACACAGAATCGCGTCGTTGTGTATGGCAATCGGATATTCCAGACGCCCTTTCACGGCCAAGAGCTTCCTGTTTTGGTCTGCGTGCAGTATAGTCTGAGGAAGGCCGATTTTTTCCGTATCAGCCTTTTCAAGCGCCGTCTGATAGATTTTCTGTAGAGCCATTTGCGTTCGAAGAACGCTCTTTCGTTGCTCGATATCTGCGAGCGAAGCCGTATGCGCGTACTCGAGTTCTTTCTGCGTGATCTTCAGCATTTTTGTAATGCGAAGGTACATATCTTGTATCGACGGGACTGTACGTATGTCCGCCTTTAGAGCGAAGAGTCGGTAGATTTCACGGACTTTATCGGCGTCCGACGCATCTTTCGGAATTCTGTCGAGACGCTCTTGAATACCACTCTTAGGGACGAGTGTACTAGTAGCACACGCCTCGGATGCCATCATGCGTACATGATGGCGACTTAGGATCTCAATTTTAGCTGATCGCTTCGGAATCTTAGAGGACTAATAGCATCTTATAGATAATCACGAACGGAAGTAGTAAGATAAAGAGCAGTGACACCATAAAGACAATAAGCATTGCGTTCTCCTGGCCTATTATCTCCGCAAGAGGCCCGAATGATTTGCGGCTGAGAGTGTCCCATTGCGTAATAAGTACGCATATGAGAGAGACAGACACAATCCATCCTGCATAGAGTAAGTTGTAAGGAATGTTGGATGCGATATCGTGGACGAGACACCAGAAGAAGACGAAGGCAATAGTGTATCCGATCAGAGTTGTCAGACGAGGTGCGCCATCTAAGAGGCGTTGGGAACGAGGAGCTTCCATGGGAACAGGACTTTTAGATCCTCGACTTGGTCGCTTCAATTTTTAGACTGATATAGTAGTATGGATACATTCGTTATAAATTTAGATTCTAGACCTGATAGATGGAAAAATATCCAAAAACGGTTCCGAAGTAAACAATTCAAATTGCGACGTTTTACCCCTATAGAAGCAAGTAATCCGCAGTATAGCCTCTTGTTGACTACCATAGAAATTTTAAAGATCGCTAAGAAGGAAACGCTTGCGAATATTCTTATATTGGAAGATGATTGCCTTCCTGTAAATTTGGATATATGGCCGAAGATTAAAAGATGGTTGGCCATTCATAAAGATAAGTGGGACATCTATAGTGGTGGAGCACAGAATATATATTTTCCAAATCCGGTTGGTAAAACGGGTGAAGTTAAATTCTACGATCCTATTTGGTCTACTGCTGCGCACTTTATTTACATTCCAGAACGCTCCTATAACAAGGTCATTTCTCATTATTATAATTTAAGGCATTTGACAAGTCTAGTTCCACTATTATCTACAGATACGCATAACAACTTTATAAAAACGATTATATCTTACCCATTTATTGCATATCAAGATTCAGGATACTCTAACCTATCCAAAACGAGAAGGAACCTAAAAAAGAGTTTTCGTCAGGCTGAAAAGGGGCTTTCCGATATCGACAAGTAAAATTGATTTGTGGGTGAGCGCTGCATGAATTAACGCAGAATGCAAGATTGCTGTATAGAGGCCTACGAAGACTTTATGGCGGCCCGCAAAAAGTGTACTCCATGCTACAAGGTCATCTGGTTTGCCCTTGTATTATGTATTCTTGTAAACGCAGGCGGTGTGGCCCTGCTTGCGTATTCCGATCAACGGGCGGGACTGATTCTACTTTCGGCCGGCGCTTCTGGTGCGTTCGTCTTCTGTTTCGGCGTTTCTATGGTCTGTGTTGGAGGCTGTGTACGGCCTGAGAGGGTGCTGCCGGTGTCTGTTTCTGTTGCATATTAATTTCTCTGCAAATATTTAGAAAATGGTAAAAAGGATAACAAATAGGAAAAAGAGGAGATCTCGGTTGAGACACCGAGGGGGGCAGAGCACGAGTCAACTTATGGTGACGACAATTGCGGGGAGCGGGGCGTCCGGGTCTGCCGACGGCGTCGGCAGGGCAGCTTCCTTCAGGCAGCCTAAAGGCATGACCGTCGATGCGGTTGGCAATATCTACGTGAATGATGCCAATAGCATAAGAAAAGTGACACCCGATGGCGTGGTGAGCACGTTCTTGTCGAGCGCGCTTGGAGGAGGGGGGGGAATAGCTGTAGATTCCAGCGGCACATTTTACTTGGCGGACACAAATGGTCACAAGATTAAAAAGATTACGCCCCAAGGCGTGGAGAGCACATTCGCGGGGAGCGGGAAGGTAGGTTTTGCAAACGGCGTCGGCTTAAGCGCTTCGTTCAACTCCCCTTCCGACGTTGCTGTTGATGCCAACGGTAATGTGTTCGTGGCAGACTCAGGTAACCAACGCATTAGAAAGATTACGCCCGATGGCTTGGTGAGCACATTCGCGGGGAGCGGGAATCAACCCGGTAACCCTACAGGAGTCAGCCCACCGCCCCCGACGTTTGCAGATGGCGTCGGCACGGCCGCTTCGTTCAAATATCCTATGGGCGTGGCCGTCGATACAGGCGGTAATATTTTTGTGGCGGATACGGGCAATTCCCGCATTAGAAAGATTACGCCCGGCGGCGTGGTGAGCACGTTTGCGGGGAGCGCGGTGGGGGGATCTACCGATGGCGTCGGCACGGCCGCTTCGTTCTACTCCCTTCGCCAAATTGCGGTTGATTCTGGCGGCAATGTTTTCGTGGCTGACATGGGCAATCACCGCATTAGAAAGATTACGGCTGGTGGCACAGTGAGCACGTTTGCAGGGAGTTCAGACGGGTTTGCTGACGGCACCCCGTCAAGCGCTAAGTTCTGGAGTCCTGAAGGCGTAGCGGTCGATTCGAGAGGAAATGTTTTCGTAGCGGACACTTACGGCAAGCGTATTCGGATGATTTCTAGTAACACTGCTGTCCCGACAACGACTGTTGCCCCCACGACGACCGCTGCCCCTGCGATCACTGCTTCTCCGACGAGTCAACTTATGGTGAGCACGTTTGCGGGGAGCGGGGCGGAAGCGTTTGCAGATGGCAAAGGCTTAAGCGCTTCTTTTTATAGGCCTAGTCGCGTTGCGGTGGACGCGGCAGGGAATATTTTTGTGGCGGACATGTACAACTCGCGCATTAGAAAGATTACGGCTAGTGGTACAGTGAGCACGTTTGCGGGGAGCGGGAATGCCGCATTTGCAGATGGCCTTGGCACGGCAGCTTCTTTCAGCAACCCTACCGGCGTGACCGTAGATGCAGGCGGAAATGTGTATGTGGCGGACTACGGCAACAGCCGCATTAGAAAGATTACACCCGGCGGCATGGTGAGCACGCTTGCGGGAAGCGGGAATGCCGCATTT
>Ga0078894_10001359_pt1 | contig 18131 bp, 8 predicted proteins | sample LauGreSu1BDMLBSD_2_FD_67506 | JGI IMG/M metagenome (GOLD analysis project Ga0078894, IMG submission 67506) | Freshwater lake microbial communities from Lake Michigan, USA - Su13.BD.MLB.SD (version 4) (version 4) | ecosystem: Environmental > Aquatic > Freshwater > Lake | place: Lake Michigan, USA... | reverse complement strand
CCGGACGACGTGCGCGCATATCACATCGGCGCGGTGCTCAGCGGCTCGGGCTCCGTACCCGGCGCCAACACACCCGCCGACTGGGTCACGCTGAACGACGCCCTGTGGGCCGCCTCCACCGACCCACGCGATGGACGCGCCGCGATTCCGCTCCTGTACGCGGTGGATGCGGTGCACGGCCACGCGAATGTCCGCGGCGCGACGATCTTCCCGCATCACATCGGCCTGGGCGCGGCGCACGACCCGGAGCTGATCGAGCGCCTCGCGCGTGTCTGCGCCCGCGAAGTGCTGGCGACGGGGCTCGACTGGAACTTCGCGCCGACGCTTGCCGTGGTGCAGAATGTCCAGTGGGGACGGACCTACGAGAGCTTCTCCGACGACCCGGCGCTCGTCGCCGCGTATGCCGAGGCGTTCGTCCGCGGGATGCAGGGCTCGCTCGACGACGACGGCGTGCTCGCATGCGCGAAGCACTGGATCGGTGACGGTGCCACGTCTGAAGGAATTGACCAGGGTGATTCGGTCCTGACGCCGGACGCGCTGGAGCGCACGCATCTGCCGCCATACCTCGCCGCGTTGCGGGCTGGGGTGCAGACGGTCATGGTGTCGTTCAACAGCGTCAACGGGATCAAGTGCCACGCCCATCGGGAGTTGCTCACGGGGCTCCTCAAGGAGCGCCTCGGTTTCCGCGGCCTCGTCGTCTCGGACTGGGACGGCGTGGACCAAGTGGCGGACGACCTCGATGAGGCGATCGCACGAGCGGTCAATGCGGGTGTCGATATGATCATGTGCGCCGCCGACTGGCGTCGGCGGCTTTCCGGCCTCGCGGCGGGGGTCGCCTCGGGCGCGATCCCGATGACCCGCATCGACGACGCGGTGCGGCGCATCCTCCGCGTGAAGGTGCGCGCGGGGCTCCTCGACCGCGCGCGCCCCGCGGAACGCCCGTGGGCGGCGAGCGAGACGTTTGGCAGCGCCGCGCATCGCGCCGTGGCACGCGAGGCGGTGCGACGCTCCCTCGTTCTGCTTCAGCACGACGGGGAGGTGCTGCCGCTGCGCGCTAGCCAGCGGATCCTCGTCGCCGGTAAGCACGCCGACGACGTGAGCCATCAGTGCGGCGGCTTCAGCGCCGCGTGGCAGGGCACGCACGGGAACGACGCGATTGTCGGCGGGACTTCTATCTGGCAGGGGATCCAAGCGGTCGCCCCGGCGGCGACGCTCAGTGTGGATGGATCCGCGGCCGACCCGACGCAACACGATGTGGCGGTCGTGGTGATCGGCGAGATGCCGTACGCCGAGGGGATGGGGGACATTCGTCCCGGGGGTCGGATCACTCCCCCGCTCCCCGGTGGGCTTTTCACGGTGAACCTCGAGCCGTACGGCACCACGCTCGAGCTCGCGTCGCGACATCCCGAGGATCTGGCAACAATCGAGGCGATCCGCGCTCGGGGCATCCCCGTCGTGGTCGTCCTCCTCTCCGGTCGACCGCTGCTGGTGGATCGCGAGCTGGCAGCGTCACAGGCGTTCATCGCCGGGTGGCTCCCTGGGTCCGAGGGGGCGGGGCTCGCCGATGTGCTCTTCGGCGCGTACCCGTTCACTGGCGTCCTCCCGGTCACCTGGCCCGCCGAGGCACCCACACCGGACGGACACGCCCCCCTGCGCTTCCCCCGCGGCTACGGCCTCACGGTGCGCTGACGGTGGCACTGCGCGCCGCCACTCCCTTCACCTGCCCTCTCGTGCGCCTCCGTCCCACGCTTCTCAGCCTCAGCCTCCTCCTCGCCGCCTGCTCGGGCGCGACCGAGCCAGAGTATTCGCTGGTGTGGTCTGATGAGTTCGACGGCCCGGCGGGGGCGGCACCCGACCCGCAGGTCTGGGTCGCGGACATCGGCACGGACTGGGGGAACGCGCAGCTGGAATTCGACACCAATCGGCGGACGAACGCCGCCCTCGATGGCGAGGGCCGGCTCGCCATCACCGCGCGTCAGGAGTCGTACCTCAACCGATCCTACACCTCTGCGCGACTCAAGACGCTCGGCCGCAAGCAGTTTCGCTACGGGCGCTTCGAGGCGCGGATGCAAATGCCGACGGGCAAGGGCCTCTGGCCGGCCTTCTGGCTCCTCGGGGCGAACTTCCCCTCGGTCGGGTGGCCGCGGTCCGGCGAGATCGACATCATGGAATACCGCGGCCAGGAGCCGAGCATCGTACACGGGTCGATCCACGGCCCCGGGTACTCGGGGGGGGCCGCCATCACCCGCAAGTACACGCTCCCCGACGGGCGCCTCGACGCCGACTTCCACGTCTATCGCGTCGATTGGAGCCCCCGCGACATCCGGTTTTATCTCGACGACGTCCTCTACCACGTCATCGCCAAAGGCGATCAACCTGGCGACTGGGTCTTTGACCACGAGTTCTTCATCATCCTGAACCTCGCGGTCGGCGGCAACTTCATCGGCCCGCCAGACGCCTCCACCATCTTCCCGCAGACCCTGCTCGTGGATTGGGTCCGTGTCTACCAGGAGATCCGATGAGCGACGCCAGTCAGCGCCGGACGGGGCTCTTCCGCGTTGCTCTCTCCGCTTGGCACCGGCGGCTCGGTCCGTCCACCGGACCCGACGCCCCTCGGCACGTGACCCCCGAGGCCGACCGCATTCCGTTCTCGCACAAGGTCGCCTACGGCCTTGGTGGCTTCGTCAACAACACCCTGGCCGCGGCGATCGGCGGGATGCTCATCATCCTGAACCTCGGCTTCGGGATGAACCCCGCCCTCGTCGGCCTCGCGAGCGCGATCCCACGTGTCACCGACGCGCTCACCGACCCCATTATGGGGTTCATCTCGGACGGGACACGCTCGCGATGGGGCCGGCGTCGCCCGTACATCTTCATCGGGGCGCTCTTCTCCGGGATTTCGTTTATCGGCCTCTGGCTGCTGCCCACCGGCCAGAGCGAGCTCTGGTACTTCTGGTACTTCACGATCGGCTCGACGATCTTCTACGTCGGCTACACGATCTTCGCGACGCCGTGGGTGGCGCTCGGCTACGAGCTGACCCCTGACTACCACGAGCGGACGCGACTGATGGGGGTGCAGAACTTCATCGCCCAGCTCGCCTATATCGTGTCGCCCTGGTTCCTCTGGATCATGACGAACACCGCCTGGTTCGCGACGCCGGCCGAGGGGGCGCGCGGGCTCGCCATCGGCGTCGGGGTCGTGGCGTGCGTCGTCGGCGTGATTCCGGCGCTCGTGCTGCGGGAGCGGATGGTACCGGCGGTCGCATCGACCGCCGTCGGGGCCGCTGCCGGGGCCGCTGCCGGGGCCGCTGCCGGGTCGGCGCCCGGCGCGTGGGACGCGGTCCGGCGCAACACCGGCGAGTTCTTCCGCGGCTTCGCGACGACGCTGCGCACCGGTCCCTACCTCCGGCTCTGCCTTGCGACCTTCTTGGTCTTCAACGGCTTCATCATGATCTCGTCATTCCAGTCGTACGTCGTGATCTACTACGTCTTCGGCGGGAACCAGGAGCTCGGCGCCAGATACACGGGCTACGCCGGTACGCTGGGTGCGATTTCGACCTTCGGCGTCATCGCCCTGATCACCTGGCTGGCGACGCGCATCGGCAAGCAGCGAGCCTTCGTCGTGTCCACCGGGCTCTCGATGGTCGGCTACGCCCTCAAGTGGGTCTGTTATGACCCCGCACGGCCCTGGCTCCTCCTCGTCCCCGCGCCCTTCCTCGCCTTCGGGCTTGGCGGGCTCTTCACCCTGATGGGCGCGATGATGGCTGACGTCGTGGACACCGACGAACTCGCCACCCGCCAGCGCCGCGAGGGGATGTTCGGGTCGATCTTCTGGTGGGTCGTAAAGGTCGGGATGGCCGTCGCGCTCGCGCTCGGCGGGGTGGTGCTCAACGCGACCGGGTTCGATGTGGCGCTCGGCGGTGCCCAGTCTGCGCGGACCCTCTACCTCCTGCGCGTGGCCGATGTCTGGATCCCCTTCCTCGCTTCGGGTGTCGCGATCTGGGTGATGATGGGCTACCCACTCACCGAGGCGCGCGCCTACGAGGTGCGGGCCGAGTTGGAGCGGCGGCGCGCGACCGCCTAGCGCTCAGCCCCCCGTCCACGCGCGCGCGACGGGCCGAAAGAGCCGGGGGTCCCGAAGCGAAGCATCGAGGACGAGCGTCGCGGCCCCGAGCGCGATGCCGTGCGAGCCGAGGGTGCTCGCCCGAATCTCCGTCGCAGCCGCGGCTGGCACGAAGGTGCGACGGAGCGCCGTGGCACGGAGCGGCGCGATGAGCTTCTCCCCGAGCCCGGCAATGCGTCCCCCGAGGATGACCGCTGCCGGATTCAGCAGGTTCAGCATCCCCGCGATGGCGACCCCGAGGTGCTCCGCGACCTCGTGCACCACCTGCAGCGCGAGTGGGTCATCGGCGCGCGCGGCCTCCTCGAGCCGTGCGACCGTCGGCGGACCGTCCGCGAGGAGACTCTGCGGATAGACAGCGCGGAGCGCCTGGATGCGTGCCGCGAGCGCCGGCGCACCGACGAAGGTCGTCAGGCAGCCCCGGTTGCCGCAGTTACAGGTCTCGCCACGCGGGTCGATGGCGACGTGTCCGATTTCGCCGCCCACGCCGCTCGCGCCGCGGTGGATACGCCCATCGATGACGTGCCCCGCCCCGATCCCGGTGGCAATCTTGATGAACGCGAAGTGGTCGAGTCCCTGCGCGGCACCCCACCACCGCTCGGCGAGGGCGCCGAGGTTCGCGTCATTGTCCACGAGGACGGGGCCGCCGAGGTCCGCGAGGAGGGCATCAAGGCCGTGGCGTCCCTCCCACGCCGGCATCGCAATCGGTGAGAGGCGGTCGGGGTGACGGATATCGACCGGACTCGGCACGGCGATGCCAAGACCGACGATTCGCGTACGGACGTCGGTGCCGGCGGAGCTGACGCACTGATCGACGAGCCGCCGGATGAGCGTGCGTGCCCCGGCGGGATCGGTCTGCACCGGGTGCGCGCTCCTCTCGGACGAGAGAATCCGGCCACGCAGGTCGGTGACGATCACCGCCACATGGGAGGCGCCCATATCAATGCCCACGATCGCCCCCGCGGCATCTTGGAACTCGAGAACGATGGGGCGGCGCCCGCCGCGCGAGTCACCGACCCCCGCCTCGGCGACGAGCCCGGTGCCGAGGAGGGTCTCGACGATCTCCGAGACGGTCGACCGCGAGAGGGAGGCGCGGCGGGCGATCTCCGCCCGCGAGATCCGCTCCTCGTCCCAGATGAGCCGAAGGACAGCATCCGCCAACGACGGTGGGCGCGTCGGACCGAAGTCCGACGCGCCCACCCGTGGACCCGGCACCCGGGTCATCCTGCTACCTCACGCACGGCTGGCGCCATGCCTTGAAGGCTACTTGTGGAACAGCACGTTGTCGATGAACGCCGTGCGGGCGCTCGGGGCGCTCACGAAGATCAGCTGGGCAAGACTGCCGCGCGTGGTGAGGCCCGTGAACTGCGAGAGCGGGATGTTGAAGGTCACCCAGCTGCCGGCGGCGAGGGCGGGGGCCGACGTCGACGAGAAGACGAGCTCGTGTTCCTTGTCGTCCCCCCCGCCGAAGGCGTTGTTCGCCCCGAAGTCGACGAGCTTGACCTTGAACTCCGCGCCCGTCCCGGCAGCCTCTGGCGTCCACAGGTCGAATGAGAAGTGCGTCATCGCGGTGGCATTCACCGGCGCCGACGTGAACTCGATCCCCGAGAAGACAAGGTTCGAGTACTTCTTGACGTCGTTGCCGGCCACCTGCACATCGACCACATCGGCCTGGTCCCAGTCCGCCGACCAGGTGTTCACCGTGCGGTTGGTGTACGCGTTGCTGAAGAGGGAGATCACGTCCCCGGCGGCATACGTCGGCGTCGGCGCGGCGATGGCCGGCGCATCCGCCGAGAAGAAGATGTTATCGAGGTACACCGTGCCCAGCGTCCCCGAGAGGATCAGCTGCGCGATGCTCGTCCGCCCGGTCATCCCCGTGAAGCTCGAGAGCGGGATCTTGAAGCGGACCCACGTCCCGGTCGCGAGGGCCGTGGTCGACGTCGACGTGAAGGTCAGCTCGTGCTCGGTGTCATCCCCACCGCCGAAGGCGCCGCCAGCCCCCCAGTCAACGAGTTTCACCTTGAACGCGGAGGTGCCGCTCACGGCATCAGGCGTCCAGAGGTCGAAGTTGAAGTGCGTCATCGCCGAGCCGTTGACCGGCGTCGCCGGCTCGATGCCGGCAAAGACCAGATTCGTGTACTTCTTCAAGCTGTCGCTTCCGAGCGCCACGTCCGCCACGTCCGCCTGGTCCCAGCCGGTCGACCAGGTCGTGTTGGGCCGGTTGGAGAAGGCGTTGCTGAAGAGCGAGATGACCGTGGCCGCGGCGTTCGCCGGGGTCGGCGCCGAGACCTGCGGGCCGGCCGGCGGCGGAGCCTTGTAGAAGTAGACGTTGTCGAGGTACGCCGTCGGGCTCCCCGAGATAATCAGCTGCGCGAGCTTCCCGCGCGTCGTCAGACCGGTGAGCGCCGAGAACGGGATGTCCACCGAGTTCCAGGTCCCGGTCGCGATGACCGGGCTCGAGGTGGTGCTCAGGGTGATCTCGTGCTCCTTGTCATCGCCGCCACCGAACACGCCATTGGTGCCGAAGTCGACGAGCTTCACCTTGAACCCGGCCGCCTGCGTCACCCAGAGGTCGAGGTGTAGCCCTGTCATCTGCGTGGCGTCAATCGGCGTGGTCGTGAACTCGATGCCCGCGTACGAGAGGTTGGTGTACTTCTTCGCGGCATTCCCCGCGATCGTCACATCGGCCACGTCGGCCTGGTCCCAGACGGCCGACCACGTGTCAACCGCGCGGTTGGTGTACGCGCCGCTGAAGAGCGAGATCACGTCGGCCGCGACACGCGTGGGCGTCGGTGCGGCCACCGCCGGCGGGGCGGCCGACGTCAGGGCAATACTCCCCGACGCGGACACGGCACCGAGGCTGCCGGTGATCGTGGCCGAGCCCGCCGCGACCACGCTGATCACCCCGTTCGTCACGGTCGCGACGGCGGTATTCGAGGAACTGAAGGTGAAGTAGCCGGCCGACGCCGCCACGGTCTGGTCGACCCCACCAACCGCCACAGTCAGAGTCGTGCCCGTGATCACGCGCGAATCCCCGACTTCCTGCTCATAGCTACCGCCACTGATCGCCGGCCGCGGGTTGGTCAGCGTACCGAGCGTCTCGAACTGGATGTCGTCGAGCCAGATGGTGTAGCCCTGGCCGTTCTCGGGGCCCTCGGCAAAGTAGAAGAGCCCCTTCTCGTCGGTGAGCTTCGCCGCGAGCGGAATCGCGATGGTGTACTTCTGCCACGACGTCGTCAGGGCCAGCGCGGACCGCTCAGCGGTGTACTGCGAGGCGCCCGTGTTGTCGTTTCCAAGCCCGGCCACGTTGAGCGTCCCGGCGACGCTGGCCTTCGCCCAGAACGAGACCACATCGTAGGCCGAGAGGTCGCGACCGACATCGGCGACGAACGCCCCACCCGAGTAGCCTCCATTCGCGTCGCCGGCGTTTGGCACCACGATCTTCAAAGAGTTCGTGCCCCGGTACTTCACCGTGTTGTCGATCGACATCGCGGTGTACAGGGACCCCTCGAAGGCCTGCCAGCTCACGCCCTCGGCGAAGCCATCGATGAAGACCTTCGGGTCGTTGGGCATCGGGGCCGGCCCGGTGCCACCATCACGCTCGCAGGCGGAGAGGGCGAGGAGGGCCGAAAGAAGAGCGACAGACAGGCGGGGGGCACGCATGGGGAACTCCAAGAGAGAGGATCCGGACAGCACCCGACGGCGGGGTACACAACACCCCGCTTTGTTCGACAGCCGAACAAACAATGTGGCTGACCAGATACCCTGTCAAGACAGCGGCCCCCGCCCCGGATTCCGGGACGGGGGCCGCTGGATGGACCGCCCCGAACTCAGGGCACGATCGCGGGGGCGCCTCCCACCGGCTCGACACCCTTCTGCCGGAGCAGCGCATTGAGGGCCGGCAAATCGGTCCCCAGGATCGCATCGAGCTGCGTCAGGTGCTCGCGCAGCTGCTGCGCGAGGATCCCCTGCACCTCCGCCTGCTGGTCGGTGGGACGGAAGTCCCCGTTCCCGAGACCGTTCGCGAGGTACCCAAGCTTGGCGATCAACTTGCTGCCGAACCGCACACCGTCCTGGCCGTTTCCGGTCAGCCGCAGGTCGACGAGGTTCATCTCCACCTCGACCAGCTTGGCGCCAAGGGCCTGCGCCGCCCGCCGGACCTCGGCGTCGGACACGGCGCGACCGAGCGCCTCGAGTTGGACGCGCACCGACTCGATCCGCGCCACGGCGTCGGCCGCCCGATCCATCTCAGACCGGATCGCCGCCGTCATCCGCAGCTGTTGCTCGATCTCCGCCACCGTCCCCGCGGCATTCGGGTCCTTCCGGACCTCCAGGCTCCGCGTCTGCGTGGCACCGCCCACAGTGAGGCGCACCGTGTACGTGCCCGGCGCCATGAGCAGCGAGATCCGTGAGGTGCCCGGTGCCTCACGGCCCTGCGCCGGCACCACCACATCCGGCACGTACATCGGCGGCGTCAGGAGCCGCACCGCCTTCCCGGGCTCGTCCCGGAGGTCCCAGTGCAGGCGGTTGATCCCCGCCGTGTTCGGGCCGCGAAGCGTGCGAACCACCCGACCCGCGGCGTCGAGGATCTCGACCTTCGGGGCCTCGGCCGCCGGCGCCTTCAGCCAGTAGTTGAGCGAGGCCCCGTACTGCGGGTCCTCCCCGGTCGTGGGATCGTCGTAGGTGCTCGAGGGGGCCGTGATGTTCCGGAAGCGGTACGCCGCGCGCGGCTGGAACAGGTGGACCGCCGAGGCCATCACCTCGGGGGTGAGCTGCTGCAGCGGCGTGACGTCGTCGAGGATGTAGAAGCCGCGGCCATAGGTGGAGATGACCAGGTCATTGAAGTGCGTCTGCACCTGGATCCCCGACACCGGCGCCGCCGGGAGGTCGTTCTGCAGCGGGAGCCAGTTCTCTCCCGCGTCGAACGACACGTAGATGCCGTTCTCGAGGCCGAGGTAGAGGAGCCCGCGGCGCACCGGGTCCTCGAGGATCACCTTCGCATAGCTGAGGTTGTTGCGCGGGAGGCCCGCGGTGATGGCCTTCCAGGTGCGGCCGTAGTCCGTCGTGCGGTAGACGAACGGATCGCGGTTGTTCACCTGATGGAAATCCACCGTCAGATACGCCGTCGCCGCGTCGTACTTCGACGGATGGATGCTGCGCACCGACCCCCAGACCGGGAGGTTCGGCAGGTTCTTGGTGAGATTCGTCCAGGTCTTCCCATCGTCCCGAGAGAGCTGGACGAGCCCGTCGTTCGTCCCGACCCAGATCAGCCCCTTCTCCACGGGAGATTCGGCGATGGCGTACACCACACCGGCGTACTCGACGCCGATGTTGTCCGGGGTGAGCCCACCCGAGCTCCCCATCCGCGAGCGATCGTTCAGCGTGAGGTCCGGCGAGATGACCTCCCAGCTCTGGCCGCCGTTCCGCGTCCGGTGCACGTGCTGGCTCCCGGTGTACACGGTGTTGTGGTCGTGCGGCGAGATGGTGAGCGGCGCGTCCCAGACGAAGCGGTACTTCACCCCCTCCGCCGGTCCGTTGGACTGCTGGGGCCAGACCTCCACGGTCCGGAACATCCGGCGGTCCTCCTCGAACCGCACGACGATGCCGCCGACCATCCCCGACCCCGAGGCGGTGGACCAGATGATGTTCGGATCGACCGGGTCGGGCGTGGCCCACCCACTCTCGCCACCACCCACCGCGTGCCACATCCCGCGCAGGATCCGCCCGCCTGCGAGCCGGGAGTTGCTCGGGCCACGATAGGTGGGCTCGTCCTGCTTGTTGCCGAGGACGTTGTACGGGATGTTGTTGTCGACCGTGACGTGATAGAGCTGCGCGTTGCTCAGGCGCTGACGGTACCAGCTGCGCCCGCGATTCTGCGTGATCGAGAGCCCTTGGTCGTGCGCGACAATCTGCCGGTCGGCGTTGGTGGGGTCGATCCAGATGTCGTGATGGTCACCCCCCGGTGCACGACCGCGCCCGATCACCTCGACGGTGCGACCGCCATCGATCGTGCGGCTGTACGACGCCGTCAGGAAGTACGCCTCGTCAGGATCATCCGGGGCGACCGCCATCCGCGAGTAATAGTGCGCGCGCCCCATCACATTGCGGTCACGGCTCACGAGGGCCCAACGCCGACCGCCATCCTCGGACCGCCAGAGTTGCCCGCTCTCCGTCTCCTGCCCGTTCCACGGGATACCGTCCCCCGTCTCGATCATCACATACACGCGATTGGGATCCGAGGCGGAGAGCCCGAGCGCGACCTTTCCGTGCGGCTTGGTCGGCAGCCCATTGCCGCGCAGCCGCGTCCACGTCACCCCGCCATCGCGAGAGACGAAGAGACCGCTCCCCGGCCCACCACTCGTACGGCCCCACGTGCGGATCTCGATCTGCCACATCCCGGCGAAGAGGACGCGCGGGTTCGACGCGTCCATCGCGAGGTCGGAGCAGCCGGTGTTCTCATCGACGAACAGCACGCGCGTCCAGGTGGCCCCACCGTCCGTGGTGCGGAAGACGCCGCGCTCCTGTTGCGGGCCGTAGGCGTGACCAAGGGCGCAGGCGAGCACGACGTCGGGGTTCGTGGGATGGATGACGATCCGAGCGATGCGCGCCGTCTTCTCGAGCCCCATCAGCTGCCAGCTCTCGCCGCCGTCAGTCGACTTATAGATCCCCTGCCCGACCGAGATGTGGCTCCGAATGTGCGCTTCGCCGGTTCCGGCCCAGACCACGTTGCGGTCCGAGCGCGCCACGGCGAGCGCGCCGATCGACTGCACCGGATGGGCGTCGAAGGTGGGGCGCCAGTTCACGCCGCCGTCGGTCGTCTTCCAGACGCCGCCCGAGGCGGAGCCGACGAAGTAGGTGAGCGGGTCGCCGACGACGCCCGCCGCGGTGGAGAAGCGGTTCCCCTCCGGGCCGATGTTGCGCCAGTGGAGGCCGCGCCACTGATCGGCGGCGGGGCGCGCGGCGGCTGGCGCGGCAGCCGACGTAGCGGCCGGCGTGCCGGCCCCCTGCGCCTGCCCGTCTGTGGCGATGAGGGAGAGGGCCGCCAACACGGCCCATCGGCGGGACAACAAAGAGTACGAGCGCATCGTGACCTCGACCGGAGGGTGGATGCGAAGAGATTACCGCCCGCACAGGCGACCGGTAAGATGGACGCCATGCCACGCTCCCTTGCGCTCCATACCCGCCACGCCCCTGCGATCCGTCTCGCCCTCCACGCCGCCACCGCCGCGGGCCCCGTGGTCACACGCCTGGCGCGCCTCGCGCTCGTGGCGCTCACCGCCGCCCCACGCCCCGCCCTCGCGCAAGCCTCCCGCTTCGTCGACCTCGACCGCGACGTCGGTCGCCACGTCGTCGTCGACCGGGAGGCCGGTCAGTACCTCGGCCACGTCTCCACCATCCTCCTCGGCGACGGCCGCACCATCCTCGCGGCTTACCCGAAGGGCCACGGCGAAGGGGCCATCATCCTCAAGCGGAGCCAGGATGGTGGGCGCACCTGGAGCGACCGCCTCCCCACCCCGGCCAACTGGACGACGTCGAAGGAGACGCCGACACTCTTCCGCGTCCCAGACCCGGTCACCGGCGGCCATCGCATCCTGCTCTTCTCGGGGCTGCACCCCGCACGGATGGCCTCGAGCGACGACGAGGGCCGCACCTGGACCCCGCTCGCGCCGATCGGCGACTGGGGCGGCATCGTCGTGATGGGTTCGGTCGTACCGATGGCGGACGGCTCCCTCCTCGCCTTCTTCCACGACGACGGCCGCTTCTTCCGCGCGGGCGGGAAAGCCGAGGGGACGTTCCGGCTGTTCCAGGTGCGGTCGCGTGACGGCGGACGGACGTGGGAGGCGCCGCGCGAGATCTGGCGTGGCACCGAGATCCACCTGTGCGAGCCCGGCGCCGTCCGGTCGCCGGATGGCCGCACGCTCGCCCTGCTGCTGCGCGAGAACCGGCGCCGCAGCGAGTCCCACGTGATGGTCACCACCGACGAAGGACGCACCTGGAGCACCCCGCGCCCGATGGACCGCGCGCTCACCGGGGACCGCCACACCGCCCAGTACGCGCGTGACGGTCGGCTCGTCGTGACCTTCCGCGACATGGCGGAGGGGAGCCCGACCAAGGGGGATTGGGTCGCCTGGGTGGGTCGCTGGGACGATCTCATCGCCTCAACGCCCGGGCAGTACCGCGTGCGGATCAAGGACAACACGAACCAGTGGGATTCGACCTACCCCGGTCTCGAGCGGCTCGGCGACGGGTCGTTCGTCGCCACCACCTACGGGCACTGGGAGGCGGGGCAGCCCCCCTACATCCTGAGCGCCCGCTTCCGGCTGGAGGAGCTCGACGCCAGAAGCGCCTTCGACGGCGACCGCCTCGCGCGTATCGACCGCTATCTCCAGGTGCAGGTCGACTCCGCCCGCATCGCTGGAGCCGTGGCGCTCGTGCTGCGGGACGGCGAGATCGTCTACGAGCGCGCCGTCGGCTGGGCCGATCGTGAGGCGAATCGCCCGATGCGCCCCGACCACATCTTCCGGATCGCATCGCGTTCGAAGGCCATCACCAGCACGGCGGTGATGATGCTCGTCGAGGAGGGGCAGCTGGCGCTCGGCGACCCGGTCTCGCGGTGGCTGCCGACCTTCGCGCGCACGACGGTCGCGAATCCCGCCGATACGGGCCGCACCACGATCCCCGCTCGGCGGGCGATCACCATCTTCGACCTCCTCACGCACACCGCCGGAATCTCGTACGGCACGGATGCCTCGGTCGCCGCGCGCTACCGCGCCGCCGGCCTCGGGCCCGCCGCGGGCTTCGGGTGGTACACCGCCGATAAGGCCGAGCCGATCTGCACCTCGATGGACCGCCTCGGCACCCTCCCCTTCATCGCGCAACCCGGCGAGCGCTTCGTCTACGGGTACAACACCGACATCCTCGGCTGCGTGGTCGAGCGCGCGAGCGGCCTCCCGCTCGACCGCTTCCTCGAGTCACGGGTGCTCGCGCCCCTCGGGATGCGCGACACGCGCTTCTTCGTCGCACCCACCGACTCCGCGCGGCTCGTGACGGTCTACCGAACCGACGAACAGGGACGCGCGGTGCGCGCCGACACCGGCGCGCGCGGCCAGGGACACTACGTCAACGGTCCGAGAATAAGCTTCGCCGGGGGCGCCGGGCTGACGTCGACCACCCGCGACTACGCGCGCTTCCTCGAGATGCTCCGCCGCGGTGGCGCCATCGACGGGCGGCGCTACCTCGCCCCACGCACCGTCGAGCTGATGACCACGAATCAGATCGGCACGCGGTACAGCGCCGACGGGAACGGGTACTCGCTCGCCTTCTCCACCGTCGACCGTCTGGGGGCCAACGGCTTCTCGTCCGTCGGGAGCTACAACTGGGGCGGCGCCTACGCGAGCATCTACGCGGTGGACCCCGCCGAGCAGCTCGTGATGGTGCTGATGCTCAACAACCTGCCGGGGACGCCGGAGGCGCGGGCCCAGTTCGGGACGCTGGTCTACCAGGCGCTGGTGCGGTAGCGCGCATCACCCCCGCACCACCGCCTCCGCCTCGATCTCCACCAGGTACTGCTCGCCGATCAACTCAGCGCGCACCAGCGTGTTGGCGGGCCGGATCGCACCGAACCGCTCACCGTGTGCGCGCGCGACGGCCTCCCAGTCCTCGAGCCGACTCACGAAGATCCGCGTGCGCACCACATCCGCGAGCGCGCCGCCGAGTGACTGCAGCGCCCCCTCGATCTTGTCGAAGACGTGGTGTGCCTGCGCGTACGCATCGCGACCGCCCATCGCTCGGCTGCCGTGCGTGGCGGTGGTGCCCGAGACGAGGATGCGGTCGCCGACCCGGACCGCGCGCGCGTAGCCAGCGGACGTCTCCCACGGTGTGCCGCTGAACGCCCGACGCGTTCCATCCGGCGCGTTCTCTACGGTGAATGGCGCAGGGAAGCTCGCCACGTGGTGCGAGAGGTCTCCGCTGGCGGTGAGGAACGGCGGCTTGCGGTATTCATCGCCGCAGTCGCCGGGCACGGCCGCGAGCGTGGCGAGTGCCGCCGCCACCTCGGCGCGATCGTCGGTGGTGAAGCGAAGCGCGTCGAGGCGCGCGTTGTCCTCGAGATGCGCGCGCTCACCCAACCGCGCCCCGATGATCACGCCGCCCACCGCCGGCGCGTCGAGGATATACCGCGAGGCGACGTTCGCGATGGAGCAGCCGTGCCGATCGGCGACGGCGCGCGCGGCGCGCAGGACCCGCTGCAGCGCCTCCCATCCGCCGACGACGCGGATGAATCGCCCGTACTTCATCTGCGACCAGGTGGCGAGGGACTCCCAGTCCGGCTCCGGCGCGCCGAGCCAGCGGTCGGAGAGGAACCCGCCAGCGAGCGTACCGAACGCGAGCAGCGTGATCCCCTGCCGCGCGCAGTACGCGGCCATCTCCCCCGCGGCGCGCTGGTCGAGCAGGGAGTAGCAGACCTGGTTGGTCGCGATCGGGATCCCGCTCTCCACGACGAGCCGCAGGTGCGCGGTGTCGGTGTTCGTCAGCCCGAGGTGCCCGATGAGCCCCTCACGACGACACTCGTCGAGATAGAAGAGCGCATCGAGCCACGCCGGGTGCGCGTAGCTCCAGGCGTGGAACTGCAGGAGATCGATCCGCTCCACCCGCATCCGCTGTCGGGCGCGGTCCACCGCGGCGCGCACGTCGTCGCGCGTGAGGGGCCCGGGCTCGGGCACCCACTTGGTGAGCAGCTGCGTCGCGGGGGCACCGGGCCGCGTCCGGAAGCGTCCCACGACCTCCTCCGACGAGCCGTAATGGTCGGCCATATCGAAGGTCGTGAATCCCGCGGCGACGTACGGTGCCATCGCGTCGGCGGCGTGCTCGAGGTCGAACGGGCGCCCTTCGCGCTCCTGGTCGGCCATCTGCCAGAGCCCGGTGAGGATGCGGGCGATGGAGAGGTCAGGACCGATGCGGTGGCGGCTGATCGTGGTCATCTCAGGCTCATTCCTCAGGCAGGGTCGCGAAGCGCGCGGTAAGGTCCCCCTCGCGGGCACGGAGCTTCCGGAATTCCACGAGATGGATCGCGAACCCGATGGCCATCACCATCCCCCAGACCGCGAGCGGCCGCTCGTACCAGACCGCAACGGCGGTCCCGAGTTCTCGACGGACATGGACCGCGAGAAAGAGGGAGAGCACGCTCACCCCGGCGATGCCGACGAACTGCCGGGCCCGCGCCCCGCGCAGAAAGGTCATCTGCGCAGCGAGCCCCGGGTGGCGCCGCGGGAGCGCGAGGAGGGCGAGACAGATCAGGAGGAAGTTCACCAGCATCGCGACGACCATGATGTCGACGCCCTTGGAGAAGCTCCCCGCGCCATGACTCAGGAGGACCCCGACCGTCGCCATCGCCCCGCTGGCGACGAGCGCCGCACGCGGCGTGCGCGTCGTCGGATGCACGTCGGCCGCCCACGACGGGAAGACACCGTCGCGTGCCCACGCGAACATCAGGCGCGAGACACTGAGGAGCATCCCGGGGAGATCGTTGATCAGCGCGACCGCGGCGCCCGCAGTGATCGCCGCCCGGCCAACCGGAGAGAGGAACGGGGCGAGCAGCGCCGACGCGGTGGGCGTTTCACCGGCGGGTGTCGCCGCGATGACCTCCCACGGGACAGCGTGGTAGACCGCCGCGGCGAAGCTCAGATAGAACGCCGTGACCACACCGAAGGTGAGCAGGATCGCCCGCGGGAGGGCCCGCGCAGGGTCGCGCGCCTCGCCACCGGCCTGCGCGATGGCGTCGAAGCCGATGAAGCTCGAGAAGAGCACCGCCGCCGCCGCGACGAAGGTGTCCGTGTCGAATGGCATTAGGCGCGACGCGGGGAGCGCGGCACCGGTTGGCGACAATGCGGCGGCGAAATCAGCGTGGTCGTGCCCTGCCCCGACCACGATCACAATCGCCCCGAGCGCGAACATCACCACCATCAACGGGATCAACGTCCGCTCATAGGCGGCGAGGCCGCGCAGATTGAGCGCGACGAAGCCCCAGACGAGCCCGAGCGCGAGGACGAGCCGGACGGCGGGCAACAGCACGCTCGCAGCCGTCGCATCGGCCCCGAGCCCCGCCGCCACCCCGCTCAGAAAGACGGGGATCACGTACGACACCGCGCCGATCACGATGGAGAGCCCGACCCACTGCGAGAAGGAGGCGACGAAGCCGAGCGACGGATGCAGGCCGCGACTCGCGAAGAGGTAGCTCCCGCCGGCGCGCGGCATCGCCGCGGCGAGGGCGGCGTAGGCGAGGGCGGCGAGGAAGGCCGGGAGCGCGGCGAAGGCGAAGGCGGGGAGGACCCAGGGCCCGATCCCGGGGACGCTCACCTGCACCAGGAACGGCATGATGTGGATCGACGCGCCGACCATCGAGCAGACGCCGGTGGCGGTGAGCCCGATGAAGCCGAGCTCGCGGGCGAGGGCGGGACGTGAGGACACGGCGGCGGCGCGACGAGGGGAGAGGTGCGCCCGGCGGGACCCGGGCGGCGACGGCGGAAAGCAATCGCCCGCGCGCCGCGGGCCGCAAGCACTTGACGGACCCCGGTCGCGGGCCGCTTTTTTAGCACGTCCTAACTTTACCACCGCATCGTGCTCGCCCCAGGCCCCGCCCTCCTCCTCTTCGCACTCCTCCTGCTCGTCGGCGCCGGCGTCGCGTGGCCCGTCCACGGCCTCGCCGCCCGCCTCCGACGCGCCCGGCGCGACGCGCGACGGATCGGCGTCGAGGATACCCTCAAGTACCTGTTCCACCGCGAGAGCGAGGGCCTCGCCGTCCACGCGGACGCGATCGCCGGCGCACTCGGCATCCGACCGGCCGCGGCGCGCGACCTCCTCGACCGGCTCGGCGCCGCCGGGCTCGTCGCCCCGGCCGGCGCGACACACACGCTGACCGACCGGGGGCGCCAGGAGGCGTTGCGCGTCGTGCGTACCCACCGCCTCCTCGAGCAGTACCTCGCGGACCGCACCGGCGTCGCACCCGAGGAGTGGCACACGCTCGCGGAGGAGGCGGAGCACGACCTCACCCCGGAGGAGGCCGAGACGCTCGCCGCGCGACTCGGACAGCCCCGCTTCGACCCGCACGGGGAGCCGATTCCCACGGCCGAGGGGACGCTCCCCGTGACGGCGATCCGTCCTGACGGGCCGCCTCCGGAGCGCACCCTCGCCGACACCACGCCGGGTGAGACCGTCCGCGTGCGACGCCTCACTAGCGCCTGCCGTGGCCCGCAGCGTCGTCGCCTCCTCGACCTCGGCGTCGTCCCCGGCACCACGATCACCGCGGAGCTCTCGAGCCCGGGGGGCGACCCCGTCGCCTACCGCATCCGCGGCGCGCTCATCGCCCTCCGCCGCCAGCAGGCGGCCTGGATCGAGATCGACGGCCCGGGGCGGGCGGCGTGACGCCGACGACCTCGATGCGCACGCGCCTCCCGGCGCGCGACGAGTCGTTCATCCAGCTCGGCGTCCGCTCGGACGGCTTCGACCATCTGGTCGCGCTCGCGGGGAACCCCAACACCGGCAAGAGCACCGTCTTCAACGCGCTCACCGGACTCCGCCAGCACACAGGGAACTGGCCCGGCAAGACAGTCACGCGTGCGGAAGGGCGCTTCACCGTCGGCGGGGACCGCTGCAAGGTCGTCGACCTCCCTGGCACCTACTCCCTGCAGGCCGCGAGCTCAGACGAGGAGGTCGCGCGGGACTTCCTGCTCTTCGGCGCCCCGGACGTGACGGTGCTCGTGCTCGACGCGACGGCGCTCGAGCGCAATCTCAATCTCGCCCTGCAGGTGCTCGAGATCACGCCAAACGTCGTGGTCTGCCTGAACTTGATGGACGAGGCACGACGACGCGGGATCGCCGTGGACCCCGAGGCGCTCGCGTCGGTGCTCGGTGTGCCCGTGGTGCCCGCCGCCGCGCGCGGTGGCGAAGGGGTTGAGGCACTCCGTGGGATGATCCGGCAGGTGGCGCGCGGTGAGGTGGTCCCGCGGCCGACCCC
>Ga0078894_10001358_pt1 | contig 18132 bp, 30 predicted proteins | sample LauGreSu1BDMLBSD_2_FD_67506 | JGI IMG/M metagenome (GOLD analysis project Ga0078894, IMG submission 67506) | Freshwater lake microbial communities from Lake Michigan, USA - Su13.BD.MLB.SD (version 4) (version 4) | ecosystem: Environmental > Aquatic > Freshwater > Lake | place: Lake Michigan... | reverse complement strand
CTATTACTGAAGTTTAATTGTTTAATTGTTTAGGAGAATCAAAATGCAAGTTCAAGAAATTTACAAACAAGAAGCTAGATACAATCCTAGAATTCGTGCCACAGTTGGTGGTGCTTGGATTGCTGTTTTATCAAATGGTGATGAGTTCCCAGTTTGTCGTGACTATGAAGCTAAGAATGAAGCAGAAGTTCGTGCAATTCTTGATTCTCAAAAATAAGGAGCAGCCATGAAAGTTACTAAGTTAGATATTTTAGGTGCAGCAGTTTTAGGCGCAGTTATCGGTTCAATGTTTGCTTTGTTTATTTAAGGAGAAGATGATGACTTTTGAAGAACTAGTTAATGACTTTATGGCTGATGAATATAACCCTAACAAGGTTAGTAACTTTTTAGAAGCTATGGAACAGACCAGCAAAGAGCAAGGTGAGCGACTCCAAGAGTTGCTAGAGAACAGAGACTTTGAGACTCTAGGCAGATGGGTCTGGAATCACACAGTAGAAGTTATGGAAGGTTATGCCAATGACAGGGCTAACTATGAGATTGACAACAGATCCAGATGGGATGAAAGATGATAACCAAATACCGCAGACTACGGATGTCGGGATTGTGTAAGTCTACAGCAGTATATTTTTGTTGGCGCAGTTTTGTTAATAAGTTTTTTAGGAGAAATAAATGAATGTTTATCAAAAGTTAAATAAGGCTCGTCTTGAGCTACAAGGCACAGAGCTTACTAAGTCTGGTCACAATAAGTTTGCTGGCTACAAGTATTTTGAGCTTGGTGACTTTTTGCCTACTATCAACAGCATCTTTGATAAAGTAGGTTTGTGTGGTGTTATTAGCTTTGGATCTGAATTAGCGACACTAACAATTGTGTCTGTTGATGATGGGTCAAAGATTGAGATTACTAGCCCAATGGCTGATGCTCAATTAAAGGGTTGCCATCCAATTCAAAACCTTGGTGCTGTAGAGACATATACTCGCAGATACCTATGGGTTACAGCAATGGAGATTGTTGAGCATGATGCCTTGGACTCTAGCCAGCCAGTAGTTGATGTTGTCGAGCTAGAAGAAATGATTATCTTGTCAAAGGATATGGATGAACTCAAGAAGAACTTTGCTCATGGCTACAAGGTAGCAAGCAAAGACAAAGCAGCTCTAGTCAGAATCAACAAAGCAAAAGAAGATAGAAAGGCACAGTTAGCATGAAAGCATTTCCAAGTAGCACACAAAATAAAGTTTGGGAAGATGGTATGAATTTAAGAGATTATTTTGCTGCTAAAGCATTGCCAGCAATATTAGAGGATTACATCAATGAATCTAGATATATTGGCGAAAAGTTAGATTTTTGCAATATGTATTCTGAAGAAAGAATTGCTCAGATTGCTTATGCAATGGCAGATGCAATGATGAAAGCGAGGAAAAAATGAATCACTTAGATAATATTGATAAGCCATATATTCCAGCAGCTAAGACAAATATTGTGGAAACACTAAAAAGATTAGGATGGACTCCACCTAGTCAAGATAAAAGATTTCAAGAAAAATGGCAGACTTACAAACACTTAGCATGGAGAAACGAGCAATGAAGATGGATGACACAAAAGACTATTCGAGCATCTGGATTGACCTAATGGCAGAAGTAAAGGTATTGCACCATTACTGCCTAGTTGGTGACTGGTCTATGGCAAATAAAACAGCTAAGAACTGTAGCAAATTTGCAGATGATTTATCCCTTGTTCTACAAGAGATGTCTGAAGTAAAATGATTACTATAATTCTTGTCCTTTTATTAGGTTTTTTAGCAGGGTTAGCCTTTGTAGGTGCAATCCTTTGGTTAGGGGGTAGATAATGGAACAAAGAACAGAAGAATGGTTCGCAGCCAGATTAGGCAAAGTAACTGCTAGTAAGGTTGTAGCAGTCTTGGCTAAGAAGGACTCAGCCACTAGATCAGATTATTTGACAGACCTAGTTCTCGAAAGACTTACTGGCAAGCAACAGGAGTTCTATCAGAATGAAGCTATGCAATGGGGAACAGATACAGAACCTCAAGCGAGAATGGCTTATGAAGCTCAGTCATCTAATCTTGTGGATGAGCTGGGGTTTATTGACCATCCTACCATTGCTAATTTTGGCTGCTCTCCTGATGGTGTTATTGGAGAAGATGGGCTTATCGAAATTAAGTGTCCCAATTCTAAAACTCATCTTTCTACTCTATTGAGTGGTAAAGCACCAACTAAATATATTCCTCAGATGCAAACTCAGATGGCTGTGATGAACCGCCAATGGTGTGACTTTGTGTCTTTTGATCCAAGGCTTCCAGAGGATTTGCAGTTGTTTGTTGTCCGAGTAAATCGAGATAATGAATATATTGCAAAGCTCGAAGAAGAAGTAGTAGTTTTTTTAGATGAAGTAAATGAAACAGTAAATAAATTGAAAGGTTTAAAAGATGGCAGTCAAGAAACAACTCAAAGCTAAATCAGGAACTTACACAAACAAGCAAGGTGAAGAAAAAACTCGCTATGTCAATGTAGGTGTTTTATTGGAAACTGGTAAAGGTGAGATGCTAAAACTTGAAGCACTCCCCATTGGGTTTGATGGTTGGATTTACTTTGCCGACCTAGAGAAGCGAGAGGTAGGACAAAACCCTACAACAGCACCAGTAGAGCAAGACATTCCCTTCTAACTAAAATGGGTGAAAGCATTAGTTAGTAGCCCAGTTTTGAAAGGTTTATATGGGTCAGAGAGAAATGAAACAAAAGAGAATCCAGTATTTATTACTCAGGATGCAAAAAGAACCAATGAACTGTCACCAGATGGCAGACTCAGTTAATCTGAGCCTCAAGTCATTCTCTAAGTATTTGACAGAGATGCGCTTCAAGAAACAGGTCTATATCGATCACTACACTAGAAGCGAGGCAGGTGCTTATACTGTTTACTACAAGACTGGTAACTTACCAGATGCAGAGAAGCCATTGCCTTTTGGTCAGCAAGAATACAACAGACGATACAAGCTAAAAACAAGAGAGCCATTGAGAAGAATACCAAAGGTCACAGTAAGACCAGACTTTGCTGCTCATTGGTTGTTTAATCCAATAGCAGAGGTATAAATGACCTGTAACCAAAACTGTAATCAAGGAAGAAATTGCTCATGCTCAAACAATTGCTCGAAAAAATCAAAAGGAATCTCTTGGGTTTATTTATTATTTTTGTCATTGGGAATAGTATTGGTGGGCTTGGCGCTTACTACACAATTGCTCAAGACTGTTCAATTATGGGAGTGTTTCGTATAGGAGTTACTCCATACAGTTGCCAAAGGCTTAGACCATGATTATTGATCCAGTAGATTTGGCAGATAGACTGTATGAACTTTTGCAAGCAAGGATGCCTAACGGTAGTTTTGTTGTAAAAAAACAACACAGAGATACTGTGATTGAAGCAGAAATACTTTTAAGGAGTTTATTTAGATGACTTGGAATCACAGAATTGTAAGAACAACAGATGAAGGTGAGTGCTATCAATTAGCAGAAGTGTTTTATGACACAAATAAAAAGCCTTATGCTTATGGCGAAGCAAGCATTATTGGTGAATCAATGATTGATGTTATAAGACAAATAAAAATGTTTGAATCTTCATTAGCAAAAGAAATATTAAATTACCCTGATGACTTTACTGGTGATGTCAATATATAATTTCACCCTCAATTTAAGGAATAAAAATGACTTTAGAAAAAGATTTCACACTATCAGAAGATGAACTAGAAGTAATCAGAGCAGCAATTAGAAAAACAATGGCTGAGTATTTGGCTAATCAGAAATGATTAGATGGTCAGGAACTATACTGTGTTTGATAGGTATAGCCCTGACTAGTCTCAATATATACCCTTTAAACCTATTATTTGGGCTTGTAGGCAGTTTTCTGTGGACAGTCCAAGGCTACCTATACAGGGACAATGCTTTGCTCTTGGTGGAGCTTGTAGCAGTTCTTATTTATTTGGCTGGGATAGTTAGTCTATTTATATATTGACTAAAGTTTCATGCAAATCACCTAGTCCGTTAGAGGATTTACACAACTATAAAGTTATTCTGCATGACTATAAAGTTAAACAGTCCAGATTTTCCCTCGGAAAGTAACTTCACCAGCACCCTCATCCCAGACTTGAATTAACTCAGGTGGTAGAAGTTGTCCTCTTTCATAGGTAAGCATGGCAAAACCGCTTCTGTGGTCTCTAGCTGAATCTTCCATATAGCTAAACTGCTGACCATAAGGATTGGCTAAGCAGCCAGTTTGCACACCATAAATAGTACCCATAGTAAATGCTGGGTTTAAGGTAGTAAATGGATGAACAGTTAGGACATGGGTGTGACCTGTAACAGTATGCACAGAGCTTGCTTGGACATTGGCTCGACCAGCATTATAACCGCCCTTATGTCTGTGTTTAATCTGTGTATTGTCATTGATCCAATATGACCAACAAGACTGCCACAATGGGAAGTGGTCTTTAAGGGTAAACCCTTTTATTCCTTCGTAATTATGAGCCGAGCTGTTAGCAAGCATAGACTCAAAGCGCATATCATGGTTGCCAAGAGTCCAAATAAGATTAGACTTGAAGGTTGATGCTTTCTCTACTTCACCAAGATATTCAATACAAGCATCTAGTTCTTCTTTAACTGTGAATGTTTGGTCAAATCCTACCCTTGGGAATCGGCTTAATCTCTGACCATCAAAGGCATCACCATTACAAACAATGACCTCTGGCTTGAACTCTTTAATGCACTCAATCAAAGCTCTTGATGCAGTAGTGTTGTAATCAGGAATAATATGGGCATCACTAAAAACAATGACTCTTCCCTTTTCCATTGCTATGCCTCTGCGGACATTGTGATGAGCTTGTCCAATTCTATCTTCTAGCTTTTGCTTTAGACCTTCTTTGTCATACTTGACTGTATTGCCACTAGGATTTGTGGTTTCTAAAACAATGCCTTTTGCAGCTAAATCGCCTCTTCTGCGATAGACATTCCTAACAGTAACACCAAGATAATCAGCGACCGCTTGAGGAGAACCAAGCTCTTTGAATAATCTTATAAACTCTACTTCATTACAAGATGCCTTAACCATTACAGTTCCTTGGGGTCAAATCCTAAAGTAATAGCAATCTTATGCGATAACTCATTGAACTGGTTGTCATGCTTGTCCCAGCTCTTGCTACCCTTCAGATATAGCCTCATATGGATAATTTCATGGGCTACGGTTTTTACAACAGTATCCAGATGCCCATTCTTAGCCTCAGAGATCCTGATGACATGGGGTTCTGGCTCGTATTCACCCAAGCAGGTAGGATCTTTATGAACTTCAAATCCTACTTGTTTAGATGGTGGTAGATTCCACCGATTAAAAGGTGGCAGACAAATCAACATCTCATATACTGCTTGAACAGTTTGTGGAGTTACTAATTTCATCTGCCTAGTATCCTAGTTAATTATGACAAAAATAAGGCTTTCTCATCTTTTCTTCGGCTATCTAATCCCTTGAGGACTTTACCACCAGCTTTATTCCATGTCAAAAGCTCATCCATAGCACCATCAAAATCACCTCGGTTGTATTTCATGCGAACCTGAGATTTCTGTAAATTGCCTAAACCGACATTGAATGAGAATGATACTAAAGCATCTAGATGATTTTGGTTATTAACTGTCTCTGGACATAACCTAAGAACACCAGCCACAAAGCGAGCTAGGTCTTTTTGGAGAATATCATCTACCTCATCCATTGATAGAGTCCTGTCCCATCCACTAGGGATAGGCAGAGACTTTCTATCAGCAATAGGCACTCTGGCATGGTTAGGATCGATGACATGACCGACACCAACAGTCCAGAGGAGAGCAGGACATTGATATGGCTTAGTCCTGACCCCTTCGTGATGCTTAATCATTTTTAAGCATTTATCACTTATTTTCATTTCTTAGACCAGCCTCTAGATCCAAACCAGTAGCCAATAATAGCACCAAGCATAGCCATCTCATCTTCGCTGAAAATCATGTCTGTAGCTTTAATAAAGTCATCGACATTGGTAATCAAAAGACCATGATTAAATAAGTAAACACCCATACCGATATTGATAAGGAATAGCTCTGCAACAAACAAATAGGTCACTACAGGTCTAACTGTGGCTACAAAGGTAGAAGCCCAAGGAGCAGCTTTCTCTAGGACTTTAGCATCATGCGCATAGGCAGCCTTAGTCATCTCTGCATCAGTCTGCATCATTACTTGATCTGTGCGGATTTCTTCGACTTTTGCTTGGGCTAAGAAGCCTCGCTCCATCATCTGTAATTCTCTGTCAGTCTGCATCTGAGCTAGTTCTAACTCATGCTTCTTGTCAGACTTGTCTTGGAAGAATCCTAATAGACTTGGCAGTCCTGATACTAATAAACCGCCTATTGTTGAAATCAATGAAAACATACTTACTCCTAGTTTGCTAATGGGTTATCTAAAGCTCGCTTAATCTTGTTATCTACTTCTTTTCGCATCTCTCGCAAATCTTTGTCTACTTCTCTAGAAAGTTGCTTGCCATCTCTCTCGACCTGTTCGACTACCTTCTCAAGTCTGCGGACATCATTCTTAATATCATTCTTGATGTCTCTGGTGTAATCATTGACCTTGGCTGTGGATTCTTCCATCAATGCTAGCTTCTTGTCATACTCGGTAAAGTCAGGACTGACATAGTTCTTAATGGCAGAGCGCATACTCATATAGTCGTTATAGAACTCGAAAGCACCCCAAAATGCTCCACCGACCACAGGTGCAATAGTGATAATCATTACCATTAGCTTATTAGTTAGTTTAAAACTAAAGCCAGCAACACTAATCTCTTTTTCTATATTGTCCATCTACCATTTCCTCATGCTTAATTTGACTGTTTTTTGTTAAGAAGTAAAAAGCCTTGCCATTGTCCTGTATAGGTTTCTTGACAATCTGTAGGTACAACAAATCCACAATCTGAGGTGATTGAGGAATTGGTCTATCTACAACTCCTACTTCTGGTGCTTTAATGGGTGCTTTAATCTGTGCTTTTGGCTGTTCTTTCCTATCTTCCTTCTTTTCCTCTTTTTTCTCCTCTTTCTTCTCAGTCTGACTAGTTAGCTGACTAGTTGCCTGACTAGAAGCAGTTTGTCGAGCGATAACACTAGTAGGACTAGTTTGGCTTGTAGGAGAAGGAGTTGAGATAGTTTGGTTTACTACAGGATCTGCGACTACCTGTGGCTCGCTTGCAATAACCACAGTTGCAGGTGCGCTAGGAGCAATGACATTGGCTAAAGCATAGGCTTGAGCATATCCGCTACAGGTTCTGTCATACAGAGGATTTAGTCTGCATTGTTCTGAAAAATAAGCCTGTGCATAATTAGGACAGCTTGCGCTATACAGTTGCGATATACCGCATTGCTGATTGAAGTAAGCTGCTTCATATCCTACACAATCTTTATTAAAGAGTGCATTAATACTGCATTGGTTATTAAAGTAGGCTTGCTCATATCCCTGACAAGAAGTGCTATACAAGGCATTTAATGAGCATTGTTGCTCTAGGTATGCTTGCTCATAATTAGGGCATTGTGGGCTGTATAGAGAGCTTATAGAGCATTGTTGAGATAGATAGGCTTCTTGGTATCCTGTACAACTAGAACTGTGTAAAGGATTAAGCACACAAGGGTCACCAGTAGATCCTGTTATATAGCTAAAAGGTGTGTCTGTAGTGAACCCTACTCCATGATAATACTGAGTATATTCACCGACATCACCAGTCATTCCCATTGTGATAGTTCTGTTAGGGCTGATATTCACCTTTTCATAGTGCATACCGATATAGCCACTAGGCTTAATCTCTACCCCAAAGGTATTTAGATTCTCAGGAATACCAAACTCTGAGATATTTTCCCAGACATATCGCTGATATTGGGGTGTGCCTTCAGTTAAGAACCGACCTGAGTAATTAAGAAGATCAGTCTGCAAAGGCATGATGGCAAAACTAAATGGAGTGCCATTGTTATTTCTTAGGTCAAATCCTGAACAGCACCAACTATTTGTCGGATTGAGGAAGCCAACAACACCATTGCTGAACATATAAGATTCAGTAAACACACGACCATAGTAAGGAAATGCAAATTGAAGTGGAACTCTGACATATCCATCATCCGATATTTGATGTTGAATGACTTGTGTGTGACTTAATGTCGGTAGATATAAACAAGTACCGACAATTAGTGACAGCAGCCACTTCATTTAATCTTAGGTCTGTCTGGAATCATCTTAGGGTTAGCAAGCCAATAATCTTTAGCTTGAACCCCTACCATTCCATCCACAGGGCAATAAGTACCAGCATCCCACATACCCCACCAGATAGCAGAGTCTTGGCACATCACAGATACAGCAGCAGTTTTCATCTGCATCATAAACAATGACTCAGCTTTAACAATCATCTCGCAGTTAGCATCCTTAACAGTAGCTCCAAAAGAGATACCAAGGATCTGAGTCTGAGTTGCTCCAGATACACCAGTAGAGCAGTTCTTATTGTTAATTGTTGTGATATTAGGAGAGATAGCAGAAGGTGGTGGAGACTTTACTGTAGTCTCAGATTTGCTAGTAGAGTCTGTAACAATAGGTTGAGCCTTTGCTGAATATGCAAAAGCAAAACCAATCAAGCAAGCCCATATGACTAGTATTTCTCTCATAGCTTTAATGCAATTCCTAAAAGAATAACAATGATGAAGCCACAAGCTCCAATAAGAATCTGCTCAAGTCGCTTTAATCGAGCATTAATGCCTTCATATCGGACTGCACAAACTGCTTCATGGCTGTTAAGTCTTGCTTCTGTTTCAGTAATAGTAGAATCACTCATATTAGTATCCAATAGCAAACCAGTAAAAACTCATAGAAGCATCAAGTCCATTATTTATAACAAAACTTGATGTAGATACACTAGATACACTTTGTACACCCTGACCGCCAATTTGAAGGGATATAATTGGTGTAATTTGAACTGCTCCCGTTGCTGAAGGAAAAGCTGTTGGATAAGTTATTGTTGCAGTTCCATCTGGTCCTATTGATGAAGAAGTACCCCATTGCATAATCAAACCACTAGGAAGTTTTTGATAGCCATTTGATGATAAAGATTGATTTGACCCAGAAAAATCATTATTAAATACAAAGTCTGTATCAGTTACAGCAGTATTAAATTGTGCTTTTGTTCCAGAAACTGTATTAGATCCTAGTGCAACAGTCTTATTTGTTAGAGTGTCTGTGGTTGCTTTACCTACCAAAGTATCTGTAGCATCTGGCAAAGTAATAGTTCTATCTGCTGTTGGATCTGAAGCAATTGTTGTCTCAAAATCATTGGCAGTTGTACCCTCTAATGACAATGAAGCTACATTTGTAAGAGTAGCATTATCAATTGTCTTTCCATTTAAACCAGAAATAGTAGAGCTAAATACTACAGCGCCAGTAAAGGTAGTAGCACCTGTAAAGGTAGAAGTTCCTGTTACTGCAAGATTTCCACCTACAGTAAAGTTATCGCCTGATGCACCTGTCTGCTGTTCTTTCAAGTCAGACATAAGCTGACGAATAGCATTATTGATACCGCTAGGCGCACAGCCTTCAGCAATATTAATACTATTAATGTCAGTATTGTTAGATGGGTCTACATCAAATTCACTAATCTTTGTCTTTGCCATATCAATCTTTCAGTTCAATTAATCCATAGTTTGTAAGTAACTGTGACCATGCAGCCCAAGTCTTAGCTGAAGTTGGTGACATCTGTCTTAACTCTTTTAATTGTTGCATACCTTGTGGGCTTGTAATGATGTCTGCTAACTTGTCTGCATTTTTAGAAAAAGCTCGCTCTGTAGCCCACTCATTAATTTTCTTACCCCAATCCTGTGGAGATATACCAGTACCAATAATTCTTGCTGCAACACCTGTTGGATCTAGCTCTGCATCTCTTTGCATTTCTTTTAGGATTTGCTGATTAAATGCTGTATCAGATCCTAGCTTCTTGACACTACCAGCAGACTTTAGGACAGAGGATAAATCTCTCAAAGCCATGAAAGCATCATCACCAAGAGCAGCTCTTAATGAGTCTTGTTGCTTTCTGCTACCTAATAATAGGTTTTGCCACTCAGCACCAGTATCTAACTTCACACCCTTTTGCGATTTAGATGGAGTAAGAGCTTTCTCCCAGACATCTTGCATATATGCTCTAGTAACAGCTTGCCATGCCTCTGGGTTTGTAGCCTCAATCTGTTGCTTAACATATCTAATAGTTTGAGGATCGTTACCACTAAATACTCTAGATGCAAACTGATTAAGATTGTCAGGGCTAATCTGTGTAAGACTTGTACCTGTCTTTCTTGTAGTAAATTCTTCTATTGGCTTAGATGCTTCAGCAAATGCCTTGTTAGCTTCTAGATACTTAGGGTTATTAACACCCATTGTTCTTACTAGATTGTTCTGAATATCTTTAAGCTGTCCTTGGATTTTCTTATCTAAAGAAGAAAATACATCCTCTTTAAACATCTTGTCCATCTGGAACTTAGCATTTTGCAAAGCATCTAGACGATCATCTAATATACCTTGTCTAAGAACATTACCATTAGCATCAATAACTGGTGGCTCTTTGTATAAAAGAGATTTAGTTTTTGCCAAGAAAGCAGCTTGTTCACCTTTAGCAGTCTTTAGCTTTTCATCAATATTCTTAACAATATTTGTGACATCTACTGGCTGCGCTTCTGCAAATGAAGCATCATATAAAGGCTTTGTAGATAACTCTCTAGCTTCTTCTAATTGTGCTTTTCTAGCTGTTAGAGCATCAATACCTAACTTACCAGCCTGAGTCTGTTCTGTAACATCAGATACTTGAGACAAGAACTTTTCTACAGCAGGTTGGATTTGCTCATTCTCTCTGAACTCATAGAACTTTTGCATTTTCTTAGAGCTATCAGGAATATTGCCCAATACCTTTTGCTGAGACATCAAGCTATTTAACTGAGTAATTTCAGCAGGAGTTAAGCTAATATTGAGGTCTCTTGCTCTAGCTTGTATATCCTTCATTGCTTGCGCATCTAAACCAGCAATATCTCTAACAGTCTTTCTTTCTCTTAATGCCTTTACACCGAATGGCACAGCTTCAGCAATACCAGCAGTACCAGCAGAAATAGCAGTTTGCAATAGATCTGGTGGTGTTCCTGTTAATTGCTCACCAACTAATTGCCTTAAGTAGTTAGATCCACCAGCTACAGCAGCAGTAGCAGGAATAGCAGCAGCAGGGCTTAAAGGCGCAGTCATAATACCAGTAGCAACTTCTGGCACAGCCTCTAAGACATCAGGAGCATAGTATCCAGCAGTCTCTAGAGGAGTAACAATCTCTTTATAGAACTTGCCATCTTCAGCTTGATAAGCAATATTTCCATCAATAACTCTGTAGCGACTAGTAGGAATACCTCGCTTTTCAGCAAAGTATTTAATAGCAGATTGCTTGTCTGTAGGGATGCCACCCATAAAAGCAGTACCAGCACCAGCACTCATTCTTGGGTCACCGATAGCTACTGGATCTGTAAGAGACTTAAATGTCTCTGTGCCAGCTCTAGGGCTAATTGATAGCAACTCATCAACAGCACTTCCTCTGTATCTTTCTTGTGGAGCAGCAGTAGGCTTAGATGAGCTACTACCTAACAAATCATCAGTTGCACTCATTTTTATCCTTATTGTAAAAGACCGAACTCTTGAGCCAATCTTGCTTTAATAGCATCATAATCTGCTGGCTTAGATGGGTCTAGGTTCAATTCTTTAATGATTGCTGCTTCTCTAGCTCTCATAATAGCTGGCATACTTGTTACAGGAACTGACTCGAATTTTAAGCCATTTTTCTTGACATAAGCATATCGAGCTTCAATTAATTTACCCTGCTTCAAGACATTCTCTGTCTTTGACATAAACTCTGTGTATGAGTCTTTCTGTGGATCAGGCATTGCAGAGCGCAAGCGCTTCTCCTCATCACCAGCACCCATAGCAGCACCAGTAATCTTGTTAATATAAGCATTAAGACTTTCCATACCTGTCTGAGTAAATGCTGTGTAATCAGATAAGTTCTTTCTTTCAGTTTCTGACAAAGGACTATTGAGCTTTTCTTTCTCTTTTGCAACTTGCATTTGAATCTGGAAAGGTCTTGTAAAGAACTCAGGTCTTGCTAATTGCTGTGCCTGTGTAAATCTCATTCTGTTTGTACCCATGTCAATCAGCTCTTTATCAAGGATGTTTGAACCCTCTTTGCCAACTTCCATACCGATACCACCAGTAAGAGCTTTGCCTTTATTAACTTGACCAATAATGGTCTGAGATGCGCCCTGTGGTAACTTAGAAACTACATCAGTCCCATACATTAACTTTGCAAGATTACCGAACTCCCCTGTTAGTTTGCCAGTATTGTCAATTGCCTGAGTCAATCCCTTAATTGGATCTTTAATATAAACAGAGTCACCAACAGTTAAATACTCTGGAGCATACTTCTTAGCTTCATCAGCATATCCAGCAGCATACAAGTCTCTCATTAGCTTGTTCTGGTCGAACATCTGAGATACTGATGGAGCTACTTCTTTGCCTGTACCTTGAACAGCATAGTTACCAGATCTAGATAAAGACTCTAAGTTAGTGTCTCCTAACAGCATATTCTCTTTCATCATATTTTGAATATATGGTGTTTGAGATGTCATTGAAGGAGCAACTTCTGCTACTGGAGTTACTGCTTGTTGTTTAATTCTTTGGATATTAGCTTCTTGCTTTTGCTTGTCTAGCATCTGCTTAACTTGCGCACCCTTGAGCATATCTTGCAATGCTCGATCCATAGAGCCTTGATAGCCTTGGTTAAATGCAGCCAAGCCTTGAGATAAGCCATCGCCCTGTGGCATCAATGATGGCGCACCAGCTTGTGATAAGGCTTGACCAAGACCAAGTAACCCCTGAGAGATACCCTGATAGCGAATATCAGACATCTGCTCTGGAGTAAATAAACTGTCGTAATAATTTGGTATTGCCATAGTTACCTCAGATAAGTGTTGGTCTGTATGCTTTTAAAGCTACTGATGGATCTAATAAGCCAGATAAAATAGCCTGTGGAATTGCTTGACCTTTTCTCATTCCACCGCCTGAGTCACCGCCTTGATTTAAGTCAGCTAATTGTTGAGCTGCTTGTTGTTGTGCAGATTTACCAAAATCAGGCATTGATTTACCAGCCATTCTTTCTTGCAACAATGACATATCACCCATACCTTGAATAGATGATATTTGGCTAGGAGACATACCTGATGGTTCAAAGATATTACCGCTAGAAGTAGGATACATCTCTACCATTCTGCTGTAGTCATTGCCCATTGGAGCTAACTCTGAGCTACCACCAAAGATGTTTGATAAGAAGTTTGTGCCACCGCTAGTAGCTCCAGCAGTTTCTGGGTTAAATACTGTCATCTCTCCGCTAGGAAGAAACTCAAAACCACCAGCTCCACTTGCGCCACTACCCATGCCACCCATACCACCATAACCAGCACCACCAGCCATAGCAGCTACTGTGTACCAGCCACCCGGAATTTTATCATTTACAAAATCATCTACTTTACTAAAAAAGCCAGCCATATTTTTTCCTTAAAATGGCTTAAAGCCAAGAGATCCAGCAGCACCAGCAAGGGATAACAAGTTACCAAAGCCCTGTTGAGAAGGATTAGAGTAGATTGGTCTTTCTTGAACAGAGCCACTAGGCGCACCATAAACACCAGTTAAGAATGTCGATAAGCGACTCTCTGGCATCTGATACTGATAACGAGCCAATTGGTCTGCGATTTGAGCCTGTGAATAACCTTCTCTTGCCAAGCCAGCAGATAACAACTTAGATAAATCATTGTAGTCAGCTTGAGCCATCTCAGGAGCAGCCATAGTAGCAGCCTGTTGTCTTGTTCTTTCATCAGCATAGTTCTGATAAGCTAACTTGCCAGCAATGTCAGACAATCCTGTAGCTAAACCTTCAGCAGCTCTACCTTCTAGTGCAGTTTGTGCGCCAGAACCATAGCGACCAGCAGATGATAGCTTTGAGCGAATATCCATAATATTCTGACCAAACTGTTGCTCTAATGGTCTAGTAGCAGCTTGGAAAGCTCCAGTAAAGAATGGATTGCCAGATAAATAGTCACCAGAGATAGTGCTTTGTAATTGACCTTGAGCAGAGCGAGTCAATGGGCTACCTGCCATAGCTCGACTTTCAATGCCACCTAATGCAGATAAAGTCTGCTGTGATGGATCAACATAAGTCTGGAATGGAGCATAAGGAGTAGGGCTTTGATAGAGTCGTTTTGCTTCTCCTAAACCAAACTCGACATAAGGCTTTAGCATTGGATCAATCTGATTAGTAACAGTTTGAGTTCCTGACTGAGAACTACCGCCACCACCAAAAAGACCACCTACCGCTTTTCCAATTCCACTCATTTTACAACTCCTTTATCCATTTTCTAGGGATAAACCCTAACTTTCTAGCTGTTTTACTCCATCCTTTTCTATGCGAATCAAAGGTTATGAAGTTGTCTCCACCATTTTTTGCAAGCTCTTGGATATGATTCCATGCTTCTAAGAAAGGGTGATTGTTTATAAAATAAAGACACCAAATATGCAGAGTGCCTTGATTTGGTTGCAGAACCGAGAAACCTACTAATCGGTCATCCTGCTTATAGATCCACAACATTGCCTGTTGATTTAGGCACAGAGCATAGACATCTTCAGGTATCCAAGACTCAGGAGTTTTCTCTAGAATCTTTAGAAGTCCACCTTTAACAAACCCCCAATACTTTCTGATTTCTTCAGGATTTATATATATATGCTCCATATAGCACAATTTTATCTTGTTTTGTAGAAAAAGGTATACTTTTTTTAAAATTTATCCAATTACCACATAGGTATAAATAAGGTCAGAGTGTCCTGTGTTCTGATGAGTCAAAACTGCTGAACCTTTTGTTCTAGATGAGACATAACAAGTTCCAAACTCTTTCGCTGCATTTGATGTCATAGGTGTCATTATGATGACAGATTCTGCACTTATCCTTGCATCATTAAGAGTTGTAGATGTTGCTCCGCTTGCTAAGGTAATAGTGCCAGTATTGTTGGTCTTGCCATCCATTACACCATTAAGAATCTCAGCGACTGCTCTCTGGTCACCGCCTTGTGGTGGTAATCGTCTAAACATTATCTGCCACCTGTAGGAACAATGGTGACATCAACACCGACTGCTGTTTTCCAGTTAGAACCGCTAGGATAAACCCTTACTCTATGATAGTTACCACTAGATCTCAATGAAACCCTGTTCTCTGAATCAGCATTAGTTGCAGTTCCAAAGGTAGGCACAGCAGTTAATAGGTTTCTAGAGTAAACAGCCACACTAGAGCTACCATTATCAATCTTAGGCTTAGCTAGGGTAATAATAGACTGGCTACCATTGCCAATGTCGCTAGAGGTTATATAGCCTGTCTTTGGCTGACCTGTAAAGGTAACAATCTTAGCTCCTCTTGTACCAGCACTAACAAACTTGCCACCAGCCCATAGCCTGCTATCAAAGGAAGTATTAATAGTATCCATATTTCCATAAGTATCTAGAGCCTCTAGAGTAACACCAGCAGTTGCAATAGGTGCTAGGTAGTTTGTGTCAGTCTCACCTTCAGACCACTTTTTAGCTTGCCAGTTGTAAACCATCAATCTCTTGCGAGCAAAGATGTCAGTAAACTGCCAAATTACTAGCTTTCTGATTGTGTCTACAGTAGCAGACATCTCATTAATTTTTGATTGGTCTACATTGTTGTAGAAGAACCTATCTATTTTCTCTGCACCAATAGGACTTACTGTTTGACCATCACAGACATAGAATCCATCATCAGACAAGAAGAAAGTTAAGTTACCGAACTGAGCAACAGAGTTAGCTTCATAGCACCCAATATTCTTAGCAATGGTATCAAACTGGAAGAATAAAGGAGCACCGACATAACTCATGCGAGATACAGCTTTTTCTAGTAATACTATGCCAAACTCTCCACCTGTAATGCCTCGGATGTCACCGCCATCAGGGATAATCTGGCTATCAGATTGACTTAAGTCGCTAGGAGTCCAATCTGTTTCATCATTGATGTCTGACCAGTAAACAGTTGTAGGCGCACTAGAAGTATTGGCAGCCACCACAAAGTCTCTAACTACTGTAACAAACTTAGCTGTAGGAGCAGCAGCAGCCAAGTCAGCAAAGGCTGTAGAGCTACCTAAGTCCCATGCCTGTAGCTTAGAGTTACCATTGGCAGCAATTAACTTTTGACCAAACTGAGCAAAGTAAAATCGATCAGCAGTTGTATATCCACCACTCTTAGAGACATTATCTAAGCTCAAGTCACTAGAGTCTAGTTTGAATAGCTTTGTTGTTCCAGCAGCAAATACTGTAGTTGTTCCACCAAACTTAGTAGCAAAGGCATTAGTCAGGGTTTCACTAGCAGAAGCAGATAAATCAACAGCCTCTGGCAAAGGAGCATAGCCAATGGCTTGAGGAATGACATTGTATGCCTCTTGGATAGCTCCAGTAATACCTGCTTGGTCTGGCATCCACTCGCCAAAATCTATTGTTGTAGCCATTGATTACTTCCTATAGTTTTATCTGTCCAAATATCGTTATCAAACAAATCACCGACTGCATACCCATATGCCCAGTATCCATAAAGGACATACTGTTGAGCAGGATCTGAGTTAATAACATCAGTCCATTGTTCTGTGCCTACAGACTTATTAACCCAAACATCTGTGCTGACTATTTTATCAGTCCAATCATTAGAATCAGGTGTTACATTAACCCATTCTTCACCATAAATATAGCCAATTGCTTGTGTTGAAGTTACCTCTGTTACTGAGGCACTACCTGCATACACAGCTATAGCAGAAGATGAAGTTGTCGCAGTTGCAGTAACACTAGAATCAGCAGATCTAACTCTAATGCCAGTAGATGTTGCAGTAGCTGTTGAGCTAACACTAGCAGTAGACAGCCTCATTCTAATAGCATCTGCGCTAACCGTTGCGCTTCCAGTTACAGAAGCAGTAGCATTAGCTAATATTCCACCTAATCCTGTTGCAGTTGCATTAGCTGTTACTGATGCAGTAGAAAGTCTTACTCTTATAGCATTAGCAATTGCTGTGGCTGTTGCACTAACAGAAGCACTAGCACTAGCTAATTTACCGCCTAGCCCTGTCGCTGTAGCAGTACCAGTAACACTAGCACTACTAAACTGTATTCTTATTCCTGTCGCATTGACAGTAGCATCTGAACTTACAGAAGCTGTGAAGAATTTAATTCTTGTTGGGCTGGCTGATGCTGTAGCACTTGCAGAAGCAGAAGCTGTAAAACTTAATACTCTTGTAGCAGTTGCACTTGTAGAAGCACTAGTTGATATAGATGCTGTAGCCTCTGTAGCTAAAACATCACCTACAGCATAGCCATAATCCCAGTATCCATACAGAACATATTGATCTGTATATTTGGACATTTTTACTCCTGTTTAGGTTCTTCTAGTGATGTCTTTAACAACTTAATAAAAGCATCCTTGCCTACCGATAATTGGTCAAGGTTGAACTGAGCTGAAGCAATTTTGCGATCCAAGTCAAAACAATGATTACAAAGTATTTGTTGCTCTGCTGTCATATCTTCAAACTGGTATTCAATGCCATCTATTGTAACTGGGGTCTTTTTATCTTTTCCCATTACTTACTCCTTACTAGTTAAAAAATCTTACCAAGGAAGTCCTGTAGCTGTAACAGGGTTCTTCTGTGCTTTAATCTGTGCATCTAAAGCTGATTCCATAGCTACTAAGTCTAGCTTTTCAGCTAACCAAGTCTTAACTACTTCTTCAGTTAGGCTTGCAAAAGGAATAACTGTATCGCCTACTTCTACACCGACTGAGCCATAAGATGATGCTGTGAATTCACCATCTTGTTTAATAGCTGTCCAATGAACAGTAGTTACGATATTACCATCTGTGTTGCGGTCTAATTGATTAATAACTAAGTTCATTTGCTCTCCAATTGTGCTTTGAGTAAGT
>Ga0078894_10001357_pt1 | contig 18140 bp, 7 predicted proteins | sample LauGreSu1BDMLBSD_2_FD_67506 | JGI IMG/M metagenome (GOLD analysis project Ga0078894, IMG submission 67506) | Freshwater lake microbial communities from Lake Michigan, USA - Su13.BD.MLB.SD (version 4) (version 4) | ecosystem: Environmental > Aquatic > Freshwater > Lake | place: Lake Michigan, USA... | reverse complement strand
GATAATTATGAGGATCAATTCCGAGCAACGATAACAGATATTTCAACTACAGCAACTACAACTACTATTAGATGTAATCTAATAAATGGAGCTTTTGAAACATATGCTGGTTATAGATTAAAAAATCTTAAAAATACTACAGAATTAGCAGATGATTCTTTTTTCATATTTCAAGATTGTGAAAATAATTGTTCAAAATCTATATTTGCAACATATGAAAATACCTTTACTACGGATGATTTTATTACAGAAGTTGCTTTGTTTGGATTGACTAGTTTAAAAAGTGCAGAAATTATCCCACCACCGGCGGGTTATTCTTATGTAAATCCTTTGTATCCAACAAAAGCAAAAATTAAAATTAAAAATGCAAGTGAACAATTTTTATTGTCTAGGTATGAAGATGGAGAATATGTTGCTGGTGAAGTTGCAACAGGTCTAAAAACTGTAGGAAATGCAACAGAACCAACAAAAAAAGGTACAATAGTATCTTTGAGTTCTCCGATTACTGTTTCGGAAAATAGCGTAGGATATTGTTATATTTTACAATGCACAATAGATAGAGATGGTATAGATACACCTTATGAGTTAGTAAACACAGATAGAATTAGTCTAGAAACAAATACCCTATTCCGTCAAGGAACAACCGGATCTATAGGTAAAATTATTAGAGCCGCCCTACCAAGCGGCACAGAAGATAATAATACTTTATATCTTTATGTTAACAACTATAATGGTTCTTTTGAAGAAAATTCGGATCATTTGTATGCAATAAATGATTTATATGATCCCACATCATATACCGACATGAAATTAACAATCTCAAGAGTTGTATATGCACCAAATTTAATTAGATACTCTGGTAATTTGTTATACATAAATGATGTCGGTCCTGTACAAAGAAGATTGGAAAGTACTGAAACCGTAAAATTACTAGTAGAATTCTGAGGAAACAATGACATTTAAGAATCCAGATTTTTCAACAAATTCTCCGTATTATGACGATTTTGAAGAAACAAAGAATTTTCTTAAAATTCTTTTTAAGCCAGGTTATGCTGTACAAGCAAGAGAATTAACACAATTACAAACAATATTACAATCGCAAATTGCAAAATTTGCTGATCATGTGTTTTTAAATGGTTCTCAGGTATTTGGTGGTGAAATACAAATATTAAATGTACCATTTGTAAGAGTAGAAAAAACAACCTATAACACTTCTGGAGTATCTACTGGTGAATCTGCTAATACATTTTTGTCAGAATTAAATGAAAGCAATTTATTAAAAGTTTTTAGAAAAGATGGAAGCACATTTACAGAATTAGCAACAATAAAGGTATCGTATTTTGAACCATCTGGTTATTCTACGAATGATGATTATTGTGTATTATTTTATGGAATTACTGGTATTGCAGAAACAGTTGCTTCCGGTGAATTTGCTATGGTGCGTGATTTATATTTTGGTGTAGATTCTACTGGTCCTTTTTTAAATGTTATAAATCCAACTTTAGTTGAAACAAGTCCAGAAAATTATTATGATGTAGAATTTTCTGGAAATGGATTTTTGGTCACAGTAAATGATGGTATTTTTTACATAGATGGTTATTTTGTAAATACACCAAAACAAACAATTTCTTTATATAAAAGATCCGCAACCGGTGAAGCAGAACCAAGTATCGAAACTACGACAACATATTCGTGGGCTAAAGATGGAATACGGTTATTTAATAAACCATCTCACCGTATTGGTTACACAATAAATAGAGAAATTATTACAGCATCAGATGATACCACCTTAACAGATCCGGCGCGCGGATTTTACAATTTTAATGCTCCCGGTGCAGATCGTTATAAAATAGGATTAGAATTATCTTTCATAGAATATGAATTTGGTGTTGTAGATTTGGATAATTATGTTACTAATGATTTTATTCAAATTTTAAGAACTACGAGAGGAATCGTAGACTACATTAAAAATAAAACATCTTACGCTCAATTGTTAGATATTTTTGCTAGAAGAACGCAAGATGAATCTGGTTCTTATACTGTAGTGCCATTTGTAGTTGAACCTAAAAATCACTTAAGAAAAGACAAATATATTTTTACAGTTAATTTGAGCGCGTCGAGTCAAAGTGTAAATAATGAATTATTTGAAAGTGTAAAAAGTGGTGGTTATATTTGGCAAGGAAACAATACATACAATCCATATGATCCCGCAGCAACACCAATTTCTCAAGTAAGTTTTGCTGTCGGTAAAGTTGTTGATATTATTAAAGACTATAATACATTAACAAATTCTAGATCTTTAAAAATTGTTGCGGAATTACAAAACAATAAAAAGTTTAGTAGTACAGGTTCTACATCATACAGATATAAAACATCTATAAGTTCAAGTACTTTAACTATAATTGTCAGTAGTTTAGAAACACAAATAGATCCAAAAGGAGCATTTTCCTTATTGGATATTCCTGCCGGTGACTCAGATAAATTAGCATTTTCTATACAACCGGGTAAAGCATATGTATATGGTTATGAATATGAAACATTTGCGCCAAGAAATGTTGAATATTTAATAAATGGCAATCAAAGTCCAACAAAAAGTTTAGATGGATTAAACGTAGATTTTTATTTGGGTAATTATGTAAAAGGTGCCTTTACTGAAGCATTCCCAACGGAAAATATTAATTTTGAAAAAATGCCTCTTTTAGAATTGGTTGATGAAGATTCCAGTACTTTACTGATGTTCCAATCTGGTGCTCAAACTACTAATAGAGGAATTTATGCTTGGGCCCCCTTTAAATATACATCTGAACAAACTCAAGGTGATATGGTTGATATGAAAATAATAACAGGAAATGAACTGACTATTGGTGACAGTTATCCACACGAAAGTGTATTATTTGTAGAATATATTGAAGAAGAATAAAAATAACAATAAATAAAGGTAACAAAGGGTAAATATGGCAACAAATGGTTTTCAAAACGGATTAAGTAATGCCCGTATGCGTGTATCTGGTAGCAGTAGTCAGAGCACGTATACTGCTAAATTCTTTTCAAGTTCTATAACAGATGTAATTCGAGTAGATTTTGCAGATACTTTTCGCGGCAATTTTAGAACTGCATATGATCCTACAAATAGTACCGGTTCTCTAACAGGATTTAGAGAAGAAGCTTTTATAACACCCACAATCCAATCTCAATATGATATTATAAAACATTTTAGAGTAAAACAAATAGATGGTAACACAGGAAATGTTGTTGGAGAAGGTATACCATTGCGTTGGGTCCCACCATCTGCCGGTGGTTTTGGTGGCGGTTCTTTGTTTATCAAAGTTTTGTATCACAATAGCGAAGATCCTACCACATTCAATAGAGAAAATGGTGTAATTTTTTGTAATGAAGTTGGGGAGTTTAATTACGAAGACAAAACATATCAAGGAAATCCAATGTCCTATGGTTCTAGTGTTTTGTCTATTACAACAGTATCTAATGTTTATAAATTAACTACAGTACAAGGTTTGGATTCTTTTTCTGGTGGGAGTGTCGATGGTTGTGATTCTGCTATAACAATAGGTAAAGGAATATACACAGTTGGTCAACGTGTACATTTAAAAACGGGTAATAGTACTGTTTGCACAAATGCTTTTACAGCAACCGGAGTAGTAATTTCTGTTGCAGTAGATTCTAGCTCTGATGTAATTTCTGTATTTGTAGAATTTGATCAACCTCTAACATCATCTTTAGAAAATTGCACAAATTGTTCTCAAAGTAGTAATTTAATTTTATGCACAGGAGATTCATCGGGTTTTTGCAGTTCAACTTGTGTTATTTACAGCATACAAGCAATTAGAAAAATTAGTACACCTGAGTGCGGAACAGTGCAACGAATAGTTTTTGGTGATGAAGTTGTACAAAATGGTAATTATGTGCCAGGACAAGAAATATATCAATGGAAATACGAAGAATGTGGAAATCATCCCGGCAACGGTGAATTTGCACAATTAAAAGAAGACGATTCTATATCTAAGATAACAGGAGATTATATTAATTGGGATTCTAGTTCAAAAACATTATATGTTTTATGCCCAGGAAATATAATGAAAATTGAGTACGGAAACGTATATCAAAAAACAGATGTTGCACTAATTTCCAGAGGTTCTGGTATTTTAGCTAGCAGTAAATTTGATAGAAGAACTGGTTCTTTTGTCAATATTAAAAACACAACAGGTGCTCCAACATATAGACCAGGTGTAGAATACGTACAATCTTGGGAAAATGATAGAGGCGGAGAAGCACTAGTACAAACAACTTCTTCCGGTGATACTGGTTATAATCCAGAGTATGAATATGTGGTTGGAGAAAATGTAATACAATTACAAACTGAAAATGAAAATAATACAATTACAAGTTACGCTGCCGGAAAAGTTTTAGAGTGGGAACCAAATCCTACAGCACTTTCAACGGTTCCATCAAGATTAGTAATAAAAAGATACAAAAGAGGTCCAGTAGATCCTTTAATTTTTAATCTTAAGAATTTGCCTGGATGGGATAGTTCTGTTTTAATTGATTTGCCTAGATTTAGATTTGGTCCTGGAATATCTCCGGATGCGGCATCTGGTTCGTTACTTGCAAATTCTCAACGAAATATTTTACCTGTAAGAATATTAACAGGAATCAATCCAACTTCTTCTACTGCAACTTCTTGGTACGATTTCAGCAGCGAAACAATAAAACAAAAAGGAGTAGGTGTTTCAGTAGCAGATCCCGCATCTATAATGGAAACCGGTATAATTGCAAATGGAACAGCAATAGGTTTAACTAGAATAAAAGCACTAAGAAAAGATAATATTGCAATATCTGGAAATGTGGAAGGATTGCAATTATATAACATCCATTTAATGAATCCTCAAATAGATGTAGATACTCTTTCTTTTAAAGATGTAACACACATTGGTGTATCAACAGTAACCGGTGGTGCAGAAATTACAGAATTAGTATTTAAACTAGAAAGAGATTTAATTTCTTCATTTGTTGCAGACGATGGCACGGTAGAAGAATCATACGAAACAAAAATATTAGATCCAAAAAACGACAAACAAATAACTGTTTTGCCCGGTTCCGATGTTATAGAAGATGTTACTTCCGGAAATGCATCTGGGTTTGCTGCAAAAGAACTTACTATTCAAAAGATTTACAATGTAGAATTTAATGCTGGCACCAATAAAACAATAAATGTAAATGACGACACAAACACGGTTACAGGAGCAGAATTTCCTTCCAGTTTGAGCGGGAATTATACGTTTGCGGTTGCGGAAGATGGATCTTCTTTGGAATTGAAACAAGTTTCCGCTTTTAGTACTTCTATTGCAGATAATACCATAGAATATAAAGTTATAACAGTAGGACAAGACAGAACACAAATAGAATTTAAAAAGAGCGTCAGTGCTACATTTAGTAAAATTATTTTTGCAACGGAAGTAAAATGCGTAGTCGATCAAGTTAAAAAGAATAAGAAACAAAAACAATTCACTAAAACAGTCGATTTAACATATAATCCTGTAGGGAAATTTGCCGGAAAATGGACAGCCATTTGCTCGGATACCTATGATATAGAATCTTTGATTTCTGTGTTTGGTATGCAAGAAAGCGCAAATCCAGAAAATCCAATTATTCTTTCTGAAAACGTTAAATCTTACTTTGGTGTATCCAAAGAAGTAGATGATTATGTTTACAATTCTTCTATTATAGTTCTTTCTCCGGACGGAGTTATTGCCAATCCTAATACAACAACAACTCCACCGACTATAGCAGAACTTCCAATTTTACCAAAATTTAATCACCTAATAACAGGTAATAATACTAGTGGTTATGTTATTAAACTCAGAGTTAGTGGGTTCTCGTGGGATGTAGAAAATAAACCAGGCATTATTGTAAGAGAATCATATAAAGATTTTAACAATAACGAATTACCAATAAGAAATATTCCTTATTATAATTCTAAAGTAGACGGTTCAGAATATCATCCTTCTGCAATCATTGATAGTAGAGGTATAGTTAATTCGGACAATACATTAGGTGGAACTAAATTTGTAATATTGCCATCGTCTTCTACTATTAACACCAAATTTGAAGTTTATTTGCCCCGTTACGATGTATTGTATATTAATAAAAATGGTGCATTTAAATTTGTTTATGGTACGTCTTCATTGACACCAAAATATCCGGATTTACCAGAAGACGGAATGATTCTTTATAAAATTAAAAAACCATCATATGTGTTTACATATGATGATATGACTTCTATTTATACTGATAATAAACGTTATACTATGAGAGATATTGGTAAAATAGACAAAAGAGTGCAACAACTTGAAATTTATACTGCATTGTCTTTACTAGAAAAAAGCGCAGATTCTTTACTAATTGAAGATGCAAATGGTAATAATAGATTTAAAAATGGTATCATTGTAGATCCGTTTGAGAGTCATAAAATAGGAGAAATTTCTCATCCAGATTATTTTATTTCCGTAGATAAATCCGAAAGTTGCTTGAGACCTGTTGGTTTGTCTGAAAATATTAAAGTTATTGCAAACACCGCAGCCACTACTTTTGTTGAAGTTAAAAATCCTGCAACAGGAGTAACAGGAACAACACAAAATGCGGAAATTCCAACTGGTCTTTTTATGATGCCATTTACTGAAGAATCTTTTGTTGTTCAACCAATGGCAACAAGAGCAATGTCTTTGACACCATTTGATGTTGTTCTTCTGGAGGGTCGTGTGCGTCTTTGGCCAAGAGAAGACGATTGGATCGATACGACAACTTTACCGGATTTAAATGTAAATTTGGCTGGCGAAAATGACGTATGGGATAAGATTGTAGATCAATTAAATTCTTCTACAACTGGCCCATTTGCTCTTAATTATGGTAATTGGACGGAATTGAGTAGACAAGTTGCATCTTCTTCTACAGTTTCACAAGAAAGAGGAAGAAATTGGGCAAGAAATACTACTACTACCACCACTACTACAAACATCAATGAATCAAGAACTATTACTGGTGAACAGTTAAGAACCAGCACAGAACAAATTTCTTTGGGTGATAGAGTAGTTGATGTGTCTTTGATACCATATATGAGAGCGCAAAAAATTAATATAATTGTAACCGGATTAAAGACTAATACTAGATTGCATCCATTTTTTGATGGTGTTGATGTTTCTCAACATTGTTACTTGTACGACACTCCGCAAGATTTAAAAACAGCATTTGAAACAAATACATTAGACGAACAAAGAAGATTTACAAATGTTCAAAACGGATTTAAGAAAACAAATGCTCAAGGAAATGCATGTATTCTTTTTGATATGCCTAGCGGAACATTTAGAACAGGTGACAGAAAGTTTACTGTTTCGGATAATGCAAATAATGATTTAACAAGAGCATCAACATATGGTTCAGGAATGTATTCTGCGTCTGGTTTGTCTCAAGTAAGACAAACAACAAATGCAACCGTAAGAACTTTTTCTTCGGAAACAATTAGTATAACAGAAGAAAGAACAACAACTGATATTGATGTTACTACCAATGTACAGTTCTTTAGTTGGGACCCATTGGCTCAAACATTCAACATTAATAGACAACTTTATCCTAATGGCATTTTCTTAAGCAGTGTTGATGTTTTCTTTGCAAGAAAACCAGATGAAAGTACAAACGTACCAGTGGAAGTACAATTACGTCCAACGGTAAACGGTTTCCCAGACGCTTACAAAATTTATCCGGGAGCAGTATGCTCACTACATCCTTCACAAGTAAATGTTTCGGATGCACCTTCTGCAAATAACGATGCAACTTCAACAAGATTTACTTTTGAAACTCCAGTTTATTTGGAGCCGGGTGAACACGCTTTAATATTGAAGTCTAGTTCCAATCAATATGAAGCATATATTGCAGAAGTTGGTCAAAATTTATTAAATAGCACACAAAGAGTTACGGAACAACCATATATTGGTACATTCTTTGCTTCGGCAAATGCAAGTGCATGGTTACCACAACCACAGTATGATATGATGATGGTATTAAATAAATGCGTATTTGAAACAAATGTTGTAAAACAATTTGTATGTGAAACTGTTCCAGCAGAAAAAATTCTGAAATACGAAACTTTGAATTTTAATAGTACTTATCAAGAATTTGATACAGCAAAACTTACATGGGAAGTTAGTACAAATAATGGCAGTTCTTGGACTACTATACCAGCAAATGAAGATATAGACTATACCTCAACACAAACTTTACCAATAAGCAATAAATTGCTCTTTAGAGGCAGTTCGGTTACAACCAGTAGAGATATCTGTCCTATTATAAACACAGAAAGACTTTCAATATTTACAATTAAAAATGTAATAGAAAATGATAGTAATATTGAAGTAAATGGAGAATTGAATTCTTACGCTAATCATTATGCTGATAATATTAATACCTTTAAGAGAGCAAGATATATTACAAAAATAGTAAACTTGGAAGAAGGATTTGAATCTAACGGATTTAAATTAATATTGGCAGTAAACAAACCATCAGGTACAAAAATACAAGCATTTTTAAAATATCAACCAGCAGAGCAAACACGAGAATTCCATGAAAACGAATACGAACAACTCATACCAGATATGGGATTGGAAGAATTTGATGCTTTCTCAACTCTAAATGAAACAAAATATGTTGATATTCCGTTCTCATTACCAACAGAGGCTTCTGCACCTTTCAATAAGTTTGTAATAAAACTATGTTTGTATAGTACCAATGCTGCATATGTACCAAAAATTAAAGACTTGAGAGGCGTGGCTGTTCTATGAAAATACCAGTAAATGGAAGAGAAGATTTGCGAAGAGATTCCAGAACTGGAGCTATTTTATCTCATGATAAAAGTAAATTGATAGAAGCAAAAAGAAAAAAGCAAGAACAAGATAGATACATAAACTTAGAAAAAAGAGTAAAACAATTAGAATTTTTAGTGCAATCATTAATAAAAGGCCCTAATCAATGAGCACATTCAGAGAACCAGTTTTTAACTTAGAAAATTTAACAAATAGCGATACTGTAATTACTTGGTTATTAAGAACCAATGAAATTATTGATTCTTTAAATTCGTTGTATCTTTCCGATGTGTTTGAAGGTGACGGTATATGCACCACTCGTTCTGGTGGTATTGTTACTATTAAGATAGATGCTGGTCCTGGTCTTGGATTTAACGCAGCAAAAGAACTTACTTTAAATTTTAATAACTTAGGCACACTTACTTCTATTTCAAATTCTCCAACACAATCAACAGATTATGGTATTTTATCTAGAAGCGGTTTATTTTATAAAGTTGCTTTAAACGAATTTTTACCAACAACATTATTACACCAACACACCTTCAGTGATACTATAACATTTTCAAAGAAAATAGAATCTTCTGGAATTTATATAAAAGACATTGACACAGATATAAGTGGTGGTGAAATAAACTACACTTATAACAACGAATATGGTTATCCAAATGGATTAAATTTGAAAACCACAGGGTTGGATACGGGTATTAATATTTCACCAGAAGCTTTTATACGAACATACTATCCAGAATATATTGCTGGCAGTGATGGTGTTTCTCCTGCTTATGAAAACACAGATTTTATTGGTGTTGGTAATTCCGAAGACACTTTCTTTAGAACTGCTAATTTTAATTTTGCAACTACCCATTTCGAAGACGCGGGCGATCCTGGTCTTATAGATGGACCGTTGATGCAAAATGCAATATCTCTTAATTTCTATACTGGAACAGAAGGAAATAATGGAACAGGAGTTCCTTATGTAAAAAATGCACAAAGAATAGGTACTACTGAATTACATTGGCCAATGAAATGGTCTTTAAAATTTACTGAAAATGAATTCTTAGTAGCACCGGTTGAAGGTTATAGAATTTCCGCCGGTGGTACTGGAGCACTAAACACTTATAATGCACTGAAATATACTTATAATCAAAACAGTAGTTTGGGCGTATTTGAAATTACTGGTAAAATATCAATAACAAATTTACAGGGTTCAGATCAATTTGTATCTGCACCAAATGGAATTAATAAAGTAGCACTTACTGGTTCCGATGGATTATTAAATAAGAAATTTACAAATAGAATAACAACAACAAATATAGGCACTCTTTCTGTAGGAAGTATAGTGTATGTTGGTACTTTAACTGATGGAGTAGTAGAATATAAAAAAGCATTAGCAGATGTCAGTGGAAATTATGATGTAATTGGTATAGTAGAATCTATTTCTGCTGGTCAAGCAACTATAGTATTAAATGGTGAGTTTGAGTTGTCTGGAGTAACTACACTTGAAGTTGGTTCTAGATATTACTTGTCTCAGACAAGTGCAGGAAATTATGTACTGGAAGGAACTTACACTACTGGAATACTGAAACCAGTATTTATTGCAATTTCCGAGAGTAAAGGTATTTTAATTGATGCAATAACAGACAATTCTACAATAGGTTCTATTTCTGTTTTAAATAACGATTTAAGCACAGAAACATTAGATATAGATTCACCAAATTATGCTCTTACTCTTGTCGGTGGTCCTAATATTCGTTTAGATGTTAATTCTAATAATGAAATTGAAATAAATGTTCAAGGACTAACTGGCTCACAGATGACTTTTAAATCAATACAAGTCGATGGAGTTGGTTCGACTGACGGAGACCATTTTGTAATAGCAGAAACATTTGATGACAATGTTAAATTTGTTAGTAATACGTTAAAAATTATAGCAGATGATACTGCAAAAGAAATATTGTTTGAAGCACCAGATGCATTTACTAATTTTAAATTCACAGACGATAATGGTGAATATGTGTATAGCGCAGAAATGCAATACGATACTATGCATTTTGTTGCTGGAACTGGAATAACATTTACCGAAAATACTGATGATTCTATAATAATAAGTGCTACAATAGAAGGTGGTATATCCGCAGATGATTTAGTATTTGGTGGTCCTTTCGAAATACCTGTATCTGTTAAAAATGGATCAGGACAATATGTTTCTTTGTTGGGAGCAAATGATGGTGAGAATTTTGCAAGCGGTTATTATACAGCAATAACCCTTGAGTTAGATCCGGATAAACAAATAACAAGAGCATCCGCAAGTAACGATTTCGTTTACGACGGAGTTACTTACAATCATACTCCAGGCGGTCAAGAGGAACAATATTGGCCTGCAGTGCAGTGGACATATTTACCAGATGCTCTTGCGGGTTACATGATTGGAAGAATAACTTCAACCCCACTGGATGATGGCAGTGGTACTTTTAGATCGAGTCCAGACAATAAAATAAGAAGACTTTCTAGAAGAGATGTCAGACATTTTTTGGGTATTGCAGAAGAAGGATTTATTGATACTATTGGTAGTGTTTTTAGTAGTTGGACAATAGATAATTCAGCAACTATAGTAACTGCTACCAGTAAAAGTGGAACACTTAAATTTCTGGCAGGATCTGGAATACAATTAACAAATCCAACTCCGGGAACAGATGATAAAATATTAATAACAAATACAGGTGTTCCTCAAAATGCGTTTGGTTCTGTTACAATTAAAACTTATACTGGAGATATTATCGACACATATGATGCACAAACATCATCTGATAATTTTACATTAAAATCTGGTAGATTTATAAGAATTTCTACAGATACCAATAATGATACTGCAATTTTTGATATTGATATTGAAGACGACTATGTGTTGTTGGGTAATCCCGGCACATCGGATGGAATGGCTGTAATCAGTCTTCAAAATGAACCATATTCTTTGGTTGGTCGTGCTGGTGGTTCCATCGAAGCAATAAATTCGGATACTTTGAAGTGGACAGGTACTGGTGCCAGCCCAGTAGAACCAATTATGGAATTACCATATTTTGGTGCAGTGCTTGCTGAAAATATATTGTTAAATGCATATGGTACTGGAAAAGGAATTTTAAGATTTACTGCTGGTGCGGGTATAACATTAAATCCAGATAGCAACACAAATACAATAGAGATATTGGCAGACGTAGATCCTTCTGCATTATCCGGCAGAGTCGAATCTTTGGGAATAAACAGTCTTTCGCCTATCTCTTTTAGCACTGTTGGTGGGATTAATACAAACAAAATAAGATTTCAAGAATCTACTGGTATTAGAATTACCGGCAACCAAGAAGTAAATGGTAGTACTGCCGCTGTTTTAGCAACATTTTCTTTAGAACCAATACAAGTTGATTCTTTATTGGCAAATGTGATAGCAACTGGTACCACCGCGGCACCACAACCACTAACTTTGACTAGCGATACCGTTTTGGCAAAAATAGGTAGTAATAGAATGGCTGCAATTCCATTTACTGGAACCGGTGGATTAAGAGAAAACTTACAAATACCAAGAATCTCTGCAATTGGTAGTAGTCAAGACACTAGTGCCAGAACTTATCTAACAATACCCGGAAACGTTGTAAATTATACATCAAATACTTTATTGTCATTCAAAGGCGTAAACATTAATGTAAGTGCTGCCAAATTTACAGCCAGCGAGACAGGATTTACAGGACAAGAAGGTATTGAAATTACTATATCGAGTAGTACCACTTTAAGTTTAGATTCAGCTCCATCTTTTTTTGGAACAAAACTAGGAACTGGTACTACCACAGATGCCTCCTTGCCTTTGGTAAATTTTATAAATGCTGGATTATTTAACGTAAGCACTGACAATTTAAACGCAACGAGATATATTGTTAAAACTGCTACTGTTTATAATGGAAATGTTGCCAGTCCTGGAACTATGGATGTTGTATATCGAGAAATGGTTTTACCAGCACCATCGACCGTGCCGGAGTTAGTGACTAATAAAACATGTCTTGATGGGAGCAGAACAAATAAAAGATCTTATGCTGCTGTTTCAGGTACATCTCAAGATATAATTTATTCAAGAAATCACGTTATTGGTGTTTATGATGCAAGTGTCGCGGCCAATGGTGGTTCAACGTTGGCAAGTGCCGGTGGATCATTAACTATTAGAGCAAGTGATATTTCTTTGGTTGCAAATGATGCAAGTCCTACAATTTCACTTAATGCAAGAACTGTAAGTTTTTCCAATGGAATGTTTACCAATACTGATAATATTTTACGTTTAAATGCATCCTCCGGAGGAACGTATCATATAGCAGCATACAACAATTTAACCTCTTCTCCAAATAGTAGTGCGGCAGCCGGCGCACCATTACAATTACATAGTACTTCTTTGAGATTCGTCCTTAATGGTACTCCTGCAAGTAACACAACTTGGTTTAATCTTGTTAAAAACGGCACAACTTCAACACAAGTTGATATAACCGCATCGGACACAATAAATATCAATAACAATATGACTATTGGTGGATCGGGTAAAACTATCACTTTTGCAGCAGGTACAACGGTGACTGGATTGAATGTTGCAACGCACAGTTCTTCACATACTTCTGTAGACAGTTTAAGTACACATGTGTCAGGCACCTTAAGTTTCGATGCAATCCTAGCATGGCAAGTAGGTGCAATTAATAGATTTAAACCAACAATGTTAAACGCCATTGGTATTGCATCTGCCGACGGTTTCTTTGATTATGATGTTTCGGAATTAAATGGTGGAGTATATCAAACATTACTTTTTAATGGTACTTCTACTTTTGATACCACAGCATATTCGAGCACAGTTACAAATGCAGATAGAGGTCCATTATACATAGTAGTACCAACAGGAACTGATCCTACTACGGGTGTTGGTGCGGCCGTTACAGGACCTCCGGGACAAATTATATTTGTGAGAGCTTAATATTATGTTTATAAGAGATAGTTCAAATACTCCAAGAGAAATTTCTAAAATATTTGTGCGAGATGCTTTAGGTTCTCCACAAGAAATTAGTAAAATTTATGTTAGAAATTCTTCTGGACAAGCTATTTTAGTATTTGATAATACCACAACTGTTGTACCCATAACATGTCCAAATTGTTTAGAAGGTGGTGCCGCTTATGTTTACACAGTAGGTGGGACAACATCTAATACACCCATAAGCGGCACGGGAGTGACTCCTTGTTTATCGACACCCCAACAACCACCAACTTCTTCTTGTAATACCACATCAATTTTATCTAAAGCCACTCTACCCCTAGTACAAATAGATAAAGTTTACTGGTCTAAAACTTCAATACCATATAATCAAGCAAAACTGAATAAAGGTAGTGTAGAAACAAGAGAAAGATTTTATACTACTTTATCGCAAACATTAGAACAAGGGTGTACTGCTGGTTCAACTGTATCTTGTTTTTGTCAATTATATGGTAGACAAACACAAGCGGCAAATAATCCGAGTGGAGAAACGCAAACAACATTTATTAATCTTTTAAATGAAAGACTTTTAACTGCATATAATCAAACACAAAATTATCCTGTGTTACCTGGTTACATAATTGTCGATTATAAAACAGAAAATGCAAAAAGTACCATATTTATTTTAAACAAAAGACCAACTATACAATGGACTTCTCATGGTCAAAATTTACTAGATGTAAATGGAGACACCGCAATAAATAGAGATACTGGTGAACCTTGTGTACCGGATGGTGCATACAATCAAGATTTGCTTTCAACACAAACAGCAAGAACAAGAGCAACATCAATTTATCCATATCACAATAAATCTGTTTTATTAGATTTTAATCCAATACAAGCAGCCGATCCAGAAACAATAGAACAATACAGATGTGGTCAAGAATACTGTGGTGGTATTTACGGTAGAGATTTTTTTGCTAGATGGGCACAAGGAGATAATTGTTTTCCATGGCCCGGAGGATGGACACAAAATTCTTTTAATTTCTTGTTTCCCGGACAGACGGGTGCTAATTTTTGCGGATTTAGTGAAGCCAATAATGATGTGTTTAGTGTAGTAACCTCGGGATTTGATGTTATTAGTCCTTCAAATGGAAGTGATTGTGCTTCTGGAAGAGTTTTTGTTGGTAGTCAAGTAAATGGTGAATCTGGAGTAATAGATGGTTGGTCCGGAGTAAATCCATTTTCTTGGATTCTTTATGCAGAAAATATATTAACAACAAATTCTTTACCAACAACCAATAGTAGTGCTGATATACATGACTGTTGTAAAACTTGTTTTTACGGTCCTGTACCCCTGGGGGAAGATACAACTATATTAGATGGTTGTAGACACGTGTATCAAATTCCTCCAATTAATACATTAAACCCACCAGAAACTAAGTTTAAATTTTTAAGAGATGTTATAATTGGTGCAGCTATAAATTCTAAAGATATTGATTTAAGCAATCCAGATATAACTGCTAGAACTTCAATCCGAATTACATTACCTGCATATGTGACACTGCACTCAAATCTTAAAAGTAAAATTGTTAGCATGTTTCCTGACGAAAATGAAATACCTAATTTTGTTTTTGCCGGTCCTTCTTCTTTTGGAAATACTGATTGGGATACTACATTTGTTACACTAAACGACGAAGAAAAAAGTGTATATAATGCCATTAGTGCTTTTACTGGTCGTTTTATAAAAGATAGTAGTATTTTAAATGATCAAGATACAATCAATCTTTCTTCTTCTGCGTTTAGATATGAAGAAAATAGATTTGCAGATCCTAATGGAAGACCAGCAGGATTTATCACAACATCGTTAGCAAACACAAGTAATCAACCTTTATTTGGAATTTCTGGAGTAAATAGTGCTGAAGATTTAGGTCAATATCCTTTAATATGGTGGAGCTTTTCTGGTTATCCTACCGTAAATGCAACGCATTATGTTGTATTGGAATTAGATTTATCTTCGGATAATAATTGTGCTACTTATATTAATTTTCAAAGATTACAAATACAAGCCAATTTATTTAAATTAATAAAAGGAATTAGTTTTTATCCCATACATTTTAATTGCACAAATTTGAATGGTTCATTATCTGGTAGTAGTGAACAAATTACTAATCATTTTATACATCCAGCATTTCAATATTATTTACAACCTTTACAAATTGTTAATAATCCCGATATTGTTACTGGTTCTACTCTTGGTAATGGCTTTTTAGACATTGGTTTATCCTCTAATCAATTACCAACAGATCAGGGCGGCGCCGGAATTATTAATTGGACTATTTCTGAAAGCTCTACTTTACGTGTAAATTCAACAATACCTAATTTTTATACATTTAAAGGATTACTTGTAGCAACGAATCTACCTGTAAGTAATTATAGTTGTTTGAGAGTTTTTAATAGTTTTTTAACATATAAAGATTTTTTGCTAAAATTCTACAGAAATATTGGATCGGTGCCGGGGGCGGCGCCGGCGCCACCAGCGTAATAAAAGTATATTGTATTGTTTTTTATTGCTTTTGAAATAGTTTACTATATAATATGTCAACGTCTTTATGATAAGGAGAAATTATGAAAGTTAAGTTGATTGATGTTTACACATCCGTTTCCGTTTTAAATAAACTTATTGAAGAACCACTTCCAACAAAGGTGTCCTTTAAGTTGATGAAACTTTTAAACGTTTTGAACGGAGAAGTTAAGTTAGTAGAAGAACAAAGAGTGAAGTTAATCAAACAATATTCTTCAGATGGTACTACTGTATCGGAAGAAAACAAAGATTCTTTTGTTAAAGAATTTAGTGACTTTTTAAATGAAGATATTGAAATTCCGTGGGAACCCGTGGAAATTGATGGTTTGGGAGATAATATGAAACTCTCGGTTTCTGATTTAGCAAAAATTCAATATTTGTTTAAAGAATAAACAAATTAAACAATTTAAAAAAGGATCTCCTTGGTTTTATAAATAATGTAGAATCAAGGAGATTTTACTTATGGCAAAACCTTCAACAAGGGAACAACTTAAAGATTATTGTCTTAGACGACTTGGATATCCCGTTGTTCAAATAAACGTAGACGATGCTCAAATAGAGGATCGAGTCGATGATGCTTTACAATTTTTTGCCGAATATCACTTTGATGGTGTGGAAAGAGTTTATTTAAGAAAACAAGTAACTCAAGCAGATATAGATCGTGGATATATTCTTTTAACTGAACCCACAGTAGCAGCAGAACAGGGAGATGGTACAAGGCCAATAGAAGCTGCCCCAGCACTAGATCCTGACGGCAATTCTATTATTAGTGTAATAAAATGTTTCCAATTGTTTGATACTTTGGGTGGTTTGGGTATGTTTGATGCCAAGTATCAAATAGCATTAAATGATTTATATGGTTTAAGAACAAATACTTATGGAGATTCATTAATAGGATACAATATCACCAGAAGTCATATGCAAATGCTTCAAGATATGTTAACTCCAGAAAAATCAGTAAACTTTAGCAGAGTTACAAACAGAATTTACGTTGAAGCAAATTGGAAAGAAAAAATGACAAAAGGAGATTATTTGGTATTTGAAGCATACCGAATATTAGATCCGGTTCTCTATCCAGAGATCTACAATGATCGTCTTTTAAAAATGTACTTAACAGCTTTAATTAAATTACAATGGGGATTGAATCTTTCTAAATTTAGTGGAATGTCTTTGCCTGGAGGAGTTTCATTTAATGGTGCAAACATGGCATCGGAAGCAAAGGCAGAAGTGGATAAAATTGAAGAACAAGTACAACAAAAATACGAACTTCCACCACAAGGATTCATAGGATAATATGCCATTAAATCCACATTTCAATAATTATGCATATAAACCAACACAAGATTTGATGGAAGATCTTGTAGAGGAATCTATTAAAATTAATGGAATAAACGTTTATTATATTCCTCGTAGATTTGCAAATTTAGATCAACTATTTGGCGAAGATGCGACTTCTTATTTTAAAGATGCAATTGAAATTGAAATGTTTATGGATAACTATTCTGGATTTTCTGGAGAGCGCGAAATTATTTCAAAGTTTGGTTTAGAAATAAGAGATACATTAAGTTTAGTTGTTTCGAAAAGAAGATTCCAAAGAGAAGCAGCAAAATTTGAAGTAATGGCAGATCGTCCAGTTCAAATAAGCAATCCAATGGAAGGTGATTTAATTTTTCATCCATTCTCAAAGGGATTATTTGAA
>Ga0078894_10001355_pt1 | contig 18149 bp, 10 predicted proteins | sample LauGreSu1BDMLBSD_2_FD_67506 | JGI IMG/M metagenome (GOLD analysis project Ga0078894, IMG submission 67506) | Freshwater lake microbial communities from Lake Michigan, USA - Su13.BD.MLB.SD (version 4) (version 4) | ecosystem: Environmental > Aquatic > Freshwater > Lake | place: Lake Michigan... | reverse complement strand
TCGCCCACTTGATCCAGTTGCTCAAGAGATGTTGCCATCCGAATTAAAAGCATATCAGATCGACCAGGCCGCAATTGTATCTGCCAATCCTTATATGACCGACACGGCAATCTATACGCCACAGAGTCGAAAGAGTTTTTATCGGTTCATTACGGATAACTATTCAGAGTCATTTCGTCTGGCTCACTCGGAAAAGGGAAAAGCCATTGATCAGTTTGCGTGCGCCAAGCTGGAACAAGCAGAAGGAAAACAGGTAGAAGCTTTTTTGTATCAAAAATTCATTCGTGAATACATTCGCAATGCCGGCCCCTATCGTGGAATTCTCGTTTATCACGGTCTCGGTTCAGGTAAAACATGCTCTGCCATTGCGGCCGCAGAAGCCCTTTATGGTACATCCAATAAGAAAATTATTGTGATGACACCGTTTTCACTGCGCGCCAACTTCATGTCCGAAATATCGTTCTGCGGTTTTCGCCATTTCAATGTCTATAATCACTGGATCAAGATCCCGCTCACCTCGTTCGGCACCCCTGTGTTCACGTATGCGATGTCGGTGTTGTCGATGAAACAGGACTATTTGACCAAAAAGGTTCTATCGCGCGCCGATCCAGAACGCCGTGCCATTTGGATTCCCGATTTCACAAAGGAGTCCAATTACAACGAGCTGTCACAGGAAGATCGCAATGATGTCCGCGAACAGTTGACTCATATGATTGATTCTCGTATCAAATTCATCAGTTATAACGGTATTACTGCGGCGACACTGAAACAGTATGCGTGCTTACCCGATCCAGATACGGGAAAGCCGATGTTCGATGATGCGGTAATTGTGATTGACGAAGTTCATAACTTGTCTCGTTTGATGCAGGGTCAGATTATGCCTTATATTACCGAACGTGAAGGAGCAAAACGCAAGATCGAGGCGGAACCGATCGTGCCAGGACGCTGGGAGCCGAAGCTGTGTGGCAAATCGGAGAATTACAAGCGCGCGTATCTCTTTTATCGTTTGCTCACGGATGCGCGAAACAGTAAGATCATTGGATTATCGGGAACGCCGATCATTAACTTTCCAGAGGAACTTGGTATTCTGGCGAACGTTCTGGGAGGATACACGGAGTGCGCTGAGTTTTCATTGTTGTCTACAAATAAACAGATCATGCAAAGGGTAAAGGAGATCGCAGAAGAAGAGTCTCGTGTTGATATTGTGCGATTTCGTGAGGGAAACCAGAAAATGGGCGTTCTGATTTCTACGTTCCAGGAAGGATATGAGCGTGTGAAGGATGGAGACTCGGTATTCATTGGTGTGAAATACAATGAAGAGGCACAGCAGGGCATTCGCGAGATCTATCCGAGAATCAAGGCAAAACTGTTAGCAGCGAATATCAAGATCGAGGAAGATATAAAGAAGGGACCGTTTGTATCTTACCCACGTTTACCGATCGATGATGAGACATTTCGACGCGAATTCATCAACCCTGTGAACTTGAAAATCATCAATGAAGTTGTTCTCAAGAAGCGTTTGGCGGGTCTGATTTCGTACTACAAGGGATCGAAGGAGGAATATATGCCTCGTGTGACCAAAGACGAAACCGTGCGATGTGAAATGAGTGATTATACCTTGTTGGAGAAATATACACCTGCAAGAACGATGGAGATTCAGGGAGAGACGAAAAAGGAAAAAGGAGGAGATGATGCATTTGCAGCAGTGGAAATGTTTGCAAAGATGAAGAACCCTTCAAGTTATCGTTTTCGAAGCCGTGCGCTGTGCAATTTTGCCTTTCCAAAGGATATTGAGCGACCATTCCCAGGATCACGAGAGGAGGAATTGGAAGAAGAGAGTGAGATTGCGGTGATTCCTGAGGATGCATCGGAAGCGGTGGGAGATGGGTCAGCTGTTGATGCGGAAGAGGCAGCGGCGGTGGCAGAAGAGGAGCGTAGGGCGAATGATGTGCTGGTGGCAGACGGTTTAGCTGCGCCATTCGCTGCGCCAATCGCGGCATCAGACGACGAGCCACCAGCATTGGAAGAAGATCAGCCATCTGCGGCGGCTGCCGCATCTTCTGCCCAAACAGGCGGTGACGTGGAGGAAGAAGAGGAAGAAGAGAACGAGGACGAGGAAGAAGAGGAAGAAGAGGACGAGGACGAGGAAGAAGACGAGGAAGAAGACGAGGAAGAAGAGGGTGAATATTCTGATAATATGGATGATGAGGAGAGCAATGATATCATTACGTCTGATGAAATGGAAGGTGGAGCAGGTGAAGATGATGTACAAAGCTCAGCGGCAGTAAGCGCAGCACCCGTTAAAAAGAAGGGACCACGTCTGCCGCCAAAGCCAGCAGTGAGCGAAGCGCCTGTTAGCGCAGCAGTGAGCGAAGCGCCTGTTAGCGAAGCGCCTGTTAGCGCAGCCCCTATTGTAAAGAAGCGCGTTGTGCGCGTTCCACCCAAAAAAGCGGAAGCAGTAGTGAACGCAGTAGTGAGCGCAGCACCTGCGGTCGGCGAAGTACCTGCGATGAGCGCAGCACCTGTTAGTGAAGTACCTGTTAGTGAAGCCCTACCGCGTGTTCTATCGTACAAGGAACGTATTGCAAAAGCAATGCGAACACTGGACGAGCGCCGCGGCGAATATCTTATGATGGAGAGCGAAGATCCAAAGGGCCGTCTAGCGAACTACTCTACCAAGCTCGCGGCGATGTTAGAGAACATTGAGAAATCAAAAGGAAGCAATCTGGTCTATTCACAATTTAAGACGGTCGAAGGTCTCGGTGTTCTAGGAGTCGCCTTGAAGGCAAACGGATACGATGAGATCAAGATTGTAGGAACGGAACAGAATCCTAAATTCAGTGATGATACCATTGCATCTTTTCGCGACGGCCTCGGTGGCGTGGACCGCCCCAAGCGCAAGCGATTCATTTCCTTTACAGGAGAGGGATCCAAAGAGCAGCGTGCCCTTGTCCTTAACATTTTCAACGGTAACTTTGATAAATTGCCCGCAGAGATGCGCGCGGTTCTAGAGCCGTTTAGGGAAAAGAAGAATACAACGGGCGACATCTGCTGGGTGATTGGAATCACAGGTGCCGGCGCAGAAGGTATTTCACTAAAATGCTGCCGCTCCGTCCATATTATGGAACCCTATTGGAACAACGTTCGTCTGGATCAAGTGAAGGGTCGCGCCATTCGTATCTGCTCTCACAAGGATTTGCCGTTTAAGGATCGCGAAGTCGAGATTTATACCTATTACACGGTATTCTCAGAGGAGCAGAAACGGTCCGATAAGATCGATCAGACCATTCGTGGAACAGACAATAACGAGACATCAGATGAGAAGGTGTACTATGTCAGTATGAAGAAGGATAAGATTAATCAAGAGATCCTTAAAATTATGAAGGAATCTGCAGTGGATTGCGAGCTAAATGCTGGTGAGAATGACGGCATTCAATGTTTTCGTGTCGAAGGTCAATCGACACAATATTTGTTTGATCCGAATTTGGAGGTAGACAAGATCATTACTAGTATTGAACTGAAAGAAGTACGCGGAGATCTTCAGAGTCGCGTATCGCGTGCGCTAGACGTGAGTGCGCCTGCGGCGGCGTCAGTGGTAGATCGGATCACAGTCATTCGGATCAGAGGCACCGAATACTTGCTAAAAGAGAAAGAAAATACGAGCGGAACCGTTTTCAACATATTTGGACGCACGGACATAGGCTTTACAAAGCCCCTGGGAGAAGTGACAACCGATCCGTTGTTAAAGGATCCGATAACAGGTAAGTTGAAGTATACCAGTATCCATTTTAGTGTACCACAATAACCTCAATATATGTTATTTGATAACAATAATTGATATTATTCAGACAAGCTTACATACTTATTATATGAATCTGTGAATTGGGTATAGACCCAGTCTGCCTTGCATTCGCGGACTACATCCTCCTTCGTAAGCGTCTTATCAAAGAAATGGACCCACGCCAGATCAAATTGAAAAGAGGATGTACCATACACTCCACCCCACTGCCCTTGAAAGAGGCCGCCTCCGAATAGGATATTACAGGGTTCTGATGGTTGTCCTGGGGCTGGATTCCACGTCGCATTTGTTTTCCACATAACAACACGATTGACCGCCGTCATGGTCGTTACCGTTGCCGCACCACCACTGGACAAGAACCCGTCTACCGAATTACAATACAGATCAAAACTCGTCTTGTTATTATTGACATAAAATACGTACCACGTTCCAACGGATAGATAATAGTTGGTATTGATCGTCTCGCTACCGCCCGCCCAGCTATGCTGGACAGAAACAATGGATGTACTTCCATTGACGGGTGTTGCAATGATGGCGAACGAATCTGACTTTGATGCACCAGGAAAAAGGTGGCATAATGTTTCCTTGACAGGCATCGTCATTAGCCGAACGGCAAACGACATAGACTTCCAGCTCTGAAACGCGATATTGGGCATATTGATATAGGAGCCAGAACCATTCATACGCACAAACGATTTCTTTCCAGGCACGGCAGACTTCTCGTCCGTTCGAAGATGATATTCTGGATTTCCTACGCCCAAGAACTGACCAAATAGACCAGGATTGCGAAGCTCCTCAAACGCACCCGATTTACCGACTTCGTACGTCAGGAACGGCGCACGAGCCTCGCACGTCAATGAGTAGTACTGTGACTGAAACGCATTGACACCGTTGCATAGTTGAGGAGTGACCTGAAACGCATTCCAACCTCCACCCGCATCTTCATAGTACATTTTTACGATATTTGGCGTTGCCGCATTGAGTGGGGTACATGATTTGGATTGATACATTGTGGGACCCTGTAAACCTAGATTTTCGAATAGACCAGGTACATCGGCAACGGTCTGTGCCATCGCCGTTTTATCGATATTAGCGGGCTGATTGACGGCGATCCAGAAGCCATCGTCAACAGTCACGGTAAACTTGGCAGAAAAATCCGACGGTGCGCGCACATCCATCATCTGGACACAGCATCCGAAACCCCCTCCGCCAATTTGTGATACACGTGACGGGCCCGATTGAAGCTGGACGATATCACGCTCCACAGTACGCTTGAGAAACCCAGCGACCTTCTGCGGATTGCCATGAACAGGTACAAACCACAAGACTTCCACACCCTGACTATAGGGCGCGCGAACAATCATATTTTCAGGTGAGATACCGAGGAATTGGATCATTGCATCGCGTTGTGTCGCATAATCGGTAAATGCATCGGCCGACTTCATACTCGTAATGAGCTGTGTCCAGTATTGTTTCACGGCACCGAGCGTACCCATTGCATTATAGGTTGCCATCGTGGCAATTGTCGGAAACGCTTTACCCTTTGGCTGACCACCCATTTTGAGAAAGAGTTGTTGGAGACAATCCATATCAAACGGCGATTGAGTTCCATCGGGAAGATTGGAGCATTGATCGTACCCTTTGATGGCTCCGCGCTGAAGACAGAGATCGCGTGCGGCGGCGCCAATCGCCGAACTAGGGGGCTTAGTCGCATTCCCTGCTAACTGACGAATCTCTTGTAACGCTGCACTCACCGTCGTCTTACCTTGTGAAAAAAGATCCAGATTGATGGGCGGATTTGCGGAACGCTGATAAATTGTAGCGGCATCATTGTTACGAAGGGACGCCATATAATCCGATGGATTGGGGGAACTATTGAGAGCCATTGCCATCGCACCATTATCGGTGCATCCACCCATTATGACAGTGTTATACAGGCAGGCTGCAGTAAGGCGTCCGTTTACGGGATCACACGTCTTGTCACGAATGGGCTCAGGACCAGTAGGCGGAGGAGGACACGATGCGCGCGAGCGCACGATGGAACCAGGGCTACACGTTCCCATCGGTTCGTCGGGGTAGAGGGGTTTTCCAACAGAATCAATGGGTACGCCCTGGCCGATGTCGGTACAATATCCACAGCTTCCTTGAAAGACATCGGTATCGACATCCGTACACGCTTTGAGCGCCTTGCATTTATCCATTAGAAGCTGTTTTTTCGCTAATTGGAGATCGAAGAACCATTTTTTATAAGCGGGAACATCAAACCCAGGAAGGGGACCTTTTTCGTTGCCCACCATACCTTTTGAAACCTCGGGGTAAGGACTATTCTTGGCGGGAGGTGTGTACATCCAGCCACATCCGACGGGCGCCTTGGGATTTTTAGCGGCAATCAAATTGTCGAGATCAGACGCGGTACATTGTCTGGCCATTTGACCCAGATTATCGCTGATGCCGGTCATAAAAATACCATTTGGATTCTTAACTGCGTGGTTCTGTATTCCCTGGCCGGCAATGTTTGATGTTTGAATGGCCTCATCAAACCCATACAGACCGGGAGTACCTGAAAGTATCATATTGGGTGCCGCATTGTAGTAGTCATTTTTCTGCTTGACGTGATCAAGATAGACATTTCCTGATGACGTATTGGATTCTGTCTCAAATGCTTCCGCCAGACGACGAAACATCTCTACTGATGGATTCGGTAGTTATCTTTTCTAATAAATCCTGATGGAGGATGTCAGGTCATTAAAGCCATTATGTACCAAACATATATTATCTGATGTTAGTGTCAACGTTCTCCCTTGAAATCCTCCGTGTTCATATAATACGACCGTCAATCCAGCGGGGACTCGTACAGAACTAATGGAATCATTAGGAAGTCCCATTTGGTTGATATCATAATTACCTGGCCCCAACTGCGACGACGGACCATCATACCAACAGTGATAATAAAAGGTGGCTTTCAATGGCGGAGCCGGTCGTCGATCTTCTGGCAAATCGACCTTGATCGCAGGACTGGGTGGAAACCACGCATAGGTTTGATTTGTGCTGTTTACTGCATCAGATACATAGACCATTTCATTTTGATCATTCATAATTTGAAGCACCGTACCGAGAATACGCGACTGACAGCAATCCGCGCGATTGTATACAACAATCTTATAAATATCGATCATCGACCCCAGATCGACTTGAACCCACGGAACATCGCCGCACGACGTGTGAACAAAGTTATAGGTTTGACCCATATCACCGTCTACAAAGTTCTTACTGGGGAACATATCTCCTTGGTATCCGCTTGATTTGGTGACAGGTGTATTGGGCGTAATGATGTTCGCGCCGCCATTTTTACTATACACTTTGATCTCCGCCAGATTTAGGCATTCCACGTGATTGTACTGTAATTTGATGTATCGACCGGTGATCACGGAGTTAGCATTTCCAATCGGAATCTTTACATACCCCATATAGGCCGGGTCGGCAACGAGACCTGCATTGTGATTTCCTTTGTAGCATCCATTACCGGTCCCATCTTTGGAATAGCTAAATCCAGCACACTGTGTACCAAGTGCATTGCAACCGCTTTGTGCGGCATCCACGGATAACCCTGAAAAGCATGATGGCTGGAGACCGGTTGTCTGTAGATATCCCGATGGCACGGTAAGATAGGACGGTTCAGTGGGTCGATCCCACATTTGCTGATTGAATGCTTTAATGGCCCCGTTTTGAGAAGCGGGGTCTGTTATACCGGGCTTCGGGCCATAACAGTTCACGCCTGCTTTCTGGTTATCGGGTGTCCATTCAATCACTCCTGTTCGGCCACCGCAACCGCCCACAACGGATGTGGTGATGGGCCATTTGCCGCCTCCGTCGGCCACCCACCCGCTAAAGCACCAGTCGGCACCGTGCGCATAGGCGTCTTGTAACTGAGCGGTGGTCGCGACCGTGGCGCCATATTTTGAGCATACTTCTTCTGCCTGATTTTTTGTGTAATCATATCCTGGGCCGACGGCAAATACTTGCTTGGGGCCCGTCACTTTGTTGGAAGAGGGTTGACCGAGTTTGATGTCATAGGCTTGTTTAAGCGCTGTGGCGCGCTGTGCATTGGTTTTACTATCGTCGTTTGCAAGGCGATTGATCTCGTCGTATTTCTGTTTCACAACAGCGACACCTCCCAGATTCTGGGCGAACTGTGTGCCTGTTTCATTAATGGGATCAATGACGGTGCCAGGATAATTGAAGGTATTGGGTACATCTTCGAATTTCTCTTTTGAGCTTGCGGCCTTAGAAGAAGGTAGTGTATAGGTTGGCCCAATGCGAGAGTCGACACCCTTGTTAGCATACAGGTATGACGCACATTCCTTGGAAACGGGGCCCTTTGCATTGGAGGGTCCATCACACGGATTAGTAATCGGTACACCCGTTGCATACATGGAGACAGCATTCCAATCAGGAATAGAGAGTGGTACACCTTTCGCATCATTGCCGCTTTGCGCCTGTGCCATCTTGACAGCTAGTGCATCAACAATGGTATCAATGCCTTGCGCGACCCCGTTCGTATCCTTTTGAATCGCATCAGCCAACTCCTTGGTAGAGGGATAACCGGTTCCTTTGGAGGTTCCGCCGAGTTCCGTCCAGCGTGCTTGGAGACATTCGAGTTTATAATCGCCTGGCGCATTGCCCTTCCCGTAACACGGGTCTGATTCCAAAAAGGTGGCAGAGTCCTCGCGTGTAATAATGGGACCGTTCTCGCAGGTGAGTGCTGCGCCGTCAAACATGTTTACAAAAGAAAATGGTATAAGGCACGATAAATTCATGGAGGACTTTCCATTTCCAGGCATCAATGTGAAGCATTTGAATCCGTTAAAGAGACGAGTGCCTGTGATACGTGGCTTTGCGCGTGTTATGGTATCCATTTTGATAAGTGTCATGAGATCTAATTTGAACGTGCCGGTCGCTGTTTGACCCTCGATATAACCGCACAGATAGATAGGAAGGGTTCCGTCGACTGAAATCGTAAAGGAAATGCCCTCTGAATTCGGCGGGATCGTAATCTGTGCGCCCTTGTCGATATCCAGTGTAATTCGCTGGAGCGGAATGAGGCCATAGGAGCTGACGATAACTGCACTTCCACTTCCATATAAGTTCAAAGTGGAAGGAAGACGATCGGATTCGGGACCGACACGGGAAAATGCTCCAGAGGTATAGCATTGGGTACAATTGGGTAAACCGAATGTCTGCTTGGTTTCACAATCGACTGTCTCTTTGACAATGGTGCACTGGTCTTTCGTAAGGGAAAATGTGCCGGCCTTGGCTTTACCGATGGTGGGCGCCAATGTTTTTATGGGGAAATAGGGCGCGGCGCCCGTTTGTTCGACATTTTTATACGATGCCATTTGATCATCGCGATCGAAGGAGCTCACGTATAATCCGCCGATACCGACCGTATGACCAGCGGAATCAACGGTGGCGGGATCAAAACTCATTCCGCAGTTTTTTGCGAACTGTGCATCATCAAATGCACTGCACGATTTGGGCGCTGCTTCGCATCGCTGTGCGATCTCTAATGTACGAGGAAGCTGGGCGGGTGTGATATAGGGAATAGTTTGTTCTAAGGTGTTCAGGGTAGAACTGGGCTGAATCGTAACGGAGGAGATCGCCTCACTCATATTACTTGAACTAATAGGATCAATACCGAGAGATGAATTTGGTAGATTAAGCATACTAGTGGCTTCATTGCTTTTCACCTGTGAGTCGGCAATGAACTTCAGATGCTGGGCCATTATATCATTGGCCGGAACGTCGCTAAACGGTTCCTTTGAAGTGTACTGTAATCCTATGAATAGGACACATAGTACCGTAAATAATAAGATAATGTTAAAGAACATTATTATCTACTAACGCTTAATATAAAAACGAAACATATAAACGTCAACTGTTATGACTATTTCGTAAAGTTCCCATTTAACAGGGGGCAGGGGGGAAGCTCACAAGGCTCACAGTCCCTGTGGGACTGCTTTGTGCGTCCCCCTAATAGTTATTATCAGGTCTCAGCTGCGGCAGCGAATCCATCTCACGAGTGATGATGCGGAACACGAGTTGAAGCTGCTTGTTCAAGTTAATAAGACGAACAGGTGACTGTAAGCTGACACCATAGGAACGAAGGATCGCGCCGAAATTCGATCCAAACGGGTTCAATCGTACACTACCCGTCGTCGGATCCTCGTATCGTGCCTGGATGACAATAAAGTTCGCATAACCAACATCATTGAATCCGTCCTTCAGTGTGCTTGTATTAGGTGAGTAGGCGGCATCAAGAACAATGTGACCTTCGGGGCGATTCACCCAGGCACAGAAATCACGGAATGCAGCACCTTGTTCTGGGTTGGAAAGAACAACATCGGAATAGGTGTATCCGCTGATTTGAATACGATCTCCAGCAGAGATCTCGAACTTGCTGAAATATTTCGATGTATTGATGTAAAAATTCGCGGGGTTTCCATCGGCGTTTGGAATCATTACATTGTATGCATTTGTACCCACATTATACGTCAGTGGTATGGTAAATGGAAAGGTTTCAGATACAATGGCGCCAGACTGAGGGCAAATGATTCCACCGATATCAAAGGTATCGGGCGTTGTACTGATCAATTCGCCGTTGGGACGACGGAGATCAATGGTCATCTTCTGTAGGGTGGATAGCGGAGTCGGGTAGTATTCCTTCTGGCATTTCAAGAACTTCGGGATCATTGCCAAGAATCCGCGACTGGTGGGATGCTGACGAGTCTGATCGGAAACCCACTGGGCATCGTATTGGAGAACACCGAAGCTGCGATCCAGGAAATTGTCCGTTCCGTAGTTGTTGTTCTCTAGTTCCGCCACGCGAAGAGTCACGTAGGGTAAGTTGAGAATGTTGTCTTGATATCCCGTATCCGTGACCTGATTCTCTGTCTTCTCGCGATACACGGTAACACTGAGACTCTCGCCTGGCATAATGGCCTTCACGAGCTCGATGCGGACAATGTTCTTGAACTTCTGCTGAGACGCCAGGCTGGGACCGAATCCTTGCCCGTTCGCCGCGGGATCAAAGTTGACGGTGAAGCTGTATCGATTCTCCTTGGTGTTGCGGAGCCAATCACGATCCGCGGAATAGATAAAAAGATTGTTTTCAATCTCGCGGTAGCTAACGACATTGCCTTCACGGACGAGGTTGTTCTGAGGCAAGACCACTTTATCAATGGATGAAAAGGCAGGTGTGACCGTCGTGGGATTGCCGTTGGCATAGCCGATAGCATTGCTACTGCCGTTCATGGTATCAAACGAGCCGATGGAGCCGCTCAGAAGTTCGCGGCGATCGGGGAGAACCACAAGGGTCTGATCCATAACGGGACGAGCACTCTGTGTGGTACGTTGAACCAGTGCAAGTTCTGTCGAACGATTGTGCGAATCCTGGAGGGTACGGAACGATGAATCGGCCTGAATACGTCCCTGGAGACCGGCATCGGCCTTTGCCAAATCGGAGCTCTGTGCGGCACGAAGGGCTTCTAGTTCACGCTGTTTCTTGGCACGCTCGAACATTTCGGCCGCAGGCGGCCCGTCCTCGGACAGGGAAATGCGGAAATCGGGGATACCAGGAGGAAGGGCTTTGACCTCGTTGCGTTCCTGCGTGACACGTTCAAAGCGCTGAGACGTTTCTTGAAAAAGGCCATCGTCCATCACGGTCTTGACGACGTTCGACTGTTTGGTGATTTCCTTGCGTTGAAGATATTGAGAGAAATCCTTGGCGCAGGTTCCGAGCACTTCCTTATTGAGAACCTGAATGGGTTTATCGCCCTGTTTTTCGTACACTTGATCCATATAGTGGTTCAGCGTTTTCGAGAGACGTTGAAGCTGGACATCATTGAGTGGTGCACCGGTTCGCTCCTGAAAGTCCTGGACGAGAACGGTTTGGAGCGTTCGGTAATTTTTTTCACTAAAGAGCGCCGTTCGGGTGGACCCCTGTGCTTGTTGCTGAGAAGCCGGGCGGTACATTACTACCTTTACCGTATAAATCTTTTATATGCTTTTTTACATACAAAGGATTTTCTTATAAAGTGAAACACATCATCAATGGCTGAACATGATTTTTCGTAGCGCTAACATCGTCTCGTCTTTTGTCGCTTCTTTACAGAAATTCTTGAAGGGAATTCCATAGATCATACAAACAATAAAGTACATACTATACATACCGCATTCAGTGTTACTATATTGAAAGCGTCGTGCATTGAATCCGAGCTGACATTCTTTGATTTGAAGGGTAAATGCGCGCATGAAACGCGCAATCATCGGGGGCGTCTTGTATCCATAGGAATCAAAGTAGGAAATGAATGGCTTTTTGATGTCTTTAATGTCAATGTAGAGTGCCACCCAGTGGCTTCCGCTTTTATAATGAGGATCCAGGTTAAAGACCATACCGATACCTCGTTTTCCCTTATCGTACTCGTTTTGTAATTTCAAATTACACAGATCTTCATGAAGACATTTGGGCGCACTATTCTTGATATAAGGATTCGCCACGGAGAAATCGATGGGATAGACTCCCATAAACTCAAACCAAGGAAATGTGTCTTCATATTGCTTCATCACGTTCTGGATATTGTAGTTATCGAGCCACGTGTCGGGCTTCTTGTCCCACTCTTTTGGCATTTTGGGACGAAGATATTGCTTACGGAGTTCTTTTTGATTCGCTAGTGACGTCTGATCTAATAGACAATGTTCTGCTCCGTTGTCGCATCCGACGGCTTCGAATAATGCCTTCCCTTTTTTGCCAATGCGCTTCTCGAGTTCTTTATACGTGGTGGAAGGCAGACACCTTTTCTTAGATTTTCCCAAGCGAGGATGGCATCGAGAGAATTCCTCGAGCCGCAATTTACGTTTTTGAGTGGTACGCATCACACAGCCTATTTCCTACGGAGAGAATAAAACACGATAGAGATAGAAGAATGGCTGTCCCTCCTGTTGAGTATGATTTTTCAAAGTCGGATTTGTTACTGATGGTGGGAGGACAGATTATGTTATTGGCGATTGTGATCATGGTGGTATGGTTTGGAGTGGGTCCGATTCAATTTGCCTATGCGGATCAAATGCGCAATATGCTTAGTGTCATACCTTCTGTTAACGTAGCACCTTCCGTGAGCGTAGCTGCAAATGCTTCTGCGAATGCTAAAGCAGTTCTTTCTGCAAATGCTAAAGTACCTTCAGCAAATGGAAAGTAAAATAAATGAATAAGATAGGATGGCAGACAGTGTATCACCACTTATCATTGGGGGTCTCGCTACAGTCGTTGGCGTGAGTTGTATTGCAACATTTATTATCATTTCTCGATTTATTGGATCGAAGGATCGATGGGATCCCATTCAAAAGAGTTCATCTACCGCCATCTGGTTATTGAGTATGGTAGGATCCCTTGCATTGTTCATGTCAGGGGTCGTCTATTTTAGCATCAAGCCAAACCAGGAAAAGATCATGTATTTTGTTTTTGTTGTCACCTTCTTGGCGATGGGTCTTGCATCCAGTGCACTAGGTGTCGCATTGATTCATAAAAACTAATGATAAGATAGAATGTCAGGGACTCAGTCTACAGTGACTCAGTCTACTACGAGTACGGCATCCATTTATACAATACTCCCTATTTTCTTAGGAGCATCTGCGATAGTCGCATGGGCTGGCGCCTTTATTGTGACATCCGATGCGGTAACCGGTGAGGGCTATAGTGCAAAGTCGTGGCCGAGTATTCGAGGTCAGGTTGCCAAAGTGATTAGTTCTGCTATGATGGGAATGTTCATCTTATTAGTGACGTCCATCATCTATTTTATACAAGATCAAACAAAGTCCATTTATGTTATCTTCATTTTAGTGGCACTTGCAAGTGTCCTGTCGTATAGTGCCTTGGCGGCGGCAAGTCTTAGATGAGCGGTGATAAGTTAAAATCGAGCGAAGAAGTAGAATGGAAGAGAAGTTGATTTTATATGGAATTGTCTATGTGATCAGTGTTGCCTTCTATATCGTATTTTTCGTATGGGCAGGCAAGAATTCGCCTACGGGTGACTCAAGAACGGACTGGAACGAGATCAAATCCGATGTATTTATGTCATGGATCGCGCCTGTGATTGCCGTTCTATTTAGTTTTATTTCGTTGTTTTACCTGGTTCGCTATCCTGATTATTCTGTGATTATTGTGATGGGTTTGGCGTGTTTAGCAGCGGGCTTTGGTGTTGCGGCGCTTTCTTTTGCGATTGTATCACGCTGATTGCTGTCTGCAACAGCAATCGTCTCATAGACGGTCTTCGACCGTGTATCACGTTGAATGCCAGCGGCATTCAACTCATAGGAAGTCTTCGACGGAGTATCCCGTTGATTGCTGTCTGCAACAGCAATCGTCTCATAGACGGTCTTCGACCGTGTATCACGTTGAATGCCAGCGGCATTCAACTCATAGGAAGTCTTTGACGGAGTATCACGTGAATGTTCAGACAATTTCCAAACAGACGGTATCGAATGGTGTAGACGTAGCCGTAATTCGCCGCGATGAAACAATTGCGACACTCCTTGAAGACGGATGACACATCGAATTGAGTCACCCGCTTTCAATTCTGATATACGATATGGCTGTCCCGTGGTTGTCTTTACGAATACCGTGGGATAAATAAAGAGCGACAATGTCATACCATCCAGAAGAAAATAAAACAGATGTCGAATGGTATCATATGACCGATTCGTAAAATTCAAGAAGCTCTGCTGATGAGCATAGAATGTATTAATGAGATATTCGTGAAGAGTGTGCATTTTAATGTGAAATTGTGGATGTTCGGACAAATCAAGACGAAGTCTCGATGTCTCCGCATTGTAATCGAGAACGCGTAGGGGAGGGGAGAGAATACTGACATCCTGAAAGTCGATTGAATTGTCTTTATAACAGAGACGGGCGATGGTTTTACCGAATCGATCGATTTGAAAAGGTGCAACGTGAATATTTCCAATTTCAAATGCTTGATGTGGGATGGAGAGGATCATTTGTGTACTCTACGATGGTATCATTTAGGTCCAGAGGACCCATCCTCGTTTAGGACATACGAAGTGCAGATACGAAGTGCAGATACGAAGTGCAGATACAAATATAAAGAAAAAAGAGGAGACTCTCCATAGAATGTCCTACCCCGACACAGAAACATCTGAAGCGATCGGAGAGTCCGTTGCACGATCCTTGACCTGTCGTTGCTCTTCTGTTTGCCTTCGAGAGTATGCCAGCCGCCTTCATAAGAAGACCGAAACGCTATGCCGACGTCTTTATACCCTGTTTACTACTCATCCTCACGAACATCAGATGTCCTACACAGGACACGCCCTTCAGGCGCTCCGTCGGGCGATGATCATGGGAAAAGGTGCCATTGGGCTATGTATCCATTCAGTATTTCCCTTTCTCTTCGAGAAAACAGGAACAAAGACCGTGGATCAGCTATATGAAGAGATTCATCCGAAAAAAAGGGAGCTGAACTAGTTTATTGAATCAGCGTTTGAAATTCAGTATGAATGTCATGTTCGTCATAAAATAAATATAATACATCTGACATCACTGATGGAGGATGAGCGATCGCATATCGAACCCATTCAATCACCTTTTTCTCTCTCTGTGGACGGTTCATTCTTCGCTGACCCTTTATAGGTTCATATACATCTGGATTATAGCGAATAAAACGAACAGGCATTCCTCGTACATGTACCAAATTAATCATACGTGTTTGCTCGCATTCACACGCGTATGTTTTATGTTGATGCTCATCTACTTCGATATATACATAATGCGTTCCGCAGTCAATTTGAAAATCAGGGCGTTCACGTCCACATGATGTACTTTCTAGCATTCGGTCGTGAATGAATGTGATATTGGCCGTCACGAGAAGATCGCGAATACGATTCTCTTTTGCGTGTTGATACATCGTTGCGATAGATGGATCACATGTTGTACATTTACCATTGGTAAGAATGTCATCTAGACCACACGAATAACACGGCGCCGTGCCCAAATTGACTGCATCAACGGGCTGATGCTCTGTGCAATATCGTTCTCCGTGTAGCTCGTGTGTTCCCAATTGGCCACAACATGATGTAGCACATTTACGCGTAGGGGAACGGATCATACCCTTTTGTTTGTGTCCGCCACAATGTGTTTTGATCTTTCCTAAGAAACCATATACTGCCATAACGCCACATTCAACTACTTCACAATATCGACAATTTACAGCAATCATCATAGTTTCTTTATGCGCGGCGCAGAATTTCGCCTTCTTTTGGCCATCATAATTAAATGTCGCAGTGATGGTACATTCATCGTATTCACATATGTTACTATATACAATGACCATATTAGGTTCTCGGTGTTCAGTGCATAAAAGAGCACGGCATTCTCCTATATAGTTATATCGTGGTATCTTATTACAATCTTCTTGAGTACATTTACGATCTTTCACATTTACCATACCTGACTCCCTATGATCAGCACAAAATTTACCTGTCTTTTGCCCAACAATATTAAAAGTTGGCTGTTTTTCACAACCATTGTATTCGCATGGTTTATTGGTTACGATAATCATATCGGGCGATTTATGCGTCGCGCAGAAATGTCCCACCCGTTCTCCACGGTTTCCATAATGTGGTATTGTTTTACAACCTTCATACTGACATATTTTATCTTTAACATTGACCATACCTGGTTCTTTGTGCTGAGAACAGAATCGACCCTTCCTTTGTCCTTCCACATTGAATCCAGCTCGTGTACCACATCCATCCTGTTCGCACATATTATTGAGAACATCTACCATACCCGCCTCTTTGTGTTCAAAGCAGAATTTACCTCTCTTTTGACCACAGATATTATACATGGGCTGTTTTTCACAATCATCATGTTCACATTGACGATTTACAACATCCACCATAGTGGGCTGTCGATGCTGAATACAATAACGAGGCTTCTGTCCGCGAATGTTGAACGTAGCGTGTTTTTCACATCCATCTTCTACGCATTTTTTTGATTTAACATCAATCATATCTGGCTCCTTATGTGTGGCACAGAAGCGAGCTTTGATTTCTCCACGCAAATTAAAAGCTGGAATCTTGGTGCATCCAATCCAATCACACGTTTTTAATTTCACATTGACCATACCATTTTTCTTATGAGCGGAACAGAATCGACCCACTTTGCTACCCAATACATTATGGGAAGGTTGCTTGATACATCCATCTTGTTCGCATTGTCGGTTAACCACGTCCACCATGTTAGAGTGTTTGTGATCCGCATAAAATCGCCCTTTCTTTTTACCGATATTATTAAAGATGGGAAGTTTGTGGCATCCATCCTCTTCACACGGCTTATATCTCCTATTCACCATATGGGGTTCTCGATGACGCGCACAAAAACGAGGTATTTCACCATCTACATTATAAATCGGTTGCAGTTCGCAACCGGCTGTCTCGCATGTCTTTGATTTTACATCGATCATATCTGGTTCCTTGTGTTTCGCACAATAACGACCTTTGGTTTCTCCGCGTACATTAAATACTGCATATTTGCCACAATGGCATTTTCGAGGGGGCATGGCGGGGTGTACACTTCTATAATATCTCCGAAAATCTTTAGACCGGAGGAAGGTTATATAAAATATACACTACTATTCACCGAAGTACATTCATCACTTAAAATACACGTCGACTACATGTGATAATGGACGAGACGTGTAGCTATTGCTGGCGTGGCCCTCCTGGATGCGGAAAACGAACCCAGCTTCTCGCCTTTCTCGAAAAAAGGGCTCAGCAGTCCAATGTACCGTTTGAAATCAAGCGTGATATATGGTACCTTAGTAAACAAGTCAATGGAGGTGATCCGGATGAAGATGATGAATCCACGGGCAAGAGTATTATGTATGAAAAATCAGCTTTGCATCTCGGATTTGACGTTGAGCTCGCATCGATGAGTGACAAACTGACGGTCTCATCGTTTTTGTCGCATTGGACGGGTAAAAATGATCTAACGCTCATCGGTCACGACATCCAGACGAGATACCTCGTTCTCTACCACGCCCATTTTCTCTCAGACGAATCTGTTCTTCAGCTTCAAGAGTGTTTAGAACAGTATCCGTCCTTTGCAATTCTGATGACAACCGATTTCCCTCTCTGTGGTCGTCTTCGTGATCATTGTTTTGAAATTCCTGTCGCGGGCCCTGATCATCTGTTGGCGAATTATACCAAGCGTGCCCATCTTACGGAAAAGGATGTATGGATGGAATCATTTAAGAAAACGCTGAATGAATGGTCGATC
>Ga0078894_10001354_pt1 | contig 18152 bp, 18 predicted proteins | sample LauGreSu1BDMLBSD_2_FD_67506 | JGI IMG/M metagenome (GOLD analysis project Ga0078894, IMG submission 67506) | Freshwater lake microbial communities from Lake Michigan, USA - Su13.BD.MLB.SD (version 4) (version 4) | ecosystem: Environmental > Aquatic > Freshwater > Lake | place: Lake Michigan... | reverse complement strand
ACTACATGGAAAACAAAACAAGCTACGAAATGACCTCAGCAAAAGAGCGGTACGACCAACTTCTTAAAGAGATGTCCAGCACCACGGACGGACTTGATGATCGCTCAAAGGAAATCTTAGATTTAGCCCTACACACCGATCACAACACCCCGTACTTTAAGATTAAGCACTTTGTTGGGGATGCTCAAATCACTCCGTACGCAAAGTACCGTCAATTTCTACTTGAAATCCGTTCTCGTGAAGAGATCATTGAAAACTTGCTTATGAACATTGCTAAGCAAGAGGCTCAGATTGAAGTTATTCGAGAAGAGCTAGCCGAAGCTGAAACCCCAGCACGTGCAAAACTTAAAGAGTTTGATCTAATAACAAACCGTAATGATTTAATTAAGATCCATCGCAGATTGTCTTCAGCCTACGCTGAGCGTGAGAACTTCTTACGGGCTATGCGAGAGATGTACGATAGCGGTGAGGCGTTCCTTCCAGACGGAACTGACCTTAAAGACGTTATGAATAACCCAGAGTTGAGTGAAGCACATGAGCGTGACCTATGGCGCAACCGCCTAGGAAAGCAAGCCGCTTTAGATATTCTTACCACTGGAAAAATTGGCACTGGAAACATGGACGCCATCACGATGCTGGGTGAAGATGATGTTGTGTATGCACTAAACGTAGCAATGGACTGGTCTTTACGAGTCAACACTGCACTAGAGACTATCCAATCTAACGCAGTTAAAGAGCTAAGTGATGGTAGGGATTTTGATTTGAAGTTAAACAGCCCCGCCGTAACACCAAAAGAACTACAGTAATGTACGCGGCAGTACACATTGATGACGTAGCTCATTTGCAAGCTAATCCAAAAGTTTGGGATGAACTACAAGTGTGCGGTTCATTTATGTTTTGGGTAATTATGCCTATAGATAAAGTTCCTTTATCTTTGCCTTATATTGAACTTACTGAGTACGAGGCTATGGGGTGGAAGTTTAAAGGCGTTAACCGAGGGTACATAACGGTTTACGAGGATTCAAACCTATTCGAGCAAGTGCCCTTTGAAAAATGGGTAGAGCACCCAAAGAAGCATAAGGTTACTGGCGAACCGCTGTTGAAACCTATGCGGTACAAGTATACAATGACACAAGATGACATAGAGCAAGGAATTGCTTTCGGACAAAAGATGGAGCCACATGTTCAGCGTGCCCTTAAATCCCAAGCTCGACGTGAAAAGCTTAGACGACTTTGTGGCTTTTTTAAGCGAATGTAAAGAAGTAATCTACGACTTTTACTTTACTTGTCGCATTGCCCCCTTTACTCAGGATGCGATGGGGGATGTCTTTATTGAAGGTGAAGAAGACCACGAGTATTTAAATAACCTTGCTTTGGATATTCAAGAATTTACTGGCATCACTGCATCTGCCGTGTTTAACAACATTTACATAAGGCCCTCTCAAGATAACCTTGACCTGTTTATTGAAAACTTCAAGCCTCTTTATGACGCTGGTATCCGTTCCGCAACTATCCCTCATACTCACTGGGTCGCTACTGGTCAAATACAAGCAGCGTTTCCTGAGTTGTTTATAAAGAACACAATTCTTAGAAATGTAAGCGAGCCTCGCGACATTGAAAAGTTGGCTAAGGCTGGTTTTAAATATATAAACCTAGACAGAGATCTTATGCGAGATCACGATAAATTGCTACGTTTTAAAAAAGCTAAAGAAAAATACGGCGTAAAGCTATCCCTGCTTGCTAATGAAGGCTGTATGGGAGGATGCATAATGATGGACGAGCATTATCATTTTAACAACGAACGTGGTGATGGTCCCCAGTATTTTACTGACTCTATTAGCCGCGTCTCTTGTATGAAATGGGACTACGAAGACCAAGCTGTGCCCCTTAAGACAGCCAACTTCCCTCCCTGGAAGGAAGACTGGGATCAGTTCCTAAACGAACTGGGTATTGACGTAATCAAGATGCACGGTCGTGAGTCTACTAGCCGTCTTCGTGAGACTATGCAGATTATCCGCAACTACGTCGACAATAAAGAGATACTCTTCCAGCACTTCAAGGACTTTATTGAAGAGACTAATATGGCTGATAAGCCTATTGATATTTGGCGTAAAAAGATTAAGACCTGCAAGTTTGACTGCTGGGATTGCGGATATTGCGACAAAATCATGGCAGCTAAATACGGAGACAAGCGTCAGCCACGAACAATGGTTGTAACTAGGGAGCTTGTAGACTCTGTTAATAGAGAGTTAGATATTGATATCCCTGGGCTCACTAGCTCTAGGATCCAGAAGTTGCTTAACGGGCTAGCCTCACAATCTAAGGTCTACTTAGAAATTGGTGCTTACTTAGGGGCTACGACTGCCGCTGCGCTAGCAAACAACAAACTAGAGGCTTACGTAGTTGATCTATGGGAACAAGACCTTCAACCTGTGCGGGATGACTTGACTCTGCCCCCTAATAGCCAAGCCGAGTTTGAAAAAAATATTGCCCCTTACATTGGGGAAAACAAAGTACATATCATTAACGAAGATATGCACGAAGTAGATACCTCAGAAATCTCTGGGGTAGACTTATTTTTCTATGATGGGCCTCACGAGTACGAGCATATCTATAAGACCGTGACCCGTTATAGGGACTGCCTTGATAAGCAAGCAATCTTGGTGTTCGATGACGCGAATTGGACAGACACGGTTAAAGCGGCTGACGATGCAGTAAAAGCCGCAGGTCTTAAACCTGTGTACTCCAAAAAGCTACTAAATGGCTTAGAAGACGAAAGGATGTGGTGGAATGGAATTTACCTCATCGTTGTTGCTAAATAATCAGCAGTTCCTAATTCTTTTAGCGGCTGTAATGGCTTTAGCCTTTGCTGCAAAAAAGACTCAGGTATTCATGCCTTTGTATACATGGATTGCCCAAACTGTTAAATCAAAACGAGCTGTAGTGGCTCTAATTTCTATGCTGTCGGGTGTTCTTCCCATATCAGGTCGCGTCGCTATATCGGCAGGTGCACTAGACACAATCGCTCCAGAAGATAAGAAAAAGCGTAAGAACTACGGAATCATTGATTACCTATCTACGCACCATTTTTATTTCTGGTCTCCTCTGGAGGCAACTGTTATATTGCCAATGGCTGCATTAAGCATCAGTTACTGGGAGTTAATGAGCAGGATCTGGCCACTGCTAGCGACTGCAATAATCATTATCTTGTTTTACATCTTTAGAGTTCTTAAAGAAGAAGACATTGAAATTGTCATCCCAGATAAGAAACTAAAGAAAAAGGACAAAGAGCCTTGGCAGATCGAGGCTGACTCAAAGCGAGACCGCAAGCAAATTGTTGAGTACGCTCGAGTCCTCCTATTCACAGCAATTGTTATTGTAATCAGCAACGTTGTTAAGGCTAACTTTGAAGCCATTAACACATTTGTTGAAAACGCTCATAAAAATAACCTAATACTTCTTGTTGCTTTTGCTGGGTTCTTAGCCAGCTTTGCGCTAGGTAGTAGTAGCAAATTTGCAGGCTTTGTTGTCGTATCTGTAGGGGTGTTTGGCATTGAAACCTTGCCACTATTCTTTGCGGTCGATTACGCTGGCTATATGCTTTCTCCTACTCACAAGTGTTTAGTAGTAGGAAAGAGTTACTTCAGAACACCGCTTAAGGATTACTACAAGGCTATTGCCGCGTTAGTAATTCCTATCATCTTTATGGGAGTTACCTTGTATTACGGTGGCATCCTCTAAAATGAAAAAAATCCAATTTATGGCAATGTCTCAACAAGTTGAAGACATGTACCCGCACCCTAGACCAGCAAAAGCTTACGTACCAGATTGGTACAAAAGTGCTAAACGTTTTAGAACTGGAAAGATGGAAGTCTTGCCAGAAGGCGCGGGTATTAACAAAGACTTAAAACTTTGTGTGCCATTTTTGGATGGATTAACAGCAGGGTACGCATTGGAACTCCCCGCTGACCTTCTCGTTCAACGTGACGAACGTGGGGTCGGGTTTTTCTGGAATGAGGAACCTGGCCCCATAGAAGTCCGACCTAAAGATATGGCGGTAACTTTGCCAAGACCACATGGTCACGATCAGGATTTATACGCTTGGACGTTTCATTGGGCTTCGATTACCCCGCCCGGTTATAGCCTTCTTGTAGTTCACCCATTAAATAGGTTTGAGCTTCCATTTACTACGACCGCTGGAATTATGGACTCCGATAACTTTTCCCTTGGCGGACAAATACCTTTCTTTTTACAAAAAGATTTCACTGGGATAATCCCAGCCGGAACTCCAATAGCCCAACTTATTCCTATAAAGCGAGACAATTGGCGGTCAGAAGTAATTCCTCATAAGCAGGGCTTTGTCCAAAAACAACTCTTCAACGTATCTCGATACCTTTATGGTGGCTACAAAAAACACCTTTGGGTTAAGAAGTCATACGAATAGCACTGCGCTAAACTGTGGGGTATGCCTATTGACTTCCCCAACTCACCAACACTGAATCAAGAGTTCAGCGCAGGGTTGACAACTTGGAAGTGGGATGGGGCTAAATGGGTAATCAAAGAATCACTTGGACCTATCGGCCCAACTGGACCAACTGGTCCAGCAGGGGCTACAGGACCAACTGGAGCAGGCGTTGATGGTGCTACGGGACCTACAGGTCCAACTGGACCTATATTTCAAAATGTAGACTGTGGCACACCAACAACTGTTTACGGTGGAGTTACCCCAATTGATTGCGGAGGCGTAACCGAATAATGCACGATCACGAAACCATGGTATTGGCTACTGGCGGTGGCATCAGCGAGATGACCGTCATGTGGATCTTGATGGGATTGATGGCGGCACATCACGTATGGATGTGGTGGAAGATGAGAAAGAAAGAGAAGTGTGACTGCTAATGGCTGTTAAAGTTCAGTTTAGACGAGGCACTGCTGCAGAGTGGGTTGCTGCAAATCCTATTCTTTCCCAAGGCGAAGCCGGATACGAACACGACACTGGTAAGTTCAAGGTAGGTAACGGAACTTCAGCGTGGAACTCTCTTCAATACTCTTCTGGTACTACAGGCCCTACAGGCCCTAGCTCAACAGCAACCGTTGGTAGCGTAAGCACCCTTTCTCCGGGAGCCTCAGCAACAGTAGTAAACAGCGGAACAGCTACTGCAGCGGTATATAACTTTGGAATTCCTCAGGGTGTAACTGGACCAACGGGTCCAACAGGCCCAACAGGTGCAACTGGTTCTAGTGGCGGTATCGTATTAAATGTAACTAACTCTGGATCAGGCGCTTACCTAATTAACGGCGCTAGCAACCCAACCTTATCTTTTATCCGTGGACACCGATACGTTATAAACGTAAACGCTGTTGGACACCCATTCTGGATTCAGACAGTCTCTGGAGCGTACAGCGCAGGAAACGTTTACTCTACGGGTATCACTAACGGCGGAACCCAAAACGGAACAATAATCTTTGAAGTACCTTTTGATGCACCACAGCTTTACTATGTTTGCCAATTCCATCCACCGATGGCTGGTGCAATCTCTGTATCTGATCTAGGCCCTACAGGCCCTACTGGACCAGTATCTACTGTTGAAGGTCCTACTGGGCCTACAGGTCCTACGGGTCCAACAGGGGCTGCTTCAACTGTAGAAGGACCAACTGGACCTACAGGAGCAACAGGGCCACAAGGTGTTGCTGTAACGCTTATTGGAAGCGTTGCAACAGTTGCTTTACTTCCATCAACTGGTAACGATGTAAACGATGCGTACATTGTTGATGAGAATGGTGACATATACGTTTGGGACGGATCTTCCTGGTATAGCGCTGGACAAATTGTTGGACCAGCGGGTCCTACAGGTCCACAAGGAAACGAAGGCCCAACAGGTCCTACAGGCCCAACAGGTCCTACAGGTCCTTCTGGAGTTATCTCTGTAACTGGTCCAGTCACTAACACTGGTACATCTACAGCTGCTGTACTTGGTATTGATCAGACTACGCTTTCTATTGCTAACACTCAGGTAACTGGTCTTGGAACTGCTTCAACTAAAGACATCCCAGCAACTGGTGACGCGACTACTTCACAGGTAGTTTACGGAACAGACACCCGTCTTACAGACACACGTACACCTACTGACCTAACAGTCACTACAGGTAAGATTGTTGACGCTAATGTTACTAACGCAAAGTTAGCAAACAGCAGCATCACTATTGGAACTGATGTTGTGGCACTTGGTGGATCTATTACATCCCCAACCTTCACCGGTCTTAGCCTTGGTTCTAGCGTTGTATTTGAAGGCGCTACCGCTGATGCGTTTGAGACTACCCTTTCAGTAACAGACCCAACTGCGGATAGAACAATTACTTTGCCAAACGCCAGTGGTACTGTCGCACTTGCTGAGCAGGTTCTTGCACGCTTTGATCTATCCCCTACCTATATCGACGTGTCTCCTCGCTGGGATAACCGCTCTGCTACCTTTGAGAGTGGAACTATCTACTGGACTTTCTTTACCCCAATGTATAACACCACTGTTAGCAGCGTAACCGTAGCATCTGCGGGTACCGCAACTAGTGGTGCAACTACTGTAAAAATGGGTATCTATACCTTTAACGAAACAACTGCAACAAGAGTTGCTGTTACCGCCAATGACGCAACAGTTTTTGGAACTCGTAACACGGTTTACACACGAAACCTAGGAGCGCCAGTTACATTAACGGCTGGCACACGTTATGGATTTGCGGTTATCGTAGTAGCCACTACTCCGGGAACTGGGTTCTTAGCGTTCGGTTATCCTGCTACACCACTTAACGTACTTAGCCCAATCATGCGTGGTTACCTAGATGGTCAGACCGACCTTTTAGCTACAGCCACTCCTTTGACTAACACATCTAACGGATACTGGGGTCGCCTATCATGACATCTATTAATGTAACTAAGACAAGCCTTGGGTTTGATCCTTCTGGCTTTGAGAAGTTTGAAGTAAAGAACGCGGATACTGGAGAAGTAATCGGGTACGACTTAGTCGCTCCCGCAGAACCTGAGTAGACTATGCGCTATGAAGATAGCCGTATACACGATTGCTTTAAATGAAGAACAGTTTGTTGAACGCTGGTACGAGTCGGCTAAAGAAGCTGACTACATACTTATTGCTGACACTGGTTCTACTGATGGGACTGTTGCCCTTGCTAAAAGTCTTGGGATAAATGTAGTTGAAATTTCAATCAAACCGTGGAGATTTGATGATGCTCGTAATGCTAGCCTCGCTTGTCTCCCTAGGGATATTGATTACTGCATTGCTTTGGATCTCGACGAAGTTTTAATCGCAGGTTGGCGTGAGAAGTTAGAAACAGTACCAACACAAACAACAAGACCACGATACAAATATACGTGGAGTTGGAATACCGATGGAACTCCGGGACTTCAATACGGCGGAGATAAGATTCACTCTCGACACGGTTACCGTTGGAAACACCCTGTTCACGAGGTAATGGTTGCAGACAGAATTATTCCAATAGAGCACTGGACTGATCTTGAAATCCACCACCATCCAGACAACTCAAAGCCTAGGTCTCAGTACATGCCCTTACTGGCACAGTCGGTACAAGAAGATCCATACGATGACCGTAACGCTTTCTACTACGCCAGAGAACTGTATTTCTACGGTGAGTATCAAAAGTCTACGGAAGAGTTCAAAAGACACTTGAGCCTACCTACGGCTACATGGAAACCTGAAAGAGCGGCATCCATGCGGTACATAGCTAAGATGGATGATGACCTACAAGTTAAGGAAGAGTGGCTTAGAAAAGCTGTTGAGGAGGCGCCCAATAGACGCGAGGCTTATGTAGACCTTGCTGCGCTTTACTACACAACTCAGTCTTGGCTTGCTTGTTTAGATTCTGCTGAAAGTGCTTTAGATATAGTAGAAAAACCTTTAGAGTATCTCTGTGAAGAGTACGCTTGGGGGTACGCTCCCTACGATTACGCAGCCCTTGCCGCATACAACTTAGGAAAGACCAGTGAAGCGTTGGAATACGGTATGAAAGCCGTAGAGCTCAACCCGACAGAAGAGCGATTACAGCGTAACCTTATGTTCTATAAAGCTTAAGGGGAGTGATGAGAGCCCATACACCTGGTGGTCGTTTTACCACTGAATTTGAACTTAACGCCATTGGCGACGGAATTACTTGGGATCTTACTAACCCAGTAGGAACATTTGCTGAGTGGTGGGAGTTCGACAAAGCGGCATCTACCCTTGATCCTGTTTATGATGTGGATTCAACTGTAGGCGGTCGTGTATGGAAAGGTCCTAAAGAAATCCATGTAATCAGCGCCAACTGGATGCAAGGAAACGTTCCGTCAAGCGAGCGCGGTTTCTACGCTGCAGACATGCTTACCTTTACTCTTAATATTGATGACCTCACTGAAGTCAGCCCAGAGCTATTTGAATCCCGTGGTTCCTTTAAAGCAAAGATTTCAGAAGCCAATCGTTACCGCTGTGTTTGGAAAGATCAAGTTTACCGTCCGTACCATGTACAGCCAGACGGATACTTGGACGACCGTGGTACCCTGATTACTGTTCGAATGATTCAGGTAATGCCTGATGAATTGATTAACGATGCCCAATTCCAACAATACGCGAATGGACTCCACTAATGTCAACGCAACAAGTACAGATTAATCCAGAAAAACAAGAAGAAGCTGGCTGCAAATGTGGCGGCTGTGGCTGTGGAAAAGGAGATGAGTAATGGCTAAGGCGTTTGAAAAAGGCAAGTACACAGAGTCAAAGGACAAGAAGAAAGACTCTAAGATGCTTAAGAAGGCTGGCCTTGACAAGGATGAAAAGGCTAAGTTTGAGAAGGCGGATAAGGCTCACGGAGCCAAGAAGAAGCCTAAGACTATGGCTGAAGATAAAAAGATTGACGCCAAGATTATAAAGAAAATTAAGAAGTCCGATAAGGACTAATGACTTAGCCCCCGAAAGGGGGCTTTTTCATTTACCATTGGTTTTAACTCCCATGCGGGGAGCTTCTTTACCTTTTGCGTATGTATACCTGCGACTCCGATTGGAGACTGAGATGTCAGATAAACCTTCATGGTTAGACGGCCCTACTGAGGTCGACTTTTATCGTGGCATAACGGGCAATGCTCCTGGCGCAAAAGAATCAGCAATGTCTTTAGCGGCTGTAGGACTTGGGTATATGTACGGTCTTAAAAAGGCAAAGAAAAAGAAGAAGAAGAAGTGACCGGTAATTTTCAAGACCGCGCACCTATTGTTGCTGGCCAGATGGCAAGAGATCTGGATGATGAACTTCAAGCTGCTGCAAAAAGCGCTGGCTGGGATGCAACAGTATCGGTTGACGCTAAGCGTGGAAAAATAACGCTTTCATACCTTGAAGCTGACGAAACAAATATCTTTGAATCAGAATACGGTCGTGAGGGTGTAAGTCCAAACTCTGTAATACGCCCATTCATGGTTAAAGCAGAACCAGCTATTAAAAACGCCATAGGCGAAGAAGCTCTGGAATACCTTTTCTCACAGGGGGTTCTTCCATGAGTTTAGAAGAAGCATTCCTATTTGCTGAAGATAAAGCCTTAAAGGATCACCTTCAAGGAATTACTGTTTCAGATTTAAAACAGAGCGTTAGACCAGTCAAAGTATGGTTTGGCTACCCAGACGTAGAACTTCGAGCACAAGAGTACCCATATCTAGTTATTGATTTGTACGACATCCAGCCTGCTAGTGATCGTCAAAGCAGTGGAATCTGGATTGATGAAACAAACCGAGGTACGCAAACAGTTACATCTGGGGACACTTATTCATACTACGCTCCAGTTGTGTACGATTTGTACTACCAAGTGAGCTCATACTCACGACACCCACGACATGATCGTGGAATTATGCTTTCAATGTTAAACAGCAAAATTCCCGGAAAGTACGGGCATCTTCTGGTGCCACAGGCTAACGGGGTAGGCACAGTAGCAAGACATATGTTTCTCGAAGGGTTCGTAAAGCGCGACTCTGTCGAGGATGGAAGACGTCTCTTTAGAAACGTCTTTAGTATCAGAGTGGTTAGTGAAATGACACCGTTGGTGCCAGATGTAGCAACTCCACAAGTTGAAACAGTAAATCTCGAAGCAGAACCAACGAACATCCCTTCGGAATTTAGATCGGTATAAAACATGGTCAAACTAGAAACTCTCAAAGGAGATAAATAATGACTGCATACCTTCGTCCCGGTGTGTTTGTTGAGGAATCCCTCAACTTATCTGCACCAGTACAAAGCACCACATCACAGTCAATTGCTGCCTTTATTGGCTATACGGATCGTGGTCCTATTGATCCAACTCTGGTCACATCCTGGAGCCAATACGTCAGCCTTTACGGTGGGTGGACAAAAAACGCAAAGATGCACACAGCACTTTTGCTATTCTTTTCAAACGGCGGAAGCCAAGCTTACGTTAAGCGTGTAGCAAGCACCACCGCTGATAACTCATCCCGCACAATTAACGATCGTGCATCAACCCCTGATGCAACGCTCACAATTGAATCTGCAAACGTAGGTTCTTGGGGTAGTCTTGTAAACGTAACTATTACAAACTCTATCCTTCCAGGATCATTTGATCTTACAGTCTTTTACGATGGAATTGCTGCAACTAATATTGTTGAGCGTTACACCGACCTAACAATGACTGCAACAGATGATCGTTACGCTGTAAGTTTAGTTAACTCACAATCTAAATTTATTACCCTAGTTGATGAGGGATCTGCTGCTACAGGAGTTACTCGTAACCCAGTAGTAACTTCAAATGCGTATCTAATCAGCGGTACAGACGGAACTTCTCTTCCAACAGATGCACTTATTGCTGGAGCGGTTTCATCTTTTGACGTTGTAAACAACTCATTGGTTCTAAACGCACCAGGAATCAGCGACGCAACAGCTGTAAACCTTCTTACATCTTATGCAGAAAATCGCGGCGATGTATTTGTTGTTATTGACCCTGTTACAGGAACTGTAGCAAACCAGATTGTTCGTGCTGATTCTTACACAGCAACTTCATACGGCGCTCTCTATTATCCAGAAATCGTAATTAAAGACCCAACAACTAACACACAAGGAGTAACAACATCTGTTAGCCCTGGTGGAGCGGTTGTAGGTCTTTACCTAAGCACAGACGCATCACGTGGTGTGTTCAAGGCTCCAGCGGGTCTTCAGACTCGTGTAGGAGGAGCTATTTCTGTTAAGCCTTTAACTAGCGCTGAACTTGACGCACTAAACAGCAACAACGCTGCTGTTAACGCAATTAAGTTTGTTCCAGGTTCTGGAATTGTAGTTATGGGCTCACGCACACTTCAGGGAACATACGTAGATCGTTATGTCCCTGTACGCCGTACGCTTATCTACTTGCGTAAATCAATGTCAGACCTTAGCCAGTTTGCAATCTTTGAGCCAAACGACGAGAGATTGTGGCGTTCAATCACCGCATCACTCGAAGGCTTCTTAAATAACTTCTGGCGTGAGGGTGGTCTTCGTGGAGCAGTTCCAAGTCAAGCTTTCTATGTAAAGTGCGATGCTGAAACTAACCCACAGTCTGCAATTGACAATGGCCAAGTAAACATCGAAGTTGGTGTTGCTCTACAGCGCCCAGCAGAGTTCGTAATCATCAAAATCGGACAGTTTGACGGTGGCACCACCGTTACTGTGGCGTAAAGGAGACAAATAAAAAATGGCAACCGATAGCGTAATCAATCGCTTTTCTAGCGTAGCGACCGATCCACTTCGTTCGTTTCGCTTTCACGTTGAATTCCTTGCGCCTCAGCAAGGAAGCAAGGTGAGCAGCACAATCACTGGCTTCAAGGGCGGGTTCACACAGATCTCTGGTCTTGGAATCAACACACAGTCAATCGCGTACCGTGAAGGTGGATACAACACCACAATTCACCAAGTACCGGGCATGACAACATTTAACCCAATCACGCTTAACCGTGGAGTTATCGTTGGAAACGATCAGGGTATTAAATGGATGCGACACCTATTCGCAGCAGCAGCAGGAGATGGTATTGCCTTGGGCGATAACGATTTCCGTTGCGACCTTAAGATCTACATTATGGATCACCCAGCAGCAAGTAACGCAACCGCTACAACTACTGGTGAAGGTGGGTCAAACATTCCAAAGATGGGCTTCCACGTGCACAACGCATGGATCTCAACTTTGAACTACTCTGACCTAGATGCAGGTGGAAACAACCTTATGGTAGAGACCATTGGACTCGTCCATGAAGGACTTTCGGTATTCTTTACCGATGATAAGTACGCCCGCAAGCCGTAATCTAAATTAATAAGGAGAACAAATCGTGTCAACAAGCTCAGATCCACAACTTCTAGCAAAAGCCGCAGCTCAATTTGAAGAGACGCCTAAAGTAGCAATTGTTACTAAAGCGCCTTCTGACACTGAGGTTACCCTTCCCGGAGGATTTATGAACCGGGAGGGTGCCTTAGTTAAGTACGCAGAAGTACGTGAACTTAACGGCGCAGATGAAGAAGCAATTGCTCGAGCTGGTAATACAGGTCGTGCGTTGAACACCATGCTTCAGCGTGGTTTAGTAAGTCTAGGTATGGAGCCAGCGTCTAAGGAAGACTTAGATACCCTTCTATCTGGAGACCGTGATGCAATTCTAATCGGAGTGCGCAGAGCAACATTTGGAAACGAAATTGAATTTAACGGAGCATGCCCTAGCTGTGATGCTGAGCAGGCTTTAGTTTTAGATTTAACTAAGGACATTCCAATTTCTGAACTTGATGACCCAATCGGAGATCGAATGTGGGAGTACGAATCAAAGTTGGGAATTGTAAAAGTTGGACTTCCTACAGGAAGCGTTCAGCGCAGATTGCTTGAGAATTCAGACAAAAGTGCTGCAGAATTGAATACAATTCTATTGGCTGGGTGCGTAGCATCTATCAATGGAAGCCCTTCAATTGGCGCCACTGATGTGCTAAGGCTCAGTTGGAAAGACCGTGAAATACTCGTACAGCAAATTTTAGATCGTAACCCAGGCCCACGCCTTGGGGAGGTGAAGAAGGCATGCGAGGCATGTGGTGAGGATATTCCTATGCCACTGACCTTGGCTGCATTGTTTCGAGTATAAAGACGAAGACTACGTAAATTTACTGGACCAATTTGAACTACTAACTCGGCACTTTACTGGATGGACTTTGACGGATATCCGTTCATTGTCTTTTAGAGAACGCAAAAATTGGATTGACCGATCCAGACGTAGGGGTTAATAATGGCAAATAAGGACACCGGCTCAGCAATGGGCGTTGGTGGCGGAGGCGGTATTTTCAGTCGTAAGACTGAACTTGTCGCCGATTTAACGACCGCTTTTAAAACCCTTAATGCTGAACTTGAAAAAACTAAACGCCTATCTGAAGAGATATCTAAAAACCTTAAAGGCGCAAGACCTGGTTCTGGCGGAGGAAGCAATCTTCTAGGCTCTAGCTTTGGTCCGTCTACTGGTACCCAAGATGCAAACACCACTACTGACAACTCTGGAGGTGGTGGCCCAAGCACGGCTTCCCGTGTTATGGGATTCCTTGGTCGTAACGCTTTAAAGCTTGGCGCTATAGGAATACAAAGTCTTCCTACAGTTGAGCAAGCGTTTGAGCAAGATCTGCTACGTTCACGGTTTGGTTTCTACGGCGGAAGAAACGCTAACGCAACCCAGATGAACATGGCTCGTCAGGGTACAACTACTGACCCAATGGACGCGGCCCGCGCATCTATGACTGGCGCAAGCATGGGCTTGATGCCAGGTTTAAAGAACTTTAGTTCTGTTGCGCAAAGCGCAGCTGGTATCTCTAACCTGATGCCTGGTGTTGGTCTCCAAGGCGGTATGCAAGCCATGGGCGCTCTCAACCAAGGTAAGAACGTCAACATGCTTAAGATGATTGGCGTTAACGTTCGTGATGCTCAAGGCATGATGCGTGGCTTTGATGACATCGCTAAAGATCTTTGGAAAACACTTAATAGCCAAAAGACTGGCTCAAAAAAGATTAGCAAAGAAGATATTTCTTACTCTTTGCAGCCTGGTAACGCACTTGATTCTATGATGAATCAGTACTTTGGAAACGACCCTATTCTTCGTCAGTCTGTTATCTCAAAGCTTATGGACTTAGCTGGAACTGGCGGTCAAGGCTCAAGCCTAGACAAAACTCGCTTAGAAAAAGCGGGAGCAACGACTGGTGCTGTTACCTCAATGAGTGATAGAAACGCAGCATCTCTTAACGCTACTCAAGCGGTCGCCCCTTCCGTTTTAAAAGGATTTGAAAAAGCAAACGAGCATCTAGCCGCTGCAAGCAACAAATTAGCCGAAGTTGCAAGATCTGCGGGTATTTTAGGAGAAGCCCTTCGTAAAGCGCTAGAACTTAAAGGTTACACAGACACAGTTGCTAGTTCTGGTAACGGAGCGGGCGGAATGCTTACAAGCCTTCTTGCTGGTGGCGCTGGAGCGTTTGCTGGCAAAGCATTTAGTGGAATGAAAAATTTCTTTGGTAAAGGCGGAAAAGGCGCGGGCGCTACAAACTTCTTTAAAGGTCTTGGCAGCAAGGCGATGAAGTTTGGCGGTCGTGCTTTATCTGGTGCGGCTGTATATGGTTCAATGGAATGGTTGCAGAAACAACTAAACAGAGCAGACGTTCCTGATTGGCTTCGCACTGCTGGAAACGTAGCCTTTGATACTGGTCAGGGTGCGTTAACTGGTCTTGCGGTAGGTAAGAACCCATTTGCAGCACTTGCTGGTGCTGGTGCTGGTTTTGCTGGTTCTTTGGCTAACCCATACGGCGAAGAAGGTGACGGCTCAGACGGAGCAGATCCTTCTAGAGTAAATCCGCTTGATGGTGGATTAGTTGTAACCAGCCCGTTTGGTGTAACTAGACACATTACTTTTAGCGATGGATCTAAAAGCCCTACATACGGAAAAGCTCACGGTGGTGTAGACCTTCGTGCCGCTGAAGGTACAAATGTATTTGCCGTAAGCGATGGAACAGTTGAAGGAACTCCGTACGATGGTGGTGGTTTTGGAAACTACATAAAGACGCTAAACCCAGATGGCACTGAGCATTTCTATGGTCACTTAGACAAGAAACTTGTACCTGCTGGTAAAGCTGTTAAAGCCGGTGAACTAATAGGTCAAAGCGGTAAGTCTGGTGGCGGACCTGGTATGGGCCCACACCTTCACTTTGAAGTACGCAAGGGTGGTAATAAGTTAGATCCAATGCAATATTTGGCTAACGCTGCTGATGCTGGAAATAATGCGGTGCCCCCTGCAAAGTCAAGCCTCACCATTAAAAAAGGCGCTGGTGATTTAATTCTTCAACCTATGGGTGGAGAAGGACATGTATCTCCTGTCGGCTTTGGTCGCGGGGCTACACATCAAGATACCGCACAAACCATTAACTACGGTGGAGTGACTATCAATTTCCACATGCCAGAAAAAAGCGCAAATGACGTAAAGTTAATTGCAGCAGAAGTAAAGCGAGTGCTAAGCGACAGTTCAATCCGTGAGAAAGCGATGATGAAATAATGAGTCAACCTTCCATGGCTTTTGCTGCTAGCCAATTTGCGCTAACTGCGCAACAAGTTGCAGCAGCTAAAAAAGCCACAGCTAAAGCCGAGAAAGATGCTGCTGCCGCAAGGAAAAAGAAAGCAGAACAAGACAAAAAAGCTAAGTTGAAAGAAGCAGCTAGAAAAGCTAAAGAAAAAGCTGAGTTTGAAAAAAATAAACCTTCTACTGAGCCAACGCTAGACTACAAGTGGAACCTTCCTCCTCACATGTGGAGCATGCCTGTAACGCCAATTCAGGTTGAAGAAGACATGTACAAAGCCGACACAAACCTAGTGGGAGTCCCTGAGACATACCGCCGTGGGCGCATGTGGTGGTACGCAAATACTACTAACAGCTTTGTAGATAGTGACGGAAAAGAAAAACCTCAAACAAAAGGATCTGATAGACGTTACGGTTTCCAATTTTTGTGGAACCCAGAGAGTTATACAACTTCTATTTCCCTAAACACCGACACCACCCCGAGCGTTAACGACCGTTTCGTAGGTGTTGCTGGAGCGTTCCCCAGCGGAGAGACTATCTCTTTTAGTATTCGCCTAGATCGTACAAACGACTTTGCTTGTTTAAAAAACTTAATTAAAAAAGGCTATACCCTAGGAAACTACGAAGGACCTGTAGCGGACGATAAAAGCCTAGTTGAAATGGTGCAAAAATATTACAACACTGGATTTTTTAACAATCAATCAGCGGCAGAAAGAGGAAAGCAATTAAAAGAATTGCTAGCCCTTGGAACTGTTGCTGACCTTGAGTACATTTATACGGCGGTAAACGGTCCGGGATGGAAAAATATTACTGGTCGTAAAACTGGCGATATTGGATATTTGAGTGCAACTTTGTTAAGAATCGACATTGGACCGTTGTCTTACATCGGCTACATTAACTCATTAAACGTAACTCATATTTCTTTTAGCCAGGATATGACACCTATTCGTACCGACGTATCTATCGCAATGAACCTAATGGCATCTGCGGGTATCGCAGACAAGAAGGAGTCATAATGGGAATCTTTCAAGGATCACGATACGAGTATTCTGTAATTGACTTTGTTTCAGTTAAAGAAGACTCTGATTCTAACCCTATTGTTTTTTACGAATTTGAAGACTTAGGAAGTTTTAATTACATAGAACACACGTATGTATCGGGGGAACGCTTAGACACACTTGCGCATTTGTACTACCGTCGATCAGATCTTTGGTGGATTATTTTAGACTACAACCCAGAAATAACTGACCCGCAAAATATAAAGCCCGGAACTGTACTTAGGATTCCTCGTGTTTAATTTTGTAAAAGTTGGATTCCCTGCAGCAAACGTGTCTCCATCTCGCGTATCTGACATGACCCTTTGGCAGGAACGTTACAAGCACGAGTTTGGTTACTTTCAGTTTCGTGAAGTAGATGTAGACTTTGAAGACATTAGACCGGGAACTCCTGTTGAGTTTACTATTAATGGTGATAACGGTAGTCGTGATTACAATGCTTACGTGCACCATGTTGAACCAGTAGTAAGTCCGGGAGTAAACTTTGTAAGAGTTCACTTTATTGGCGCTTCTTATTACCTTAAGCAAACCTCTCAACAGGTGTACAAAAAATTAACAGCTGATCAAATTGTTGTAAAAATTGCTAAAAGAAACAACTTTTGTTACAACGTTGAACCGCATCCACGTGTTTACGACCAAGTATCACAGGCTGGTCTAACTGACATGCAAATGATGCAAAAACTTGCAAAACAGTGTGGGTATTCTTTGAGACTTACAAACTCAGAAATTCATTTTCAACCTGTAACAAAATTGTACGACCAAGAAAAAGAAAACGCCCCTATTTTTGTACTTCGTGACTCAAATGACCCTCAAGGCTCAACTCTTTACTCTTTTAAGCCACTTATTGGAGAAAGCCTAGATCAAGACGGAGAAATTAAATCAGCCGCTGCTATGTCTGGTGTAGATAAACACACTGGTCAAGTAATTCAGTTAACAAATCAAAAACGACCTAAGCCTACAAAAAAACAATTTGAACCTGAGTTTTTTGATAGTTTTTCTACTGGAGTAGTGGTTAACGATTACGACATGGCAAAAAACGAAGCTAAGTCTGTAGACGAAAGAACTAGATTTCCGTACCGGGCTACCGCAAAGGTTCTTGGAGACCCTAACTTACATCCAGATATGCCCGTCTACATGGATGGAGTTCCATCGGCATACGCTGGATACTGGGTTATTCTTAAAGCGGAACATGTAATTGATTCTGAAGCCTATAGCAACCAACGTTACGTAACAATTTTACATTTAGGTACTGACTCCTTAGGTTCTGCTGGCGTTCGGGCTGGTATGGCTAAGAGAGGCAAAAGAACGGCTGAAGTACCAAACCAACGAGCAAAAAGAACAATTATTCCTAATGTTAGGCAGACCAACAAAAAGGGTAAAACGGTTCTTAAAAAAGGAACTAAAAACTCAAACAAAAACGCTCCTGTTGGTTTTGGGAAAATAGGAAACCGCTCTAAACCTAAATCTGCTGGGAAGACTATAATTCCAACTAAGTGGGCAA
>Ga0078894_10001353_pt1 | contig 18161 bp, 16 predicted proteins | sample LauGreSu1BDMLBSD_2_FD_67506 | JGI IMG/M metagenome (GOLD analysis project Ga0078894, IMG submission 67506) | Freshwater lake microbial communities from Lake Michigan, USA - Su13.BD.MLB.SD (version 4) (version 4) | ecosystem: Environmental > Aquatic > Freshwater > Lake | place: Lake Michigan... | reverse complement strand
GGCTGTAGGGGCGCAGCGTTCTTTTAACCGCAGGTTAAAAAACCGAACCTGTGAAGCCCGCAAGTCGGCGACCGCATAGCGGGAAGGCCCAAATAAAAATATCATGTAGAATATAATTTGGACGATACCTTCGGGCCGGTCTTTTGCGGATTAAACTACGCTTCAGAACATCCTGCGGATGGTTCCCCTTCTTGTCCTGCGAATCCCTCGCGCTCTTGGTTTTTTTTGGGCGATGCCTTCGGCACGGCCTCTAAAAAGCGTTAAGGCTCTGGTAAAAATTATGTGAAAAATAATTAAGGGTCATGCTGGGATTAAGTTAATGCCCATATACAAAACACTCAATAAAAAATTCTAATAGGCCTATACCTTCATCTTATAATTACATCACGTATTAATGAAATTTTACTGGTTTTATTTACTATGTATATACTGGATTTGAATATCTTAAAGTTAATATCTCTGCATTAAAAAATATATTAATACTAACAATGCATGTAAATTAGATGCATGAGCGGTATTCGTACATTGCTTGGACAAACGGCTGTATACGGCATGGGCACCATGGTGCCCCGCTTTTTAAACTATTTAATAACGCCGTATCTCACGTATGCGTTTAGCACTTCAGATTACGGTATTAATACTGAACTTTTTGCATACATCGCATTTTTTAATATAATATTTACATATGGCTTTGAAACTGCCTATTTTAATTTTCAAAATCAAGAACAAACTAAAAACGTATTTTCAACTGCATTTTGGTCAATAACCATTAGTACACTTATATTGGGTGTTATACTGATGCTGCTGGTACCTGTGTTTAGATCTATTTTAAGCACCCCAAATGCAACCTATTTAAATTCATATTTATATTGGTGTATAGGTATAATAGCTACCGATGCCCTAGCGGCCATTCCTTTTGCAAAACTCAGGTCCGGTAATAAAGCCTTACAATTTTCATTTTTAAAATTATTAAATGTTATTATTAATTTAAGTTTAACTGTTTTCTTTTTAAGTTATTGCCGGCATTGTTATGAAACTCAAACAAATACGTATTGGGCACAGTGGTACAGACCTGAAATTGGAATTGGGTATGTATTTTTAGCAACATTGATTTCAAATATCATTACAACTTGTATTGTAATTGCATTGCATCTGCCCATACCTTTTTCTTTGGATGCAGTTTTATGGAAATCGATGTGGAACTATGCTTGGCCCTTGGTGATTTTGGGAGTTGCAGCTATGATAAATGATACCCTCGATAAAGTATTATTAAAATGGCTTATGCCTAATAAAGCCGATGCTCAAGTTTCACAAGGTATTTACGGAGCATGTAATAAACTTGCAGTGATTATGAGTATTTTCATTCAAGCGTTTCGTTTTGCCTATGAACCCTATTTTTTTAAAAATGCAGGGCATTCAAAATCACCCAGTCATCATGCACGAATTATGACCGTATTTATATTATTTTGTTGTTTTATTTTTTTAAGTATTAGCCTCAACATGTCGTGGATACAGTATTTTATTGGTTCATCAGAATACCGAAGCGGCATATCTACCGTACCGATTTTACTATTGGCCTATATGTGCTTAGGCATTGTTTATAATTTATCCATATGGTATAAACTAAGCCAACATACGCAATACGGCGCAATTATTGCGCTTTCCGGTGCTGCAACCACCATTTTAATAAATGTACTGTTTATGCCGCATAATGGATATTGGGCGGCAACCTGGGCTACATTTTTAGCATATTTGCTTATGATGGTATTGTCCTATATATGGGGCAAACGGCATTATCCCATTCCATACGAACTAAAACGTATTGGTACATATATTTTGATTACACTGGTAGTTTATGCAATAAGTTATTTTACAACACAAATAACGAGCTCATATATCAGTTTACTATTGAATAACTTGTTTATTTTATCATTTGCATACCTCGTTTACCGCATTGAAATTCGTAACTATGAAAGTTCAAATTGACATTGTAAATACCTCTTCACATCCTTTACCCGAATATGCCACCGTTGGATCTGCCGGAATTGATTTAAGAGCAAATCTTAACGACACCATTGTTTTACATCCGGGTGCTCGCATTTTAGTTCCAACCGGAATACGAATTGCACTGCCTATGGGATATGAGGCACAAATACGTCCACGCAGTGGATTGGCTTTAAATTACGGTATTACTGTACTTAATGCTCCAGGAACAATTGATGCCGATTACCGAGGCGAGCTAAAAGTTTTACTAATTCATTTAGGCACTGAAGCTTTTGAAATTAAAAATGGTGAACGAATTGCACAAATGGTTATTGCGCCCTATATACAGGCCCAATGGCATTTAAAAACAGAATTGGATTCAACTTTAAGAGCCGCTGGCGGCTTTGGGAGCACGGGCAATAATTAAAAACATTTACGTAAAAAATTACGCAAGGCACGGTGCACTTCAACAGGAGCCTCCAAATATGAATAATGTGCAGTGGTGTTAAAATAATATGCAAATCCCCGTTTTAAACTGTTGCATTGAGCTGTTAATTCTTCAGGCGCCAAAGTCCGGTCTAACTTTCCAATACCGTAGCCCAATGGTATTTCACAACGTGTAATCCAATCAAAGCCAGAATGCCGATCTTTCATACCTCTTAATGCTGCTGCAATAGCCGGGGTTTTCATACACTGTGCAGCTTGTAAAACGCTTGTAAATACGTTAGGATGTGCCTCGGGCCAACCGGGAGCAAACAAGGCATGCAGCGTTTGTGAAGTAAAAATGGTTTTATTGGCATTTAATGCTTCCAATGCACGAGAACGCTCCATTTTTTTAATGTCACTGTCAGCTTTTGAGGTACTGTTAAGTAAAAAAATACCTGCCACGCATTGTGGATATCTATTAAAGTACGATAATGCCACATAGCCCCCCATACTGTGTCCAACTAAAACGTAACGTCGTAAATTATGCGCAATTGCAATGGCATGTATAACTTCGGCCATAAGTTCCATGCTGTGAACATACCCGTAACTTGCACTTTCTCCGTGCCCAGGCAAATCAGGTGCAATAACACGGTAGGATGAAGCCAATTGCGTTTGCAGGGTTGTAAATAGTTCGGCCTTGCCCAAAAATCCATGAAGCAAAAAAACGGCTCTGCCTTGCCCGGAAGTTTTGTAACAAATAGTATTGTCCCTAAAGCAGAGGGTGTGCGTTTTCATCTTTGAAAGATACAAAATACCTTAATCAGGGTAGTTGCATCATCTGAACTTTATGTACTTTTAAATATGACTTTATTAGAATGTCCGGTTGGTTTTATTGGTGAATTAATTGATGTGCATTCATCAGAAATTGAATTGTATCTTTTAGATTTAGGAATAGATACGGGTTGCGAAATTGAAGTTATTGGTAAAGCACCCTTGGGATGTCCTGTGATTATTCAATCGGGTAATTTACAGCTGAGTATACGTAAACATGAATTACAATATATACACGTAAAACGGTTACATGCAGCATTCCCTTAAACATTTGTTTTTAGTGGGATTTCCAAATTGTGGTAAAACCACCTTATTTAATACATTAACCGGTTTACATCAAAAAACAGGTAACTACAGTGGTGTAACTGTTGATATTTTTGAAGGAAAAATACAAGGCTCCGGCGGTTTATTAATAAACGATTTGCCGGGTTTATATAACATATTTTCAAAAGAGCCCGAAGCTAAAATTAGCTTACAGGCCCTCTTAAATACAAAACCTGAAACCGGAGTGGTTATCGTTTTAGATGCGCTGCAATTGGAGCGTCAATTAGTTTTGGCTACACAAATTTTAGATTTAAAATTACCTTGTATTGTAGTATTAAATAAAGTGGAATGGGCCGAAGCTCAGGGTATAACAGTCAATACCGATGCCCTTTCAAAACTGTTAGGTGTTTCTGTTATAAAATACACCCGAAACGATTCCCATTTTACATTACAATGCCTGGAAGTAATTGCAAATATTAAAATTTCAAATGTTCAATTTAATTTAAATTGTGATTCTCAAGATTATAAAAACAGGGTAAAAGCGCATTTGCAAAAAACAGAAATTACATTTGAAACCTCAGATAAACGTAACCGCATACAAACCGCACGGTACATTACCGCCACTTGCGAAACCCGAACAACTAAATCAAAACGCAACAGTTTACCAGATAAAATCCTATTGCATCCGGTTTTGGGATTTTTAAGTTTTTTTATACTTATGGGGCTGATTTTTCAGTTTGTATTTTGGTTTGCTGCATGGCCTATGTCATGGATTGAAAATGCTTTTGCTGCGCTTTCTACGCTTATTTATAATTTACCATTGCATTCACACTGGACCGGATTTTGGGCTGATGGTTTGGTGAACGGTCTTTGTGGTGTAATTATGTTTATTCCACAAATTGCAATTTTATTTGGTTGCATGGCCATACTTGAAGAAAGCGGTTACATGACGCGTGCGGCATTACTCATGGATCGCCTGTTTCGCCCCTTTGGACTTAATGGAAAATCTATGATTCCATACATTAGCAGCACTGCCTGTGCAGTGCCTTCAATACTGGCTACCCGAACCATTTCATCATGGCGTGAACGATTAATATCCATATTAACCCTTCCATTGGTTAGCTGCTCAGCTCGATTACCCGTGTATACCATTTTAATTGAATTGTTATTTTTAAATCAAAACGAAAATAATTTGTATAAAGGTCTCGTATTGCTTGGTATATATGCTTTTGGTTTTTTTGGTGTTTTAATTATGGCTTGGGTTTTAAATCGGTTTTTACCAGCCGAACCCAAACGCACAGTTATTATGGAGCTTCCTTATTATCAATGGCCTCGATGGAAAGATGTTGTTTATACCATATGGCGCAAAGTACGGGTATTTATTACAGAAGCAGGACTTATAATTTTATGCTTATCTGTTATTTTATGGTATTTAGGCTCACATGGCCCAGCGCCAGATAATCCGGCAAACAACCCAGTTTCACTTGAATCCTCATATTTAGGTCATGCCGGGCATGCTATAGAACCTCTCATTAAACCCCTGGGCTACGATTGGAAAATTGGCATTGCATTAATCAGTTCGTTTGCTGCACGCGAAGTATTTGTTGGCACCTTATCAACCCTGTATCCTGATGCTAATGGCCAGGGCACACTAACCGAACGATTGGCTGCAGAAAAAAATAAAACTGGGCAAATGGTTTATACACCCGCTACCTGCTGGTCATTGCTGGTGTTTTATGCTTTAGCATTACAATGCATGAGTACTTTGGCGGTAGTTAAACGTGAAACGCAATCCTGGCGGTATCCTCTGTTACAATGGCTTACATATGCCCTTTTAGCCTATATGTTATCATGGGTAACATACCAAGTTTGTTTGTAAATTTACTCTATGGCGAACTCTTTTTTTATGCGCGCACTGTGCGTGTTTTCATGTACGTTACTTTTAAGCGCATGTGATCTGGTCCATGTGTTTAATAAATCTAAATCCAAACAAAATGCCGAAGCTTCGCAACGCATGGCCGATAGCCTTGCGGCTGCTGTAAATACGGATGTAACCGAATTACCCGACTCGGCTAATTTTGAATCGGTTGCCAATTCAGGATTTCAAGAAAGTGTTACGCGTGAACACGATTTAATACATACCCGTTTAGAAGTTTCATTCGATTGGCTTAACGCCGAATTAATTGGAACCTGTGTGTTAACACTAAAGCCCTTTGCTTATCCCTCACGGGTGGTAAACCTAAATGCGCGTGGCATGCAAATACAATATTTAGGCGTTTATGAAAATACCCCCTTTAAATTGTCAGAACGTAATACCGTATCAGTTATGCCAATTAGCCAAAACTACAGTTACGAAAACGATAGTTTAAAAATTGATTTGGGTAGAGTATTTAATCCCCATGAAAGTTATCAAATTCTAATACGTTACATTGCTTCACCTAATCAACTGAAAAAAAATAATGAATTAGGTACTGCCATTAACGATGATAAAGGGTTGTATTTTATAAATCCCCTGGGAGATAATCCGTTTAAAATGAAACAGGTTTGGACCCAAGGTGAAACGCAGTCTAACTCGGCCTGGATGCCAACTATAGATGTGCCCAATGAAAAAATGACCCAGGACCTCTTTATAACCGTTTCGCAATCTTTGGTTACATTATCCAACGGTACCTTAATGGCATCCCAACCTGCTGCAGGGGGCACGCGTACCGACCACTGGCAAATGAATAAACCCCATGCGCCCTATTTAACCATGATGGCGGCGGGTACTTTTAAAACCGTAAAAGACCCTAATAGCAAAACGTTGCCCGTTACGTATTACGTTGAGCCTGAATATGAACGCGATGCCCTGTTTTTATTTGGCGCAACTCCAAAAATGATTTCGTTTTTTAGTAAACTTTTAAATACACCTTATCCCTGGCCCAAATACGATCAAATTGTGGTACGCGATTTTGTAAGTGGCGCCATGGAAAATACTTCTGCAACCCTTCATGGTGATTTTATGATTTACCAAAGCCCTGAAGACTCCGAACATAAAGGTGAATCTGTAATTGCACATGAATTGTTTCATCAATGGTTTGGCGATTTGGTTACCTGTGAAAGTTGGAGTCACTTGCCTTTAAATGAAAGTTTTGCAACGTACGGCGAATATTTATGGCTAGAACATGCCAAGGGACGAGATGCTGCAGATATACATCAACAGCAAAGCCGCAATACTTATTTTAGCACGTATTCAAATGGTGGAGATCGTAGTCCTATAGACTATTATTACAGAAACCGTGAAGATATGTTTGATGCGGTAAGTTATAACAAAGGCGGACTGATATTACACAGCTTACGAAAAACATTGGGAGATTCGGTTTTTTTTAAGGGTTTGCACGTGTATTTATCGCGCCATGCCTTTAAAACTGTAGAAATTCATGACTTACGTTTGGCGCTTGAGGAGGTATCTGGCATGGACTTGAATTGGTTTTTTAATCAGTGGTTTTTAACAAACGGCTTAGCATTGGTAAACATTCAAAAAAAATATAATGCCGCAACACAATTACTCACACTTGAATTTTCACAAATTCAAGAATCACCCGAGGCACTTATTTTACCTTTAGATATCGATGTTTATAAAGGTAGTCGTTCACAACGGCAGCGAATTTGGATTAAGCAAAAACATCAAATTGTAACTATTCCGTGTAAAGAAGAACCAGATTGGGTTAATATCGATGCCGAACATCAAATGGTTGGCTACATATATCCATTTAAAAGTAAAACAGAGTTTATGCAGCAGTTAAAAACCGGTCCGCTGGCTATTGATCGTTTAGATGCTTTGTACTCTTTGCAAGATGAACTCAGCCAAGCCGATGTACGAAATTTAATTTCAAATACAGCACTAAACGATCCTAATAATGAAGTGCGCCGTTTGTGTTGGCAATATCTTGTACCTGATTCTGTCCTTAACGCAAGTGCAATACCCGAGGCTGAATACAATCTTGCATTAAAAGCATTAAAAACTGAAAAAGATGCCTATAACCGATCCTTTTTAGTTCAAGTTTTACTAAACTCCAAAACCCATGCAGAAGATAAGATTAATACAGCTTTTGAATTATTAAATGATACTTCGACCTATTTGATTTCATATCATGCCATTGACTTTTTAATTAAACAACAAGCTGCTGGTAAAGAATTGCTTGGCATTGCCCGAAATTTAAAATGGCAAAATGAAACTATAGCCGGTTTAAAACTGTATATACTTTCAACCTACGGCGATTCTTCAGACGTAATACACTTTTTACCATATTTAAAAGTACCAGGTAAATACGATTTACAAAGTTTAATTTTACGGTATTTTATTCCCTATACCGGTAAAATAAAAAATGCTAAAATAACATATGAATTTACTAGCTTGCTTGTGCCCTATTTAAAATATATTCAATCTAATGCAATTAATCCGGCTCAAGTAGAACTTTTAAAAGCAACACTTAAAAGTATTTATGATAAAGCTAAATCTGATTTTGAAATTTGTAAAGTAAAAAATACCGACTGCAGTTCTGCTAAAACCGAATTACAATATGCCGAACAAATTTTAAAATTAACGGATGGATTTTAAAATTGTATTTATTGTAAGTTGTTTACTGTCCGCTTCATGCACAGATCCCATTGGGTCTAAAAGCGATCGCTTAAAAATAGAAGCCGATACGCTAAATGCACATTGTCCACAAAAACTGGATTCTGAAACAGAATTGCAAAAAGTTAATTGGACGGCACCTTATTTTAAATACGCATTTAGGCTTGTAAATATTGCTGAGCCCTTTAAAGACACCAATGCTTTTAAATCTTTATTATTGCCGGGCTTGTATGCCGAAATTCACATGCGAAACGATTCGGTTGAATGTAAAAAACAAGGTGTAATTTTTGTTTACACCTATTATGATTCGCATATGAATTACCTTTGCTCAGTAACATTGCCCTATAATAAAACCTTACCCTGAGTATTGCATTCAATACCAACCATCCATTATAAATTAAAACAATTCTTAAAAGCCATTTCAAACATTAATTTGTACCTTTAAGGATAATGTTGCAACATCCCCATATTGCTGTAATTGGTAGTGGCAGTTGGGCCACCGCTATAAGTAAATTACTTCTCAATAATTGTTCTAAGCTGCATTGGTATTTTAGAAATGCCGAACATATTACCTATTTTAAAAACCACGGCCATAATCCCAAATACCTTACGGATGTTAAATTTCCCACTGATCGTATTACATTTTATACATCTTTAGAGGATTGCCTACAAAGTGCAGAACTTATTATTTTGGCAATCCCTTCCGCCTTTATTAATAAGGCCTTAATGGTTTTACCGCAAGGCATGCTTTCAAAAAAATTAATCTTTTCGGCAATTAAAGGTATTGAACCCGAAAATTTAGCCATAATGGGTGATTATTTACATCGGCACCATCAGGTACCGCTGCATCATATTGGAGTAATTACCGGGCCTTGTCATGCAGAAGAGGTAGCCATGGAAAAATTAAGCTATTTAACACTGGCCTCTGTAAATACAGACATGGCACAAAACCTGGCCTCGCTATTAAAATGCGAATACATGAATGTTTCGATTTCAGATGATATTTACGGTACAGAATATGCGGCTGTATTAAAAAATATTATAGCCATTGCATGCGGAATTGCACATGGTTTAGGGTATGGTGATAATTACCAAGCTGTATTAGTAAGTAATGCCATTCAAGAAATAAAACGCTACGTTGACGCAGTACACCCCATTAACCGCGACATAAAAGCCTCCGCATACTTAGGTGATTTACTCGTTACCTGTTATTCGCAATTTAGTAGAAATCGCACGTTTGGAACCATGTTAGGTAAAGGGTATTCCGTACAGCATGCGCAACTTGAAATGAATATGATAGCCGAAGGTTATTATGCGTCAAACTGCATACATAATATAAATAAAACCCTTATGGTGCATATGCCCATTTCAGAATGTGTTTATAACATTATATACAATCATACGCCACCTTCTATAGCATTTAAAACATTGCGAAATCAGCTTTCATGAAGCGTATTTCAATATTTGGAAGTTACCTGTTTCATCCATTATGGACGGCAACCTTTTTTACAACCATTCTTTTTTTTGGTTTAAGCAAAAGCCTGTACGGTCTATTATTTTCGCCTTTGCAAAAAGGTATAATTTGTACCGGCGTTTGTTTTTATTCTGCAATACTGCCTGCATGTGTTTTAAAATTTGCTCAAAAATTTAACTATATAGATACGCTTGAACTTTCAAATAAACGGTTACGTAAAACTGTATTTGGTATTTTATCGCTTTATTATTTAATAATTGCACAGTTTTGGAACTCGTGGGCGTACTTGCATGTTATTACATCTTTATGTTATGCCATTGGAATAATACTATTGGTTATTGTGGTTTTTTTACCAAAATGTTCGCTCAGCGCACATATGGCCGGCATGGGACTATTAGGCACTGCCCTTTTACTTAATTTAAGTGGCAGTTCGTATTTAATCACATTCTGGATTGTTCTATGCATTGTATTATCCGGAGCAGTGGGTTTTTTTAGATTGTATCTTAATGCACATACTGAAACAGAACTTTTAACCGGCTATGTAACGGGCATAGGTTCTGGATTGATTTCGTTTAGTTATTTATGAGTGTGATTTTATTAACCGGGGCTAACGGCATGATTGGAAGTCATATTTTGCTGCATTTACTACAGTGCGGCGATACTGTAATAGCCGGTATTCGTAAACATGCCAATACAGACGCCTGCAAACAAGTTTTTAAATCACAACATTGTAATCACTTATTTAATACTATTAAATGGCAAGAAATAGATTTGCAAAATACTAATGCCATTGAATCTTTACTTAATACCTATCAGGTTAGTTGTGTAATACATGCTTCGGGTAAAGTGTCATTCAATCGCCTGGACAGTGTTGAATTATGGAACAGCCATGTAATACAAACCCGAAATTTAATAAATGCCTGCATTGATAAACCCATACGGTTTATACATTTAAGTTCATTAGCGGTTTTTCAAGGCGAAACGGTGTCGCCCATAGATGAACACTGCAACTGGAATCCCAGTATAAAAACCAGTGTTTATGCACAATGCAAATATGAAGCCGAACTTGAGGTTTGGCGTGGCAGTGCAGAAGGATTAGAGGTTTTAATTTTAAATCCCGGCGTGGTATTGGCACCCGATTATAAAGGTACAGGTAGTAATTCTATATTTTTAAAATTAAAAACTACAACCCGTTTTTATACTTCGGGTTCAACCGCCTATATTTCAGCAAAGGATTTATCAAAAATTGTACGGGTATTTATTTATAATACTGTTTGCAATGAACGCTTTATTTGTATTGAACGCAATATAACGTACCAATCGCTTATGCACATAGCACGAATGGTGCTTAAAAGAAATGAAACTGCCATAGCAGTTTCAAAACCCGTTTTACAATTAGTATGGGTATGCAGTACGCTGTTTGCCTTTATATTAGGTAGAAAAACACAGTTTACCCAAAGTATACTACATGCCTTAACGCATAAAAAAAATTACAGCAACGATAAATTAAAAAAACACCTCCCCTTTGCCTTAGAACCTATACCGGAGGTAATTGAGCAGGGTTTAAAAAACCTTTAGGGTTTAAAAAATGCTGCGGAAACAGGTAAAAGTGCTTTAAAAAATGCTTGTTTGCTTTACTAATTATCTATAAATTAGGACTTTAATATATTAATTACTTATGCATATTGCTATCGCTGGAAATATTGGGTCTGGAAAAACAACATTAACGTCATTACTGGCAAAACACTACAAATGGCATGCCCATTACGAAGACGCTGACGATAATCCATACCTCAATGACTTTTATGAGGACATGCAGCGCTGGTCGTTTAATTTACAGGTTTATTTTTTACACAACCGATTTAGTCAGATTTTAGATATCCGAAAAGGTAAGCACCATGTTATTCAAGATCGTACCATTTACGAAGATGCCTATATTTTTGCACCGAATTTACATGCCATGAGTTTAATGACTACGCGTGACTTTGATAATTATTTTGCGCTGTTTAAACTTATGGAAACCCTTGTAAAAGCACCCGATTTAATTATTTATTTACGTGCAAGTGTTCCCACTTTGGTAAAACAAATTCAAAAGCGTGGCCGCGATTATGAAAACAGCATTCGACTTGATTATTTAAAACGCTTAAATGAGCGCTATGAAGCGTGGTTTACGGCATACGAAGGAGGAAAAACAATTGTAGTAGATGTTGATGATATAAATTTTGGAGAAAGTAAAGAAGATTTTGGAAAAGTAGTGCGATTAATCGATTCCGAACTTAATGGTTTATTTAAATAGTGTCCGCTGAGCATTCACATACAGCCTTACAAATTCTAAACGCATTACATGCTAAGAAACATAACATTGCTTCAGATTATAGCGTACTGATTGAATATAACGGAACATTAAATCCGGAAGTAATTTCAACGCTTGAATCACAAATTGAACAGGTATTAAATACCCAACAACTGGTTAAAACACAGTATAAAAAGTTGTTTTTTATTTGTATTGAAACCTTACAAAATATGTTTATTCACGGTGCCTGCGATGCCGACCAAAAAAAACATAACTATTTTATGTTAACGGGAAATGCCATTCAATTTCAAATGCATGTTGGTAATTTAATGGAAACCGCTCAAATTGAAAAAACTAAATTTCGCATTGACGAAGTGAATGCCTTTGACAATCCGGATAAGCTTAAAGCATTTTACTTGGATCATTTAGATAAAAATCAAATCTCCGAAAAAGGGGGTGCAGGATTAGGATTTATTACCATAGGAATGAAAAGCGCAAACCCCATCAAATACAGCTTTAACGCTATTAACAGCAACCTTTCTGTGTTTAACATGGAGGTAAGTGTGTCTCGCAGTTAATGAATGTCTAAGCCTTACATTTTAGCACTTGCATCATGGTTTCCCGATACTGATGCGCCGTTTCACGGTATATTTAATTTTCATATTATTAAAGCCCTGTCTAAAATTGCGCATGTTAAAGTAGTTTATGTAAAGGCGCAAAGCAAGCGTTTAGCGACTGAAAATCACCGTCAAACGCACATCGATGGAATAGATATAAACTATTTTTATTACAAACGGCCTAATGGCTTTATATCGCTTTTAAATCCATTGTTTCAATGGTTTGAATTTAAGCGCACATGGAAAACGGCCATACAGCACATGATTCAAAACTACGGCAAACCCTCGGGTGTACAAATGCATATTGCGTTTCCTCTAATAATAGGAATTAAATCATTTTTAAAATCACAGGCCATACCAATGGTTTTAAGCGAAAACTGGTCGGGCTATTGTGCCGAAGACGGTAATTATAAAGGTTTACTTAAAACTCGTTTTACCCGTTATGCCGTGTTACGTTCTGCAGCTGTAATTACCAGTAGTAATTTTCTTAAAACAGCTATGCAGCGGCATGGTTTAAAGGCCAACTACAGTGTTATACCTAACCCGGTTAATACCCAAACTTTTATTCCATTACAACATAAAAAAACAGAACCTAAAAAACGGTTTGTACACATTTCATCATTTACCCAACGCGAAAAAAACATTAAAGGGCTCTTAGATGCCTGTGCCATGCTTAAAAATTCGGGGCAGGATTTTGAACTGGAATGCATTGGAACCGGAACAGAATGGCCCCTTTGGAAAAAATATTCTGAAACCCTGCAGTTGCAACATCATGTTAGGTTTTCGGGGTATCAGGACGCAGCATACATCGTACAAGCTTTACAACAGGCTACGGCACTGGTTATGTTTTCGTTTTTTGAAACCTTTTCAGTTGTAATATTAGAAGCACTTGCATGCGGAACCCCTGTAATATGCAGTGCGGCCGGTGCCATCCCAGAGTACTTTACAAACGAACTGGGCATTATGGTTTCTGTTAACGATACCCCAGCCCTCTATAGGGCTATGTTAAACTTTAAACCTGAACAATACCATCCATCTGTTTTACAAAATTTTGTAAACGGATTTTGCAGTGTTGATATGGTATCTGCACAATGGAAAACAATTTGGACTTCATTATGTCCTGAGGTACTAATCAGACCTTAAACACTCTGTTAAGACGCTTTAATAGTACCATTAAAACTGTAAATGCCAACATTAGCAATGCAAAATTGAGCCAAAAGTACAGGGCTTTATTAGTAAACAAATCCCAGTTTTTAGATAACACGCCACTAAGTTTATTACCAATGGATGTGGCCAATTGCCAACCACCCATCATTAATGCGGTGTAACGTACAGGCGCCAATTTTGATACCATTGACAAGCCCATAGGACTTAAACAGAGTTCGCCTATAGTTATAACCGCATAACTTGTAATGAGCCAAAGCGCGCTGGCTTTTGTACTGCCATTATCTGTGTAATAAACTGCAAAAACCATAACCAAAACAGAAAGTGCGCTTATAAAAAGTCCGTATGCAATTTTAGTGGCCGTTGTAGGCTCTTTACCACGTAACTTAAGGCGGTTAAAAAACACAATTAATAAGGGTGTAAACAGTACCACAAAAAAGGGATTAATGGACTGAAAAATTTCTGTATTCCAAACTTGCTTTTGGGTATTTATTTGCGGTACAGTTTTCGGCGTGTCGTTTTTATAATAATCCGGATAATCTAAAACTTTGTAAGGTTTACCATCGTGTTTGAGCTTTCTAAAAAATTGGTCTTTTGCCCAAACAGAGTCTTTAGTATACTTTAGGGTTTCCGCAAAGCCTAAATTTTTTGCCAAACCCGAAACAGTTTCTGGAATTTCACGCACGGTATATTGCTCAGCGTAGGTAGTTAACGCTGTACCATTTTGCTTAAAAATGGCCCAAAATAAAATTACTACTAAAAAAATGGTAAACATGGTGCCCAGCGGCTGGCGCTCAGAATCATTCGCCTTAATATATAATCGGGCATAAAAAACAATTACCGGAATGCAAAATAAAAAAAAGGCATCGGTACTATCGCTTCCCATAACATTACCGGGTATAGACCAGCCCAATACGGCAAAGCAAAAACCACTTGCAATAACGGTAAACAACTGCTGCAACATACTGCGGTCATCAGCACTGGGTTTACGGGGAACATCTACGTGCCGGTAATGACGCGAGCCAGCTATAAAGGTAAAAACACCAATAAACATACCTACACCTGCAGTAATAAATGCTCCGTGCCATCCAATTTTATTACGCATAATGGCTGCCACAAAATTGCAAATAAAGGCCCCCAGGTTTATACCCATATAAAACAAATTATATCCGGTATCTTTTTGATTTTTATACTCGGGCGTATTAAACAAATTTCCCAAAAGCGTTGATATATTGGGCTTAAAAAAGCCATTACCAATTACCATAATGGCCAAAGCTGTATAAAAGGCCCCTATTTGAGGTACAGCCAAAAGACAATAGCCAGTGCCCATAAGTAAACCGCCAATAATAATGCAGCGGCGGTATCCCCATTTTAAATCGGCTAATAGTCCGCCCATAAATGGTGTAAGATAGGCCAAGGCAATAAATGTACCATAGATATCAGATGCTTTTTCGTTTTCCCAACCCCAGGCTCCTGTATTTTCACCTTTGGTCATGTATAAAAAGAAAATACCTATCATTAGATAGTAGCCAAAGCGTTCCCAGAATTCGGTAAAAACCAAATAATACAAACCCGGCGGATATGTTTTGGATTTCATATATTAATGCTTAAAAAAATATTGGTGTTGATCAAAAAGTGTTTGGTTAGTTATATTTAATACAGGTATTGGGTAGTAGCGCGCAGTTTGGGGTTTAACCTGCAAGGTACAGGTACGCTCTGTGTACTCTTGTAAAACCTGTAAACAAATATGCTGGTTATTTTCTGATTGCTGCTCTATAAGTGCTTGTACATTTAGTTCTGCCTTGTGGTTATTTACAGATATAATTTGGGTATTATTAAACAATCCGGCATGCCAAGCCGGACTGTAGGGAGCCACTCGATTAACTGTAGAATCGGATAAGCCAAAGCCATACCGGCTTTCTGAATTTTGCGGTGATGGCATAAAACACAACGCTACCCCAAAACGTGCCCATTGCTGCACAACTACATTTTGAAAATCAAAGGCTGTATATAACCAATCGTGTAAGGCTTGGCGTAAATCGATTGCACAGGCCTGTTGAATCCAGTCTGCTAAATCCTGTAATACATAACCCTGTGTTCGGGCTTTAGATTGATATGCATAACGTAAAACATCGGCTAGCGTATAACGGCCGTTGGAATTAAAATATATTGTGCTGTCAAGCATAAATGCCATTATACTGCCTTCATCGTAAATACTCGTTTTTCTGTACGGTACGCCGGGTACATAGCCGTCTAACCAGGTGTCTATACTGGTTTCTGCCAAACTTAAATTAAATCGTCCGTAATTGTGTACATGCTTTTGCAAACGTTCTTCCATGCACGTTTTAAACTGTATCCAGTTAAAAACGCCTGAGGCATAAAGCAGTTTATCGCCATAATAGGTAGTAAAACCCTCATAAACAGCACCACAATCTGAATACTGTGCATTTAAAAAATTATATGGTAATAAACTTTCTGGTCTAAGGGTTTTAATATTCCATACATGAAATAATTCGTGTGAGGCTACACCTAAAAAATCATCATACAAACTATCATTTAGCTGGTGGGCAGGACCCAATGCCAAAACAGTACTTTTTAAATGCTCTACACCATGATAAAATTTAAAGGGCAGCAGTAATACTAAAAAATGAAATGCATCTACCGGAATACTGCCCCAAAATTGAATTTGTGCTTGTGTAAATGCTTCAAAATGCGCCTTTATTTTAATCCAATCCGGTGAACAAGGTCCAGAAAAATGAATAAAAAAGCGGGTTGATTGTACTGTATAACTGAATTGTTGTAAATGTAAACCACAAATAACAGGCGCATCGGCTAATTCATCATATGTTTCTGCTTTATACCAATTATCTGCTTGCAAGGGCAAAGCTGTGGCAATTTTAAAATGTTCAGGTATTTTAAACTGTAAAAAATGCGCTTTGGTTTCAAAGCCTTCGGCCCAATAACAACAATGCACCGGGTTAATGTATAAAATTTCTGCATTGGCATAACAAGCACCGGCATTATATTCGGCAGCATAATAACTGTAACTTAAATAAACTTCGGTACATTGTGCAGTGCTTATAGTCCAACTAGAGGGGCTGTACTTACTGCATTGCAAGGTATTACCCTGTACATCGCGGGCTTCCAATTTTTTAATGTGTTTGGCAAAATGGCCCAATTCATATCTGCCGGGGCGCCATACAGGTAAATGTATTTTTAATTGGGATGTTGTAATACCTTCAATTTTTAAATCCACATAAATATAATGTGAGGCCGGATTTTTTTGATAAAATGTATAATACAGCATGATAAAAAAGTAAATTTAACGAAAGAACGATATTTTATGCCTAAACCTGAAAAAAATAGGATCGTGTACTCAACCAAACCTGATTTGGTAAAAGATCAAGATGCACTGGATGCCGTAGAAATTACCTTTACAGGTACACAAAACCTGCGTATACATTTAGACCGATTAGGTGGCGGCAAATGCGTTTCGCGTATTACCGGTTTTAAAGGTAACACTGCAGCTTTTGAAGAACTAACCAAATTTTTAAAATCATCCTGTGGGGTTGGAGGCAATTTTAAAAATGATGAGATTTTAATTCAAGGTGATAAACGAGATAAGCTTATGGAATTATTATTTAAAAAAGGGTATTTAGTTAAAAAATCTGGTGGTTAATTTATAATACAAAATGGCTTAATTAATTTTTTTAATGATGCCTTTTTAGGATTGTATGTTTTTTATTAGGGTGATGCCTATCAGGTATTTGTTGTTTAAATTATTGGGGCGATGCCATCTGATTAGAATTTTTTTATTTGGATAATTAGAAGTATTTGGGCGATGCCTTCTGATTAGAATTTTTTTATTTGGATAATTAGAAGTATTTGGGCGATGCCTTCGGCCCGGGCTACTCCGGGCTCGCTAAAGCTCGGTTGCCTGCGGCGAACCAAGCCCTACGTATCCCTATCGCGATTTTTTTGTTTTGGGTGTTAATTTAGTTTTTTGGTGATTTATTTTTTTATTGGGTGTTATTTTTTTGTGGGATTATTTTTTTAATTGAGATATTTTTTGGTGGAATTATTTTATAGGCGATGCCTTCGGCCCGGGCTACTCCGGGCTCGCTAAAGCTCGGTTTTTGCTTCGCAAAGAACCAAGCCCTGCGTATCCCTATCGCGGGTTTAATTAGAATAGAGTAAAATGCCTTAGCCGGCTGTAGGGGCGTTGCGTTCTTTTAACCTTTAGGTTAAAAAACCGAACCTGTGAAGCCCGAAAGACGGCGACCGCAAAGCGGTAAGGCCCAAAAAATAAATACAGAAAATAGAGCGATGCCTTTATTGTTAAAATTATTAGGGCGCGTCCCTACGGGTCGGGCTTCTACTGATTACGCTACGCTTCAGAACATCCTGCGGATGGTTCCCCTTCGGGTCCTGCGAATCCCTCGCGCGTATTTCACAAAATGGTTACGTTTAGAAATTGGCATCGATGGTTTT
>Ga0078894_10001351_pt1 | contig 18175 bp, 24 predicted proteins | sample LauGreSu1BDMLBSD_2_FD_67506 | JGI IMG/M metagenome (GOLD analysis project Ga0078894, IMG submission 67506) | Freshwater lake microbial communities from Lake Michigan, USA - Su13.BD.MLB.SD (version 4) (version 4) | ecosystem: Environmental > Aquatic > Freshwater > Lake | place: Lake Michigan... | reverse complement strand
CTTAAATGTGGTTATTGTAATCCTTTTGTCAGTTCAAAGTACATGGAAGAGATCAAACAATTTGGTCCTTATCCAACCTCTACAAATTTCAATGCTTTGGGAAACAAAAAGGTTTATCTAGAGCGTGAGCACAATCCGTATGTGGAAGCATTCTGGAAGTGGTGGCCCGACCTCTATAAAGATCTTTCCGTGTTTAGAATCACAGGAGGTGAGCCCCTTCTGTCAAAACACACATTTAAAGTTCTTGATTGGATCATTGAAAATCCAAACCCCAACCTTGAACTGAATATAAATTCAAATCTTTCTGTACCAGATGATCTTATCATTAAGTTCATTGAAAAAATACAGTACATTCTGGATAATAACCTCGTCAAAAGTTTTACGTTGTATACAAGCTGCGAAGCATACGGCTCAAAAGCAGAGTACATAAGATTTGGATTAAACTTTGATAAATGGCTTCAGAATTGCGAGTTGTTTCTATCATCCGTAGACAAAGCCAGACTTTCAATTATGTCTGCTTACAATGCTCTTAGCGTGACAAGCTTTATTGAATTTGCAAAAGAAATAAAGAAACTCAAGGATAAGTATTCTGCCGGAAGAGTAGGTATTGACGTTCCCTTTGTAAGAAAGCCCGATCATCTATCTGTTTTTATTTTAACGGACAGTCTTGTTGAGGTTATTAAATCACACGTTGAATATTTTGAGTCTAATTTTGATTTTTATGAAATCAACAGAATGAAAAAAGTATACACTGTTGCAAAGAATACTAAAATAGATAACAGATCCGTAGCAAGAGTTGACTTCTGCAAGTTTATAGACGAACATGACAGAAGAAGAGGTACTGATTTCTTTAACACGTTCCCTGAGCTGGAACAGTTTTATTATACCTGTTTAAAGCCCTCATAGACCAACCGGTAGAGTCAGGAGACTTAAAATCTCTGTAGTGTAGGTTCGAATCCTACTGAGGGCACCATTTTATTGGAGTGAATATGTCAAATGTAAAGTTGGTTGGAATTACTAAGCCTGTTGGCTTTGCTGTTACTGGTGAGATTCAAACGGCTGAAGATCTTGTTTCTTATTGTGCAAGGGTATCCAATCCTAACAACCAGCACAACACTCTTACTGCTGAGAAGCTGCTCAAGTATTTAGCTAAGCATAAGCATTGGTCGCCATTTGAGATGGTTTCTCTCACGATGGAGATAAATACGACACGCGACATCGCCCGACAGATCCTTCGTCATCGTTCATTCTCCTTCCAGGAATTTAGTCAGCGGTATGCTGCTGTGACTGAGATGTCTGAACCTCGTGAAGCTCGTATGCAAGATAATAAGAATCGTCAGAACAGTATTGAGACAGATGATTTGGGTCTAGCATTCGATTGGATTACCGTTCAAAATGATTTAATGCGAGACGCGCAAAATGCATATGAATGGGCAATAGAAAATGGGATCGCAAAAGAAGTTGCTCGTTCTGTTCTTCCTGAAGGTCTCACTATGTCACGGTTGTATATGTCAGGATCACTCCGTTCATGGATCCACTACTGTGAACTTCGTATGGCCAACGGAACGCAGAAAGAACATCAGTTGATTGCCAAAGAGTGCTGGGGGGTAATTACCAAGGAGTTTCCATCTCTAAAGGAAATCCTCAATGGAGAGTAATGTTACCCTAAATACCATGGTCAAAGAGGATGCTTCCATGGTCACGTATACCGGGTCAAAAAACATTTCACCAAAGCACCTTGAATATGTTAAGAGTCTGGTTAATTTTACCCTTAAGAAATTCTTTTCAAAATATCTTCGTGACAGACTAGACATTGAAATCTGTTTTAGAAAAGGCTTACTAGAGACAGAAAAACAATACGGCAATTGCACTTGGGAAGACCTACGTCATAGACCCAAGATGTTTACAGTTGAAATTGAGCCAAACCAATCCCTCAAGCTTTTGCTGAATACAATTGCACATGAACTAGTTCATGTTAAACAATGGGCCAAGGGTGAATTTGCTGAACTGAGAAATGCTTCGAAAGACAAGCCTGAGCCTGTCTATAAGTATAACGGCAAGAAGTTCGATACAGGCAAATATGACTATTGGGATTATCCATGGGAAATTGAAGCTCATGGCAGAGCAATTGGTATAGTTGTTCAGTGGTGTAAGAAAAATAAGTTGGAATGTAAAAACTTTGTATGTGACGGTTAAATGCTATTTTTGTTATGAATAAATTACCCTCTGAAACATTTTGTATTCTTCCATGGATCCATCTGAGCACAAGGCCAGATGGATCCATGCGCGTTTGCTGTACAGCAAACGCTTCTGGCGTTGACAAGTTCAAGACAGAAGGACATGCTGGCCTATTAAAGGACGATAAGGGTTTGCCCTCTAACCTCAACAACTCAGACTTCTTGTCTAGCTGGAATAGCGAGTACATGAAGAATGTTCGCTATAAAATGCTCAATGGGGAGATTCCCAGCAGTTGTACAAAATGTTTCAAAGAAGAAGCTGCTGGCCACAAGTCCAAGCGCATATGGGAAACAAATTACTGGAGCAACAGAGTAGACATCCAATCGCTTGTAGACGAAACAGAATTTGATGGTACAGTACCACCCAAGCTTAAGTACATCGATTTGCGTTTTGGTAACAAATGTCAGCTTGCATGTGTAATGTGTTCGCCACACGACTCGTCTGGATGGATTAAAGATTGGATAATGACATATCCTAAGGTTACTGATCCTACATTGAAAAAAACAATGGCATGGGATAGCAAGGGATCTGTTAACGGCTCGTCGTTTAATTGGCACAAAAATAACCCTAAGTTTTGGGAACAATTCTACGACCAGATTCCTAACATGCAGCAGATTTACTTCGCTGGTGGAGAGAGTCTCATTATTGAGGAACACTATGACATTCTGGAAAAATGTATTAAGATGGGTCATGCGAAAAACTTGGAGCTCCGCTACAACTCAAATGGAGTCGAGTGGAGAGAAGACCTATTCGACCTCTGGAAACATTTTAAGCTTGTACGGTTTCATTACTCCGTTGACGACATTGGAGCACGAAATGAATACATTAGATACCCTTCTCTCTGGTCAAGAACAGAAGAGGTCTTCAGAATCCTCGACACCGAAACTTCCGATAACGTAGAAGTAACAATTGCTTGTGCTGTTCAAGCACTAAACATTTATTACTTGCCTGATTTTATTCAGTGGAAAATTGATCAAAACTTTAAAAAAATTAACAAGTGGCCACAGGGTGCTGGTATGATTAACTACCACTTTGTATATCATCCTGCTCATCTGAATGTAAAGGTTCTTCCTATGTGGTTCAAGAAGAAGGTGCGTGAGAAGTACGAAGCTTTTGTTCCTATTCTAGAATCGCAATATGAAAAGATAGCCCCTGAAGAAACGATGTATGGGTTGTGGCGTTATGATCCTTATGGCATCGATAGGCTGTTTGGTATGCTGGACTTTATGGACTCAGAAGATTGGTCTAACAGGCTTCCTCAAACAAAGCAGTTTCTTGATTTGTGTGATAAGCAACGTGGCATATCATTTACACAAACGTTCCCTGAGATGGCTAATATTTTTACTAGTGTATAAATACAGCATCAACTCGAGGATCAACACATATGACATCTAGAAATTATGATAGCGCTTATGTAAGTAATGCTATGCGAGTCACATCTGTTAGCATACCAAAGAATGACTTCTACAGCTTAACTCACAAAGAAAGCATTCGCGAAGTTTTTATGAGACAGTTTATCAAGGAAACACCAGGTAGGGAATGGGATTGGGATAAAGTAATTATTAACCGAGCAGATGTCAATGATATCAACAGGTCTATACGTAAATTTAAAGAATACGTTTCGGATTTTAAATTGATATTTAACTATCCTTTTAAAGGTCCTGGTGAAGTCTTGCTTTACCTTATTATTGAAAGTGCTGTACTTAAGAGCGACAGAGATGGCGAAGTAGACTTGTCAACAAATTCTGGCAACTACCAGATCAAATCTGCCACGACAAACGACGAGCTTATAAAAAACATAAGAACAGGTGGCATTGATATTTCTGATATAGCGGTCGCACTTAAAAAGTTAAAAGCACAAGTAGGGCTAAAAGAAAAACCCGATCGCGTTTTAATTAACGACATAGCAGAGATGAAAGTAAGAAATCGTAAAGCTTATGATGACATCGAAGAAATCTACCAGGATAGAGCATACAGAGAATATTTTAGTAAGTTTGAACTCTTGGTATTTAACAGTAAAGCAATGGAAGCAACGATTATAAAAGATGTTAAAAAAAGCGATATAGGCATCGAACGTTACACAGATGGTATCATTAAGCCTACTATAAAAATTAAATGACGAACACCAGTGATTATGATTTTACAAAGATTCCTTTTGATCGGATTGTGAAGTTTGGACAGAAATCCATGCTGCGCAAAGACACGTTTGCTGTCAGTTGGATTCTTGGAAGGTTTTGTAATTACAACTGTTCTTATTGCTGGCCATATGCCCACTCACGTACAAAAGATTACAGACCGTTTGAACTGGTCACTAAGACAATTGACGAGATCAAGCGACAAGCAAAGGCAAACGGATTTAACAGCTTCCACTTTAGCTTTAGCGGAGGTGAGCCTACGTTTCATCCCGAGTATCTTCAAATCCTCGAGTACTTAAATAACGGTGATCCTACAACGATTCATATGACGTCAAATTGCTCTCAAAACTTACTATGGTTTGAAAAGTATGCTTGGGTTGCTTCAAATTTTAATAACGCCCATGTCACAGCAAGTCTTCACAGAGAGTACGTTGACACGCCCACAAAGGTGGAGGCGTTTGCTCAAAAACTCAGGTTCCTGATAGACAACAAAGTAAACACAACAATCAACATCGTTATGGTTCCTGAAAGGTTTGAAGAGCTCTACAACATAGCTTTATACTTCCATTCGAAAAATATTAACGTTACACTTAAGCCTCAAAGCGACGAAAAGGCACAAAGAGTTGTTGAAGGCTATACGCCAGATATGCTCGACAAGTTGCACAACGGTTTTCCACAAAGAGACTACAGGACTGGTCTGTGGGCTGAGCAGAGCTTTTATATTGAAATGTATGACGATCAGGGAAACCCTTGGTACATAGATCAGGCAGAAAGATTCAATGCATTTAACTTTAACAAGTTTAAAGGTTGGAACTGTAACGCAGGCTTCCAGTCAATTATTATTCGAGAGCCTGATGGAAACATTAAACGAGGGTACAGCTGTGCTGATCAACCTCTCGGAAACATCGAGACTGGATTTGACCTCTTTTCAAAGCCCGAGCCCTGCATTTCCCAATCTTGCGTGTCAAGTGCTGATTCCAAAATACCAAAGGTGAAACATGCCTAAGTGTGCTTTACTTCACAACCATCTTTGTATGGGGACAGACAACAAGTGGCGAGTGTGTTGTAAATTTCAAGGTGACCCTCGTCCAGATATCAGCTCGATGTCATACAAAACATTTAAGTCGTTGGATCAATACAAGAATGTAGTTGAGACAATGAAGACAGACTGGCATCCTGGTTGTCGTATTTGTAAGGAGACAGAAGAAGACGGACGAGCAGAGAGCCTCAGACAAGTATCGAACAGAGAGTTCTCACAGATAGACGGAATTGAATCTATCGAGCTTTCGTTGTCTATCGACTGTAACCTCAAGTGCAGAATGTGCGGACCCAAATACTCTACTAAATGGGTAGACATTATCGATCAAAATCCTCCTCTCATAAGAACACAAGACTTCGACCCTTATGATCCTGATCATCACTTTAGACCCTACAGCGTAAGCGACATACTTGGTGATAAGGATCTGTCTCGTTTGCAGATGGTTAAGTTTTTAGGTGGAGAGCCCTTTGTTACACAACAAATATACGATTTGTTTGATTTGCTAGATCAACGCAAGATTATACACAACGTTGATTTCCAAACCAATACCAACTGTACTATCTTCCCAGAAAAATCATTAAAGCACCTAGCAAAATTCAGAAGGATAGTTGTCACTCTTTCAATAGATGGTCATGGTGGTCTTAATGATTACATCAGAGACGGCAGGCCTTGGAAAAGTGTTATGGACACGCTAAAGAAGTGGAGGCAGTACAGAGAGGAACACCACAACTGCATTCTCTTGCTTGTTCCGTCTGTGCAGGCTTACAACATCCACGATCTTAGTAACTTAAAAAGACTTGCAGACGACAACGGCATTAAGTTCAAGTTCCAGTATGTAAGAGCACCAAAGCATTTCTCGATAAATGCATTGCCACCCGAGTATCTTGCTTCAGTGAGGGATGATATAAATTGTATAGATATAGACAAAGCAGTCTTTAATAACGAGCAATTTCAACTGTTAAAAAGGTTCACAAGAATGCTCGATTTGGCATATGGAAAAGATATACAAGATTATATACCAAAATTAGCGGAGTATTTTTGATGAAGTACGAACAGAAGTTTATGGGGGGATCAATTGAACCGTGGGGCCCTACAGGATGGCATTGGCCTGTGGAGGATACAGGATTGTGGGAAGGTCCTCGTAACGAATGGCAACATAAGCTGAGGCCATGGATTGACGATCATGTAAAAAGAAAGCACAATGTCGTTCAGGCCGGAGGCGGTTGTGGTATGTACCCAAGACTTCTATCTGGAATGTTTAGTAATGTTTTTACATTCGAGCCAGATCCACAAAACTTTCATTTCTTGAATTTAAATTGTGAGGGAACAAACGTAAAAAGATTCAATTGTGCACTTGGTCATAGACACGGAAACGTTAACTTTTATCCTCCAGGTCCTTCTAACAGAGGTGTTGGTAGAACAGGAAGGGACGGCGATTTGGATGCTGATCCTGTTGTAGGTGACACACCTCTTCTAATGGTAGACGATTTCGTTTTTCAAGAAATGAGCTTGTTGTTCCTTGACGTTGAAAACTTCGAATACTACGCGCTGAAAGGTTCTATAAATACCATTATAAAACATAGACCTGTCATTATATGTGAAAGTGCAGACACGAACGTGAAGAATTTTCTTGAGAATTTGGGATATGTTGTAGGAGAACACCAAGGTGCTGACACCTTGTTTAAGGTAGAGAATGGCTCAGTTTCGTAAAGACACACACAATTATCTAGGCGATGGCAAGACAATTTTTGAGGTTGTCATGCTTGCGGACCAGTATGGTAACTTAGTGGGTCCCGCAAATCCATCTGGTGTTTCTGTTGATGCTTTCGGTCGTGCTAGAATGTCGACGCCATTTACGATGTTTGACTCATCACACAGATTTGCAGATAATGGCGAATGGGTAACATCGAACACTGCTTCTACAACATATACGCACAATGCTAATAATGCCACGATCAGCTTAACTGTAGATACTGCTAATAATTCAGAAATCATTCGTGAAACTAAAAAAGTATTTTCATACCAACCTGGAAAATCTTTATTCAATATAAACACATTTGTATTCAATCCAGCAAAAACAAATCTTAGGCAGCGAGTTGGTTATTTTGGTGCTCAAAATGGAATATATTTGGAGCTTGCCAACACAACTTTGTCCTTTGTAGAGAGATCGTTCGTAACAGATCAAATATCCGAGACCAGAGTTGCACAAGCAGATTGGAATATAGATAAACTTGACGGTACAGGTCCATCACTTTTAACACTAGACATAACCAAAGCACAAATTTTTTGGATGGATATTGAGTGGCTTGGTCTTGGTACTGTTCGTTGCGGATTTGTTATTAATGGACAACTTATTCATTGTCACTCGTTCCACCATGCCAACATTCTTGAAGGCACATATATTACAACAGCCTCGTTGCCACTTAGATATGAGATTAAAAACACTGGTGTAACTGCAAGCAGTTCAACACTAAAGCAAGTGTGTTCTTCTGTTATATCAGAAGGTGGTTACGAACTTAGAGGCTCACAACAATCTGTTGCATCAGATATTGTAGCTGGTAAAACGTTAACAACAAAGGGAACCTTTTACCCTGTAATTGCGTTAAGACTCAAGTCTTCACCAGATCGTTTAGATGCTATTGCTGTTCTGACTGCTTTATCTCTGTTAGGAACAGGCAATGGTATCAACTATATGTGGCGTGTTGTTCAGAATTGCACAGTAAGTGGTGGCACATGGACGTCTGCAGGAACAAATTCATCTATTGAATATAGTTTGAACAGTACGGCTGTCGATCAAACTAACGCTAGAACGCTTGCTAGTGGATTCTTAAATTCATCGAACCAAGGTTCGCCGACATTAAATATTCTAAAAGAAGCGTTGTTTGCTTTCCAACTTGAAAGAAATGGGTTGACATCTACTCCATACACTATTGCATTAGTTGTCACGTCTGATACAGATAACCAAAAAGTTTATGGTTCTTTAGATTGGGAAGAAATTTCAAGGTAAAAAAATGGCTGAACAAGACAAAGGTAATATCACAAGCAACCTGACCGCTTCAGATGCAAATAAGGTTGCAACTACAAAGAAGCCATCTGCGAAGCTAAAGTCTTCGACAGTGAAGGATGCTATTTCTAGAACAAAAACTATGACCGGTTCTAAGCCCGATCAGATTAATGTCAATCCTATTCAAGAGCTCAATCAAGCTTTTAAAGAAGCTGTGAACGATATCAATCCAGATCCTAAGCACAGAGAAGCTGTTTCTAGATCAGGACAAGATCCTAAGCAAAAGCAACTTGTTCCTCGTGACGGCAAGAATAGAAAGAGTGATGACCGTCCTTACAGACACCAGTCAATTGTAAAGAAGATTGTGGACGAAGGAAAGAAAGATCCTTGGGACAAGATAGTCAAGGCTGTTCCTAAGTTGAAGGGGCACCACGAACGCGTTGAAGCGCTAAAGGCTGACGCTAAAGAAATAAAAAAGGTGATGGAAGAATTCAACGACACCTTTAAAGACGCATTGGCAAGACTGGGAGATTGATATGGAAGAACTAATGGATGCCATGAAAAGGTATCATGCTACAAACTTTTCGTTTTATTTGAAGCTGCATTTCTTTCACTGGAATGTAGAGGGAATGTTCTTTTCTCAGCTGCACGATTTCTTTGGTGACCTTTACAATGAAGTGTGGACTGCTCAAGATGACATTGCTGAACGCATTCGTACCATTAAGGGATACGCTCCTGGTTCATTGCAACGCATGAAGGACCTCTCTATAATCGATGATCAGATTGATGTTCCAGCTGCACAGCAAATGATTGTTATTGCAATGGAAGATAACGAAAAGGTTATACAAACACTTACTGAAGCCTATAAGTTAGCAGAAGCTGCAAACGAACTAGGTCTTGCAAACTTCTTACAAGACAGACTAGATGTTCACAAGAAACACGAATGGATGTTGAGAGCAACATTAAAGTAAAATGGCCATAACCATATTAAACAACCAAACAAAGCAGAAAAGAGCTGAAGCCAAATACAGCTCTTTCGAAGAATTGAAAAAGCAAGCTACCGTGGTCAAGGAGCCTTCTTCTAAACCTGCGCCCAAACCTGCGACGAAACCAGCACAAAGGGCACCTGTGTCACTTAATGAAAAGCCTTCAACGATAAATAATAATATTATCAAGCCTAAATACATACAGGATTCTAGTGTTGTTTACAAGAAATCTGGTTATATTAAAGATTTATTAGGAGAAGGAAAATAAAAAATGGCTCTATGGGGTAATAACGATTCAAAAACTGCTTCTGGAACAGTAGCAATTGCTGCTAATGGTCTAGTTACAGGCACGTCTTCTAGCTTGGCAACACAGGCTAGAGTTGGCGATTTCATTGTAATGGCTAACAACGATTATATGATCGCAGCTATTACAAATGCAACGTCTGCACAGGTTGTTGGTCCTCTGCAGAACACATCTGTGACTGCACAGTCTGACGGTTCATATGTCCTTTCTGAGAAGCCAAGATATGTGCTTCTTGATGATGGCACCCACGGAACAGCTGGTTGGACAAACACAGTGTTTGGTGTTGACGTAACAGAAGTTAACGTTTCGAATGGTGCTGTTCGTGAAGCTGTAATTACATTTGCAGGTTCAGGTTACGGATCAAACGGAACTGTTACAGTTTCTGGTGGTGATGGTTCGGTTGCTGTTTCAGCTAACGCTTTTGTTTCTGGTGGTCGTGTAACACAAATCAAGTTCTCGAACAACGGTATCGGCTACACACAAAATCCATCGTTTGCGATTTCTGCACCAGCTGGCATTACGTTCAACGCTTTGACGGCCGTTTCAAACACGAACGATACGATTGCTATCTCTACAGCAAACACAAAGTTTGCTGTTGGTGACAGATTGACATATACAGTTGCTGCTGGTAACACTACCGTTGGCGGTCTTACAAACGCTGCTTCATATTATGTTGTTGCTGCAAACACAACAACACTTAAGCTTTCTGCAACAGCTGGTGGTGACGCAATTGACCTTACAGCTTCTGTTTCAGAAACAGGTCACACAATTACCGGTGAAACAGCAACAGCAGTTCCTGTTCTTTCTGGTAAGAAGATCGATGCTCACGCAGGTTGGGTAAGACGCGTTGTTGGTACAGGCGGTCGCGCTGGACGTGTTCAGTATGAGACTCTCGTAGCTATGGGCTCGATTGCTGGTGACGCCGAAGACGATGTAATGCCAGACGCTTAATAACAAATAGGGTGAACCAGAATGGCTTCTACTAAAATTACAGAACTAACGGCTGCTACCACAATCGCAGTAACAGATGTTCTGCCTTTCGTATCAGATCCTTCTGGTTCACCCACTACTAAAAAGATCACTGCTAATAACTTAGCAAACTCCATTCTTACTTCTGTGCAGGTTTCAGTTCTTCCCTCATCAAACGTAACGCTTAATCTCGGCTCGACTGCGAAGAATTGGAACAACGTTTACATTAAGTCCTTGTACGCTAACGGGTCTGTTGGTTCAAACGGCCACACGCTTTATTCAAACGGAAGTGCTTCCTATTGGGCTACCCCTACAATTCAAAAAGTTTCTGTTCCTGCTAATTCTACTGCAACAGGCACAACAAATCAGATAGCTTGGGATTCCAACACTTTGTATATTTGTGTGGCTGCAAACCAGTGGAAAAAAGTTGATTTAACCAGTTTCTAATGAACGAGCGATTGGACCCTTCTAATTTTCTTCTTTATGCAGCAAAACATTACGACAACCCACAATGTTTTGACACAATAGAATTTTACGAAGACCTCAAAAAATTCAAGTACATTAAAAGACTCATAAACAGGTATGTTGAGGACGGCGATCTTAAAGAAAGATTGATCCTTAACCACATAGTAGTTCTCTTTAACCTGTTTGGTGTCCATGCAACGATCAGAATGTTGTTTGTAAAATGCGAGGGGCTAGAAAGCTTTCTAGCCCCATTTTTAATTGCTCTAAATAGTATGCCAGATAAAGTTGAAAATATCGGCATAGAAAACAGGACAGTTTATGCATCTGACATTGTGTTGGATCCAACTATTGTAGAAGCATTGAGGAAAATCTGATGGCAGGCTTAATTGACAAGTACATGGTTTGGCAATTTGTCAGAAGACTTGCAACTCCATTTGTGCAGATGCCAGCATATCACCAAGGGCTCATTGATAGCCAAGGCAGATTCTTGGTTAGTATTAAAGACCTGGTTACTATCCAGCAACAGCAAGCGCTCACAGAATTTGATGTCCTTATTATAAACCTTAAGAGACTGCTTGCTCAGCTTCCTGGCGGCAGTTCTAACATAGCTAATATTGCAGCTGGTTTGCTTCTCTTGAAGCAGTGGGGTCTAAAGCGTGAAAGCATTCATAGAAAGATGTTTACGTTCGAAGAAGACTTCAATCAAATGCTCAAGGTTGTAGAAGACGCCCCTGTGATGTCTTCTGGTAGTGGTGCTGTTTACGGAACGCGTGCTGGTGAAACTGTTGTTACTAAAAAAGCTGCTTCCAAGTACAAACGTAACAATAAAATAGACCAGAAGGCTATTAACAAGCTTTTTGCTGAGAGCATATCGCTTACATACCACCAAGAGCTTAATCCTAAGCTCTGGGACGCTGACATGACTCTCAAGCCAGAAGTGAAAGCACACCTGATGCAAATTGCTTTTGCGTGGGCAACGTTCGCAAAGATTCCCATTGAGCTTGTACAAGACATTATCATCACTGGTGGTAATGTTAATTACAATTACACCGATCTGTCAGATGTCGACCTTCATCTCATAATTGATCGCAACGCACTCAATCCAAACAGAGAGTTTGTTGACGAATACCTATCAGACAAGAAGATGTTGTGGACGCTTACGCACAACAGCCTTAACATCTATGGATACCCCGTCGAGCTGTATGCACAAGATCTTGAAGAACTACCACACCAGGATCAAGGCGTATACTCTATTCAGAACGACTATTGGATTCAACGTCCACGCTATCTTGGTCTAGACTTCGAGCAAGATTACCATCTTCAGAAGAAGGCTGATTTTTATAAGAAGTTGATCGACAGAATGATCGATCAGCATGCTAACCAAGAAACAATGGACATGCTCAAGAAAAAGATTTCTAAGATGCGTGGTGATTCCATTGCTAAAGGTGGTGAATTTGGTTTTGGTAATCTTGTGTTTAAGGAACTGCGAAACACTGGATACCTTGATAAGATGACGAGCTACACCAAATCTGATTTGGACAAAGCGCTCTCACTGGAGTAAATTATGTTCTTTCTTTCACTGTTAATGAACTCAAGGATTGTACAGGCCCTTGTTGGCGGTGCACTGCTTGTCGCTGTCTTTTTTGGCTGGTTGTGGATGCACGATCGTGCTCTCTTGAGAGAGGCTACTTACAAGTTTAACGAACAGCAGCAAGAAATTGTCAGAAAGAACGAAGAAGAGATCAAGCGTAAAGAAGAGATCATTGAGAAGAACGCCGAAGAGATCAGAAAAGTCATTCAACTGAAGGATGCAGAACTTAATGATCTTGAGTTGCAAATAAATCTGAATGCAGCTAAAGAGAAGGGTGGAGACAATCCATCTTCAGACTATTTGAAGTCGATCGTTAAACAACTTAATAATGCATATGGTGAAAAATGAACAAGCTACTCTTCCTTCTTCCTATCGCTGTGCTGGCGGTCGGTTGCACAGCTACGCCTAAGCCGCAGCTGATCACAACGAAGTACAAGGTTGTGTTGCCACCGGAAGATTTCTACAACTGTCCTTCCATCACAAAATTTCCAAACCCTGACACACTCACTGATGCTCAGGTCGGTCAGCTGATTGTTAAGCTGCAGACGAGCAACGTCAAGTGCAAGCGCAACATCGAAGCCATCAGGACATATCTCCTCAATGCCAAGAAGACCGTTGAAGGCAAGACGGTTTATTAAGCCACCGTTGATTTATTAATCGTCCGAAGTATACTCGCTTCTGCGAATTTATAATAGGTGACTTATGAATGCTTTATGGCTTGATCAGAAATACGCTCAGCTTGCTGGAACAAACCTCGAGAAGTTTAAGGTTGTAAAGAGCAGACCTTTTATTGCGAGGTTTAGATGTCCTGTGTGTGGTGACTCTCAGAACAACAAGTTCAAAACGAGAGGTCATTTCTATGAGATGAATGGACACATTAATGTAAAGTGCTTCAAGTGTGGCTATAGCACTTCGCTGTCTAAGTTCTTAAAGAACTACAATCCGAGCTTGTATTCAGAGTATAGGATTGAGTCTATGAAAGAGCTTGGTCATCAGGAGGAAGAACCTTTTGTTCCTCAGATTGAATCTTTCGCTAAGAGGCGGATTGATAAGTTTGAGCCAATGAAGGATCTGAAAAAGGTATCGCAGCTATCTCCTTTTCACGCAGCAAAAAAATATATTTCTGAGCGTAAAATCCCTAGTAATACGCATTTCCGAATCTACTACACAGATATATATTGCCACTGGGTAAACACGTTCATCCCTAACAAGTTTAGTGAGAAAACTTTGGCTCTCGACGAGCCAAGGCTTGTGTTTCCTTTTGTCGACTCTAACGGTTACGTATTTGGCTTTACAGGGAGATCAATTACAAAATCTAACCTTCGGTATATTACTGTGATGTTAGACGAGACAAAGGACAAAGTGTTTGGTCTTGACTCGATAGACAGAAAGAAAACTGTTTACCTTGTCGAGGGTCCAATCGATAGTCTCTTCTTGACTAATTGTGTTGCAATGGCTGGCTCTGATGCTAAGCTTGATGCAATTCAAGATAGAGAGAAGCTCGTTATTGTTTATGACAACGAGCCTCGAAGCAACGAAATCGTCAAGCGTATTGAAAGAGCCATTAATACAAATTACAAAGTTTGTATATGGCCGGACAACGTCGTTGAGAAAGACATTAACGATATGGTCATGAATGGTACATCGCCTTCAGAGGTTCAATATATGATTGATCAGAATACATTCTCAGGACTAGCTGCGAAAATGCGTTTGCAGCAATGGAAAAAAATATAACAGGAAAACAAAAATGAGCAACTTTTTACCGACACTATACCAAGAATTCATCTACAAGAGCCGCTATGCAAAGTTTATGGATTCTGAGCAGCGAAGAGAAAACTGGTCTGAGACTGTAGCACGATATTTCAATTATATGGACAAGCATCTCCTTGAGAGGCATAACTTCAAGCTGACCGAAAAGGAACGCAAAGAACTAGAAGACGCTGTTCTTAATCTTGAGGTCATGCCGTCGATGCGAGCTTTGATGACTGCTGGTCCTGCACTCGATCGTGATAACACCTGCGCATACAATTGCTCATACATTGCTGTTGATGATCCTAAGGCCTTTGACGAAGCAATGCTAATTCTGATGAATGGTACTGGTGTTGGTTTTTCTGTTGAACGTCAGTATTGTCAAAAGCTTCCTGATGTTCCTGATCGGATGTTTGATTCTGAAACTATTATTACTGTCAAGGATTCAAAGGAAGGTTGGTCGAAGGGTTTTCGTCAGCTGATCGCTCTTCTTTACTCTGGCGAGGTTCCTAAGTGGGATCTTTCTCAGCTTCGTCCTGCAGGCGCTCGTCTTAAGACCTTTGGTGGTCGTTCGTCCGGTCCTGGTCCGCTCGATGATTTGTTCAAGTTCACAATTAAGATCTTCCGTAACGCTGCTGGTCGTAAGCTGAACTCTCTAGAGTGTCACGATCTTATGTGTAAGATTGGTGAGGTCGTTGTTGTTGGTGGTGTTCGTCGTTCTGCTATGATCTCGCTTTCGAACCTTACCGATGAGCGTATGCGTGGTGCTAAGAACGGTTCGTGGTGGGAAACTAATCCTCAGCGTGCTCTTTCAAATAACTCTGCCGCTTACACGGAGAAGCCAGAGATGGGCACATTCATGCGTGAATGGCTTTCGCTCTATGATTCTAAGTCAGGTGAGCGTGGTATCTTCTCACGCGTTGCTTCACAGAAGCAGGCTCTGAAGTACGGTCGTCGTGATCCTGATCATGAGTTTGGTACTAACCCTTGTTCTGAAATCATTCTTCGTCCTAATCAGTTCTGTAACCTGACAGAAGTTGTTGTTCGTGGTACTGACACTGTTCAGTCGCTTGCTCGTAAGGTTAGGCTTGCTGCTCGTCTTGGTACACTACAGTCAACACTAACAAAGTTCCCTTATCTTCGTAAGATTTGGACAAGCAATACAGAAGAAGAGCGCTTGCTTGGTGTTTCTTTGACTGGTGTTATGGACAACACGATTATGAATGGTCGTGAAGGACTTGATATTCTTAAGGCTGTATTGAACGAGCTTCGTATTGCCGCTGTAAATGCAAATAAGGAGTTTGCAGAAAAGATTGGTATTCCTCAAGCAACTGCTGTTACTTGCGTTAAGCCTTCTGGCACAGTTTCTCAGCTCGTCGATTCTGCTTCTGGTATTCATGCTCGTCACTCTGAGTATTATGTTCGTACTGTTCGTGGTGACAACAAGGATCCTCTGACACAGCTTATGAAGGAACAAGGTTTCCCTAATGAACCTTGTGTTATGAAGCCAGAGTCTACAACTGTATTCTCGTTCCCAATCAAGTCACCAGATGGTGCTGTCACTCGTGATGAGATGCCTGCTGTTGAGCAGTTAAAGATGTGGATGATGTATCAGCGTGAATGGTGTGAGCACAAGCCATCTGTAACGATCACCGTTCGTGAAAACGAGTGGATGGATGTTGGTGCTTTTGTTTATGAGAACTTTGATGAGATCTCTGGCATATCGTTCCTCCCTCATTCCGATCACGTCTATCGTCAGGCACCCTATCAGGATTGCACAGCAGAAGAGTACAAGGCGCTTGCAGTTAAGATGCCTAAAGAAATTGACTGGGAAAAGCTTGCTCGATACGAAAAGGAAGACACGACTAAAGGATCACAAACGCTAGCGTGTGCTGCGGATGGATGTGAAATAGTTGACATAGCCTAATCAAAGGCCCCTTCGGGGGCCTTTTTTGTTCCTATATAGTCTGGTACACACAATCCTACTATAGGAGACAAAAATGGATTGGGATATTATAATTGAAGCTCTTAACGCTTCTGTAAGAGACGATGCTATGAGAGCTGACGTCTACCGCTACTTAATGTTAAATGGTTTCCATGAAGAAGGTGAAAACTTTGTTGGCGAAGATGACGTGTTTGATCAGGTGTGGGATGAGGTAGCAAAAACCTCTTCAGATGATTCATTCATTAGCAGCTTTGACGAGTTCTACGAAGAACAAGAATGAGAGTTGTAGGAATTGACTACAGCTTAACCAGTCCTTGTGTGTGCATCGGTGATCCAAACGACTTTAAGTTTGAGACCTGCAAGTTTTATTATCTGACAGACAGCAAAAAACTAGATGTTGATTTTGACAATATTAGAGGTGATCTACATAAAGATTATTCATGTGAAGAACAGCGGTATGGCAACATATCTGCTTGGGTTCTAAGCCTTCTACAAGAAGGTGATGTGATATACATGGAAGGTTATTCCATGGGATCTACCGGTAGAGTTTTTAACATTGCTGAAAATGCTGGTTTGTTAAAACACTATCTTTGGAAATGGAAATACGAATATAATATCATTCCTCCTACCGTAATCAAAAAATTTGCGACTGGAAAAGGCAATGCCAACAAACAGGCTCTTCAAGATAGCTTTATCGAAGAGACTAAATACGATATCAAGAGCAAACTTGGCATGACTGAAAAGCAGTGGAACCCTTCATCCGATATTATCGATAGTTATTACATTTGCAAATTAGGAATCCAAAAGGAGACGACAAATGAGTTGGTTTAAGAAAATTAAGATTTGGTTTTTAGGTAAGGACATTCCACCTAAGCCACCAGCGCCACCTGCTAATGAATACTCTGATATTGTTAAGGTTATGATGAACGAAGGTGCACCTTTTGTTGACAAGCCCAAAGTAGTTAAGGGACGCAAGAAGAGAACAGCACAACCACCAAGAAGATAATATTATGGCATCCAAGCAAACTTCTGAAAGTCTTTTCGTAGCTGAAGAAGATGGCTTGCCTGTTATTGTTGGCAGATGCCCCTCTTGCAAGAGGGGCTTCCGCTCTCTTGTTCTTGTAGATTTTGTACCCAAACTGAAAAGCGCTTCAAGCTCTGTATATTTAAGATGCTTGTGCTGCAGTTCTATTCATCATAGGCAGATAAAGGATATCACAGAGGATTGATTATGAAGATGTTTGAGATTTATGGCAGACAAGGTTGCGATTATTGTGATATGGCCAAGAAGATTCTTGTTGATCGAAATATGAAATTCGAGTACTACGAGCTTAAGACTGACTTAACGATAGAAGAGTTTAAGGAAAAGTTTCCCGAACAGAGAACAGTTCCTGTAGTTCTTTTACGTGGTGTCAAGCTTGGTGGTTATACCGAATTAGTTCAATATTTAGAGGAGACTTCTGGTGGTTATGGTGATGAATAAGAACGAGCTCGTTTCCCTGCTTGAGAAGCAGACCCTCCGTATCACGTTTACCAAGGCTGATGGTTCAGACCGCTTGATGAACTGCACCCTTAACAAGGATGTTGTTGCACCCTATGTTAGGACGTCTGACACATCTAAGATTGTCAACAACAACGTAATTCCAGTGTGGGATGTAGACAAGAATGCATGGCGTTCTTTCCGCGTCGACTCTGTGAAGGAAGTTGTGGCCTACTAAGCTGACTCCCCTACCCCAGGAAATATATAAAT
>Ga0078894_10001350_pt1 | contig 18185 bp, 15 predicted proteins | sample LauGreSu1BDMLBSD_2_FD_67506 | JGI IMG/M metagenome (GOLD analysis project Ga0078894, IMG submission 67506) | Freshwater lake microbial communities from Lake Michigan, USA - Su13.BD.MLB.SD (version 4) (version 4) | ecosystem: Environmental > Aquatic > Freshwater > Lake | place: Lake Michigan... | reverse complement strand
GCCGTGCGGGTGCTCAAGCCAAACGGCCGCTGGGTATCGTGCACCACCGTACTGCCCAGGGGGGGCGTGGGAGCGGCCTGCTCGGGCGGCCGTTGCCGCATTTGCAGCGCCAGCAGGCCCATGCCCACCATCGAGCACACACCCAGCAACAGATACGTGGTGCGCCAGCCCAGTGCGTCCACCCCCACCTGCGTCAAGGGGGGCCACAGCGCACCGGCCAGGTAGTTGCCACTGGCGCAGATGGCCACCGCAATGCCGCGGCGCCGGTTCCACCACAGCGAGGTGTCGGCCACCAGCGGCGCAAAGGTGGCGGAGATACCCAGAAACCCCAGCAGCAATCCGTTGATCAGCATGAAGAGCCAGACCTGCTGGGTCATACCCGCCAGGATGTAGCCACTGCCCACGCCCAGAGCACCGATCGCCAGCGAGAACGCGATGCCTCGGCGATCACTCAGATGCCCCATCAGCATGCCACCCACGCCAAAGCCCAGCATCATCAATGTGTAGGGCATGGAAGCCGCCGCACGGCTGATGCCGAAATCGGCCTGCACCTGAGGCATCACGACCGACGAGACATACATGCCGCTTGAGCCAAAGGTCATCAGCAGCAAAGTGATGAACAGGCGCCATGCGGCCTGTCGTGAGTCGATGGCCGACGCGGGGGCGGGGGGTAGCGGAGAGAACAAACCCATGGCGAAACGGGGCGAGGCCCAGTAGCTTGGTATCGCTTCAGTGTATCGGGATGTGCCAGAGTCGGCCATTCGGGTCTGTCTCCCATGAGGCGTCATCGGATCGCCCGTCCGTGGAGCCCGTCAAGGAATCTGGCGGGCCAGTGCGCTAACGGGCCAGTGCGCTGACGGGCACGCTAGACTTCACCCTGTGGACCTGACCGCTGTTTTGATCCTGGCGTACTTTGCGCTGCTCTTTATCACCTTGCTGTGGAGTTCGAAGGTGATTCAGGGGCCATGGCTGTTTTTCCTGCGCGCCTTTTTTCCCAACTGGAAGTTTTTTCATGCGGTGGGCCATGTGCCTCACTTGTATGTTCGTGGCCAAGCCGCGGGCGAGTGGACAGGTTGGTATCAGGTGTACCCGCGGTTGCCCCGCCGCTGGCATCATCTGTTTCACAACCCGGCGGTGAACCTCGCGTTGTCGCATCAGAACCTGGTGGACCATTTCGCCAGCGATCTGAATGCATTGCCCGACGGGGCGGATGCCAGTCAGCTGCCGACGTATCGCCTGGTCACTCGACTGGCGCACCAGGCCATTCAAGGCGACCGCTGGGGGGACACGCCCATGATCGCCGTGACTCTCCCCCGGGTCGAGCGATTCCAGTTCGAGTTGCGCATGGAGTTGCCTGCGTCCACCCGCAGCGAGTTGATGTTGCAATCTCCCGTCTTGGCTGTGTGGGATTGATCGATGGACCTTCAGATCGCCACCCGCCTATTCCTGGCCCTGCTGGGCTGGAGTTTGCTGCTGCAGACCGCGGAATTTTTCCGCTTGCTCACCCTGGACCGTGTGGGCTCCTGGCCTATTCAACGCGAGGAGGTGCCGTCTCGCCCGGTGTGGGTGCGCAGCGTGCTGGACCACGTCGTGCAAGGACCGGGCTATGTCGCGCTACTGACGCTGCGTCTGGGCATGGCACTGGCCTTGCTGAGCGGTTGGGTCAGTGTGGGGCTGGCGGTGGCGCTGTTTGTCAGCAGCGTGCTGCTCTTGTTTCGCTGGCGCGGGGCCTTCAATGGCGGCAGCGATTTCATGACCCTGGTGAGCGTGACCGGCCTGTTGATTGCGCAGTTGACGGGTCACTTCACCGACAACCCGACGCTGGGTTGGCGTGCGGGCCTGTGGTACGTGACGGTGTATGTGGTGAGTTCCTATTTTGTCTCGGGCTGGGTCAAGCTCTTGCGGCCCGAGTGGCGCCACGGTCACGCCCTGACGGTTTTTCTGGATGGCGGGGTGTATGGCCCTTTGCCCGCAGGGAGCTTGTACCGCCATCCCGCCCTGGCTGCAGGGGTGTCCTGGTCCTTCACCGTCTGGGAGGGTTGTTTTCCGCTGGCGCTGGTGGATGTGCGCATTGCCTGGTTCATGTGCTGCACCGCACCGGTGTTCCACTACCTGGTGTACTGGTACTTGGGCTTGAACCGATTTTTTTGGGCTTGGCTGGCCACCTACCCTGCGGTGTTGTATTGCGCACTGGGGTGACCTGCGCCCTGGGCGTGGTCGTCCGGGCCACCCCCTGATCGTGCGGCGTCCCCCATCACGAGAGATCCACAGAATCAGAAGGTGTAGGCTGCTTCCATCTCCTGTCGCAGCTGGTAGGCACGAATCGACGTGTCCATCGCCACATCCTGCCAGGTCACCGGCTGACCCTTGGCCACCGGGCGCACCACCTGGATGCCATGCGCCAGACCCAAGGGCACACCGCCGATGCGCTTGGACGTGGCGGCGGGCAGCAGCTTGCCCCACACCGTGTAGCCGCCTTCGCCGTCGAGCATGTCGCCCGCACGCAGGTCGCGCTTGGCCGTGGCCACCACGTCCGCGTTCCAGCGGGTCGCCACCCCCGTGGGCTCGCCACGCAAGGCCACGCTCGCCACACTCATGCCAACTTCCAGACCAATCAGGTGCCAGCGCTTGTACAGCGTGAAGTAGCGGCCCGTGGGGTCTGTGTGCGCGTTGTACTCCTCAAAGCAGTTCTTGATGTACTCGGTCTCGGCCTCCACCGTGACCCACACCCCCATGCGGATGTCGTAGGGAATGGTGCGACCGTCGGTCTCCAGGCAGGAAATCACCTCGACCATGCCTTTGTGTTCCAGCACGCCGCCTTCCGAACGCGGGCGCGTCACAAAGGGAATATCCTCCACGCTGGCCGGGGGGTACAGCAGACCATTGCTGGGCACACTGAGTCCCGTGGCGTTGGAAACCGCCGTGCTTTCGATCGAGGGCTTGGAACCATCGAGGAAGCTGTTGAACATCTTCGGGTTCAAGCCACCGCGCTCAGCCTGCTCGGGGGTGAGTCCGTAGTAGCCCCAGACGGTTTCCGGCGTGGACTCACAAAAGTGCGGTAACCACTTGTGGCCACGGCCGGCCGCCACCACGGGAAATCCACAGGTGCGCGCCCAGTCCACCAGATCGCAGATGAGGGCCGGCTGATCTCCGAAGGCGAGCGAGTACACCACGCCAGCGGCCTGGGCTCGGCTGGCCAGCAGGGGTCCGCAGAACGCATCGGCTTCCACCGTCACGTTGACCACGTGCTTGCGTTGGGCAAAGGCTTCGAGAATGTGGTCCACCGCATGCGGGGGCGAGCCCGTGCACTCGACGATCACGTCGATGGCGGGGTGCTTGACCAGCGCCTGCCAGTCATCGCCCACGTGGGTGGTGCCTTGTTTGACGGCTTCGTCCAACGATGTGGCGGTGAGGCGTTCGGGCTCCCAACCCACCCGGGTGAGGTTGGTGCGAGCATTGGCCGGGTTGAGGTCGGCGATGCCCACCAGCTGAACGCCGGGTGTGCGCGGAATCTGCGCCAGGTACATCGACCCGAACTTGCCCGCACCGATCAGACCCACGCGGATGGGACGGCCTTCGGCCGCGCGCTGTTGAAGTTGGGCGAACAGGCTCATGCGGCTTGCTTCAGTTCTTCCATCGAGGTTTGCAGGGCGCTGGCCGGCATGCCCTTTTCCCACGGCAGGTCCACCGGGTAGTCTTTGAGCAGGCAGTCGTCAGGCAGCATCTCGATGGGGGTGAAATCGCGGTGGGCGATGTACTCGGGGCGCTTGAAACGGCGCACATGGTTGGACACGGCACACAGGCTGAGGTACACACTCACCCGGTTCCACGGCGAAAGATTGCTGCTGGAAGCGTGCAACAGGCAGCTGTGGAACAGAATCATCGAACCCGCAGGACCCCGCGGGCAGACAATGCCGCCGTTCTTGCCGCCGCTGCGCTCGACCAGCTCGCTGATGAGCTTGTTGTCCACGGTCCACAGGGGGTAGCTGGTGGTGCTGAGGTCATGCTTGGCCTCGACCACTCCCCTCTTGTGGCTGCCGGGAATGAACATCAACGGGCCGTTGAATTCGTTCACATCGTCCAGGAAGATGGCCACGTTCATGCAACGCGGCTCGGGCATCAAGTCGTCATTGAGCCAGGTGCCGAAGTCCTGGTGCCATTGCCACACGTCGCCTTCAAAGGCCATCTTGCCGTTGATCTTGAACTGGTGCATGTAGAGCTTCTCGCCGAACAAGTCCTCCACCGGTCCGATCATGCGGGGATGACGGCCCAGCTTGGCAAACGGCTTGCTGTACAGGTGCGCGGCGAAATTGGTGCGCACCGCATCGCTGCCTTTTTCACGGATGTTGTAGGCCTCGCGGCGGCTGTACAACTCGGGCACGGCATCCATCAGGTTGTTGGTTTCATCAGTCGTGAAGTGACTGGGGAAGAACAGATAGCCGTCGCGGTCGAATTGTTCGAGTTGTGCCGGGGTGAGTCTCATGAGGTGCTCCTTGGAGTTGAAATGGCTGGAAAACAGTGAAGACAACGGGGTCAGGAAGGGGCGCTGGTTGGAGCTGACTGGCGCGGACGCTAGCCAACTGTCGTCAATTGATCGCGCAAGCGCGTGGTGAGCTGCTGGCTGGCCTCCCGGGCATGGGCCTCGATCAGTTCGGCCGCTCGCGAACCGTCGCCTGCCGCAATGGCCTGGGCAATGGCTTCGTGTTCATCCCACAGGCTCTCTCGCTGACGCGAGGATTGCAACACCGCGCCCATCACACGGCGCAGGTGGTGCCAGTGCTGGTGAGCGCTGGGTTCGATCAGCGGGTTTTGTGAGCCCTGGTAGATGGCACGGTGAAAGGCGATGTCGGCATCGATCATGGCCTGGAACCGACCTTGCTTTTCAGCGCGTCGTCCCTGGGCAATCAACTGGGGGTCCACCTGGTAGCGGTGTTGTGCCGCCAGACGGGCGGCCAGCGCGTCCAGTGCGCCCCGAACCTGGTACAGACTCGCGATCTGCTCCGGGTCGAGCAGGGTCACTTGCACCCCCCGGCCTGGGGCGTCCTGCACAAAGCCGTCCTTCTTGAGCAGACGCAGGGCCTGCAACACGGGCTGGCGCGACACGGCCAGTTGCTGGGCGATGTCCTCTTGTGTCAGCCGAGCACCTGCGGCGATCGATCCATCACTGATGGCGTCACGCAGCGCCCGGTACACCTGATCGACCAGGTCGGGGGTGGATTCGAGGCGAACCAGTTGGACGGAAGAGGCAGTCATACAGGGCGTGGATTTCTGTATACAGAATACATTAATTGCGTGTGTGAGGGGTCAGGGAAAACCATAGGATTTCCTCCCGCCATCGCCACCGTGACCCCGGAGTGACCCAGGATGCGGCAAGATTCACGAACTGATCACCCCAGCCCCGCAGGAGACCCGCATGACCTCTCTTCCCCCCGCCCACACCCCTGAGTGGTACGACCGCATGTACAACAACCGGGCCTTGGTGCCGGATCATGCCGATTACTTTGCCCGTTGGGACAGCCGCTCGCGTGCGGCGCGTGCCAGCCTGCGCTGTGAACTCGATGTGGCGTATGGCCCTGGGGCGATGGAGACCCTGGACATCTTCCCGGCCCGCGCGTCCAACGCCCCGGTGGTGGTGTTCATCCATGGCGGTTACTGGCGTTCGTTGGACAAGGCGGACCATTCCTTCGTGGCCCCTGCCTTGCACGAGCTGGGCGCTGCCGTGGTGGTGCCCAATTACGACCTGTGCCCCGCAGTCACGATTCCGGAGATCGTGATGCAAATGGTGCAGGCGGTAGCCTGGACCTGGCGTCATGCCCGTGAATTGGGCGGTGACCCGTCACGCATCCGGGTGTTGGGGCACTCGGCAGGGGGGCATCTGGCCAGCATGCTGTTGGCGTGTGACTGGAAGCAAGTGGGTCGCGATCTGCCCGCCCATCTGGTGCAACAGGTGTTGTCCATCTCGGCCCTGTATGAACTGGATTCACTGCTCGCCACGCCGTTCTTGCAATCGTCGCTGCGGCTCACGCCCGAGGATGCACGGCGTGCCAGTCCGGCTTACCTGCCTGCGCCTTCGCAGGGACGTTTGTTCACGGTGGCGGGTGCCGAGGAGAGCCCCGAATTCATCCGCCACAACCACCTCATTCAACAGGCCTGGGGACAGACCCGTGTGCCCGTGTGCGAGGACCTGGCAGGTTTGAACCACTTCAGCATCGTGGAAGCCCTGACGCAACCGGGGCATCGATTGCACTCGCTGGCCGCGCAGATGCTGGCTTGAAGGCTCAGAGCACCCCTTCGCGTTGCAGCAGATTCTGCTTGCGATCCAGGCCACCCGCGTAGCCGGTGAGTGAGCCCTGGGCTCCCAGCACCCGGTGACAGGGCACGATGATGCTGAGCGGGTTGCGCCCTACCGCCATGCCCACGGCCCGAGACGCCTGGGGGCGACCGAGTTGCTGCGCCAGTTCGCCGTAACGGGTGGTTTCGCCCCAACCGATGTGCAGCAGCGCTGTCCAGACCTGTTGTTGAAACGGCGTGCCACGACTCAGGTCGAGCGGCAGGTCGAAGTGTTGACGTCGGCCCGCAAAGTAGTCTTCCAGTTGCGCGCAGGCGTGCGCGAGCAAGCGATGCGTGGGGGGCTCTGTACGTGTCGCCGGCGGCTGCAAGTCCGGAAAATGGCGCTGGCCGACAAACCACGCGCCACACAGGCCCTCAGGACTGGCGCTCAGCAACATGGGGCCCAGGGGGGTCTTGAGGGTATGCAGGATGTCAGACATGGCGCGTGCAAACGGGTGAGCTGCTAGGCTGGCGGCGAGGTGGCACCATGATAGCCCGATCCCGCGAATCTACAATCGACCCCATGCAAGTTCACTCCTCCATTTTCAAGGCGTATGACATCCGGGGCATTGTGCCCAGCACCCTCAATGCAGAGGTGGCCCAAGCGTTGGGGCGCGCTTTTGGGGCGCATGCGCTGACCTGTGGCGAAACGGTCGTGGCGGTGGGGCGGGATGGTCGCTTGAGCGGCCCCGAACTCAGCGCTGCCCTGATCAGTGGACTGGTCTCGGTAGGAATCAAGGTCTTGGATGTGGGCCTGGTCACCACGCCCATGCTGTACTTTGCTGCCCACACCCTGTGCAAGAGCGGCATTCAGATCACGGGTAGCCACAACCCACGCGACTACAACGGCTTCAAGATAGTATTGGGCGGCCGTGCCATTTATGGCGACGAGATCCAGGGACTGCGCCAGCGCATCGAGCGCGAGGACTGGGTGTTGCGCGATGGGGGCAGTGTCACCCCGGCGCGTGTCGACGAAACCTACCGCGATCGCATCGTGGGAGACGTGCGCCTTGCGCGTCCACTGCGCATCGTGGTGGATTGTGGCAATGGCGTGGCGGGCGCCTCGGCCCCAGGTTTGTTCCGTGCCCTGGGTTGCGAGGTGATCGAATTGTTCAGCGAGGTGGATGGTGAGTTTCCCAACCACCACCCGGACCCCAGCAAGCCGGAAAACCTGCGCGACCTGATGGCCGCGCTCCAGCAGCACGATGCCGAACTCGGCCTGGCCTTTGATGGCGATGGGGATCGCTTGGGCATCGTCACCCGAGACGGTGAAACCATCTACCCAGACCGACAGATGCAACTCTTCGCCCTGGATGTCTTGAAGCGTGTACCCGGTGGGGCCATCGTGTTCGACGTGAAATGCTCGCAGCGCCTGGCGCCTGCCATCGCGGCCGCGGGGGGACGGGCCGTGATGTTCAAGACCGGTCACTCGCTCATCAAGGCACGCATGAAAGAACTCGAGTCACCGCTGGGCGGCGAGATGAGCGGGCACATTTTTTTCAAGGAGCGCTGGTACGGTTTTGATGACGGCAGCTATGCGGGTGCGCGCCTGCTGGAAATCGTCAGCCGCAGCCCGGACGCCAACGCAGTGCTCAAGGCCCTGCCCACCAGCCACTCCACCCCGGAGCTGAATGTGCCGTGCGAAGAAGGCGAGCCGCATCGACTGACGGCCGACTTGCTCGAGCGCGTACGCCACTTAGGGTTGCCAGCACCGGGGCACCACCCCACGCTGTCCGACATTGACGGGGTGCGCATTGACTGGGACGACGGCTTTGGTCTCATTCGCGCATCCAACACCACGCCCGTGCTGGTGCTTCGTTTTGAAGGACAGACCGAGTCGTCGCTGGAGCGTATCCGCCATGACATGCTGGCGTTGTTGCAACAAGTCAAACCAGGTGCCTCGCTGCAGGAGTCCGCTCATTGAGAGTGCTCTTTGTCAAGCTGTCGTCGTTGGGGGATGTGGTGCACACCCTGCCAGCCGCGATGGATGCATGGCGCAGCCTGCCTGATGTCCAGATTGACTGGGTGGTAGAGCGCGGATTCGCCCCCCTGGTCCAGGCCTGTGAGGCCGTGCAGCGTGTGATCCCGTGCGATCTGCGGCGCTGGCGACATGCACCGCTGGCAGCCCAGACCCGTCGCGAGTGGTCCGAGTTCAAGCGTGATTTGCAGGCACAGGCTTACGATGCCGTGATCGACCTGCAGGGCTTGACCAAGTCAGCGCTGGTGTCGTTCATGGCGCGGCTGACCCCCACGGGGAAACGCCATGCCATGGCGCAGCGTACCGAGGGGTCAGGGTACGAGGCGCCGACACGCTGGGTGGCTGATGTGACCCACCAGCAGCCCTGGCACAGCCACGCGTGTGAGCGCGGTCGCTTGCTGGTGGCGCAGGCGATGGGCTACGAGGTGCCGGCCCATCTGGATTTTGGTCTGCGGGTCAATCGCTCAGGGTCTCAGGTCTGCGACGTATCCGAGGTGGTCGTGTCGCCCGGTACGGTGGCCTTGGTGCATGGCACCTCGCGAGACGACAAGCTCTGGCCGCTGGAGCATTGGGTGGCTCTGGGGCAACGGCTGCTGACACAGGGGCATTCGGTGGCGCTGCTGCATGGCAACGATGCCGAGTTGGCCCGCAGTGAAGTGCTCGCGCAGTCGCTGCCCGGAGCGGTCGTGTGGCCTCGTCTCACCCTGGATCAGATGTTGCTGCCATTGTCGCGTTGCGCCGGTGTGGTGGGCGTTGACAGCGGCCCCAGCCATCTGGCCGTGGCCTTGAACTTGCCGCATGTGCAACTCTACAACTTCGACACCGCCTGGCGAACCGGTCCGCTTGGAGCGCCGCACCAGCGGGCGGTGTTGGGTCAGCCCTGTCCCACGGTGGACGCTGTGTGGTCGGCTTGGCAGGCGTGCCTGGGGGTTGCGCCATGAGTTGGCGCATGTGGCGTGCCTGGCGCTGCCTGTGCTGGAGCCTATCGCCATGAGCAGCCGTGTGTGGCTGATGCTCTACGGCCTCGTGATGCGGGCCTTACAGCCGCTGGTGGTCCACAAACTTGGGCGACGCAGCCGTGATGAACCTCTGTATGGGCAACATATCCCTGAGCGGTGGGGGCACTATGCAACGCCTGGCGGTCAGGGTTTTGTGTGGGTGCACGCGGTGTCCCTGGGAGAGACGCGGGTGGCCGCGCTGTTGTTGCCGCACTTGCGCGCGAAGTGGCCTGGCATGCGACTCTTGCTGACCCATGGCACGGCCACTGGCCGCGAAGCGGGACGTGCCTTGCTACAACCGGGCGATGTCCAGGTGTGGCAGCCTTGGGACACGCCCTCGGCAGTGCAGCGTTTTCTCCACCATTTCCAGCCTCGCGTGGGACTGCTGATGGAAACTGAAGTCTGGCCCAACTGGGTGCAGGCCTGTCAAGCCCGGGGGGTGCCGTTGCTGTTGCTCAATGCGCGCCTGAGTGAGAAGTCCTACCAACAGGCACAACGACTTCGCGTCTTGTCGCACACGGCCTACGCCGGATTAACCGAGGTGTGGGCCCAGACCGAGGACGACGCCCGCCGCTTGCGCGCGCTGGGTGCGAACGTGACCGCGGTGCTGGGCAATCTCAAATTCGATGTGCCGCTCGATGATCGCCTGCAAGCAGCGGGCTGGCAGGCACGAGCCAGGCTGTCTCGTCCCGTGGTGGTTCTCGCCAGCTCACGTGAGGGTGAAGAGCAAGCCTTGTTGCAGGCCCTGCAACGCACCCCGCGGGCGCTTGATCAAGCGCACTGGCTCATCGTGCCGCGTCATCCCCAGCGCTTTGACGAGGTGGCAGACTTGGTGCAAGCGGCGGGTTTTGCATTGCTCAGACGCAGCCCGTGTGACAGCCTGGAGCAAGCGGCCGACCGATGGACCTCCGCGGACGAACGCACCTTGATGCTGGGTGACTCCCTGGGCGAGATGGGTGCCTATGCTTCGATGGCGCAAGCCACCCTGATGGGAGGCAGTTTCGAGCCGCTGGGAGGACAAAACCTCATCGAACCGCTGGCCTATGGCAGCCCGGTGGTGGTGGGGCCCCACACCTTCAATTTTGAGCAGGCCACGCGGGAGGCCTTGCGGGCTGGGGTGGCGACGCGGGTGAGCACCATGGCTGAAGGCGTGCTAGCGGCCTTGAGTTGGACGCAGCAACCATCTCAAGAGACTGCATCCTCGCAGCACTGCCGCGATTTTGTGCAGCAGCATGCTGGCGCCGTGGCAAGCAGTCTGGCGCGTCTGAGCCCCTGGATGCCCAAGGGCTGACAGGTCAGGCCTGTGGCAGGAATCAGTGACAAGCCCGGTTGCGTCGTGCGGCGGCTCGACTGGCGCAATTGCGGTGAGTGCGATCAGCGCTCAAGCATGGCGTTGACGCCTTGCAGATCGTCTTCCTTCAACAAGCCACTGGCCTGGCGAAGTTTCAGGCTGCCCACCAGCACGTCATAACGCGCCTTGGCCAGGTCACGCTTGGTCTGGAACAACTGGCTCTGCGAGTTCAGCACATCGATGTTGATGCGCACCCCCACCGAATAGCCCAGCTTGTTGGCGTCCAGCGCCACCTGGCTGGAGGATTCGGCCGCTTCCAGCGCCTTGACCTGTCCCAGGCCTGAGACCACACCAAAGTAGGCCGCGCGGGTGGCTTGCGCCACATTGCGACGGGCCAACTCCAGATCTTGGCGCGCTTTGTCTTCCAGTTGTACCGTTTCCTTGTAGCGGTTCTCGGTCGCGAAACCAGCGAACAGGGGCACGTTCATGATCACTTGCAGGGTAGGGCTCACCACGTGTGAGTTGGACGATACGCTACCGGAAACGGCCGTGCCGCCCAGGTTGCGAGAGCCCGCGTAGGACCCCACCAAATCCACCGTGGGTTTGTGACCGGCGCGAGCGCGTTCGATCTCCAGTTGCGCAATGTCCATCGCCAGCTGGGCGTTGAGCACCGAGGGGTGCGAGGACTCGGATTGTTTCACCCACTCCTCAACGTCCTGGGGCAAGGTGGGAGTGAGGGCTGTTCGAGCGTTAAGTGGCTTGGGGGAGGCGTTCTTGATGCCCACGATGGTGTCCAGCGCCAGTCGTTTGACCCGCAGGTCGTTGTCGGCCGCGATTTCCTGGGCGATCACCAGGTCGTAACGGGCCTGCGCTTCGCGCGTGTCGGTGATGGTGGCCGTGCCCACTTCAAAGTTGCGTTTGGCCGACGCGAGTTGCTCGGACACGGCAATTTTCTGTGCGCGCACGAAATTCAGGCTGTCCTGGCTGGCCAGCACATCGAAGTAGGCCTGGCTGACTCGGATCAACAAGTCTTGCTCGGCAACTGTCAACTGGGCATAGGCCTGGCTGAGTTGCTTGGCTGATTGTCTGTAGACGGCCAGGTTGGCGGGGCGGTACAGGGGTTGGGAGGCGGTTAGTGTGGCGTTGTTTTGGGTGAACCAGCGTTTGAACGGAGCACCATCGTTAGCCAAGTAGGTGTTGGGTGAGGGGGTTGCTAGAAACAAGTTATTGTTTTTGTCTGTGAACTCCGCCAAGGCGGTGCCTGAGGGAGGCTTGTCCCCCCGAAAATCCACCTGCGACCGCGTCGCCGTCAACCCCAAGCCCACCGTGGGCATGATCTGCGCCAACCCCTGGTCGGCGCGGTAGCGGTTGGCCTCATACAGCGACTTGGCGGACTGAAAGGCGGCATCGTAGCCTTTGGCCATGTTGTAGAGGTCGATCAGGCTTTGCGACCACACGGGCGTGCTCAAGAGGCCCGACACAGCGGCACCGATCAGACTGACACGAAACGACTTCATGAAGCGCTTTCAGAAATGGCCAGAAAAAACAACGCAGTCAGGCGTTGTGACTCAATAGGTGGGCACCGAGGCATCCACCTGCGATGACCAGGCATGGATGCCACCGGCGATGTTGGCCACGTGCTCGAAGCCTTGTTGAACCAGAAATGCGGCGACCTGCATGCTGCGGCTGCCATGATGGCACAAGCAGGCCACCGGTCGTGTGCGATCCAACTCGCTCAGGCGTGCCGGCACCCCTTGCATGGGGATCGTCACCAGCTCGAAGCCGACGGGCTTCACGCTGGCCGTTTGCAGCTCCCAGGGTTCGCGCACATCGAGCACGATCAGAGGGCCGGTGCTTGCGTGTTGCGCGGCCCAGTCGCTGAGCTGGGCAGGCGTGATTTGGGTCAACATAGGCTATTAAAAATGAAAACGGCTGGGCTGTGCAAAGTTCTGCAAAGCCGGTACCGAGGTGTCCCACAGCGTGGTGCTGCTGAACTGACGTTCACCCGTGCGGGTGAACAAGGTGGCCTGCATGACCGGATCGGTGCCCACGATGGCCAGCAGACGTCCGCCGACCTTCAGTTGATCGAGCAAGCTTTGCGGCACCTCGGCCACCGAACCGCCGAGCACGATGGCGTCAAACGGAGCCCCCGGGACCGGAGCTGTCGAGCCATCGCCGTGAACCACGCGAACGTTGTGCACGCCAGCCGCCTGCAGGTGACGCCGCGCCGCCTCGGCCATGACGGCATCCATTTCCAGGCTCACCACCTCGCGCGAGCGGTGCGCGAGCAAGGCGGCACGGTAGCCGCTGCCGGTGCCAATATCGAGCACCGTCTCGGTGCCCTTGAGCGCCAGGTCGTGCATCAGACGGGCGTCGATGCGAGGCGGCAGCATGACATGGCCGCCCGGCAGCGGGATTTCCTCGTCCACATAGGCCATGAATTGGTATTGCGGGGGGGTGAACAGTTCGCGCGGCACAGCGCTCAGCACGGCCAGCGCCTGGGGGTCGAGCACTTTCCAGGGGCGGATTTGCTGTTCGACCATCTTGAAGCGGGCATCTTCGAAATTCATGGCTATCTCTGGAATCGGAGGACTGGGGGACAAAAGTAGGATTTTAGGGGCGAACCTGCCCGTTGTCTGACGCTGCAGCATGGCCTGACCATTGGCGTTTGAACCAGTTCGCCAGATCGTCCAGGTAGCAGTACACCACTGGCACCACCACCAGGGTCAGCAAGGAGGAGGTGATCACGCCGCCAATCACGGCCTGGCCCATGGGGGCGCGCTGTTCCGAGCCCTCGGTGAGGGCAAAGGCCAATGGCACCATGCCAAAGATCATGGCCAGGGTGGTCATCAGGATGGGGCGCAAGCGGACACGGGCGGCCAGCAGCAAGGCCTCATGGCGGGGCAGGCCGGCGATGGGCTGACCATCGGCGCCAACGCGGTCCTCACGTGAGCGGATGGCGAAATCCACCAACAGGATGGCATTTTTGGTCACCAGACCCATGAGCATCACCACCCCGATGATCGAGAACATCGACAGGGTGGAGCGAAACAGCATGAGTGCGAGCACCACTCCAATGAGGGTCAGGGGCAGCGAGGTCATCAGGGCCAGGGGTTGCAGGAAGCTCTTGAACTGGCTGGCCAGAATCATGTAGATGAAGATGATGGCCAGCGCCAGGGACGACAAGGCATAGCCAAACGACTCCTGCATGTTCTTGGTGGAGCCCCCGAACTGATAACGGTAGCCCGAGGGCAAGTTCAACTCGGTCATCATGCGCCGGATGTCAGCGGAAATTTCGCCCGTCGAGCGGCCCAGGGCGTTGGCGCTGAACGTGATCTCGCGCATCAGGTCACGTCGGTTGATCTGGTTGGGACCGGTGTCTTCTCGGACGCGGGCGATTTGGTTGAGCCGCACCACCCGGCTCGAGCCGTCGGCCGCTGTGGCCACCGGAAAGGGCAGTCGCTCCAGGTCCTCGGGAGTGTTGCGGGCGGTGGGCGCCAGGCGCACATTGACATCGTAAGTCTGGTCGTCGGCCGCGCGCCAGTTGCCCACGGTTTGCCCGGCCACCAGGTTGCGCAACTGTGCACCGATGCTGCCTACACCGAGACCCAGGTCGGCTGCCGCTTCGCGTTGCACGTCAACCCGGAAGGTGGGCTTGTCAGGCTTGAGCGTCGAGTCGACATCGACGATGCCCGGGATTTTCTTCATCTGCTCGACGATGCGGGTGTTCAAGCGCCCGAGTTCAGCCAGGTCGGTTCCCATCACCGAAAACTCGATTTGCTTGTTGCCGCCCACCGAGTCGATCTGGCCAATGTGGGTCACGGTGATACCCGGCACCTGGGCCAGTCGCGCCCGCCAGGCCACCGACAGGTCATCGATGCTGCGTTGCCGCTGATGGCGATCCACCAGCCGGATGTAGAGGCTGGCGTAGCTCTTGCCGTTGGCGTTGCCGGTGTTGACCGTGGCCAGTGTGTAACGCACCTCGGGCGATTCGCGCAGGATGTCCGCCACCTGTCGCGCTTTGGCTTCGGTGGCTTCCAGCGACGAGCCCATGGGCGTGTTGAAGTTGAGGTTGGTTTCGGAGTAATCGGCCTTGGGCACGAACTCGGTGCCCAGCAACGGCACCAGCACGATGCTGGCGATAAAGGTGGACACCGCCAGTCCCAGGGTGGCCAGGGGGTGCACGAGCGCCCAGCGCAGAACGCGTTGATAGCCACGCGCCAGTCGTTCGGTGGCGCGTTCGAACCAGGCGGTCAGGCGGCCGATGGTGCGGTCGTAGCGGCTGTGACCCGGAGCGTCACGGTCGCGGTGGATGCTGGGGTCGTGCCAAACGCTGGAGAGCATCGGGTCGAGGGTGAAACTCACGAACATCGAGATCAGCACGGCTGCCACGATGGTGATACCAAATTCGTGGAAGAACTTGCCGATGATGCCCTGCATGAAACCGATGGGCAGAAACACCGCCACGATGGAGAAGGTGGTGGCGAGCACCGCCAGGCCAATCTCCTGCGTGCCGTCCAGGGCCGCCTGGTAGGACGACTTACCCATTTGCACATGGCGCACGATGTTTTCTCGCACCACGATGGCGTCGTCAATCAACAGGCCCACACACAACGAGAGCGCCATCAGCGTCACCATGTTGATGGTGAAGCCGAAGATGTACATGAACAGAAACGTGCCGATGATGGCAATGGGCAGGGTGAGCCCGGTGATGACGGTGGAGCGCCACGAGTTGAGAAACAGAAACACGATCAGCACCGTCAGCAGCGCACCTTCCACCAAGGTGCGGCGCACATTGTTGACCGACACGCGGATCATGCGCGAGCCGTCATACACGGGTTCGAGTCGCACGCCGGGGGGCAGTTGTGCCCGCAGGTCTGTGGTGAGTCGGTTCAGGCCATCGATGACGTCGATGGTGTTTTCGTCCTGCGACTTTTGCACCGACAGCAGCAGGGTGCGTTCACCGTTGTAGAGTGCCAGGTTTTCCAGTTCCTGCGGTCCGTCGCTCACCGTGGCCACTTGCGAGAGGCGAACCACGCTGGTGCCGCGCCGGGCGACGATGATGTTGGCGAAATCCTCGGGGCGCTGCATGCGCGCCTGCACCTGGATCACGCGGTCCTGGCTCAGCGAGCGGATGGCGCCCACCGGCACGTCCTGATTTTCCGAGCGTACCGCATTGACGACCTGGTCGGCGCTCACGCCCATGGCCTCCATGGCCTGCGGGTTGAGGTAGAGGTTGATTTCCCGCTTGGTGCCACCCACCAGGGTGACCGAGCCCACGCCGCGCACGTTCTCCAGGCGCTTTTTCAGCACCTGGTCTGCCCAGTTGGTGAGTTCCACGGCCGAGGGCGTCTGGCCCCGGGCCGTCCCGGCGTCGGGCAACACCGCCAGCGACCAGATGGCACGGCTCGAGGGGTCAAAGCGCAGGATGCGCGGTTCTTTCACCTCGGTGCGCAACAAGGGACGCACGAGCCCCACTTTTTCGCGCACATCGTCGGCCGCCTTGCGCCCGTTGATGTGGAGCTGAAACTCGATCACCACCACCGATTGGCCCTCATAGCTGCGGGAAATCAGTGAGTTGATGCCGGCAATCGAGTTGACGCCTTCCTCGATTTTTTTACTGACCTCGGTCTCGACAATCTCGGGCGAGGCGCCTGGATATTCCGTGGTGATGACCACAACCGGGAAATCGATGTTGGGAAACTGATCGATCTGCAGCCGCTGGTAGCCAAACAGCCCAAGTACCACGAAGGCGGCCATCACCATCGTGGCAAAGACGGGGTTGTGCAGGCTGACGCGGGTGAACCACATGGCTCAGCGACCCTGGGTGATCTGCACGGCCAGGCCCGGGCGCAATCCGCCGACGGAGCCCGCCAGCACTTGTGTGCCGGTCTGGAGTCCGATGACCTCCACCCAAGTCTCCGCCAAGGGTTGATCGGTGCGCGAGCCGCGCAGCCCGAGTTGCACGTTGCGATGCACCACCTGTGCTTGCTCCACCACTTGGACATACGGTTGCGAGCGGTCGGAGCGCACGCTGCTGAGCGGCACGGCCAGCACCTCGCGCACGTCGGTGCCGATCACGCCTTGCGCAAAGAGTCCCTGGCGCAGTCCGGGCTCTCCGCGCAATTGCAAATAGGCCAGCACGCTTCGACTGCCTACTTGGGCGCTCGGGTTGATACGCTGAACACGCGCGACCACCGCTTCAGGGCGACCCTCGATGTGCAGACGTGCAGTTTGACCGACGCGCACCCCGAGGGAATCGGCCGCGCTCAGGGTGGCTTCCAGCTCCAGGGTGGCGAGGTTCACCAATTCGAGCACGCGGGTATCGATGGCCATGCGTTCGCCAGGTTGGGCCAACCGGGCCGACACCACCCCGCTGAAGGGAGCCTTGAGCACCGAATCGTCCAGCGATTTGCGCGCCACATCGGCCCCGGCCTGCGCGGCGCGGAAGGTGGCCTGTGCTGATTGCAAGGTGGCCAGCGATGTGTCGAGGGCCGTCTTCGAAATGAAGCCTTGGTCCACCAGCGCGCGGTTGTTGTCGAACTGGCGTTGGGCAATATCGATTTGCGTACGTGCCGCTTCGGCCTGTTCCTCGGCCTGACGCAATCGGCGCTGGAATTCCGTGGGGTCAATGCGTGCGAGCACCTGAGCGGCCTGCACGCTGTCGCCCTCACGCACTTGCAAGTCCATCAGTTCACCGGCTACTCGCGCTTTGATCACCGCGGTCTGCACCGCACGCAAGGTGCCCGAGACCGGCAAGCCTTGTTGCAAGCGTTGGGGGGCCATCTCCGTGATATCCGAGCGCGCTATCTCGATGTGTTGCGTGGTGTTGGTGGCGGGGGTTGTTGGCGAGGTGGCAGCGGGCTTGCGTCCCGACATCAGGGCGACGCCCACCAGGACGGCCACAACGCCCAAAGCGACCAGCAGGGAAGTGCGTGAGAGTTTCATGAGGAAGCCGGAGGAACAAGCCCATGGAGCAACAAGTCCACGTGGGATAACAAAAAGGCCAGAGGGTCGAAGGAGGCATCCTGCGGTGTGCAGGGCACGATGGAGTGTCGCCAGGTCATGACAAACACCATCGCGCTGACAATGCTCATCACCGCCTGGGGTACCTCGACGCGGCGAAACTCACCCCGGTCGATGCCGCGTTGCAGGATCCGACCGAGCAGTTCGCGCCCAGGTTGCACCACTGAGGTCTGGTAGTAGGCGGCGATTTCAGGGAAATTGTGGGATTCGCTCAACACCAACTTGGTGAGCCCACCCGCAGGCGTGTTGCCGATGCGCTCCCACCAGGTCTGCAAGCCGCTGCGCAGCAGGGCCTCGGTGGGGCCTTGGTAATCCTCAAACTCCTGACCCATGGCCAGAAAATGATCGGCCAGCCGCGTGCGGATGACTTCCCGAAACAAGTCTTCCTTGGAGGGGAAGTACAGAAACAGCGTGCCCTTGGAGACGCCAGCCCGGGCCGCCACCTCTTCAGAACGGGTCGCCGAAAAGCCCTTCTCGACAAACAACTCCAGCGCGGCCTGGATCAGTTCGCCGGGTCGCGCTTCCTTGCGGCGTTCACGTCGCGCGGTGGGAGGGGACTCGG